>CENY01001132.1_pt1 | contig 30163 bp, 21 predicted proteins | sample 356181 | NCBI WGS metagenome assembly CENY01 (sample SAMEA2619840, study PRJEB7988) | marine metagenome | isolation source: saline water (ENVO:00002010), including
ATCGCCAAGGCAGCGCAACCCGATACTAGCGATTGACACGAGGAAGGACCTCGCGATCAGTGATCGACAACACTGCTGCATCCGCAACCGCACGTCTGATCTGAACATGCTTCTGGTTTTCACGTGTCGGATGCACGCGGTTCGTGAGCAAAATCACCCATAGATCTAGCTCAGGGTCCATCCATATAGACGTGCCAGTGTAACCAGTGTGACCGAACGCTCGGCCCGTAAAATAGTCCCCAGCAGAGGAGCGTCCTGCGGGTGTATCCCATCCCAGTGCCCGCGACGAGGTTTGATCAAATCTGGTCGTAAACTCGTCGAGCACGGCCACGTCTACGATACGTCGTGTCTCAATCCGACGAACGGGACACGGCTCTCCCGCCGGGCCCTCCGCATTACATGCAGGTGTTACTCCCTCGTTGAGCATCATCCTCGCAAACACTGAAAGATCCACCACAGTAGAAAAAAGACCCGCGTGACCAGCAACTCCGCCCATGGCATCGGCATTCTCATCGTGAACGGTGCCCCACACCATCTCATTTCTATATACAGTGTCTATCTCTGTTGCCGCTATTCGCGGGCGCAAAGCGGGATCGGGCCTGTAACGAGTCTCAAGCATCCCCATTGGGTTCCAAAGGCGCGACTCCAGAAATTCGTCCAGTGGCTGCCCAGAAATCGCTTCAATGATCCACGCCAGCGTCATAATCCCAAGATCGGAGTATGCTGTCTTAACGCCAGGCGCTGACTGGAGCGGCTCGTTGGCGACGGCATCCTTGTAAGCGTCCATCCCCGTGAACTCCAGATACCAAGTCCGGAACGGAATCAAGCCAGTCCTGTGCGTCAGAAGATCACGCACCGTAACTGTTTTCTTGCGCTCATCTCCGGAAGCCCACCACGGAAGATACTCTACGACCTTCACATCCAGATCCAGATCCCCATCACCGATGAGCATCATAGCCGCAGTAGTCGTCCCAACCACTTTCGACACAGATGCCAGATCAAAGATCGACGTCGGAGTTACCGGACGCCCAGTTCCATACTGAAGCTCTCCAAACGCGTTGAGGGATACGAGTCGCCCATTCCGACCAATGGCAACCGCCGCTCCTGAGAACGCCGAGTCGGCAATCCCCGCCAGAATCAATGAATCCACTACCATCAGACTCTCACTTGAAACTCCGACTGACTCCGGATCCGCAACACTCTGATTTCTTCCTCTTGGGCCGCCACCTCGTGCAGCTATGATCCCGGCAGCGACCACCGGATCTTCAATCTCGATCGTCGCTAGTCGATCCGAGACCTTGGGCCTATCCAGACCGTCTCCAACTTCGTTGAACGGCGGTAGTGGGATCGGGAGTCTCCCAGTTATGGCCTCCTCACCAAATAAAGCCGCAATAGCCGCCCTCTGAGACCTATCCCGGTCTCCCCAGGCAAGCATATAGCTTCCCACCTCCTGAACTGCTGTAAGCAGATAAGGATTGCCAAACGAAACCATGACTGTAGGTCTCGCTTCAACAGCCGAGGCAATAAGGTTTCGGAGTGGCTCGGGCAAAGCGCCAGCACTTGAACCCGCAGAAGGTGATACGTAGGTGGTTACTATGACGCGATCTACTCTTTCAAGGGCCTCAAGAGCATCTGCATAAGCGGCTGAGTCGCTTCGCTCATCCAAGCGCACTTCAGTCAGGTCAATCACCCTCTCTCGCAGCCCGCTTCCGAATGCACGGTTAGTCCACAATCGAGTCGAGCCGGCATAGTGGATGTGTAAGGTTGGCACCATCGACAATGCATCCATTGGCAGGAGCCGCTTAGTGTCCCTTACAAGAGTGATCGAACGAGCGGCTGCGGTGTCCGCAAACGCGTTGTGACTCCCAACTCCTACGAGGTTATCCACTCCCTCAAGTGACACGAATCGTTCGCGATGAAGGCCAAGCCGAGCCTTAAGAGTTAGAAGCCTCCGAACCGATACCTCAAGGCGGCCTCGACTGATCCGGCCTTGATTCACGGCGTCCTCAATGGCATCGATGACGTCACCCACCGCCTTCGGCGAAAGAACTATGTCTGAACCGGCCTCAAGCGCTCGGATTGAAGCTTCAGCGATGCCGTACATATCGGTGATCCCGCGCATCGTCATTGCGTCGGTGAACACTAACCCTTGAAACCCCATATCGTCTCGAAGGATATCCGTCATGACTTCGGGAGCTAGCGTAACCGGCGGGGCCCCCGGCCCAAGAACCTCGGGCAACTGGAGGTGAGCCGTCATAATCGCGTCGACACCCTCGTCGATCGCTACTTGAAACGGAGCTAGCTCCAGCTCATCGAGACGATTACGATCTGCCCGAACCACCGGAATCCCAATGTGTGAGTCGGTTGAGGTGTCTCCGTGTCCGGGAAAATGCTTTCCAGTCGTTAGCGCGCCTCCATCATGTGCTCCCCGGATAAAAGCGGCACCCATCCTAGCCACCAACTCCGGATCCGCCCCGAACGAGCGGGTTGCGATTACGGGGTTGTCAGGGTTCGAGTTTACGTCGAGGACCGGCGAGAATAGGAAGTGAACTCCTGTAGCCCGGGCCTCTAGGGCTGTTATGCGGCCGTACTCATACGCAAAACGCTCATCGCCAATCGCTCCAAAGGCCATTGTGGGAGGAAAGTCCGTACCACCACCCTGCGGTAACATCGACGGCAGCGCAAACGAACCGTTGATGCGCATTCCTGGACCACCATTCTCGAAATCAGCGGCGACCAACAAGGGAATTTTGGCTCTGCTCTGAAGCTCGTTAAGCTTGGAAACGTAGGCATGGGGCGTCCCAATGGAAGGAGAAACCCCACCGATCTGATCGTCCTCCACCCATGCTCTCAGGGGTTCGAATTCGGTGCTCGTCGGAGTTACGTATCCACCTGGGATCCACTCTATGATGACCTGACCGATCAGTTCTCGCAGAGTGAGATCCCTCAGTGTCGCATCAACCCAAGCACGCGCTTCGACATCTAGTCTCTCTGCTATTAGCGGATTGGACAGTGGATCTTCAACCGATTGAACGATCGAAGCCACGGGTGCCACCGTGCTATACCCAGCCGGAAAACACGCTGACATCAATATCGTGAGGCCAAGCGCCTGGCGGAGGTCAGCGCGTACCACCGACCGATCCACTACTAGGGATTTGAATTCCGTCTCCGATCTCGAAAAACGGCGGAATCCGTGTTGGGATTCGACCGGCTATAGGCGCGTGGCCCAGCATAGCAGCAGCAGCAGCTCTCTGACTGGCTTCTGACCCACTCCACGCAAGCAAATAAGATCGCACATCGGGGAAATCTGCTACCAAGTATGGATTTCCGAACGAGACAACCGTGTGTGGCACACCTATCTGATCGAGGTAGCGAACGAACTCTACTAGTTCTTCGGGGAGAGTGAACGACCCCGAAACATTTACCGATGTTACGTAAGTGCCCACCACTACGAACGCCTGCTCTCGCGCAAGCCGGCGAAGTTCTTGGTATCGGTCATCTGACGTATCGCCATCTACTTCTATCGCTCTGAGGCGCGGATAGGTTTCACGCATCGCTCGGTTGAAGTATCGACCAGCCAACACGTCGGAACTCCGTCGATATGACACTGACATAACACGAGCCGACCTCGTGCCTGCGAGAGGAAGCAAGTCGTTTCCGTTCTTCAGTAGAGTAATGGACTTCCGAGCGATCTGATCTGCGACCTCCTCATGTTCGGGGATCCCAACTGTCCTTGGAATTTCCTCTAGAGACACATAACGGTCTTCATGCAAGCCCGCGTTTTCCTTGGTCTCCAGCACTCTCATTACTGAAAGGTCTAGACGATCTTCCGTGAGACGACCGCTGCGAACTGCTTCGACGATCCCCTCGATTGCCCCACTCACCGAGGCGGGCATCAGGATCACATCCGCTCCGGCTTCTAAGGCTCGAACTGCCGCTTCTCCTGACCGGAATTGACGCGCGACGGCGCTCATATCCATCGCATCCGTGAATACGATCCCTCTAAATCCTAGTTCCTCGCGAAGAATCTCCGTTAACACCTCGTGCGACAGTGTGGACGGTTCACGCTCTCCGCCGTTCAGAGACGGAACAGAGATGTGAGCGCTCATTATCGCCCCCATCCCCGAGTCGATCGCTCTTCTAAACGGCTGCAATTCGACCGAATCCATTCGGGCTCGGTCATGTAGGATGACAGGAAGACCGACGTGGGAATCCACATCGGTATCACCATGGCCAGGGAAATGCTTACCTGTCGCGATAGCACCGTTATCCTGAACTCCACGGACGAAGGCTATACCCATTTCGGCGACCTGTTGGGGATCCTCACCGAAAGACCTGACGTTAATAATCGGATTGTCTGGATTGTTGTTAACGTCGAGCACGGGTGCAAAAGGAACGTGCACCCCCAGTGCTCGTGCCTCCACAGCCGTGATCCGACCCATCTCATATGCGAACTCTTCATTTCCGGTTGCACCAACCGCCATCAGGCTCGGGAAATCTGTCGCACCTCCCAGATCGATCGTCCCCGGCATTTGGACCGCCCCTCGCATCCGAAAACCAGCGCCAGTCTCCAAGTCTGCTGCAACAAGCAGCGGCAAATCCGATTGCGCCTGCAGAGCATTAAGTTTGGCCGCCACACCAAAAGGCGTTCCGACCGACATGATCAAACCACCTATCTTCAAATCCTCAATGAAGTTGAAGATCCGCTCGTGGCCTTCGGATCCCTCTGGAGCAAAGTCGCCGAGAACCCACGGCATCAGAAGCTGTCCTGCCTTTTCCTCGATCGTGAGTTGCTCAAGCGTCCGCTCAGCCCAAGATCGCGTAAGAAGTACAGGGACCGGAACCTCAACTCTTGCTTCGGACTCGGAAGTACTGGGGGAAATACTCTCGGGAGGTGCGGGCTCATCACGAATCACCTCATTCGGATCGATTCCGGAAACATCAAGATCCGGGTTGGGATCAGCCCCTGTGGCGACCACCGAACAGCCTGCTACGCTCAAGATCAAAATGACCGTCGACATCAATATACCGACCGAGACAGTGTCAGAGTGCCTGTACCTTGAATTCAGAGGTGTGTCCCTCGTCATGCCGTCCTTATGTGCCCGATCGCATACGCACGCGTTGACGCAGCGGAATGTGTCGCCGAAGCTTGCTGTATGTTAAGAACCATCGATTGGCGCATCGCGCCCCACAACTCACCAAGCGCGCAAACTATCTGGAACGCCATAAGCCGACAATCGCAGATACTCTGCCTTCTCTTGGTTTTCTCTTCAGCAGCGTGCGGCGGTGGCCAAGACTTCTCGAAAACAGATGAGGCTAACTCGACTAAAAAACTCGTTAGGCCAGGTGTAGAAGTCCTCATTTCTGATAGCTTGCACCTAGTTTCGGGGAAAAGAGTGGGTCTCGTAACGAATCACACAGGCATTGACCGGAGCGGTCGGTCGGATATCGACATCCTAGCAGATCACCCAGAGATCACCTTGGCCGCCCTCTATGCCCCAGAGCATGGTATCCGGGGGGAGGAGCGAGCCGGAGCGGCGATTGAGGGTGGTGTGGACGAGCGCACTGGAGTAGTGATCCACTCCCTATACGGCGACACACGCAAACCTACCTCAGATATGCTGAAAGGCGTCGACGTTCTCGTCTTCGACATGCAGGATGTGGGCGCGCGATACTACACATACGTGTCGACTATGGCACTCGCCATGGAAGCCGCTGGTGAGCATAACATCCCGTTTCTGGTGCTCGACCGACCCAATCCGATCCGGGGTGATGTGGTCCAGGGCAATACCTTAAATCCCTCCTACAAAACGTTTGTGGGCATGTACGAAGTTCCTATGCGGCACGGTATGACGCCCGGTGAATTGGCGCGTATGTATGTAGGAGACTTCGGAATCTCCGTTGACCTTACCGTTGTCCCCATCGAAGGCTGGACGCGAGACATGACATTCGACAACACCAACCTTCCGTGGGTCGCTCCTTCACCTAACATGCCTGATGTTGCGAGCGCTCTCGCATACCCTGGAACATGCCTCTTCGAGGGCACGCCCATATCAGTGGGAAGAGGTACAGAAAAAGCCTTTCAGTGGATTGGCGCGCCATGGTTAGACGGCCGAGAACTCGCTGAAGCCCTAAATGAGTATGAGATTGATGGCGTTCGTTTCGAACCAGTAACATTCACACCACGAAATGCAGGTGACCGAAAATTTGAAGGGGTCAGCGTGGAAGGGGTGCAACTGATCGCACTTAGTACAGACTACGATGCGTCTCGGGCGGGCGTTGCGATGTTGATCGAGACTTATCGCGTATCACAAGAAAATTGGTCGTGGTATGAAGCCCACTTCGATCGCTTAGCGGGGACCGACGGGCTGAGGCTGGGAATCGCGGCAAATGTTGCCTATGACGAATTAGTGTCAGGCTGGGATATAGGCATACGTGAATTCGAGTCGAGAAGAGCCCCATACCTTCTATACTGAGACGCAAGAGCGAAGCGGGACACATTCACCTATCCAGGCCCGAATTCAGACCTAGTGTGTGTCCATCAGCCGCTGGAGGCGGGCCGTAGAAGAGGGGCGTTGAAGGGCGAGCATAACCAGAACCCGGGCCTTGTGAGGAGGCAAGTCACCGGAGTACACCAACCCGTCGTTTGTGCCCTGCGGGTCGCTCATTACTCGACCTTCAGGGACTCGAGACGCCAGGACGACTGGGACCCCTGACGCGACTATCTCCTCGTATGCTTCCCTAACAGCAGGGCTGGCTCGACCCCCAGCAAAAGCCTGAACCACAATTGCATCAGCCCCGCTCTCGTAGGCTGCCTTCAGCAGGCTTGCATCGTTTCCTGCAAAGTCAGCGACGAGTGGCACATCGGGTAACTCGGTGGTTTCAGGAAGCAGGTGTACCTCTGACACAGATGTGTGACGAGTCGTGACCTTTCTTCGAAAAACTACATTATCCACGTCTACCACCCCGAGCATCCCAAACTCCCTAGAAACGAACGTGTCCACCCTGTTGTTGTCCGTCTTCCTCACATCTCGTGCGGAATGAATCTCATCATTGAGAACCACAAGGACACCCTGTGCCTTGACCTCTGGGTGACCAATCACCCTAGCGGCCGCCAGTAGGTTGGCTGGCCCATCCGCAGAAACAGCAGTCGAATTGCGCATAGACCCCACCATGACCACTGGACGTGTCTCCTCGATGGTCAAATGGAGGAAATACGCGGTTTCCTCCATCGTGTCGGTGCCGTGGGTCACAATCACCCCAGCTAAGCTTGGATCGGATTCAAACACCCTATTAACTCTTCTCGACAGACGAATCCAATGTCCTGGTCCGATCGCGGAAGAACCAACTCTACTAAATTCCTCAACCTCAATTAGAGCTAAGTCCGCTAAGCCAGGGACCGCCTCAACAAGCTGCGCTCCAGTCAGTTGGCCACCTTGTTCTTGCCCCGCTATCGTTCCACCCGTCGCTATGACAAGAATGCGAGGAAGGTCCTGCCCCGAGACTGGTGCACATATGGATGCCAACGCCAATGCATATGCTGTTAGGCGTCCAAATCCGATTACTGAACTCTTGATTGCCTGCAGGCTGGGTTCAGGTTTCAGGATGCCCCCGTATGCTCCGAAGCCTTCACTTTCTCTACACGCGCCAAGAACAGATCGGAGAGCGTCTTAGTTACGTCACCAACGCCACCCTTACCGACTTTCACACCATCAACCTCCCTAATCGGACGCACCTCGCCAGTCGTTCCCGTGAAAAACAACTCATCAGCGAACCCCAATTCCTCTACCTGTATCGGGCGCTCCTCTACTTTCATTCCGGCTTCGCGAGCTTCCTCTAGAACTATACCCCGCGTTATCCCCGGAAGGATATGACCCGTGATTGGATGGGTAACCACTGTGTCTCCAAAAACGCCCCAGAAATTCTGATGAGCCCCTTCGATCGCTACACCGTCTCGCACGAGAATCGCGTCATCGGCACCCTCATCCTTTGCAGCTTGGAAAGCGAGGGCGTTTGGCAGCAGGCAAACCGTCTTGATGTCAACTCTACTCCAACGGCGATCTGGTACGGTTTTAGCTGTAAAACCCCTATTCCACACCTCGTCCAGAGGACGGCTCCATTCCTTCGCATATGAATAGATAGTCGGCTTGACTTCACCTTCGGGAAAGTAATGCGTCCGAGGAGCGGCCCCGCGTGTGATTTGCATGTAGACCATCGATCGGTCGGACGATGTCAGACTATTTCGCGAGATAAGTTCGCGATGCATCGCTTCTATCCCCGATACGTCATAGTCAATTCGGAGCCAGCACAAACCTCGCATCAGTCGCCGCAGGTGGGCCTCTAGGCCGAATGGCACTCCCTGATAAAAGGGAGTCACTTCGTAAAGACCGTCCCCCAAAAGAAAGCCGCGGTCGTCAGGGGAAATCTTAGCCTCGTCCTTAGGCATGTACTCGCCATTCAGAAACACGATGCTCATCAAAACTCAACTCGGATCGGGTCAGTATAGTGAAGAAAAAGCATGGTTAGTCTCACAGATCTATTCGCTACCTCGACTTCAAGATACCATCAACTCGAAAATAGATATCCCAGAACGCCAACAGCACGATGGTGACAAAGCGTCCCGGGGGTATGACGCCTCAGTTGGCTCAGTCTTCCGTCGACTTCTCTAGCTTGTCGAACTCGGAAAGCAGTTCAGCCTCAGGAATCGCTTCATCCTCAACTGCTGACACTTCGCTGTGGTCTAGTTCGTTCTGCTCAGCCTCAGAGACATTCAACTCCGCTTCGCCAGCTTCTAACTGTTTCGGCTCTTGAGCAGCCGGTGCTTCAATCAGCCCCATTTCTACCTTAAGCGCCAGCAACTGGTCTTCAAGACCCACCCCGACAGGCCCCTCCTCGAGCCGGAGGAACTCAGATTCGAGCGCATCTCCTCCCAGTTCTGCATTCACCTCAGCCTGAGCCACACTTCTACGCTCCTCCTCTTCGACTTTGTCGGCCATTCTGTTGAAGGCCTCAAAAGCAGAAGTGTCCGACAAGTCCGACATTGTCTCGTTAATCCTGCGCTGCGCTTGGATTCGCTTTTGCTTGGAGATCAGAAGATTCCTCTTCTGTTTAGCCTCTTCGATCTTGTCATTCAGATGACGCAATGAGCTCTTCAGCTTCTCGGTTTCCGACTCCTGCGCTTCCCATTCTTTCTGGAGAGCACCGGCTCGCTCGGCATACTCTCTTTGACGGAGCAAGGCCTGTTTAGCCAGGTCGTCACGGTCTTCTTTGACCGCTAGCATCGCCCTGTGTTGCCAATCACGCTGCTTGATTAGTTCCTGTTCGATCTGCGCCTTGAGCCTTCTCTCATCAGCGATAGCCACTGCAACTTCGCGCTTTGCGTTTGCGAGTTGGTCCCTCATATCCAGAATGATCTGGTTCAGCATCTTCTCTGGCTTTTCTGCCCTAGAGATTAAGTCGTTGATGTTGGACTTAATGACCGCTGAAATCTTTTTGAAAATGCCCATTTTTTAGCCCTATTGCCCCTTAACTGCCAGGGTACAGATCTGCTCCATACTTCACTCTGCAGCCTGCGAAATCGATTCCGCAGGCTACAAAGGTAAGCACGCCATTCTACTCAGCAAATTACCTACCCCGCTCAACCGCAGAATCACCCTAGTAAGGGAGCTAAATGTTGTCCGGTATAAGATTTGGGATCGGACGCGATCACTTCCGGAGTCCCTTCCGCTACAACTCGGCCTCCACCGCCGCCGCCTTCAGGACCGAGATCAATGACCCAGTCTGCAGTCTTCACCACTTGGAGGTTATGCTCGATAACGATGACAGTATTCCCTCGGTCGACCAAGCGATGCAGAACCTCTAGAAGCACCCGCACGTCCTCGAAATGGAGACCGGTGGTAGGCTCATCGAGAATGTAAAGTGTATTGCCCGTGGACCTCTTGGAAAGCTCCGTTGCAAGCTTGACTCGCTGAGCCTCTCCCCCCGAAAGCGTGGTAGCCGACTGGCCAAGGTGAATATAACCAAGACCCACGTCATTCAATGTCTCGAGCTTTTGCTTGATACGAGGGACTGCGTCGAAAAATCCGAGCGCATCCTCAACTGCCATATCAAGCACATCTGCGATGTTCTTTCCCTTGTAGTAAACATCTAAGGTCTCGCGATTGTAGCGTCGCCCGCGACAGACATCACACGGTACGTACACGTCGGGGAGAAAGTGCATCTCGATCTTCACCAACCCATCGCCTTGGCAAGCCTCGCAACGCCCTCCCTTTACGTTGAAGGAAAAACGTCCCGGACCGTATCCGCGCATTTGTGATTCGGGGAGATTGGCAAAGAGATCTCTTATCGGGGTAAAAAGCCCTGTGTAGGTTGCTGGATTCGATCGAGGGGTGCGACCGATCGGAGATTGATCAACATCAATCACCTTATCAATTAGCTCCACACCATCGATCATGTCATGTCGCTCGGCCACTACCTTACTTCGGTAAAAGTGCCTAGCGAGCGCATGATAGAGCGTACTATTCACCAGGGTCGATTTTCCCGACCCACTTACGCCCGTAACGCAGAGGAAAGTCCCCAGAGGAAATTCAACGTCGACGTTCTTTAGATTATGCCCGCACGCTCCCCGGACTGTCACTACCCGATTCGGGTCGAAAGCTCGACGTGTCTCGGGAAGTGGAATTTCTTTCTCACCGCGCAGGTAAGCCCCGGTCAGAGACTTCTCTGCGGTCAGCACCTCATTGAGGCCGCCCTCGGCTACAATCTCGCCACCGTGTCGGCCCGCCCCCGGACCCAAATCTACGATGTGATCCGCTAGACGAATCGTGTCCTCATCGTGTTCCACCACTACTACTGTGTTCCCCAAATCACGAAGCCTCCTCAGAGTCCCAAGAAGTCGAGAGTTGTCTCTCTGATGAAGACCGATGGATGGCTCATCCAAAATGTACAGGACTCCGACGAGCCGACTTCCAATCTGTGTAGCGAGGCGAATCCTTTGTGCTTCTCCTCCTGAGAGGGTTCCCGCAGAACGGCCCAGAGTCAGGTAATCCAGACCGACGTCACTGAGGAACCGCAGTCTCTCAGAAACCTCCTTAAGAATGGGACCCGCGATTTCACTCGACAGCGGAAGTGTCCTATCGACGATCTTTTTCCTGCTTGTGGACTCACTCTTACCCTCAACAGGAATAGACGCGAAGAAGGTTACTGCCTCTCCTATCGAAAAGTCGACGATATCGCCTAGAGATTGACCTGCAATCGTAACCGCTCGCGAAACATCCCTGAGCCGGCTCCCGTCGCAGGCGGTGCACTCCAGTGTCGACATGTATTCATCGAGCTGATTACGGACCGTTTCGGACTGTGTCTCGCTATAACGCCTCTCCACACCTGCTAGGACACCTTCCCAGTGATCCTCATAGTATCCGTCGAAACTTCCCGATTTCGACTTGTAAGGGAACCTGATCTTCATTCCACCGGAGCCGTGGATAATCGCGTTTCGAACGTCTTCTTCTAGCTCTCCCCACGGAGTGTTAGGATCGAACTCGTATGCCTCCGCTAGCCCAGAGATCACCGACTGGCGCAGGTGCCCGGAAGGATCACCCCATGGAAGAATTACGCCCTCAAGGATAGTCACGCTGGGGTCAGCAGTAAGCAGCTGAGGGTTAACTTCTTTCCGCGTCCCCAAGCCACCGCATTCCTCGCACGCTCCATATGGTGAATTGAACGAGAACTGCCGCGGCTCAAGCTGAGCTAGACTCGTACCGCAGGCCTCACACGCGAAGTGCTCACTGTAAACGTGCTGCTGGGGGTTCTTCTTGGTCCTTCCTTTCCCGTGCTCAAGCACCTCGATTACCCCGTCTCCTGCTCGCAACGCAGTCTCTACAGAATCGGCAATGCGATCCCGATCCACTGTCTTGACCACCAGACGGTCGACCACCACAGCGATATCGTGATTCTCATATCGATTTAGTGAAGGCGGATCGGCGAGATCATACGTCTCACCATCCACCCGAGCACGCACAAAACCTTCCTTACGTAATTTTTCGAAGAGGTCGCGGAATTCACCCTTTCGCCCCCTAATAAGGGGAGCGAGGATTTCGATTCGCACTCCCTCTCCGATCTCAAAGATTCGTTGCACTATCTGTGTAGCCGATTGCCTTATGACTGGCTCACCACAGTCAGGGCAGTGTGGAGTCCCGGCCCTAGCCCAAAGTAGGCGCAAATAGTCGTAAATCTCTGTTACGGTACCTACCGTCGAACGTGGATTTTTACTGACGGTTTTCTGTTCTATCGATATAGCAGGCGAGAGGCCCTCGATCGCGTCGACGTCTGGCTTTTCCATTAAGCCTAGAAATTGCCGAGCGTACGCAGAAAGAGATTCTACATACCGACGCTGGCCCTCAGCATAGATCGTGTCGAATGCAAGTGACGACTTGCCCGATCCTGACAACCCAGTGATTACAACCAACTTATCCCTAGGCAACTCGACGTCGATGTTCTTCAGATTGTGTTCGCGCGCTCCACGGACGATCAAACTCTCCTGAGCACGCAGTCTTGTCCCGGCGACAGCGCTGGAGGCCGGACGACTTTTGGCAGAAGCTTTCTTAGTGCTGGAATCAGGCATAACCCTGAATTCTAATCATGAAGGCAGCAAACGCTCAACGCACGAGGGCAAGAGCAAAAAGAGCACGGCCACTCCAAGATTTTTCCGGAGACAAAGAACCGAGAGTTGATCATCCAGTTCACCCGACCCTCTGCCTGCAAATTATTATCCGGCTAGAGAACAACCTCATCTATCGCCTGGATCCGTGCTTCAGTCGGTGGGTGGGTCCGAAAAAGTCCGGCCAGGGCAACACCACGGCCGCTGCTAAACGGATTTATAATTGCCATGTGTGCCCCAGCTGGGCTCACATTCATCGGGACCTTCTGCGCGATTGCCTCAATCCGCTGAAGAGCACTCTGAAGGCCACGCTTGTCACCCATTATGCGCACGGCAGTTGCGTCCGCTTGGAACTCGTTTTGGCGACTCACAGCCATCTGTACGATCACCGCCACGATGGGGGCAACCAGAGCCATGGCGAGCATTGCGAGCGGGTTATCGTCCCTATTCCCTCTTGATCCCAAAATAATGCCCCAACGGAGGATGCTGCCTACTAGGGCGATAGCACCTGCCATACCCGCCGCGATTGTCCCTACAAGCATATGACGGTGCTTTATGTGTGCCAGTTCATGAGCGATCACCCCCTCTAACTCACGTTCATTTAGCTCTTCTATCAGCCCGGCCGTCACACATACCACAGCATTTTCTGGATTGCGACCTGTCGCGAAAGCATTTGGCTGTCGCTCAGGCGCAATCGCTATCCGAGGCATCGGGAGTTCCGCTTTCTGGCGCAATCGATCAACCATGTTGTAGAGCTTGGGCGCCTCCTCCAACCCTATCTCTTGAGCACGGTACATCTTCAGCACTGCCCTATCGCTGAACCAGAAGGCCCAAAGATTCATGACCATAGAAATCGCAAAGAAACCTCCGGCCATTGACGACCCGCCGATAAAGTCACCTGCGATTACGAAGATGACAGTCATGACCGTCATCAACCCAAATACCTTGGCCATCTGCATATCAGTTTTGCTCCGTTGAATTCCGTTTTTGGCCGTAGCCCCACTCCCGGAAGAAAATCACTCCCCATATCCTGTCGTTTTCGATCAACCCGGCGGTCGATCCTAGCGATAGGCTACCGCTCCTCAGGAAGCGATCTTCCAAGAACCCTTCTACGTTATAGTCATCGGTAAGTGCCCATTCTACCCGAACACCTGCTACTGCGTTCTGATTTTGCGCGCTGTTGTCTGTTGGACGCAAAACAACGACGGTGAACAGGTCATCGCCGACATACTTTCCGACCTCAACCTGCGTCTGGGCGAAGTACTCCCGCCCAAACGATTGCCCTCCACTCTGCTGAACAGAAAAGTAGTCCAAGAAGTCTCCGAACACTGCAGACCCGAACTGATTGGTCAGCACACCGCCGACGAAGGTTACTGTGCCCTGCACGGCGGAGGATACTACACCCCTACGGCCAAGCTCTCCCACTTGGCTATTTGCCCCACTCGGCTGGCCAAATACTAGGTATGAAACCAGATCTTCTTCAGCGATACCCATCTCACCGGTACTTAGAGTTACAGCAGGCTGCACAAGGGTGCCCTCGACCAGCGCATTGACGTTCAGTGGAGGTTCGTTTTGCCGACGTATCCGACTCGAAGCCTCAATATTAAGGTCGGGGTTTAGACCAGGTCGCCCTAGGAACAGAACACTCCCCCCATCGAGTTCGAAGGTGCGCCCAAGTACACGATGAGAACCTCGGACCGCTTCGAGTTCGCCGATCAGGACGAAGTCCCCAGCTCTGCGATCATAACGCACCAAGAGGTCCCCACTCATCTCGACATCGGAGTCGATCGAGCGCAGCCACGAGTTTCTCGGTACCGACAAGTCGACATCTACCCGGAGGTTGTCGAAAAAGGGGTTGCGGAGCCCCGCAAAGAGTGGTTGCGAAATCAGCGTTGTAGTGTCAACCGCGAGACCAGTCTCGAACAGAAACGGATCACTCAAGTCGACAATGTCGGCTGCACGCTGGAGTTCATCCACGAAGATCGTGCCTTCATCCACGGTAAGCTCACCTTCAGCCAGTGGGCGTGAGTACTTACCCGTCAGATTGAATCCCCCACTCACCAAACCCTCTACATCTGCACGCGACACTGCGAGGAAACGGTCGAAGTCAAACTGAAGGTTCAGATCCGGGTCTGAGAAGGGTGCAAGGAGAATCGTCCCAGTGACATCAGAACGGCCATTTCCCTGAGCAGAAAGGACTACGTTAGCAGTGCGGTCTTTTTGGAGCGTGATGGTACCGTTGACCTCACTGTGCCGCACGCCGATCGCTTCTATCGACCAACCGCCGTCGGATAGAGTCACTCGGCCCTCTGGAGCGGGGGCCGAGGGTACCCCGCCGATTGAGACACCACCCGACACAGTCCCGACCACACCTTCTAGAGTCCCGAGATAGCTCAGCGCGATCGCCGCGTCTAGCGAATCAGCAACTACCTCGATCCTCATGGGACTATCTACGATTCGCTCATCTGACTTCACGAGAGCAAGGTCCACAGGCAATGTTCCAGTCGCCCGCAGCGCCTCTCTTTCCCCGGCAAGGCCATCCAGATCAAAGCGCAACTCGCGAGCCCGGTAAGTCACATCGCCATCCGCACGCGTGAGCTCCATGGATCCGAATTGGGGTCTATCGACCCGGAAAACACCATCGATCCTTGGAGACTCCATCGACCCCCGCACGGAAAGGTCTAAGTCAACCTGTCCCGCCGCATCCAGCTCCTCTAGCTGAGCGAGGTGCAACATTTTCTCTATCCGAAGGCCCGAGACCCCCAGCCGAAAATCGCTTCCTCCTTCACGCGAAACTTTGCCCTCCGCTACCAAGCTCATCGGGTCCTCACCTAGTCGTGCCACCTCGATGCTTTCCGCGCTCAGCGAGTTCCTATCCCACTCCACGTGAGCAGGACGAACAAGTATCCACTCTTCCTCGTCGACCTGTATGTTGAACGCGTCCAGATCAATTGATCCACTCAACGAATCGACAACAAATGCACCGGCCGCATGATACTCCTCACCAGGCCGCCTCATAATCTCAAGCCTAGCATCACCATCCCGTTCAAACATGGCCACTTCTAAGCCCGCCTTCTGGAACTGACGGCCCGTGACCTCAAGTCCGTGAGCGGTCGCTTCCACCTCCCACACGCCTTCCGCGCTTGGGAGCCCGGTCGCCGTCACAGCGATACGAGCCGAATCGATGTGATTCCTCTTCCAGAAAGCGTCCTCTAAATCCATCACTAGTCCTGCATCAATATCCCCCATGCGTCCACTAACGTTTGCAGCTCCACGAACTGCGCCATCCAGACGCACGTCCGCGAGTCGAGGGAAAGTGTCCGGCTCGATTCCCTGAAGCCTCAAGAACTCGCGATCTAGAGATGTGAGGTCCTCCTGAACGACTATCGAATCTGCAACCCCCATAAGTGCGGCCCGAAGCCCAGTTAGTCGGTCAGCACTAAAATCAACCGAGGCACTTCCGAAACGATTCTCTACAAGCCCTAGGCGTCCGCTGCCTACTAGCTCTACCCCACCCACGTTGGCCTTAAGTGAGTCAGCGATCAAAACTCCACTCCTGACTCGCATTACCGTCGACAGAGTATCTACCCCGAGCGAACCCAGACGCGACTCATACGCCGATCCATAAAGGTCTAGCGACATCTCGTCAGGGCTGGTCCCAAATCCTTCGATATCAAGTAAGCCACTCCAACTCGTCTCCTCAGGGAAACGGTCAGACAATGCAAAAAGTGGGAGCTCATACGCCTCGATCTCTATCGTGTACCGATCGGTCGGACTGCCGAGGTCCATGTTTCCGCGACCTCGAACGTGACCATCGTTGACGGTCAAGTCTGCCTCAATGGCTACATCGTCTAGCGCGCCACTCAACACTACCGAGCCTCTTGCATCGCCCCTGAGTTGCAGATCAGGAGCGATACCACCTAGGACTCCAACCGCTAGTGGTTGGAAGTCCACACTCATATCGGTGATCCAGCTGCCATTCTCCACACCACGCCAAAACATACCGTTTACTTGGGTAACAGTTTGTAGTGAAGCGGCAGACAAATGCTCCATATCCGCTACCACCATAACGCCACCTTCGACTCGTCCGTCGATTTGAACTCGACCATTCCCTGAACCCGCCCACGGGAATTCAGGCCAGAGCGCCGAAAGCACATCGTAGTTCATGGATCCCATCGACACGGAGAACCCAGTCGCGCCAGGATTATCCCCCATGTGAATAGCACCCTGAAACTCTGCTGTCGTCGGTGTGCCCCCTAGGCCCGTTGGAACCAACGTGACACGGCCCTGCAAGCTTAAGTCGGCCAATGCACCGCTAAAGCTGGCTTCTCCGCTCAGCCAACCATCAATGGGAATGTCCCTTTCAATCCAAGGCTCCAGGCGGTCGAGTGGCAACGGGTTAGCCGTAACCTGCATACCACTGAGCGTCAGACCTTCGTCGAAGGTGACGCCCCCATTGAAGAGTACGTTTCCTGCCTCGAGTTCAGTTTCTACATCTTGGACAGCCAGGTGCACTCCGTCTTCAATCCGGAGTTCCGCCGCCCCACGGAAGCGTCCCTCCGGAATCCGGGCGTCAATCCATCCAATATCTGATAAAGGCACCCACCCTTCCGACTGGATGTCTGCAGTCAACACCCACGGCTGTCCTTCTGCCCTGGGACCTACGGCCAGATCTCCCTTAATTAGCCCGCCGGGCAGCCTGTAGCGTCCTTCAGAAATAGTGATGCCCCGTTGTCCGTAAGAAACGAATCCAAGAGCCTCTTCGATCACGAACGGCTCCTCAAGCACTCCTACACTGGACGATAAAGAGTTGAGCTTAGCGGTGAACTGAGGCTCTCTCGAAACGGAGAGGATTGCCTCTTCGATATCAATGTCGAGCGAGTCGAAAGTGAGCTCGCGCAGAGCCACCCCCTCTGGTCCTTGGACAAGACGTTGCCCCGACCGCTTCGTCGGCGGCGTCAGAATCCGCACCCGACTTTCACGAAAACCTACTTGGCCGAGCAGGAGGTCAGTGACTGGCTCGCTAATGTCAAGTTCCGCCTCGCTATCCCGATGCGCCAAAACACGGTTGAGGTTCACGCTCTCCTCACTCGTGTACCGCGAAATCTCTAGGTCTAATCCCCAAAACATCGTCGAACGGATAGGCTGTCCGCCTGAGAGTGCCGAAAGAATGGAATAACGCACAACGACCGAGTCAGCAGAGAAAACGGGCCGCCCATCCTCAGCTTGGAGTCGAACCCCCGTCATCGTGGCACCGGTAAGAAGAGTCCCGCTGCGCACCCCTTGGATCGTGAGTTCCCCTGAAAGACTCGACTGGACCTGATTCAGCGCGGCGCGAAGGGCTAGATGTTGCCCTTGCTTAGTCTGGGTTGTAACGACTGCGGCCAACACGAGGAAAAACGCACCGGCGATTAGTCCCCGTTTAGTCCGACTACGCGAAAACCAAGCCAGTCGCTCAGCTCGCTCAACAGCCCCCCCTTCATCCGAGCCGTTTGTGGCAAGACTTTCGTCTAAACCCTTTAAGTCGTCGGACATCAGAACGCCTGCCCTATAGAAACGTGGAGTTGGAAGCCTCGGTCATCTCCCCCGAATAAAACTGGAGAGCCTAGCTGCACTAGTTCACCCGTACTTACCCACGGAACGACTTTCCCATCCACAACGAGTTGATCTCCAAGTTCTCTTGCAACATCCAACGGCAAAATCTGCTCCGTAACCACAGGCAGATACTCCGCACCCCTGAATCTATAAGCGAGATCGAGGCGGACTGGTCCAACAGGGCTCGGAAAACGCACACCGACCCCAGGTGTGAACTCCATATCCTGAAGAAGAATACTCTGATTTGGGCCCCATGCCTGACCCACGTCCCCGAACAGCACCCCCTCTACGAAGCCCATTGCTATCCTGAATTCGAGGTTCGCCTCAAGCAACCGGGTCCCGCCTACTGGTTGATCCTCGTAGACTGCAGTCGGGTTAGCCTCGCAACTTCGATCTCGAAGAGACTCGGGCGAGCACATCCCACCCCCTTCCAACATGGACAGCAGATTTGTCGGCTTCGCCAGCAGCACTCTAGGCCCAAGCCTACTCTGCGCGAAACCTCTTACAGAGTTTGCTCCACCGGTATAGAAGCGCTTTTGTGGGTGTACTAATTCGACTCCCTCTGCCTGAGGACGACCCTGTCGGACAAGTCCTTCAAACCCTCCAGACCCGACCCATCCTCCGCGGACCCTTGTCGCTAACACCAGACGACCAGTGGAGGCGTAGCGACTAGCCTCAGCGATCACCCGATCGTAGCGGAAGTTTGACATAGTCCAGTTCGCCGCATGCTCAACATCGAACAGAAGACGATATCCCGATCTGGGATTTAAAAGATCGTCGGAGCGCTCCCGTGCGAATGAGATGCCTATGGGCGAGAGGGAGTTCGGATCTTCTAGCTCCCTTATATCATCTGGTGCACATACTAGAAAACCAGTGCAGAAGAGTACGTCACTCGCGTCTAGCTCTGAGATCTCCGGGCGGTAAAAGCCAGTCACGACAGTTCTCTCCCCTACAGCGCGAGAAAATCCTAACTGGCCACCCACGGCGCGGCGATTAAAAATGTCGGGCAACGACTGTCTCTCAATAAAGAGCGAGGCCGACAAAGAATTACGGCTCGAAAAAAACCACGGCTGTACGAAGTCGACAGCAGCTATACCTGTCAGGCCCGCAAAGTCACCCTCACCACTCTGCGTGCAGAGGACATCTCGGAACTCTTGTGCGAGTATATTCCCCAACCGTCCGCGGACCGAGAGGCTCCGACCTCCTCCGAAAAAATTTCGACTGGTCCAACGGGCCTCGGTATTCAGACACTCGGCAGTACTCCACCCCCCACCGGCACGTACCCGAAAAGCGTCCCCCTCCTGCACAATGATAGCTACATCAACCGTCGGATTCTGAACGCCCAGCAAGGTATCTGGAACCACGGTCACGTTTCGTACGATATCTAGGCCGTACAAACGCGACGAAGCCTCCTCGACGTCGGAGCGACGATACGGATCTCCTCGTCTCAGTTGAGATGTTCTCAGAACTGTCCCTACTCCAAGGCTCTCGACTCCCTCCACCGTGATGTCGCCGTACGTTGTCGCAGGACCGGGAACAACCTCAAAAGTCGTGACCGCGTCGTACGAAGGTGGGTTACCCGGTCGATTTACCTGTCTGAATACATCGGCGTACGCGTAGCCCTGATTGCTAAGGCGCTGGATAATCGAGTCCCGGGTCGCATCCAAGGCTAATGTTGACAGTCGATCTCCTTCCGCGAGCGGAAGCTCATCGAGCAGGCCTTTTGCTACGAATTCCTCTGCCCCTGTAAACCCGATGCTTTGAGCAATGATCGGGCGACCCTCTTCGATCCGGAAAGTTACACGGGCGATCGACCCTGTCCGTTCTACTACCGGATCGTTCACCACTACGTCACGAAAGCCCCTTTGGCGGTACCAGAGAACTAATCGTGCCCTATCCCGAGGAAGATCCCGGTCCTGAAGTGTTGAGCGACTCAGTGCGAAATCTACGCCTAGAGGACAGAGTGGGAGTGGGAAGTAGAACCAAAGAGAACGACACGCGGTAGCTCGCGTTGCGATAGCTCTGGAGAGTGAGTCCGCAGGGAAAGTGACATTACCCTCAAATCGAACATCTAGGACCTCAGGGCCACGTAACTGACCCATTCCAGAGGACGGAAAGATAGCCAGCACCAAACCGAAGATCAGGATCATCGGTAGTAGTGGACAGGTCCTCTGTACTCCCACACCGAGGGAGTAGTATCTACCCTCTCCGAGTGCGGAAGTGCAGTTCCTTAAAATCTCTCGCCGATACGCGAGACAGATCGATAATCGCGAGTCAGCCAGCACCCGTCACACTCTCCCCCGAAGCCGCCACGAACGCGACGGCATCGGTTCAAACGCAACACTACCGACTGCACGGCGATAGGGAGTGACCTCAACGTCATCCTCACCGAAGCGAAGAACGCTCAGGCTATTCCATCCATCCTCTGACCCACGACCACGCAAGGACGTTGTCGTCCCGCACGCGAGGATCGGTAAGGGAGGATCTTGTGGCGGACACTCTGGAATCTCCTCAGAAACCTTCATGGAGGTTTCATGAACGTGACCGCCAAGGATCAAGTCCACCCCCATATCACCGAAAGCACGGGCCAAGTAGGCGGCACGGGGAAGTGGTCGGCCCGCGTCCTTGCTGGGTGCAGGGACAAAGTTGTGATGAACGACAAGAAGACGGAGAGCATCCCGTTCCCCGGCCTCGAAAGCTTGACGAGCGAAATCGACCTGACAGTCGTCAACACGCCCGTTGACGATGGCACGGAGGGGGGCAGCAGAATTCAACGAGACGATGATGGCCCCGTTCACCGTAGTAACCGTATCTAGCGCGCGCGCTCCCGCGAAGCTTCTCCAATTCCCGAAGGGATCGAACAGACGTTCCCAAATTCGGTAAAGAGGGACGTCATGGTTCCCGGGTGTCACAACAACAGGCCTTGCACCAAACCCGTCGATAATTGAGCGGGCTATAACGAACTCTCCCTTCTTCGCGCGTTGTGTCAGGTCACCTGAGACGATTACTACGTCTGGGTCTATATCCTCCGCCAATGCAAGAAGTGCTTTCGCTGCTTCAGGCAGATACGGCTTCCCGCACTGGAAGTCCGAAGTATGCAGTACGGTCAACCGATCAGACATATCAGGTCGACTCCGGGGCCGCCCGCGTCTTCAAGACGCCCCAGACTCCGACCGCAACGATCGCCAGGCTGATTATCTGAGCGACAGTCAGGACACCAAAGAAACGGTCGTCCTTGGCCCGCAGAAACTCAACTAGAAACCGTTCTACACCCGCGCAACCCAGCCAGAGCATGAAGAGCCATCCCTTTTGATGTCCGTGTTCACGGATTCGCCAAAGAATGAAGAAGATCAAGGTGCTCATGCCGACCTCATAGAGCTGGGTCGGGTGCACCGGGACAACATTTCCGTATTCTTCTATGAGAGCGGGGTCTACGGTTATACCGAACATTTGCTCAATATTCTGCACAGTAGTGGCCGGTGCGCCCTGTGGAAAACGGACTCCGAGGAAAGAGTCGGTTGGCAGGCCCCAGTCGTCACCAACGAGAAAGCACCCAATACGCCCGACGGCGTACGCCAAGGCCAACGCAGGCGCAATGAGGTCAGCCATTACCGGCACCGAAAGTCCTTGGCGACGGATCTCCCTTATAACCAATGCCGTCGCTAGCAGAAATCCACCGTACCACACCAGTCCGCCGCGAGAAAAAACCATCCTTATTGGGTCTTCGATCAGACTGGGGAAATTCAGAAGCAGATAGTACACCTTCGCTCCTAGGATTCCTCCAATGACCGCCATGAAGACGAAGTCCCAAGCTTTATCGGGGTCCTCATTCACCCTTTGAAGCTCCGCTCGCAAAACGTAACCCGCCGTGAGGAAAGCAAGTAACATGAACACCCCAAACGAGGTGATGGGCTGCCCCCCAAGAAAGGGGACCCATTGGGGTATTTGGAAGAAAACCGGATACATATGCCGTCTAAGTTTTGGGGAGGGTTATTGGGCGGGAGCCGTCCCGAAGACCGGGGAAATCTAGAGACGCCCATGCATTCTGATCCAAGGGCGCGCGCTCTCCCTTCTCGAAACGGAATCGCGCAGCTCTAGCAATCATCGCCCCGTTGTCGAGAGAGAGCCGCAAAGAAGCACAATGCAAAGACCGGGGTCCCGTCTCTGCATCGAGTTCCTTGATCCTTCTTCCCATCTCTTGGCGCAGATGTACGTTCGCACTGACACCTCCCCCAAGGATTACACGCCCGCATCCTGTTTCACGCATGGCCCTAAGTGTCTTGGAAACCAGTACGTCAACAGCTGCATCTTGGAAGGCCGCTGCCACGTGTGGGGCCTGATCTGACAGGGAATCGCCCAACTTCGTCGTCAAATCGATGACCGCAGTTTTTAAGCCACTGAAAGAAAAGTCGTAGAAGGCCGGATCTTCGACAGTCTGGTTCCGACGCAACATCGGCCTTGGCAGACGGTGCCTACCCGGGTCACCGTCCTCTGCAATCCGCTGGACCGCAGGGCCACCGGGATACGGAAGACCAAGAAGCTTGGCAACCTTGTCAAAAGCCTCACCTGCCGCGTCATCCCTGGTTTTTCCTAGAAGCTCGTATTCGCCCCAGGCCGTCACGTACAACAACAGCGTATGTCCACCCGAGACCAAAAGAGCGATAAAAGGGGGCTCAGCCTGTGGGTCCTCAAGCACGGGGCCAAAAAGGTGTCCCTCCATATGATGGACAGCGACCCACGGTCGATCGAGAGCCCATGCTACCGCCTTCGTCCAGCATACTCCCACCAAAAGTGCACCAATCAGGCCAGGGCCAGTCGTGACACCGAACACATCGACGTCTTCAAGCTCAACCCCGGCTCTTTCTAGGGCCTCGTTGACCACGCTATCTACTTTCTGCAGGTGAGCTCTCGCAGCCAGCTCGGGAACAACACCGCCGTATACTTCATGAACGTCCTGCGAGAGAATCACATGTCCGAGAATCCGGTTATCACCGTCGAGTATCGCCGCCGCCGTCTCATCGCAGGAAGTCTCGAGGCCGAGCACAAGAGGTCTACTAACGAGGCTCACTGAGAACCCCCGGTGAGTTCGGCTCGATCCATCACCCTGCGTACAGTAATTCGTTCGTTACCCGGAACCACCGTGACGAGACTCGGTAGGCCTTCGATACGGACCGATACAACTCTCTCCTCGCCCGGTGCCAATCCCTGCAGATACTCGGTCGGAACCCACGCGAGAAGGCGCTCTGGAACGAGTGAGGTCACTAGAGTACGTGCCCCTGCCAACCGCACCTGAATGATAGAAGGATTAACGATCAGCTCAGGTTCACCTGGATTAGCTATGGCCTGAACCGAAATGCCATCCAAGACACGCTCTACCCGATCTTCTAAACGCACACCCAAGTTCGCCGTCATCGGCACTACTGAACTACCGAGAAGTCCTATCGTGTCTACAGCAACAGTAAAAGATCCCGACCTAGCTACATCAGACCAGTTGAGGGCCATGAGTCTCAATGAGTCGAGGCTCATGACCAAGCTTCGCGGACCCCGGACACGCATAACCCTCGGGCTGACCTCAATCGGAGCAGAGAGAGCCAACTGATCATGGACACGACCCTCGAATCGAGTTGCAACCGGAATCAGTCGGGTCTGCGCCTGCTCAAGTGAAACGCGGATCTCAGAGGGCACCATCGATTCCACAATTAGGCCGGTCGACTCACCCAGATCTACCCATTCCCTGCGAAGCGAGATGACCGTATCACGCGATCCAACCGACCCTACAGGAACGCTAACGCTCATTCCCTCGCGAGCGAGGCGGATAATATCCCGTGCCGTACCACCGAGACGAACGTCTATTTCGGACGGACTGGGGACCGCAGAAGTAGTCCATGCTGTATCGGCCACATGAACCGAAACGGGTACAGCAGTGAACGTCTCTCTATTCGACGGCTCCGTCTGGACTAACGCCCATAGGAATATGGAGAGCGCTAGGGCGGACAGCTTCAACAATCCATTGTGAACCAGCGCCTGTTTCGAAGTAACCAAAGTGTCGCCTCAGTCTGAGACCAGGAGCCTGCGAATAAGCTCCACATTCTCAGGCGCAGCCCAATCGGTTTCTCCAGCGACCTTCTTGTAGATGACCCCGTCCCTACCTATCACGAAACTCTCCGGAACCCCCGTTGTCTGATAGATCTGTTGAATGTCGCCACTCGGATTCTGCAAGATTGGAAACGTAAGCCCCAACTGCTCGGCGAATGCGGCTAAGTCCCCTCCCTCACGACCAAAAAGATCGAATTGTCCTACCGGCGCATCGATACTCACTGCTAGGATCTCAAAATCCTCACCGGTGAAGCGGTCATACAGGCGCTGCATCGAGGGCATCTCGGTAAGACAGGGTCCGCACCAGGTAGCCCACACATTGACTAGCAAGACATCCTTTCCCAGAAAATCTGAAAGGCTGACCTCCGAGCCATCCATGGCAAGCATCGTGAACTCCGGGGCCTCGCTACCCGTGATCACAGGCCGATAGTTCTCGCGACCCACCCACGCGGCCAGAACTGTCGCAACGAAGGCTGAGATAGCCCAAAAATAGGGTGATCTGACCAAGGAACGCTTCATCTTTAGTGTTTTATGGGTTGAGTCGTCTGCCGTGTTCTAATGACGTAACCGTTCATCTTTCAATCTGCCCCGCGCGTCGACCCACTTTCAGTCGGACCCCACTACCACGCTCAAGTTCACTGGCCGCGGCCGGCTCCTGCTCAACCACAACGCCCTGATCTCTACCAAAACGAAATACCTCTTCGACTTCTACCACGTCGAGTCCCATCGAATCCAATAAAATCTCTGCCTCCGCCTGCTTAAGACCTAAGACCGCGGGCATGAACACCAAGGGCGGTCCGGTGCTCACTACTATCGTGACCTCAGCCGGAAGCGCCACCATGCTGTCCGGCGAAGGAGAAAGCCCTACTACCTGCCCGCGAACCTCTTCGGCTTCGACAAAGTCCACTTCTACTACAAAGCCGCCTGTCTCAAGCACAAGGCGCGCGCTGGCCTGATCAAGATGTAAGACATCCGGGACTGACCTCATCTGCGGACCTATGCTCATTGTAACGTAGACCGGCTCATCCGGGCGACTTAACTGCCCGGGCAAAGGGGACTGGCCTAGCAAAACCCCTGTAGCGACGGTCGGGTGCGTGATCGAGTCAGTTTGTCCAAGTTCAAGGCCTGCCCCAGCCAAGCGCTCCTCAGCACTGGCAAGGCCGAGACCTCGCACGTCAGGAACTTCATAGAGGTCACCCGTTGGTAGTGGCGCAGGAAAGAAGACCCTAGTAGCCAAGCCATAACCCGCACACCACCCCCCGACAACCAAAACGACGAAGCCTCCAAAAAGTATTCGGCCACTGAGCGCTGCTAAGCCGACGCCTCCTTTAACTCTGCCTCCAGTCCCATTCCTATCCGACGAGGAACTGTCTTGGACACGCTGTGATTGATCCAGACCCGAAAACCCACCCGTTTTGCGTTTTCTGCGCTTTCGGTTCCGTCCCAGTGAGTCTCCTAGCTTCATAGAGCCTTCCTCAGGCGTGCCGCAAAAGAACCATCATACCCAGAACGCCATGGCTCGACACGTAAAAACCCCTCCGAATCAACAAACGCTCCTCCAGGATCTTCATGTGTGAACGCTTCACTTGGCTCAAGCACGTATTCGGAGTGCCGAGCGAGGAAGTCACTTACACACCGCTCGTTCTCCTCTGGCTCTAAAGTGCAAGTCGAGTAGACAAGCATACCTCCCGGGCGGACTACATCGGCTGCTGCGTCCAGCATACGACCTTGGAGCGCCGCCATTTCAGCAATGCCCTCCTCTTTTAACCTCCAGCGGGAGTCCGGATGTCTAGCTAGAGTGGCTGTGCCGGTGCACGGGGCATCAACCATTACCACATCTGCCGCTACTAGTGGCAAGCTATTCGCATCAGCGATGACCAACTCCAATGGTCGCTCAGTGCGGTTCGCGTTGTCTTTGACCATTCGCATACGTGATTCCGACCGATCAAGTGCAATAACCCGAGCGGCTCGATCCGACAGCGCAAGCGCCTTGCCACCCGGGGCCGCACAAAGATCAGCAACAATCGTGCCTGACGAAACATCCGCGTAACGCGCTACAAGATTTGACGCTGGATCTTGGACAATAGAAATCGGGAGAGCACGTAACGCCGAAGCTACCGAACTAGTATCGGCCAAGCGGAGACATGGACTCCACTCCGCCGCAAGCGAGGCCTCAACCCCCTCTTCCGCTAAGCGTGCTAAAGCCTCCTTGCTGGTCATCCCTATGGGGAGAATAGACGTCGGGGGCTGGCTATTATCATGCTCTACAAGCCTCCGAACATCAATCACGTCGTAGCGTGAGAGCCATCGCTGAACGAGCCACTCGGGATGGGAACCCCAAGTCGTTAATCCCAAGAGTGAATTCATGTCTTCTGGTGGTACCGCAGTATCGGCTGCAACCCTGCGGAGGACTGCGTTCACAAAGCCAGTCGGTCGTGCTCCCGCCTCTACCCGTACTTGGTCTACTGTGGCTGACACAGCAGCATACGCAGGTACCGAATCCATGTAGTGAATCTGATAGGTTCCGAGACGGAGGAGCTCCAGAACTGGTCCGTCGAGCTCGCTGAGTGACCGAGAGACATGTGCGTCAAGCAGCCCATCAAGTCGTCCTCTGAGGCGCGTCGTTCCCCATGCTAGCTCATGAGCAAATCCACGCTCTCGCGGCTCCAACGAATCGACTCTGTCCGAGAAAGCCCTGTGGAGACGCCTGCCTCGTTCGGCCTCGACCCGGATTGCGTACGCAGCCGCCCGGCCGGGCGTGACCCCGGTCAGTCGAGCATGCCCTCAATCGGAGATGACGGAACCGCAATCTCGCTCGACGGCATGCGACCCGCTAAGTACGCTAGCCGGCCAGCAACGACTGCGTGCTTCATCGCGTGGGACATCCGAACCGGGTCGTCCGCCGACGCTAGCGCAGTGTTCATGAGCACACCGTCTACACCCTGCTCCATGGTCACGCACGCGTCCGACGCTGTTCCCACACCTGCGTCTACTATGACAGGCACCTTTAGGCGAGACTTGATCTCTCGGATGAAATAAGGATTCACGACACCAAGCCCACTACCTATCGGGCTTGCGAGCGGCATGACCGCAACGCATCCGACGTCTTCGAGCCTTAGGGCGGTGATCAGATCGTCGTTCGTATACGCCATGACCTTGAAGCCTTCGTCTGCAAGAGTCTTTGCAGCTTCGAGTGTCGCCTGAACATCGGGCAGAAGAGTACGTTCGTCACCGATCACCTCCAGCTTCACGAACTCATTGAAACCAGCCGCTCGAGCTAACCGGGCATATCGCACAGCGTCGTCGGCCGTATAACAGCCCGCGGTATTCGCAAGCAGAAAGAACTCGTGTGGATCTAGATGATGCAGGATAGCCTCGTCTTTGCTGCGGTCTAGGTCTACCCGCCTCACCGCGACCGTCACCATCTCTGCTCCAGATGCTCGGATGGCGTCCACCATGATCTGGTTCGACTCATACTTTCCCGTCCCCACGATCAAGCGGGACAAAAACTTCGTTCCACCAATATAGAATGGGCCATCTAGGGCTCGGGCATCATCCATTGATGTGTCGGTATTTGTCATTTCAACCCCCACCCACAAAGTGGACGAGCTCGATCATGTCGTCTTGAACCACCTTAATCGCATCATAGTTCTCTCGATCGAGAATTTCTCTGTTCAACTCCACAACCACCATGCCCGGGTGAAGCTCGAGAGCTTCAAGCAGGGTCGTCACCGTGTGCCCCGCCCCGAAAGACTGGCGCTTTCCGTTGAGCTGAATGTCGATGCTCGTCTCTGGTGTCATCAGGTCTCTCCGGTGTCCGCCTGAAGCATAGAAATGTACTCGCTAGAAGCCCTAGACGGAGACTCTGCACCCCATACGCCGGACATGACAGCGACCCCCCATGCACCCGAGGCTAACACACCCGGAACCCTTTCAATAGTAACGCCACCAATGGCGATCACTGGGACGTAATCGGCCAAAACAACGACCTCTTGTAACGCGTGAAGCCCTAGACCTAGTCTCTCTGGGTGAGATGCCGTCTCAAATATGTTACCCAGTATAATCCAAGAGGCGTCGGCCTCACGAGCCGCAGACACCTCAACTGCATCGTGGCACGATGCACCAATCGATGATAGAGGGACTAATCTCCGTGTCTCACTCACAGACAGTGACCGACGCCCCAGATGAATAGCGTTCAGTCCAACCGCCATCGCAACGTCTACGCGATCGTTTACAATCAGATGCGCCCCGGCCTCCTCGGCAACAGTCTTCAAATGCAAAGCAAGATCATATAAATGATGACCACCAGTTTCCGGACCACGCAGGTGTAAACACACTGCGGCGCCACCTTCTTCAAGGACCTCAGTCGCTCTACTAAGGAAGCCGGAATCTCTTAAAACATGGTCGTCAGTGACAACGTGAAATCTCGGGACTGAAATCACACTAACCGCTGACCTTCATTGATGCCCCGTCCGTTAATCCAGTCAGAAACTAGCATACGTTTCCTTCCCGGCGGCTGAACTTCAGAAAACGCCACTGCTCCTTGGGCACACCGAACCACCACACCGTCTAAAACCGTCGCTCGGATTACCAAGCCGTCATCACTATCCCCTGGGATCGTTGGCCTAACGTTATCCTCGAGACACTCGCTCCCGAGTGCCTTGACTCTCGCTTCACTCCATACAGCGGGCCGAAAAAGTTTCACAGGGGCATCTGCTAATGTCGTCCAAGCACCCGGGACTGCATCCATCGCCCTAACATGCGCTGACACCTCGTGCGCGGGCTTTGTCCAACTAATACGAGCCACGTTGCGCGACACCTTGGGAGCAAATGTGGCTGCGGTATGGTCCTGTTCTTGCTCATCAGTCTCCCCTTCACTGATCAACCCTAACGCCTCGACTAAAGCCACCGCTCCGATTTCCGACAACCGGACCGTCAACTCACTTGTTGTCTCGTCCTCCAAGATCGGCTCTGCTACCTGACTGATAATCGCGCCGGAGTCCATTCCTTTTGCCATCCGCATAATGGTCACACCCGTCTCCGAGAGACCACGCGCTATAGCCCAATTTATCGGGGCAGCGCCCCGGAGGTCAGGGAGTAGCGATGCATGTACGTTGATGGAGCCCTTAGCCGGAAGGTCAAGCACCTCCGGCCGCAGTATATGGCCGTAGGCAACGACAACTGAGATATCCGGCCCCAATTGATCTATCTCCTCAAGGAACGCCTCTCCACTGGGAAATTCCGGAGTGAACACCGGGAAATCCTGATCCAAGGCCACCTTCTTTACCGAGGAGGGCCGCAGCCTACGTCCACGTCCTGCTGGTCTATCGGGTTGTGTCACCACACCTACAACCTCGTAGCCCTCTGCCGAAAGTGCTCTGAGTGAAGGCACACTGAAGTCCGGCGTACCCCAAAACAAGACCTTCACCTGGGATCAACCGATGCTTCCGCCTCAATCTTCTTCCATTTCTTTAGAAGCATTCGCCGTTTGAGCATCGACACGCGGTCGACAAAAAGGATGCCGTCGAGATGATCAATCTCGTGTTGGAGCGCTCGAGCTAAGAGGTCATCAGCCTCAACAATGATGTCATTTCCGTCGGGATCTTTCGCTTCGACTCTCACGGATATGGGGCGCTGAACGACCTCTTCCAAACCTGGAATACTCAGACATCCCTCGGATTGCTTAGCGACCTCCTGGCTCTCCCAAGTCACGATAGGATTGACCAGCGCCAAGGGCTGTTGCTGAAGCTCGCCATCATGTCCCCGCAAGCCCACGACGATCACCCGGAGTGAAAGCCCGACCTGGGGCGCAGCCAG
>CENY01059447.1_pt1 | contig 29708 bp, 24 predicted proteins | sample 356181 | NCBI WGS metagenome assembly CENY01 (sample SAMEA2619840, study PRJEB7988) | marine metagenome | isolation source: saline water (ENVO:00002010), including
AAAGATGCAGTAGCTCGGGATGTCGATCTGATCATAGCCACGGGTCACTTTGCTGAAGTAGCGGCTGAGTTGGGATTCAGAGAAGAGCGCGTTGTTGCAGGTGAAAACTGGGAGGAAATTTACTCAGGACTGGTCGATCGCCTGAATGGCGGTGAGATCATCTTACTCAAGGCTTCGCGGGGCATCGCACTGGAGCGGATGTTGACCCGACTTGAGGAAGACTTCGGTCGAGAAGGCGCCCGGAAGGTTGGGACCTAATGCTTGCACACCTGCTTCCAGAACTCTCAGAGCTATTCGGCCCGTTCAATGTGTTCGTGTATATCTCTTTTAGGACGGCGGGCGCGGTGGTTACGTCTCTAGTTCTAGCCTTCCTGCTAGGTCCGGTAGTGATTCGTCGCCTAAAGCTGATGAATGTTGGTCAGGTTGTGCGGGAGATAGGTCCGGAGACTCATCTGGCGAAGTCGGGTACTCCCACGATGGGTGGAGTTATCATCATCCTCGCCACCACCATCTCAACCCTTCTCTGGGCTCGGTTAGACAACGCGTACACGATTGTTGCTCTTGTCTCGCTGCTCTGGATGGGTGCGATAGGATTTCTTGACGACTACCTCAAAGTCGTCCAAGGTCAGACTCGAGGTTTAATAGCCCAATACAAGATGATCGGCCAATGGAGCTTCGGGCTAGCGCTTGGCACCTACCTTATTTGGAATCCGATCTCGGGACACCCGACCACGTGGACCGCCGTTCCATTTTTTGCGGATGTGGCAGCAGTCTTCTCAGTTCCTGTATTCATCGTGTTTACTGGTGTTGTAGTATCAGGATCGTCGAACGCTGTGAATCTGACTGATGGGCTAGACGGTTTAGCCGCTGGCCTAATCGCGATCGCGTCAGCGACGATCGGAATTTTTGCTTACGTCGCGGGTCGGGTAGACACCTCACAGTACCTCGGATTCTTCTATCTGCCCGGTGCGGGAGAGTTGACCATTTTCGCCCTCGCACTATCTGGAGCGGCACTGGGCTTCTTGTGGTTTAACGCTCCTCCCGCAGAGGTCTTTATGGGGGATACTGGGTCTCTCGCACTTGGAGGAGCACTCGGGGTCATGGCCATTCTCCTAAAGGCTGAATTCCTACTGGTAATCGTCGGTGGCGTGTTCGTACTGGAGACCCTGTCAGTGATTGTGCAGAGGGGGTGGTTCAAATACACGAAGTGGCGGTTCGGTTCGGGCAGGCGCGTGTTCAGGATGGCCCCCGTCCATCACCACTTCGAGAAGCTTGGTTGGTCTGAAACCACGGTCGTTATCCGCTTTTGGATTGTAGGCGTCCTTTTCGCGATGCTTGCGTTCAGCACGCTGAAGATCCGGTGAGTAGACCTACTCGAGTGGTGCGATCTGGAGTTGATGTGATTTGATGGATTTGTCTGGAATGAGTGTGGCTGTCATTGGCCTGGGTGTGAGCGGAGTCGCCGCCGCACGCTTAGCCGCTGAAAAAGGAGGAGAAGTATATGTCTCGGATTCTCGCACGGAGGATGCAGTTGCAACTCGTGGAGCCGACCTCGGAGATGGAATCGAGGTCGACTTGGGAAGGCACGACATCGAACGAATGGTCGATGCCGACTTCGTCGTTGCGAGCCCAGGTATCCTACCGAGTTCCCCAGTGCTCCAGGGCCTCAAAAGACGGGGAGTTAAGTGGATATCAGAGCCTGAATTTGCCTCACGGTTCCTCGATGCATCACTGATTGGGATAACCGGCACAAATGGCAAGACAACAACAACATTGCTAGTGAACCATCTACTTCATGCGTCCGGTGTTACGTCAGCCGCTGGGGGCAACGTCGGCGGTGGACTTGCTCCTGCTGCGTCAGATCTCGCCCGGCTCAAGGAGAGACCAGAGTGGGTCGTGCTCGAGATGAGCTCGTTTCAACTGTCAGGGGTGGAAACGTTCCATCCCGATATCGGAGTGATAACGAACCTCTCAGCAGATCACCTAGATCGATACAGGTCAATCGATGAGTACTATAGCGATAAGTCGAAGCTATTTGAGAATGCTACCGAACAGAGCGTTTGGGTTTTCCCGGCAGATGATGATGAAGTGCGAAGGCTTTCCGATGGTGTTCCCGGTCGCCGGTATACGTTCGGATGCGGCACTGACAGCAGTGCTTTCCTGAGTGAAGGGCAACTGATACTGAACCTAGAGGGAGATATCGAGCCGGTCCTGCAGCGCGATGAATTACCTCTTATCGGAGCTCATAACGTTACGAATGCTCTGGCTGCTGCGCTGACGGCTCGACTTGCTGGTGCTGGCTCAGGAGGTGTCATGGCAGGACTCGGTTCTGCGCGTGCGCTCCCACATCGTTTAGAGCCTGTAGCAGATCGCGCCGGTGTCCTCTGGATCAATGACTCAAAGGCTACAAATGTTGCAGCGACTCGTAGTGCTCTCTCTAGTCTAGATCGCTCGGTTATTCTTCTCCTAGGTGGCAAAGATAAAGGTGAAGACTTTGCGCAGCTTGCCGAGGCCATGCGTGGTCGCGCGCGTATCGTAGTCGGTTATGGTGCCGCAGGTTCTAGGGCGATCAATGAACTGAGCGAAGCCCTCCGTGTTGGCAGTAATGAAGAGGAGGAGTCTATTGGAGGACCCCGCGCCAGCCCTTCGTTTCGGCTGGTCGAAGGATCACTCGAAGATGTCGTAGTGAGTGCACGTAACTGGGCCGAGTCAGGTGATGTAGTACTTCTCTCACCAGCTTGCTCTAGCTTCGACATGTACGAGAACTACGAGCACAGAGGCCAGCACTTCACACTTCTCGCGAGGGCTGAAGTGTGAGCATCATTCGGCCATTGGACATAGCTCCCGTTGGACCAGCTCGCCTTCCTGACTCAGGTTTGGGGCAGGGCTGGGAAGCTGCCGCGGTGTTCGGCCTCACACTGCTTGTACTGGCATTCGGACTAGTCACCCTATACAGCGCGTCTTCGGTTTATGCGATTAACCAAGGCTTGTCGGACACCTTCTACGTCACCCGACAAGGGGTGGGAGCGCTCGTCGGACTCGCTGGTCTCATGTTCTGCGCCTGGATGCCTTACCGCCATTGGGCAGCCTTAGCATGGCCTCTGATAGCGTTAAGTGTCCTGATGCTTTTGCTCTGCGTACTTCCTTGGACTCATGGGATCGCACCGGAGATCAATGGAGCTCGTCGGTGGCTTCGAGTAGGTGTGACCATTCAGCCGTCCGAGGTAGCTAAAGTGGCCATCATTGTCTGGTCAGCCACTATGGCTGTTAAGAAGGCCCCGTACTTTCAGTCCCTTAGACGCGGCCTTGGGCCGTTCCTTGCGGTTTGGGCTCTCGTTATCGGACTCGTAACGGCGGCACCTGACCTATCTACAGCGATCGTTATTGCGGCGCTTGGTGTCCTAATTGTATTCGCTGCCGGAGCTCGGGTCTCGCACTTCGTTTTCCTAGGGGCTCTTGTTTCACCGGCACTGTACTTTCTTCTCTTCGCCAGTTATCGCCGTCAGAGGCTCGAGGTTTTTCTGCAACAACTCTCGGACCCAACCGGAGCTGGTTACCAGGTACTGCAGTCACTGATCGGTTTCGGATCTGGCGGTGTGACTGGTGTAGGCTTTGGCGAGGGTCGGCAGAAGCACGGTTTTCTTCCGGAAGCTCACAACGACTTCATCTTCGCAATGATTGGAGAAGAGTGGGGCTTTTTAGGAATCACTGTTGTCGTTGTTTTTTACGTCGCCTTGGTCGTGATCGGATTTCGGATTGCCAGCAGGGCTCCGGATATGTTTGGAGGGCTGCTGGCGATCGGATGTACCAGTCTCATAGCAGTGCAGGCCATGCTCCATATGTCGGTGGGGCTGGCTCTTGCTCCCGCGACTGGACTTGCTTTGCCGCTGATCTCCTACGGGCGTTCGAACCTGATCGTTACTCTCGTGGCAATAGGAATCCTGATTTCGGTAGCGCGAACCACCTCCGGTGGCAGGCAAGCCCATGCTTGATACGTTGAGAATGCGGGGCCCACTTGTAGTTGTCTCGGGAGGTGGGACGGGCGGGCATCTCTATCCAGCACTAGCGATAGCGGATGCACTCAGAGAAGTGCGGCCAGACGTACATATCACCTTCGTCGGTGCCAGGCGCGGCCTTGAAGCGAGAGTCCTGCCAGAAAGGGCGGAAGACCATTTATTACTGCCGATAAGCGGTTTCAATCGTGGTCGTGCAATGAGTCTGTTCCCAGCACTCGTCGGGCTCCTTGTGGGACTCGTCCGTGTCATTGACTTCTTCAGGCGCTACCACCCCGAGGTTGTAGTAGTGACCGGTGGTTATGCCGGAGCTCCCGCAGGAATAGCAGCGGGTCTTATGGGTGTCCCCCTAGTGCTCCAAGAGCAGAACTCCGTGCCTGGTATTGTCACGAAGCTCCTTACAAAAGTTGCTACTCGTGTACACGTCGCGTATCCGGAAGTTGTTCAGCGTCTGCCGCTTAGCGCAGGGCGTTGCGTTGTCAGCGGAAATCCAGTGCGGTCTCGATCGGGTTTGGGGCGGAACGAAGCGCGGCGCGCGTTCGGTATCCCTGAGCACGTAACCTTGGCTTTCGTGACCGGTGGCAGCCAGGGTTCCTCGGCTCTCAACGAAGTCTTCACAGCCTACGTGGCCGGTGTTTCCCGTGGCGACATCAAACGGCCTGAGAAGCTTCACCTCCTCTGGTCGACTGGTAGCGGACACTTCGCAGGCGTTCTTAGGAGTTTCGGCGTGCGTGGCGTTCCTAGGTGGGTCCACGCTCTGCCCTATATCGAAGACATGCCGGGTGCGCTTGTCGCGGCGGATCTCGCTGTGAGCCGTGCTGGCGCGATGACGATCGCGGAGTTCCTGAACCATGGTCTTCCTGCCGTACTGGTGCCTCTGCCCACCGCAACGGAAAACCATCAAGAGCATAATGCGCGCGCCCTGGAAGATGCAGGAGCAGCTCGGGTCGTTCCTCAAAGGGAATTGTCTCCCAGTCGGCTAGCGGAAGAGATCGCTTCGATGGCTATGGATCCTCTTAGCCTAGAGCAAATGGGCATGCGCGCCTCAGAGCGTGCGTATCCGAGGGCAACACAGGAGATCGCTGATGACGTCACAACGATGCTGTCCCCGATAAGGAGCGCCGCTTGACCGAGCAGCCTGACCTCAGGGCACTTTGTGCCGGTGGGATAGTCCATTTCATGGGCATAGGCGGAGCAGGTATGTACCCTCTCGCTGAATTGTTCTTGCGCAGCGGCGGCATGGTTACTGGGTGCGACTTGAAGGGAAGTGTCGCTCTCCGTGATTTAGAAGCGCTGGGGGCAAGGGTGTTTGTTGGACACGATGAAGCACATATCGCTGACGCTGCAGCTCTCGTGATGACCGCTGCAGTTCCCGAAGACCATCCTGAGGTGCTCGCAGCAAAACGAGCGGGGATCATCGTAATGAAGCGCTCTGAGGCGCTCGGAATGTGGGTGGCTTCGGGAAGAGTTATTGGAATAGCCGGTACGCATGGGAAGACGACAACTACCGCTATGGCTACGGAAATCTTGGCTGCGGCGGGAATGGACCCCACTGGACTGGTTGGTGGCCGAGTGAACGACTGGGATGGAAATCTGCGGTACGGGACGGGAGATGTTTTTGTAGTGGAAGCCGATGAATACGACCGTTCCTTTCTAACGCTCTCCCCAGACATTGCGATAATCACAAACGTGGAGGCGGATCATCTTGATATCTATGGTGACCTTGACGGAGTCCGAAGCGCCTTCTTGAAGTTTGTGGAAGGAGTACGGGGTGGCGGCCGGGTCGTCGTCTGTGCCGACGATCATGGGGCTTCGTCGCTGCTCCCCGCGATAGGACCAAGCAGCTATACGTATGGAACTTCGGCCGGTTCAATGCTACGCGCGACGGATATCAGTGTTACCGAGGGCGTATCGTTTGCGAGACTTTGGGAGGATGGGAAAGGTGTTGGAGAGCTCAAACTCAAGATGGGCGGCCGTCACAATCTCTTGAACGCACTCGGTGCCGCAGCTGCCGCTAGGGCCTTGGGTGCTGAATGGGGTGACATCAAGACGGGACTTTCCAATTTCCGTGGGGTTGAGCGTCGCTTCCAGCTTGTTGGAGAGGTAAACGGAGTTGTTGTCATCGATGACTACGCTCACCATCCCACTGAGCTTGCTGCTGCGCTGCGTGCAGCACGAAATATGTATGAAGGTCGTCGCTTGGTTGCGGTCTTTCAGCCTCATCTCTATTCGCGCACTCGAGATTTCGCCCGCGAGTTCGGCGAGGCACTCGCAGTGGCTGACAAGGTTTGGCTTACGGACATATTCCCGGCACGCGAAGCCCCGATCCCGGGGGTAGACGGATACACTCTTGTATCAGCCGTTATTGAGGCAGGTGTAGGCGACGACTTGTGCTATGTGGAGTCACTCGACGCCTTGGCCGCTCAAGTGGCTGCCGATACGCGGGAGGGTGATGTAGTGATGACACTCGGTGCTGGGTCCATTGAGTTCACTGGAACAGAGCTTATCCAACTTTTGGAGGTGCCTGCCTATGCCTAACGCTACCGTCAAACGGCAGCTCAGGATTTTAGCGGTGACCGTCGTGATCGCTCCTCTGGCATATTGGGGACCTCACTTGGTTGAGACTGTCCGTGATCTTGAGGTCTTTGCCGTGCGTGAGGGTGAGATTGAGGTTCGGGGTATCGAGCGATTGACCAAGCAAACGGTAGTGAGTCGCCTAGATCTTGGCTCTATGGCTTCAGTTTGGGGCGACGCGGAAGTGTGGAGGGAACGGGTAACAGCAGATCCTCTTGTCCGTGCGGTGGAGATCCAAAGGAAGTTTCCGAATGGGCTACTCGTCACGGTGGAAGAGCGTGTTCCGGTTGCGTTCGCTGGAACGTCGATGCTCGAACCAGTAGACGCAGAGGGGTATCAGTTACCGATTGATCCGACCGCGCCCGCACTAGACCTACCAATCATCAGTTCTGAAAGTCGCGGACCAGACAATGCGGGTCTTTTCCCAGAAGAGGTCCGCACGTTGGCCGCCGAATTAGAGCATCTCAATGCAACTCGTCCGGGCTTTGCGAATCTGATTTCCACCATCCGATTGCACTCGAAGGGCATAGTAGCCGTTCGACTGCACAGCCCTGATGTCGAGTTCATCATGCCGATCCGTACCGAGGGCGTCCGGATCAAAGAGGGTGAATCGGCTCTAGGGCACATAATGCAGTTGCGTTCAGGACGACCGCCAGCTGAGGTCGATCTGAGATTCTTAGACCAGGTGGTTGTCCGACCTGAACGCTCTATAGAAACCATTTCAACATACATGGCCGGGGGCCGATGACATGCGTTCGAATCTGATCGCTGGACTCGACATCGGAAGCACTCATACTTGCGCCGTCATAGGTGAGGTGATCGGGGATCCGAGGCATCCGAGCCTCGCAATCCTTGGTGTAGGTCAAGCTCCAACAGCCGGATTGCGTGGTGATTTTGTGATCAACATCGACGAGATGACAGAGTCAGTCCGCAATGCAGTGAGTGAGGCTGAACTCATGGCGGGTGCGACGGTGGACCGAGTATACGCAGGTATCGGCGGTGAACACGTGCGTGCTACAAATTCTATGGGAGTGGTGGCAATATCTGACGAGGAGGTGACGGGAGACGATGTCGAGCGAGTTCATATAGTTGCTCGAGCGGTAGCGCTTCCGCCCGATCGCGAAATGGTGCATGCCATCCGCCAGGAATACCGTGTCGATCACCAGGCGGGAATTAAAGACCCAATTGGCATGTCCGGAGTCCGCTTGGAGAGTGAAGTGTTCTTGGTCACCTGCCAGGTCACTGCATCGGCGAATATCACGAGGGCGATCAATCGAGCCGGATACCGGGTTCAGGAACTCGTACTCGAACCTCTGGCCGGAGCCCGTGCCGTCCTTACAGAAGACGAAAAAGAAGTCGGCGTAGCGATGGTTGAAATTGGCGCTCAAACAACTAACGTGGCTGCCTACTACGAGGGTAAGATCCACCACGTAGCCATCCTTCCGTTCGGTGGCGCGACCTTGACCCAGGACCTCATGCGAGGGCTAGCGGTGCCGTACAAAGAAGCGCAGCGGGCCAAGGAGCATCACTCTCATGCTCTCGCTCAGATGGTCGATCCGCGGGAAACCGTTGATTTGCCAGGTCCATCTCCGAACCAGATGCGATCGGTAGCGTGTGAACTAATCGCACACATCGTAGAGCAGCGATTGGACGAGATGTTTGGGATCATTCAAGGTGAACTCCAAGATAACGGAGTCGCCGAAAAGCTAGGTGCGGGAATCGTGCTGAGTGGAGGGAGTGCGTCGATCCCGGGAATTACAGAACTCGCCCAACAGATTTTTGCGGCGCCTGTGCGTCTCGGGGTACCGGCGGAGGGACTTGGCGGAATCGCGGATGTCGTGGCGCGTCCTCGTTTTACGGTTGGAGCGGGCCTGGCGCTCTGGGGTGCAGATCGCTTCGCTGAAACTGGCCGCGGTGCCTCAACCCGGGCTTCCGGAATAGTCACCAGGCTTGGCGTGTGGTTGAAAGAATTTTTCTAGTCGCAGTAGTACCAAAATCTCCGCTAGGGGGGAGAAAATGATGATCTTCGAGTTCGAAGAAACACCGATTGCGAATGCACGGATGAAGGTTGTGGGCGTCGGAGGAGCCGGCGGAAATGCCGTCAATCGAATGATTGACGAAGATTTGGAAGGAGTCGAGTTCATCTCGATGAATACTGATGGGCAAGCTCTGAAGCACTCAAAGGCACAGGTCACCTTGCAGATCGGAAAGAAGCTCACTCGTGGGTTGGGTGCGGGTGCTCGTCCGGAGGTCGGACGCCAAGCGCTAGCAGAGAGTGAAGAAGAGGTTCGTCGTGCACTAGAGGGTGCCGATCTTGTCTTTGTAACAGCTGGAATGGGTGGTGGAACTGGAACCGGCGCGGCGCCATTAGTGGCTGAGATAGCGAGGGAGATGGGCGCACTCACCATTGGTGTGGTGACAAAGCCCTTTTCCTTCGAAGGGAGGAGAAGGGAACGTCAGGCGATGCAGGGCCTGGCAGAGCTTCGCCGTGCGGTAGACACCATGATCTTGGTGCCCAATGACCGACTTCTCTCCGTTGTGCCGAGGGGAACATCTTTTGCGGATTCGCTGAAGAAGGCAGACGAGATACTTTTGAACGCAACACAAGGTATCTCGGATTTAATCAGAGTTACCGGTGAGATCAATGTCGATTTCGCCGACGTCCGGACGGTTATGGCGGCCCGTGGCCCGGCACTAATGGGGTCGGGTTTTGGGGAGGGTGATAATAGAGCTCAGGAAGCGGCTCAAGAGGCTATCTCTTCACCCCTATTGGATGATCTTTCAATCTCTGGAGCTAAGGGCGTCCTAATCAACATCACAGGTGGGATGGATCTCGCCATTGACGAGGTCACTACAATTTCGACGATTATCCAGCAAGAGGCAGGGGACGAGGCCGAGATCATTTTCGGTGCGGTTCACAATCCGGAACTAGAAAACAAGATTCGTGTTACGGTGATCGCCACGGGATTCGATTCGGAGAGCGACGACAGCGTTATTTCACCAGATTTCCGGCGCTCTCGTGCTCAGATCTCAACCCCGAAAACCGTTTCGGTAGAACCCAGTCAGCCGGTCGATTTATCGGTGCCCGAGTCCGACAACACGAATCTGACTTTCCAGCACCCGGCAATTGAGCCGGCCGTGCAAACGGTTGAGTTCGAACTCAAGGATGAGCGGGCTGCGATGGGGGGAGGGGTTTCGGAGCCGGTACTTCCCCTTACAAGATTTCCTGAGAGCATGGTATCCCGAGAGCAGATAGAAGGGTTAGATATCCCGACCTTCATTCGTCGTCAGATGGACTGAATTGGATTCCTAGATTCAACTAGTTTCCCAGAGAACGACTGTCCGGTGGAGATGTCTGCCGGACAGTCGTTTGTCTAAGTACTTTCGGGTGTCTGGACTCTTGATTCGGGAAGTGATGAGGAGTTAATGGTGAAGCGGAGCGTCAGATTGATCATCTCACGAGGGGCGATTGCTATTGCAGCGATCGTCTGTTCTTCGTGTGACCCCGAGGTTCCGAGCGTCGGTTTTTTAGAGACGGTCTGGGTTCCACCCGCGGAGAAGGTGGAGGTCCATTCTCTTGGTCAAGGTGAGACATTCGGAGGACTCCTCTACGGAGCGGTCGATGCGAATGAGCAGGCTGAGGTATTGCGGGCTTTTCAGAGCTATGCCGATCCGAGGCGCTTACGAGAGAGAACGAATGTGGCTCTCCGCTACCAGGCCGGTACCAATAAGCTCCGGAGTGTAGATGTCGCGGTCAGTAAAGACCGTACAGTAAGGCTCACTCGGGTCGATGACCGATGGAGATCTCGGCTTGTTCAGACCCCTATCTTTGTTGATACGGTTTATGCAACCGGTGAGATCAGTGAGACGTTTTGGGGTTCTGTCGTGAACAACGTCGACTTGGTTGAGATGACCTTTGAGGATCGCAACCTTCTCATAGATCGCTTGGATAATGTTTTTCAGTGGCAAATAGACTTTTCTCGACAGATCCGTGAAGGTGATAGCTACCGTTTTGTATTTGAACGAGAGGTTCGTCCCGACGGCTCTATGCGAGACGGAAAACTGCTTGCGGCGGAATTCGTGAACCTGGATGTTCAATATCACGCGATCTATTTCGACCCGAATGGTGATGGATATGGGTCGTATTTTGATCTGGATGGAGAGTCTGTCCGAAGGGCGTTCCTCCTCAAGCCACTATCGTACCGCCGTATTTCTGGACGGTTTTCGAGCGGGAGGCGTCACCCGATCCTGAACACCATACGAGCTCATCGAGGAATCGACTACGCCGCGAGCATTGGTACGCCTGTTATGGCGACCTCCGACGGGGTAATTATCCACAGGGGACCTAAGGGTAGCTTCGGCAATACGGTGGAGATCCGACACTCGAATGGCTGGGTTACCAGATATGCACATTTGAATGGGTTTAACGGTGATGTGCACCTAGGAACGAGAGTTCGACAAAGTGATGTGATTGGCTACGTGGGGATGACTGGGCTCGCGACGGGACCGCACCTGCACTATGAAATGTTGCAAAATGGTCGACACCAAGATCCCTTGGCGGTCGATCTTCCGTCTGGGGATCCGGTGCCCGCGGATGACATGACCCGCTGGCGTGCAGAGATGTCCGGAAGGTATGAACTGCTGAAGACGATTCCAGGGCAGAGCCCGTTGCGCACGTTTGAGGCGGAGGCCGAAGACGGTCGAGCATCGGGCGGGTCGCAGCAGGGCGAGGGAGCGTAGAGAAAATCTTAGGGTTCTCCATCGGTCGCATTCTGGTGTTTCTGTTTTTGGCGGGGATTCTGGGTGCGTATGCGTTCTGGGTTTACCTCCGCGTCGAATTAGCTGTGCCGGCGGCACGACGCTTGGCGGTCGTAAGAGCCTCGATACTGGCACTGGTGCTTCTTCTCCTGTTTGATCCGCGGCTACCTTTCGATGCCACAGGAGCAGGATCCGCTCCTTGGGTACTGCTCGACGCTTCAATGAGTATGACAGTAGAGGGGCGGGAGGGGCCCAGCCCAAAAGAAGTTGCCGCGGAGAGGGCAGCCCAACTAGAGACTGAGGGCTGGGAAGTATTCCGTTTTGGCAACGGGAATCTGACGCGGCAAGTCAATGATACACAACGAGCTGGTGAAGGACTCATAAGTGAGTTAGCGCCCTCATTGCAGCTAGCGGCAGAGTCCGGTGCGAAGGAGGTTCGCGTCCTCTCAGATCTCCGCTTTACTGACCCAGTTGCGATTCAGTCCACGCTTGATGTGATCCCCGTAGCTGTGCAGTTCGAAGATCTGTCTCAAGTGGCACGTAATTCCGGTATCGCACGGTTTTCAGTGAGCGACGTACTTCATCCGGACGACTCGCCTGCAGCCGAGATTGAAATTTTTGGTGGTGATTCAGGTGACTCGGTAACCGTGGAAATTTTTGAGGAAGACCGTGAGGTAGCTCAGTTGCGGGTTCTAGCTCCGGGGCCGGGACTCCGGTCGACAGGAACAGTCCGACTTCCTCCAGCAGCGGAGAGCGGACATCTTCGATACACTGCAAGAATCGCGGACGAGGAGAAGGATGACGACGCTTTCCCAAGCGATAATGAAGCAGTCACTTATGCGGGTATCGGATATCCAGCTGGGGCGCTGGTTCTTGTTTCTGCCCTCCCCGATTGGGAGCCGCGCTATCTTCTTCCGGTTCTGGAGAAGGTCACCGGACTCCCTTCAATCGGGTATCTTCGGGCTGGACCAGATCGTTTTGTGCGTCTAGGGTCGGCGTCCGAGCTAGGTATCCCTGCGGACTCTAGCACCGTAAAGCGTGCGGCCACTGAGGCTGCTTTGTTGGTGTTACACGGTCTCGGAGTCGATGCGGATTCGTGGATGACCGAGATTGCCGGAGGTCGGGGGCAACGCCTTGTTTTACCGATGGATTCAGAGGGAACAAGGGCTGTTGGAATGGAGACCGGCGATCCGATATCCGGGGAGTGGTATGCGTCTCCTGATGTGCCGACATCTCCGATTGCTGGAGCGTTGGCTGGCGTCAACCTGCAGGGCCTCCCGCCGCTCTCCAGGACGATGATCCCCTCCGATCCTCTGCGCCTGCCCCCGTTGCAGATACAGCTCAGGGGAACTGGCCCACCCCAGAGTGCCTTTGGCCTGATAGAAAGGCCAGGAGGTCGAGTTGCTGTAGCCCTAGCTTCTCAGTTTTGGCGTTGGGCTGCACGTGAGAATGGTCATGAACCGTATCGCAGGATCTGGTCCGGGATAGCGGATTGGCTTCTCGCGGGTGAAGAGGTTATTGCGGCTGAACCTCGACCAACGGTATGGGTGACATCTCGTGGACAGAAGATCGGGTGGAGTCTCGGTGGAGACTCTTCATCCGTGCACCTCGAGATTCGGTCAGCAACAGAGATCGTCACGGACACGACCCTGGTTGGTGGCGGAGAGGCAATGACTCGACCGCTGGATCCGGGTTTATACACGTACACTTTAGTGTCTGAATCCGATGACACGGTTGGAGCCGGCCGCTTCGATGTCTCGGGAGTGTCTCTCGAGATGCTTCCGGTCGCAAAGATGCCTGAGTTGTCACCTGGCAGTCTAGGTTTGCCTGGTAACGCTGAGGGTTCTGGGCGACCGCTCCGGACATATCCATGGGTGTACCTTCTAATAATGGCGTTGCTTTGCGGCGAATGGATTGTTCGACGCAGCACTGGATTGCGCTGAGGAAGTCAGCATGGCTAGGCTCTTTAAGAGAAAATCCGAGAGAGAAAAGAGCCTATGGAAACGCGTCGTAAATCTTGCACTGTCGGATGTCCGAGTTCTCGCGGCTGGAGTCGATACCGAATCACTGGAAGATCTGGAGGAGAAGCTCCTTGCCGCTGATTTTGGAGTTCCCGCTTCCCTTCGACTCACGGACAGAGCGGAAGAGGCGTTGAGACGGGGCATAGCGAGTAGGGAAGAAGAACTCATTGATGTTCTTCGGTCAGAGATTATTCAAATGTTCGATTCCGGACCTGATTCTGAATTAGTGGAAGCGGAAGCGGGCCCGACGGTCTACCTGATTGTGGGTGTAAACGGGGTCGGAAAGACAACCTCCATTGCAAAGCTGGCTTCTCACCTCATTGAGGAGGGGCGCAGCGTAATGATCGCGGCAGCGGATACTTTCCGAGCTGGAGCCGTCGCGCAGCTCCAGGTATGGGCTGAGCGCACGGGGGCGGATTTCATTCGCGGTCAAGAACGGAGTGATCCGGCAGCGGTGGCGTTTGACGCTCTAGAGGCCGCTGCTGCGCGTCGGATTGATTTCGTTCTGATCGACACAGCGGGCAGACTCCATACCAACAGCAATCTCATGGAAGAACTCGCTAAGATCGAACGGGTGGTTAGTCGAAAGATTGAGGGCGCTCCCCATGAAACTCTAATGGTGTTGGATGCCACCGTTGGACAGAACGCCGTTCGTCAAGTAGAGGCCTTTTCGAAAGCACTCGGCGTCACCGGCATCATCCTTTCGAAGATGGACTCAAGTGCTAAGGGTGGAATTGTAGTAGCGTTAAAAGAGGAGCATGGAGTACCGGTGAAATTAATCGGGGTAGGCGAGAGGCTCGAAGATCTAGAGGCTTTCGATGTAACTCTATTCTTAGACGCGGCACTAGGATGAAGTACTCACACCTCGATCGCCCGATACAGTTTCTGAAGGGTGTGGGTCCCAAGAGGGCGGACGCTTTCGCTCGTCTAGGAATTACCACCGCTCGGGATCTTCTCTACCATGCGCCTCGTCGGTATGACGATGCTTCTTCCGTAGAGTCTATCGGCAGCCTTGAAGTTGGGATGGATGCAACTGCGATTGGTAGAATTCGGAGTAAGGGGGTTATCCCGACACGTCGTGGTTTAAGGATTTTTCAGGCAGTGCTTGAGGACGATTCCGGGATGATCACCGTGGCTTGGCCGGGCCAACCGTGGCTTGATCGAAAGCTGCGCGAGGGAGACACTCTGCTGGTTTCGGGTCGGGTGAAGTTTTTTCACGGACGCCAACTGCAACCGCGAGAGCACATTGTGCTGGAACGCGGGGTAGATGGAGAATCAGCGCTGAAATCAGGTATGATCTTCGTTTCCTATCCGACCTCTGAGGATGTTCCTCAATGGGTCCTACGGAGCGTATTTGACAAGAATCTGACCGAAATGCTCACGTGGGCTGACGATGATGAATATGTTACCCGGCGAATGCAGGCTGAACTTGGACTGCCCCGACTAGCACACGCGTTCAAGTGGCTCCACAGGCCGGAGACTATGTACGAGGCAGAGAAGGCACGCCGTCGGTTAGCATTTGATGAGCTGTTTTTCCTTCAACTCGTCCAAGCACAGGCCAGACGCAAGGCAACCGAGGACAACCCTGGAATCGAGCACATTAGAACGAACGAATTGATACGCCCTCTGCACCAGGCCTTGCCTTTTGAGCTGACAACTGCTCAGGGACGTGCTCTGCGTGAAATATATAGCGATATGTGTTCGGGTCGCCGGATGAACCGAATGCTTCAGGGTGACGTCGGTACCGGGAAGACCGCGGTTGCGGTCTTCGCAATGTTACTCTCGGTCGAGGGTGGGCGTCAGGCATGTCTCATGGCGCCTACCGAAATCCTGGCTGAACAGCATGCACGGGGGATCTCCCGAATGCTCAATCCGTTAGGGGTCGAGGTCACACTCCTTACTGGATCCCTAAGTGTCCGTAGCCGCCGAGAGGCCCTTGAATCTATTTCGAGCGGTTCGACGAGGATTGTTGTCGGAACGCACGCCCTTATCCAAGAAGCTGTGACATTCGATGAACTTGGTATCGTAGTGATCGATGAGCAGCACCGATTCGGCGTTAAGCAGAGGATGGCGATTTCCGAACGTGAGGGGCGGATACCCGATGTTCTGGTCATGTCTGCTACGCCAATTCCTAGATCGTTGGCTATGGCGCTCTACGGAGACCTTGATCTGAGCCTGCTTGACGAAATGCCCCCAGGAAGAACGCCGGTTACGACTAGCCTTCGATCGACGGATAATCGCACGGCGGTATACGATTTTGTCCGCTCTGAAATAGCTATGGGCCGGCAGGCATATATCGTGTACCCATTGGTTGACGATTCAGAAAAAATTGATCTGCTCTCCGCCAAGCGGGAATTCGAACGACTTTCCTCCGAGGTTTTCCTTCAAGAACGAGTTGGCCTAATTCATGGACAGCTTGCGAGTGCAGAGAAAGACTCGGTGATGCGCGAATTCATTGCGGGAAAGGTCGATATATTAGTCGCAACCACGGTGATTGAAGTGGGAATTGATGTTCCCAACGCTAGTGTGATGCTTATAGAGCATGCGGAGAGATTTGGCTTGTCTCAGCTGCATCAGCTTCGTGGTCGGGTGGGCCGCGGCACTGCTGAGAGCCACTGTATTTTGGTTGCCGAGCCTGGCGAGGATGCTCTGGAGAGATTGCGGATTTTCCGGGATACCAGCGATGGCTTCGAAGTTGCGCGGGCGGATCTCCGAATTAGGGGCCAAGGAGACCTCTTCGGTAGTCAGCAGCATGGACGAGACCCGGCGCTGCGGTTCGCGGACCTCTTGGTGGATGAGGATCTACTAGTGGACGCTCAGAGTGAGGCACGAGCGATTGTGGCGGAAGATCCAGAGCTTAAGCGCGCCGATCATGCGGCGATCCAAGCCCACTTAGAAGGACTGTACAAGCACCGTCTTGAAATGTACGGGGTTGGTTGAGCAGCTTCCCCTAATCGCGCATTATGTGCATTGTCCTGCCTCGCGTCGATAAGTTGATTCGACGCAGACTCTTAGATCGCGATGTGGCACGATGATGGTGGAAATCAGACAGCTCGGAGAACATGTAGGTGAGCAGGTAACTGTTCGGGGATGGGTAGAGGCAACCCGTGGACACGGGAAAGTCTCTTTCACGGTTCTACGAGACGGCACCGGTGTGCTTCAGGGTGTTCTTCTAAAAGAGACAGTGGACAACGCTACTTGGGATTTGCAGCAGTCACTGACTCGGGAGTCGGTGGTTGCTTTGACTGGTGAGGTGAAGGAAGACACACGTGCCCCAGGTGGATATGAACTTGTAGTAATGGAAGTCGAATTGCTTTCCAGTGCGGAAGAGTATCCGATCCAGCCAAAGGAGCACGGGGTCGACTTTCTCCTAGATCATCGTCATCTATGGCTCCGATCATCTATGCAGAGGGCAGGTCTTAGAGTGCGGGCTGAGGTGCAGCAGTCTATTCATGACTTCATGTACGAAAACAGCTTCGTTCGGATCGATACGCCTATTCTGACGGGAGCGATTGGTGAGCATGCAGGAACCCTATTTGAGACAGACTATTTTGGGGATTCGGCGTACATGGCGCAGACGGGGCAATTGTACGTCGAGGCTGCTTGTCCAGCGTTTCGGAGGGTCTATTGCTTCGGGCCCACATTCAGGGCCGAGAAATCGAAGACTCGCCGCCATCTAACAGAGTTCTGGATGGTCGAGCCGGAGGTGGCCTTTGCGGATTCGAACGAGAACATGGAGCTCCAGGAACAATTCGTCTCATACATAGTGGGGCGCGCACTCGAGAGATGTCAGGAGGAGTTGAAAGTACTGGAGCGCGACACCAGTATGTTGGAGCAGGTAACTCCCCCTTTCCCGCGAATGAGTTATACGCAGGCCGTCGAGCGTTTGAAGGAGCTCGGTTCGGAAATTGAGTGGGGCCGGGACCTGGGTGCCGCAGATGAAGCCCTGCTCATGGAGGATCAGGAACTACCAGTCTTCGTGCACGACTATCCAAAGGCCGCTAAAGCCTTCTATATGAAGGAGAACCCGGAGGATCCTCGTACTGTACTGTGCGATGATTTACTTGCACCTGAGGGTTATGGAGAAATTATCGGTGGAAGTCAGCGCGAAGATGATCTTGAACTGCTTGAGCGTCGGATCAAGGAAGAGAACTTGCCGGAAGAGGCATACGCTTGGTATCTAGACCTCCGACGTTATGGAACCTTCCAGCATTCGGGTTTTGGATTAGGAGTGGAGCGCACGGTAGCCTGGATCACCGGCCGGCATCATATACGGGAACTGATCCCGTTCCCGCGTCTCATGAATCGCCTTTACCCATAGGCCCTGAATGCCCTGTGTCGTCTTAGATATGATGGATCGGCGACCTATCTGGGCTATGCCTGACTGGGTCAGTGAATACATCAGAGACGCCCTTCCTGCTTCATGGAGTCTCGAAGTAGTAGAGGAAGAGACGGACGGGTCAGGTGACGGTTCGGCTAGGGTCTCCGAGCACGTCCTGGACCTAGCGAAAGAAGCGGAGATTTACTTCGGTTATGGAATACCTGCTGAGATTATCGGTGCGGACAGCAGACTCAGGTGGGTCCATTCTGGTGCATCGGGCGTTGGCTCCTCATTGACACCGACCATGCTGGCAAGCGACGTCATCTTCACGAATTCCGCTGGAGTGCATGCGCCTCCGATGGCTGAGACCGTGCTCGCTATGCTTCTGCACTTCACCAGGGGATTGGACCTTGCCGTTGAATCACAGCGGCGTGCTGAATGGTCAACAGAGCGATTCTATATCGCTGACGCTCCTCTTCTCGAGTTGTCCGACATGACGATTGGGATAGTCGGGTTTGGTGGCGTGGGCCGTGAGGTCGCGAGGAGAGTAGCAGCGTTAGGAGCGAGGGTGATGGCCGTAAAGAGAACGCCAGTTCCAGTCGAAGGAGGCCCTCTCCAGTCGACTGCGGGGGAAGGAACGATGGGTGCCGGTATAGAGATGGTTTGGGGTGATTCCGGGCTTGATTCTGTCTACAGGGAGTGTGATGCGATCGTATTGGCCGCACCAGACACTCCTAAGACAAGAGGTATGATCGACGCCGATGCTCTGACCCGTATGAAGTCCGGTGTGATCATCCTTAATGTTGCTCGCGGACGTCTGATTGACGAGAACGCATTGATTGAGGCTCTAAGTAGAGGGAGGATTCGCGGAGCTGGCCTCGACGTCTTCACGGAAGAGCCATTACCCTCGGATAGCCCGTTGTGGGCTCTAAAGAATACGGTAATCACGCCGCACGTGTCTGCGGTCACGAGAGGATTCTGGAAGCGTGAGACTGATCTGATTCTCAGGAACCTTTCCCGTTATATGGGTGATAGTCCCTTGGAACAGTGGGAGAATGTTGTTAACAAGAAGGAGGGTTATTGACGTTCCTCCGACTTTATCTCGTCCCATAGCTTATTCAGAGCCGTAAGGCTGGCGGCGGACAGATCGATATCTCTTTTGCGAGCGAGTTTTTCGAGTTTTTCGAACCGTCCAACGAACTTCGAATTAGCTCGTTCCAGCGCCGTTGTCGGATGTGTTCCACCTAATCTTGCCAGATTGACGCAAGCGAAAAGAAGATCTCCTACCTCCTCGATGAAGTCTTCAGAGTCGAGCGCATTTCCTGCCTCTTCGAGTTCTTCACTCGCTTTATTTAGAGCGCCTCGAGCATCGTCCCAATCAAAACCCACGCTGGATACTCTTTCTTGTATTCGATATGACCTCGTCAGGGGATCAAGACCCTTGGTTAACCCAGCAAGGACACCTGTGTCCTTTGTTCTTTCCCGGTTCTTTAATGCTTCCCACTCTTGGTGTTCGCCTGCACCGAAAACGTCTGGATGTCGAGCAATCATTTTACTCTCTAGTCTTGCGTAGACTGAGTCTGCGTCGATCTCACTGCTCTCTTCAGCGACTACGATTTGGAAAGCCAGATTAAGTAGGAGGTCTCCGAGTTCACTCTCAAGTTCTAGGTCATCCCCATTTCGGATGGCATCAACCACCTCGTGCGTTTCTTCTAATAGGTGTGGAATCAGTGATTCGGCGGTCTGCTGTGCGTCCCACGGACATTCACAGCGGAGGAATCGGACAAGATTCAATGCACGATCTAATGTGCCGGGTCCAGGGAAGTGATGTGATTGATTAGTGCGGTTCATCTTGTATCCGTCCAGCGGGTCTACAGAACGTCATGTCCCAAGAACCACTGCCTTAGGGGTCGTCGGACTGCCTTTTTTCTGGCATCTTTGAGGCCTCATGTTAACGAATCCAAAGGCCCGTGCATGGGTTCAGATAAGAGCCAATGCTCTGCGCGCCAATTTTATGGACGTCCGAGATCGGGTAGGATCTGAAACCGGGATTCTACCGATGGTCAAGGCAGATGCCTACGGGTTGGGGCTTGAGGCATCAATGCGCACTCTTGAGCCTCTGGGTCCCTGGGGTTTCGGTGTCGCAACGGTCTCAGAGGGGGTCTGCTTGCGTGAGCTTGGTTTTTCTGGCCGCATCGTTGTCTGTAGCCCAGCCCCGAGAGAGACGATAGCAGCGGCTGTCCAACACGGATTAGAACTCTCGATCTCGAGTCTCGATGCACTTCGAGCATTAAGTGAGGTAAGCAGCAGGACTGAATCGAAAGCTGACTACCACATCGACGTGGATACAGGAATGGGCCGTAGCGGATTTGACTGGGGAGATACTTCCACTTGGCTGACTGCTGCCACGAAAGGGGCAGGCGGTGCTAGGTGTGTCGGTTGCTATACCCATCTCCACTCAGCCGACGTGAACGATGATACAGTTGAAGAGCAGTGGGCTCGCTTCTCAAGAGTAGCAGAGCGCATTGGCTCCCAAAGGCAGGCTGACGAGTCGGAATTTACATTTCATCTACTAAATAGTGCGGGTGTTTTCCGCACCCCAGAATTTGCAAGTTCGGTTGTCCGCCCTGGGATCTTCCTCTACGGAGGAGAGATTGGGGATGGTCAGCCGCGTCCCGAACCCGTTGTTTCTGTGCATGCGCGTGTGGCACTTGTTCGGTCCGTTGCTCCTGGCACGACGTTGGGATACGGGTCGACATATGTGTCCGAGAGAGAAGAACGGTGGGCCACCCTCTCCATTGGCTACGGCGATGGACTTCCGAGGGTCCTGTCGAACCGAGGTTGTGCGATATTGAAAGGTCTAAGGGTTCCGATCATTGGACGGATCTCGATGGACGTGACAGTGGTAGACATCACTGACGTTGAGTCTGCGCGAGAAGGGGATGTCGCAACCTTGATTGGTTCAGACCGTTCGGTCACGCGAACCTTAGACCAGGTAGCGGCTGAGGCAGGAACGATCAGCTACGAGGTGCTAACGGGACTTACGAGTCGATTGCCCAGGGTATGGACGGACGAAGGCAAGTGAGTACCGTATTACATCAATTGTTAAGGAAGAAAAGGTCTTTGAGAGTTTTTGGTGGACATCGTCGTTTCGTGGTTCTCACGATGCTGGGCTTGTTGCCTCTGATCACTATTGGTTGTCAGCAGGAGATCCCGGTAGCGCTGGGTGATCAGGCCATTCCCGGTGTACCGGTGTCGGTGACAGTGGAAATCCCCTGGAGCGCTTTCGGTTCTAACGTTGAGGTATTCGGAGGGTATGGGTCTGCTGAGGAGATTGGCTCAGGTGTCTTAGCTGAAGATTTTGCGGGAACACTTGATGCTAGGACATTGATGCGTATCGGGGCTTATCCGCGGATCGCGACTGTCCGGGACACGACAGGGGCCTCTCGTCCTGACTCGACGTTGACGATCCTGGGAGGCCGGTTCGTTGCTTTCTTCGATACGATTGCAAGCACCAACACGAGTCCAGTGAGGCTCGCTTTGGGGGCCACCACGGAAGCTTGGGACATGGCGACCACCTCGTGGGCCTATGCGGTCGATACCATCAACGATCAGCGTCCATGGACGGAGGCAGGGGGAGGTGTAGTTAAGCCTCTAGGAGAAGCCATTTGGGACCCTTCGTTAGGTGACACTGCAGTCTTTGTTCTTGATTCGATTCAGTTGGCGGAGTGGGCGGACACGACAGATCTCAGTATTGGGGCGAGAATAGACATCATTGATCCGGGGCATCGGCTGGCACTCAATGCGGCTCTAGTTCGGCTTGATGCACGACCTAGCAGTAACCCGGATACGATCATCCAACTCACGGCATTAACAAGCGGGTCAACATTCATATACAGTCCTTTCCCGGAACCGCCGCCCGATGGGGTGCGTATTGGGGGGGCTCCGTCATGGCGGACAATACTCGATCTTCAAATACCGTCGGTGATTGATGATGTCCCGGAGTTGTGTGCGGTCGTCAGTTGCCCGCACTCACTTTCGCCTGGTGAGATCTCCTATGCTGCTCTCGTGCTAACAAGCAGAACAACGGAGCTAGCATTCCAACCGACTGATTCGATTCGGTTGGATGTCCGGCCCGTGCTAGACCGGGCGGTGATGCCCAAGTCACCGCTCGGCGTATCCCTCATTACAAATCCGTTTGGTCGTTCGGTTTCTCCGGAAGCATTTGGTGCCTCATCTGGGTTGGAGATAGAGATTCCTTTCACGGGATACGCTAGGGATCGACTTCGTGGGAAGGACGCTAGTGGTGATCCGACTCCTGGCACCCTGGCACTTCTTTCGGTGATAGAGCCGTTCTCTATTACATTTGCTTCTTTCGAGGGCCCATTTTCTTCAGGTGAGCCATTTCTCCGGCTCATTGTCACGGTCGGGCCGCCGGTGGAGCTACCATGACTCGTCTGTTTATGACCTCGGCACGGGTAGTCGGCCTGCTTTTGTTGGCACTGACGTCCATAGCCACGCCAGCGCATACACAGTCACTGTTCAATGCAGCGGGACTCGGTACTCCTGTTGAGGCCCTAGACGGTCGAGCGCGTGCATTGGGCAGTATAGGGATTGGCCTGACAGGTGGCTCGATGATGCAGACTGATCCGGGTGGTCTCGCTCGGCTAGAAATTTCGACAGGAATTATGGTTGCTTCACCGAGTTGGATTGACTATTCGGCCTCCAATAGTCGCACAGGGACTTTTAAGGGAAACCGTTTTCCTCTTCTTGGTATCGCCTACCCGTTATTGGGTGGGATGGCTGCGATTCAGATTAGCTCTATCCTTGACCAGACCTATAAAGTGACGAGGATCGGTGAGACTGATCTAGGTGATGGTCCTGTCCGGACATCGGATGCGTTTACACAAGACGGTTCGGTCTCAAACGTGAATCTCGGTTTTTCTAGGGCTCTTACAGACTGGTTCGCTACGGGCCTGACGGTTGGACGCTTTGCTGGGAACCTAGATCGCACCCTCGTTCGAGCATACGGAGAAGAAGGTGCAGCAGGAAACGTCGACACATACGTAGAATCCGGTGTTTGGTCTTGGACTGGTTGGTCCATGAGCGCGGGAGCCTCGGCGGATTTCGAGAGTCTGAGAGTAGCGGCTAGTGTTCAAGTTCCGTCTGAGCTTTCGGGAAACGCTGCGGCTGATACTCGTGGGTCTGACAGGAGCTTCACCATACCGGTACAATATAGAGTGGGCGCAACAGCCGTACTCGGCCCGAGCATCCAATTGCACGGGAGCGCCATATTCGCAGACTGGTCGAGAATACAGGATGACCTCTCTAGCGGGTATGCAAAGAGTGGAAGTGGGTATGGATTGGGAATAGAACTTTCTAGGGCTCGTCTTTTGGGAAAGGATGCGCCATTACGTTTCGGGTTTCGTCAGACGGGACTCCCGTTTGTTTTTGAGAACGAGTCCGTCAACGAACGCATTTTTTCTGGAGGGCTGGGGCTAGTCCTAAACGAAACGGCTGGGTTCGTTCTGGCCGGTGTAGACCTCGCGATTGAACGCGGACGCCGTAGTGGTGCAAATCTGACTGAAAACTTCTGGAGGGCGACACTGTCGCTCCAGACCTCCGGGTTCTGATCGGAACGAGTTGTGCGTGTTTACTACCACACATTCGGTTGTAAGGCGAATCAGTACGACACGGAACGGATGCGCCAGGAACTAGAGGCACGTGGTTCATATAAAACCGAAAACGCATCAGAAGCAGAGGTCATCGTTGTCAATACATGCACGGTCACAAATCAAGCTGACGCTGAGGCTCGTAGATTCATCCGTCGCATGCACCGTCGACACCCAGATGCCCGGATTGTAGTCGCAGGATGTTCCGCTGCACTCCGGGGCGAGGATTATACAGTGATGGACGGTGTCGCGGATGTTGTCGAGGGCCATGATGCAGTCGATGTCGCAAGGGTAGTAGAACATCGAACTGACAGTGGGCTCACTCAGATTGAGTTGAGGGGGTCTCTCGATAGAACCGATTATGAACCTGTGGGAGGTGAGCTTCTCCGCGCGCGACTCGGCGCTTCAAGGGGGTGGCTAAAGATCCAGGATGGTTGTGACCGCAAATGTTCTTTTTGCGCGACAAGGCTGGCGCGTGGAGCATCGAGATCTCGCACCCTGCCCGAAGTTATAGAAGAAGCGAAATTACTGGGGAAGAAGCACGCAGAGCTCGTTCTTACAGGTATTCATATCGGTCACTATGGTATGGACCTCGATCCCCCACTCAGTCTAGGTCAATTGTGTGCGTCTCTGCTTGAGGCTGTGCCTGACGTTCGTTTTCGGGTTGGTAGTATCGAAGCTACTGAGGTCGACGAATTGTTGATTGAGTTGATGGAGTCTTCGGGAGGAACCCTTGCTCCACATCTTCACATGCCGCTCCAAAGCGGTGCAGATCCGGTACTCCGACTCATGCGGCGCTGGCATACTAGAGAACAGTATAGGGTCCGTGCTCTTGAGATTGCCGAGCGTATCTCTCCTCTCGGACTGGGGGCTGACGTCATTACTGGATTCCCTGGTGAGACTGACGATGATCATTCTGTCACCAGGGCGCTTATCGAGGAAATCCCGTTCACCTATTTACACGTGTTTCCGTTCTCACCGAGGAAGAATACTGTCGCGGAAACTCTTCCGGGACGGGTACCCCAACGTGTAGCGGGCGAGCGAGCAAGGGAGCTTCGCACGCTGGCTCAGGAGAGGGGCATGTTATATCGAGGCTCACGTTCCGGAACTAAAGCGACGGTCGTAGTCGAGGGTAGGGGACGGGTGGGCGTCACTGAGGACTATCTCAGAGTTCGAATAGATGGAGAGCTTCAGAACCCGGATTTTGGGGCGGGGGAGGGGCATGCAATGAACGGTTTGAGGCCAGAGCTCTTAACCGGAACCCTGCGTGGGGATCCAGATGACCTGTATATTGTTCCGCTTGAGAATCCCTCACTTTCTTATTTATGGCTAAAAGGATAGTGAAACGAGCCTACGTGGAAACGTACGGCTGCCAGATGAACATCAGCGACGGTGAGCTGATGGAAGGTATCCTTGAGCACTCTGGATACCTGATCGTTGGTAGTCCCCAGGAAGCGGACGTCGTTTTGGTGAACACATGCGCGATACGCGAGCACGCCGAGAAGCGCGTATTGGGTCGGGTTTCGCAACTCAATGGCCTGAAGCAAGACAAACCAGATTTGATCATTGGTGTGACTGGCTGCATGGCTCAGCGAATAGGGAGTACGCTTCTAGAGCAGGCACCGTATGTAGATATCGTCATGGGCCCTGATGGATATCGTAGACTACCCGAAACGCTAAGACGGTTAGGAATTGCCTCTACTGATAAAGATGAAGAGCATGTCGAACCACTCTCAGCTTCTGCCAGTGCCCCGTCCATTGAGGTAGTGAGTGAGAGTAAAAAGCGTGGTCCGCAGTTAGCCGTTCTTAAGCTTGATATAGATGAGAATTACCAGGGCTTGGAGCAGCGGCGTCAAGATGGACCGAGCGCGTGGGTGCCTATCCAACGAGGGTGCGACCATCGCTGCACTTACTGCATAGTTCCCTACGTTCGAGGAGGTGAGAAGAATCGTCCTTCAGATGAGGTTCTCGATGAGGTGCGTAAGTTGGCGGATCGGGGTGTGACAGAGGTCACATTACTTGGCCAAACGGTGAACTCTTACCAGTGGGGAGATCTCCTGTTTCCTGAGTTGCTTCGTTTAGTAGCTCAAGTTGATGGCATACGCCGAGTTCGCTTCACGTCGCCCCATCCCCGAGACGTCAACGAGTTACTCGTAGAGGTCATGGCGACCGAAACAGCAGTATGCGAACAACTTCATCTTCCGGCTCAGTCTGGAAACAATCGCACTCTCAAGAGAATGCTCAGACGTTACACGGTGGACATGCTTTTGGAGAAGATCGATATGGTACGGAATTCGATTCCAGATATCGCTCTTTCGACCGACATCATTGTGGCATTCCCTGGAGAGACAGATGCCGAGTTTCGTGACACACTAGACCTCATGCGGACTGTCCGTTTCGATGAAGCGTTCACTTATAAGTATTCGTTGCGCGATGGCACGCCAGCGACCCGTTTTCCTCAGAGGGATTTCATAGCTTCTGAAGAAGCTCAGGCACGCCTAGCTGAATTAATTGAGGTGTCTCGTCAGATTCAGGGGCAAATCAACTCATCAGAGGTGGGCAGGGTAGAAGAAGTCCTTATTGAGCATGAGGGCCGGGATCCAGGCCAGGTTCGAGGTCGGACACGCCGTAACAAGGTCGTCGTATTTGACGGTGACGTAGCGCGTGTTGGTGACTATGCACACGCACTCCTAGAGCGGACCACGGGTGCCACTTTTTCGGGTTCTGAAGTCGCCTACTCAAAAACAGAACTGGCTTTGGCGTGAAACGTCTCCTGGGATGGGCGAGTGTCGCGATTCTGGTAGGGGCATCCATTATGTTCGCATCGTTGAACTCGAGCCATCGTGTGACACTCCGTTTGGGTTTTGTCACGCTGCTCGGTGTACCGTTAACGGTGGTCGTTTTTGTCGCGGTCATACTGGGTATGGTTGTGATGCTGGGTGCTGGAGTGCAGTCCGACCTAAAGGTCAGGCGGATATTGAGGGCTAGGCTCGTAGAGGAAGATCGGGAGGAGAGAGCGCGCGCTGTGGACCAATCCCAACAGGATCTGTTCCCAGAGTCAGACGGCGCGGTGATCGATACCGGAGCGGACTAGCAATATTTGGTCAGCTGGTTTGACTTAGGTGTGCCTCCGTCTACGCGCTCCGGGCTTGTGGCGTGAGGGGTCAATCACGATTGGGTTCTAGCACGCTTCTCTGAACCCCACCGACTTCTCGCCGATGCGATGATGGCGTCCGTATCTGCCGATTGAGGTTGATGACTATTGGGGAACTACATGCCGGACATGGACTGCATTCTGCCCATCCGTGTCATCGGATCCAGAATTCCATATCGTCCCATCCGCATAGGATTTCCTCCGAAATAGAGACGCATACCTACTGTTACTCCAGTGAAGCTATCGGCACCTAGAAGATCTCTTGGTATGAGGTTGCCGCGCTCATTGGCTACGGAAATAATTTGGCCCTCCACGAACGGACGTATTGAAACTGGTCCGATTCCTGAAGCAAATCCGTAACCTAGGGATAGAATCGACCAGGCAGTTGCTCCGTTAGCCATCTTATGGTGTCCATAGCGGAAGAAGCTAGATGAAATCCCGTCGCCTCTCTGGAATTCCGGTCGGATGGACGTTTCAAAACGTGCGTAGGGATTATGTTTGCCCGTTGACCACTGCGCCTCGGTGAGGAAGGACCAGTAGCCGCGCATGTGATTTTCACTCGGATCGCTCCAAGAATATTCCATTAGGCCAGATAAACGCTGATCATTAGCCACACGTCCATTGTAACGCAGAGCACCGTTGAAGAGTGCGTTCTTATGTGACGCCGTGTGAGAGACGCGTGCATGAGAGAGCGAGAATTCCCACAACCCGTCACCCATAGCAGTTTCTCCGAAGCGGCGGGAGACTCGTGTAGACCAAGAATCCCCAAAGGACTTTATGTGCGATAGGTCGTACGGGCTCTCAGAATGAGAACCACCAAACACACCAGCTTCGAGAATCCATGCGCCTTTTGACCAAGCAGCGTTCAAGGTGAAGCGCTCGGGTATCTGAGACAGGTGATGGTTAGTGGGATATTTAGCAGATGGTCGTCCCATGGGGTCATCTGTCCCGTATGGGGCGAATCCTTGACCGGCTGAGAGAGATAGACCTCCTCCATCACTGGAAAAGGCGTTAAAACTCACCATTGCCTCATGGAGCAGGTGGTGTGGATGTCTCGAGTCTATAAAGCCATTACCCCAGCTCCCGAGAGTGAACTCACCATCTTTTTGTGTGAGCCCCTCAAGGTTTGTTGTTAGGCGGAGCACGAGTCTGCGCGAAGTGCTCTCCAGGTTGAGCATCACGGCGGTATGGGTCAGATGCGTTGATGCGACATCAAAGTGTGTCGTTCCTTTCTGGGACCAGGTTTTGTTGAATGTAGGGCGAGCCTGCGCCATTCCTGCTAGGTGCCATCCGTCTCCTAGAACCTTAGAAAACATTTCGTGTTGGTGTGATTGGGCTCCTGCTGTAACGGGCAGGCAGGAGATGAACAACAAGAATACAGCGATGCGGAAGGACATTGGTGTTCCTCTCGATAAATCGTCATTGGGGGGCTGCCTATCTGGACAGCACTTCAGCTAAGGTTTTAGCCGTGACGAGGAGGAGGTGTCTGAATTGCGATCTTGAACAAATTTTCGAGACCCAATGAGTTATCGCGTGGGCCGATTGTTCTGTGTCCGAGGTCTTTTGACTTAAGTTCGGCACTAAAGAAGGCGAAAGTACCGCAGTTCATCAAACTCGCGCAGGCGGTCTCCCCATGGTGACCTTTCTGATCATCTTGCGAATCTGATGTTTTTCCGCTGTGGCCTTGGTGGCTCTGGTGCTTGGCGTCAGCGATGTTTGCTAACTCAGCCCTGTCATCGTTATCGGTCCCTAGGTCCATAGGGCACGACGCCGTCGTATACTGGCCGGTCACCAATACGACAAAAAGTGCGAGTGAAATCAGACGCTTCATGAGAGAATGGTAATCATATACCCTTAGGCTGGTCTATAAGCAGTAGCTTTCGAGTAACCGTTAACGTTTTCAATCACGCATACCTATGTTGCAAGAGAGTCACGTGGTTACCATTTCGCGGTTCTTGATCGATGAGGAGCGTAAGTACCCGGAAGCGAAGGGTGCCTTTACTGGTCTTCTCTCTGACATCGCGCTGGCTGCGAAGGTAATTGGGCGAGAAGTCAATAAAGCGGGCTTAGTTGATATTCTTGGCGGAGCGGGGCAGGAAAACGTCCATGGAGAATATCAGCAAAAGTTAGACGTATTCGCCGATCGGGTAATGTACCGAGCCTTAGACCATACAGGTCTCGTAGCTTGTATGGCGTCCGAGGAGCACGAGCATTTCATCCCGATACCGGAGAAGTTTCCGGCCGGGGATTACGTTGTTTTGTTTGATCCTCTGGATGGTTCTTCGAACATTGACCTTAATGTCTCGATCGGAACGATCTTCAGCATCCATCGCAAGTGCACAGACGGTGAGAGAGGTACTCTAGAAGACTGTCTTCAGCCGGGCTGCAGGCAGGTGGCTTCGGGGTACGTGCTTTATGGCTCTTCGACAATGTTAGTGTACACGTCGGGGACCGGCGTCCATGGTTTTACGCTGGATCCTTCAATCGGTGAGTTCATACTGAGCCATCCCGATATGAGAATCCCAAATCCGCCGAAGAAGGTCTACTCTGTTAATGAAGCGTACTTCACGAGGTGGTCAGAGGAGCAGCAGAAACTGGTCAGCCATTTAAAGAACGAGGGGGGCTTCGGGGCCAGGTATATCGGTTCGATGGTAGCAGATGTGCACCGGACACTGCTTCAGGGCGGTCTCTTCATGTATCCACCCGAGAGGAGTAGGCCTGACGGCAAGTTACGGCTTCTCTACGAGGCAGCACCCATGGCTTTCATAATCGAGCAGGCGGGAGGGCGTGCTAGTACCGGCACGCAGAACATCAGAGATATTCAGCCGACTGAACTTCACCAGCGGGTGCCTATCTATCTCGGTTCTAGGGAACTCGTCGAGTTAGCCGAAGAGATGCTCGCGAATACTAGCCCGATATCCTCCTCCTGAAAAATATAACAGGCTGGCTAACCAGGGACCTCTTGACTCAGCCTTGAAAAAGCGAGTCTCCAACGTTCTGGTCGAATTCGTGAAGTAAGTCCAATCTTCTAGCAGAGTCAGTGAAGGCATGCTCGAACCCTGTTCGGGCGATGGCGACGAGCTCTTTTTCTGTAATGTTGAAAGCATCTCTCGCTAGAATGTATTCATCTGTTAGAGTCACGGCGGACATCAGGCGATTGTCTGTTGAAAGTGAGATCGGAATGCCAAGCTTCAG
>CENY01054818.1_pt1 | contig 29672 bp, 32 predicted proteins | sample 356181 | NCBI WGS metagenome assembly CENY01 (sample SAMEA2619840, study PRJEB7988) | marine metagenome | isolation source: saline water (ENVO:00002010), including
CTCCAGCACCGCCTTTGCAAAGGACGACGTGCTGCTGTTCGGCCCGGAAACCCGCGGGTTGCCTGCCAACGTACTGGCAGAATTCTCGCGGCAGAACCTGCTACGCATTCCCATGCGCAAGGGTAGCCGCAGCCTGAATCTGTCTAACGCGGTGGCGGTCGCCGTATTCGAAGCATGGCGGCAGCTGGGCTATCGCCAAGGCGGATAGGGGCAGCCCTCCCCACGACGACTAATGCGTAACGCCTCCCTGCGGGTCTTGCGCACCTTCCTGCTGCGCCAGGGCTTGGGCGAACAAGGCGTCGAAGTTCACCGGCGCCAGGTGCACGGCCGGGAACCCCCCACGAACCGACAGCGAGTCAATGGTTTCACGCACGTAGGGAAATAGCGTGTTGGGACACACCGTTCCCAGCACGCGCTGACGCGTCTGGTCATCGACACCCTCGATGCGAAACACCCCGGCCTGCTGAATCTCGATGATAAAGGCGGTCTTGCCGTTCTCGAGCTTCGCACGCAACGTCACCGTGAGCACAACCTCGAACAGGTTCTCGCCCACACCGTTCGCCCGGGAGTTGATGTCGAGTTGCATCTCCGGCTTCCAGGTCTCGGTGAAGACCCCCGGCGAGCGCGGCGACTCAAAGGAAGCGTCCTTCAGGTACAGGCGCTCCAGCGACACATGACCGTTGCTCATGCCTTGACCACGGGCAGGTTCTGGTTGCGCCACTCGGCAATGCCGCCGCTCAGACGGCTGACGTTGGCGAAACCGTTCTTGCGCATGGCCGTACCCGCCGAGCCGGCATGCTGACCCATCTTGCAGGCCAAAACGATGGGTTTGTCCTTGTACTTCTCTAACTCGGAGAGGCGCGACTCCAACGATGCATAAGGTATGTTTACGGAATCGACGATGTGCCCGGCCTCGTATTCTTTCTGATCGCGCAGATCCAGCACCACGGCGCCTTCTCGGTTCACCAGGCCCACCAGCTGCTGGGCGCTCACCGAACTACCCCCACGCTGGGTCTCGTTGCGTATGAATAACACCAACAACACCACAAATGCGCCCACCAGATAGGGGTGGTTGCCGATGAATTCGAAAAGTTGGTCCATGCCGCCCGGTGCGCTCACCAAAAGAGCGCGGAATTATACACACTGGTTACGCGCGCGAGACCATCGCGCAAAACGGATTCTGCTAGAATGCGCCGCCATGAAAACCACCACCGTTCTGGTGGTGTTGGACGGCTTCGGATACAGCGAAGCCACCGAGTTCAACGCCATCGCCAGCGCTAGCACCCCTCACTGGGATCAGTTCTGGAGTAAGTGCCCACATACCCTGATATCCGGATCTGGCGGCGATGTAGGGCTACCAGATGGGCAAATGGGCAACTCCGAAGTGGGCCACATGAACCTGGGCGCTGGGCGCGTGGTATATCAGGACTTCACCCGCATCAACCGGGCCATCGAGCAGGGCGAGTTCACTCGCAATCGCACCTTGAACCGCACGTTAGACCGGGTGAAGAAGTCTCAGGGCGCTTTGCACGTGATGGGCCTGCTGTCGCCCGGGGGCGTGCACTCCCATGAAAATCAGATATTTGCCGTGCTGGAGATGGCCGCCGCTGCCGGGGTGACTCGCGTTTATCTGCACGCCTTTCTGGATGGGCGCGACACCCCGCCAAAGAGCGCCGAAGCATCACTGGCGCGTGCCGATGCGCTTATGAGCAAGTTGGGCGTGGGCCACGTGGCTTCCATCACCGGCCGCTACTTTGCCATGGACCGAGACCGGCGCTGGGATCGCATCGAACGGGCATACAACTTGCTGGTTCGGGGCGAGGCGCCCTACCACGCCGACAACGGGGTAGACGCGCTCAAGCTGGCCTACGCGCGCGACGAGAGCGACGAGTTCGTGCAACCGACCGCCATTCACCCCTCCGGCGAGCTGCCGGTGCGCATCTGCGACGACGACGCGGTGATGTTCATGAACTTCCGCGCCGACCGGGCCCGCCAGATTACACGCGCGCTGCTGGAGGCCGATTTTTCCGAGTTCGAGCGTCGCACGCGCGTAGTTCTGGCCGATTTCGTGATGCTCACCCGCTACGCAGACGACATCGACACCTCGTGCGCTTTCGAACCCATGGTGCTGGACAACACCCTGGGTGAATACCTGGCGGTGAGCGGCAAATCGCAGCTGCGCCTGGCGGAAACCGAGAAATACGCCCATGTGACCTTTTTCTTTTCGGGCGGCCGCGAGGATCCCTTCGAGCTGGAGCACCGAATACTGGTACCCTCGCCCAAGGTGGACACCTACGACCAGCAGCCGGAGATGAGCGCCCACAAGGTCACCGACGAGTTGGTCAAGGCGATCCAGGGAGGCAGCTACGACACCATCGTATGCAATTTCGCCAACGGCGACATGGTGGGCCACACCGGGAACTTCGACGCCGCCGTGCAGGCGGTAGAAACCCTGGACATCTGCCTGGGCCGCATTCACGAAGCCCTGCGATCCAACGGTGGGCAGATGCTGATCACCGCCGACCACGGCAACGTGGAGCAAATGCGCGACGATGCAACCAACCAGGCACATACCGCGCACACCTGTGAGCCCGTGCCACTGGTGTACGTGGGGCCCCAGTCCATCGATCTGGATAGCGGTGCCACCCTGTCGGATGTCGCACCAACGCTGCTGGATCTCATGCACCTGGAAGTGCCGCCGGAGATGACCGGCAGATCCATCGCCCGGTTCAAGGAGCGACGGTCGGCTTGAGGCCCACGCGCGCGCCCCGGCAACGGCACCCACAACGCGTGCACACCCGTGTAATCGCATCCATCTTACTGCTTGCATGCGGCGTTTCCGCCGCGATCTCGGTGGCCTCGGAGGCCAACGGTGATCGAGCAGAAACCCGCGAAGCCCTGCGCGGCATTGTCACCGAACTCAACAACCTGAATGCCTGGCTTACCGAAGCCGACGCCCAGCGCAGCCGCTGGCTTGCCCAGCTGCAAGAACAGGACAAGCTGGTGGCCGACCTGAGCGCACAGGCCGATGTCGCCGCGGCGGAGTTGGCCGCAGCGGAAGCCAGGCTGGCCGAACTCACCGCCAGACACAACGCGCTGGAGGGCCAGCGCAGCCTGCAGGCGCACAAGATCAGCCAGCACCTGAGCGCGGCGCAGCGGCTGAGCGGCGGAGATTTCTTCAAGCTGCTGCTCAACCAGCAGACACCCGAGACCTTCGACCGCATGCTCAGGTACCACGGCTACTTCAGTAGCGCCCGCGCCCGCACGCTGGAGCGCTATCAAGCGACTCTGGATCACCTCGACACCAATCGCGCCGAACTCGACGAGCAGGCAGAACGGCATCGCGAGAAGAACGCCGCATTGGCGGACCGTCACAAAACCCTCATGGCCTCGCGGCAAGAACGCCAGGTGCTGCTGGCGGAGTTGGACGCCCAGAGGGAAGACACGGCCGTACAGCGAGAGCGCTTGCTGGCCGATCGCGCCCGGCTGGAAAAGCTTTTGAGCGAACTGGACAGACGCACGGCAACGCTGGATGGCTCGCAGTTCCTGGCGGGCAAAGGCTCGCTACCGTGGCCGCTGCGCGGCCCCATCCGTGCCACCTTCGGCCGCCCGCGGGCCGATGGTCGCCTAGTGTGGCACGGCATGGTGGTCAGCGCAGAAGAAGGCACGCCCGTCGCCGCCGTGTTTCGCGGACGAGTCGTGTTCGCTGATTGGCTGCGCGGATTCGGCTTGCTCATCATCCTCGACCACGGCAGCGGCTTCATGACGCTGTACGGCCACGCCGAATCGCTCACCAAGGTGCCCGGCGACTGGGTGGAAGCCGGCGAACTCATCGCCAGGGCCGGCCGCAGCGGCGGGCAGAGCAAGAGCGGGCTGTATTTTGAAATTCGTCAAAAGGGTGCGGCCAAAGATCCGTTAGGATGGTTGGCAAAGCGAGGAACCTGACGGTTTCTCTCATCCATTAGACCTGCCAGACTGCCCGATATGAAGCTTAGCCCGATCACCCTTACGGGAATCGTGATCAGTATGGTGACCGGGGTCGCCCTGGGCATATCCGGGCACTCCTGGTGGCTGACCGAGCGCTCGGAATCCGACCAAGCACGCGCCTTCAACGAGGTGCTCAGTCAGGTCCAGCTGAACTACGTGGAGGAAGTGGGCCGCGATGAGTTGATGGACCAGGCGCTGCGGGGCATGCTCGACGGCCTGGACAGTTACTCCGATTTTCTCGATACGAGCGACTTCAACGACCTGCAGGCGGAAACTACAGGGCAGTTCGGCGGCATCGGCATCGAACTGGGTAAGGTGGACGACGTGTTCACCGTGATTACGCCGCTGGACGGCACGCCGGCCAGCAGAAGCGGTTTGCGCTCTGGAGACCGTATCGTTGCGGTAGACGAGCAGGAGCTGAAAACAGACAGCAAGCTCATCGATGTGGTGCACGCGCTGCGCGGAGAAGTGGGCAGCAAGGTGAACGTGACCTTCCAGCGCGGCGACGAAGCACCGAAAACGGCCACACTGACCCGGGCGGTCATCGAAGTCGCCAGCGTACGCGGACGCCTGCTGGAGCCCGGATTCGGCTACATCCGCATCTCGCAATTCCAAACCACCACCAGCGAGGACTTCGCCAAGCTGCTCGCCGAGCTCGGCTCCGAGCACAAGCTGAACGGCCTGGTGCTGGATCTACGCAACAACCCGGGCGGCGTGCTGCAGGCGTCCGTGGACGTGGCCGACGCACTACTCAAAGACGGCTTGATCGTGTACACCGAAGGCCGCCTGCCTTCCTCGCACCTGCGCTACCGCGCCTCCGGCCGCGACCTGCTCAAGGGCGCACCCGTTGCGGTACTGATCAACCAGGGCTCGGCGTCCGCCGCGGAAATCGTGGCGGGTGCATTACAGGACCACGGCCGGGCTGTGGTGCTGGGCAACACCAGCTACGGCAAGGGCTCGGTGCAATCCGTATTGCCGCTATCGGGCCAGCGCGCCTTGAAGCTCACCACGTCTTACTACTACACCCCACACGGCCGCTCTATTCACGAGATGGGCATCGAGCCGGACCTGATCGTGGATGAGGCCGGCAACGTCGCCGACCAGAACGCCCCCATCGTCGACGAAGCACTAGCGGTATTGAAGCGGGAACACCAGAACCGGTTGCACGCCCGCTTGTGAGGGGCCTAGGCCAGCACACCAACCTGACCCCGCTGCTGCTCGCGCTGTTGTTGTGCTGCGCGCCGGGGGTGCACGCCGCGCGCCTGGCAATCGTGGTGGACGACCTGGGCTATAGCATGCGCCAGTCGCAGCGCGTGCTGGCGCTACCCGGACCCATCGCACTCGCCATTCTGCCGTTCGCTCCACGAGCCCAGGCGATCGCTCGACAGGCCAGCACCGCAGGTAAAGAAGTGCTTGTGCACCAGCCCATGCAGGCCCTGGGCCGAAGCCACAACCACCCTGACAGCGGCACGCTGACGCTGGACATGCCCGCAGGACGCTTCGTTGATCTGCTGGCGCAAGCCATAGATCGGCTCCCAACCGCAGTGGGTGTCAACAATCATGCCGGCAGTCTACTTACTCAGCACGCCGAGCCCATGAACCGGCTCATGGCCCAACTGGACGCGCGCGGGCTGTTTTTCGTAGACAGCAGAACCACACATAAAACCGTGGCGGTGGAAGTAGCGCACCAATGGCACGTGCCCGTCGTGCAGCGCGACGTGTTTCTCGACCACGTGCGCACACCCGTTGCAGTGAAAAATGAGTTTGAGCGTGCGCTCGGCATCGCGCGCCGCAACGGGCACGCTCTGCTGATCGCCCACCCGAACGAACTGAGTCTGGATTTTCTGGAAGCGGCACTAACTCGCCTGCCCGCAGACGTGCGCCTGGTTGGTGTCAGTGCGCTGTTGCCGAAGCCTGATCTAGCAGGTTCTGGCCCGCGCGAAAATTCAGCGTTCCAGCGTATATCGCTCGCCCGGTGATCGCGCCCATCAACTCGCCGCCGCGCTGCTGAGCGGCATCGCTCAGCCGCTGCAGATCCTCCAGGGTGCTCACCCCGCCTGACGCGATGACCGGGATGTCCACAGCCTCTGCCAACGCCAGCGTCGCCTCCACGTTCAGTCCCTGCATCATGCCGTCGCGCGAAATGTCCGTATAAACGATAGCGGCGATGTCGAGGCTGGCCACTTGCCGGGCAAACTGCACGGCGCTCACCTTGGAAGTGCGATCCCAGCCCCAGGTGGCCACCAGCCCATCGCGTGCATCCAGACCCAGAATGACCTTGCCGGGGTACTTCGCCACCGCCGCAGCCAGGAAGTCGGGCTCCTGCAGCGCTGCCGTACCGAGTATCACCTGAGACACGCCGGCGCGCATGTAGGCATCGATGGTTTCCTCGGTGCGTATCCCACCACCAAGCTGCACCGGCACATCGCCGATGCCCTCAACGATGGCCTCTACCACCTCACGGTTTTTCGGCTCACCGGCAAAGGCACCATCCAGATCTACCACGTGCAATCGTCGACAGCCTTGCTTGCGCCAATGCCGGGCCACGGACCGCGGGTCATCGGAAAACACCGTGACGTCTTCCATGCGGCCCTGTCGCAGACGAACACACTGACCGTCTTTCAGATCTATCGCAGGAATCAACAGCACCTACAGACTTCCTTTAGTGGAAGGAATCTGTCCTTCCATGCGCGGATCGAAGGCCACCGCCATGCGCAGCGCGCGGCCGAAGGCTTTGAACAGCGTCTCTGCCTGATGATGCGCGTTTTCGCCGCGCAGGTTATCGAGGTGAAGCGTTACCTGAGCATGGTTTACAAAGCCCTGAAAGAATTCCTGCAGCAGATCCACGTCGAAGTCGCCAACACGCGGACGCACGTATTCCACGCAGCACGTGAACCCGGGCCGGCCAGACAGATCGATCACGGCGCGAGACAGGGCCTCGTCCAGCGGCACGTAGGCGTGGCCGTAACGAACCAGCCCCGCCTTGTCGCCTACCGCCTGCGCCAGCGCCTGGCCCAGCACAATACCTACGTCTTCCACCGTATGGTGGGCATCCACTTCAAGATCACCCTTGGCATCGATGTGCAGATCAATCAATCCGTGCCGCGCCACCTGGGTGAGCATGTGCTCGAAAAACGGCAGCCCGGTGGATAATGCGGCACTGCCCGTACCATCCAGGTTCAAGGTCAGCTCGATCTGGGTTTCCTGCGTGTCGCGCTTGATGGTGGCGGCACGCGGCTGCTTGCTCATGATGAATTCCGCACTGAAAAAAACCGCGCAAGTATAAGGGCCTTGCGCCGCACAATCACAGGCGATCCATCAGGTTCCCATAGGGAAGAAAGCGATTGTCGGTATTGGCCCGAATCCAGGCGGTGAGGTCCTCAGGATAGACGCCACGTTCGCGCAATTGGGCGGCCAGCACGATCACCGGTGACTTGGCGCCCGCCTCCCACCCCGGCAGTTTCTCCGCCAGGGTATACAACTGCACTAGCGCCACCAGGGCCGCGTCATCCAAGCCGGCTGCCACCGGCGTCCAATCCACCTGCGGATGCCGCGCAAGCGCCGCCAGATCGGAGATTTCCACGCCATTTAGCCCGAAATCCGGGCTTTCCAGAGCATTTGCTGCTTTCAGCAGGCGCTCCAGGTCAGCGCTGGTGATGTGGCGAGGGGCTGAACCCGGTTCCCAACTCTCAACAGACATATCTGGCAAGCTTCTTACATAAATTATACAAACTAGCCCCGGGAGTATGCTCCAATGATAGCTGAGAGAGTTTAGCTGTAGCCATGAGTCCAAACCGCATCAGTCAGGGCGACGACGGTCAATGGTATTTCAAGGTGCGGGGCAATCAAAGCATGGGCCCCTATCCGAGCCACCAGGATGCCGCCCACGCGCTCAACGTTTACGTGTCTGCCTGTCAGGAACGGGTAGAAGGCCGTATTCGCTGGCCGCGCTTCCTGCATCCACTGCGCCTGCGACGCCACGCCTAGCACGCCACGGCCTTTTGCCGATACTCGCCTGACCCAAACGCCCGGCGCGGCAGGACGCTCTATAATGGCAGCAACCCCGCCCAGGAACACCGCCCACCATGCTCCGCCGCACGCTCACTGCGCTGTTTGCAATCCTGCTGGCCGGCGGCGCCATTGTGTTCTACCTGCTGCAGGACGCCAACCGCTTCAAGCCCCAACTACAGGCGCTCCTGCAGGAACAAACCGGCGCTCCCGTGCGCATCACCGGGCCACTCACCTGGCAATTGTTCCCACCGCTGGTACTGCGCGCCCAGTCCATTGAAGCAGAGCTGGCTGGCGCGCAGTGGCGCGTCGGCCAGTTGGATCTGGACCTGGACGTAATGACCGTGCTCAACGATCGAGGCGTGTCTGGTTGGCAGCTGCAGGCCGTTGGCCTCAAAGACGTGGTGCAGGTCATCGACGGGGGCCGTCTACGCATCGCCAACGCCGAGCTGACACAATTCTCGCTGGGGAGCCAGGCGGCATTTTCCGCCGCTTTGGATTACACGCCGGATTTCGAGCAAACCGTTGCAACGACTATCCCTGCCAAGGTGAGCGGTCTGGTAACGGTACACGGCGATGCACAAGGCGCAGACCTTACAGCCATCACATTCTCGACCCCCAATGCTGCCGGCACCTGCAACATGCAGCTCGTCCGAGCACAACCGACACGGGCCGCGCCCACGCCAACTGATGACGACATCGTAAGCGTGGCATTGCTACGCGCGGTGGACTGGCTCGGTGATTGCCAGCTCACCAGGCTGATGCTGGCCGATCGCGATTTCCATAACGCTTCTGTCAAACTGAAAAATACCGCGGGCGTCGCGCGTACCGTGATGGTGCTGCCCCAGTTCTTGGGCGGTAAGGCCAAGGTGGTGGTGGTAACGAGAGCACAGCACATCCCTGTGCGCTGGCTGATCAAATCCACACTCTCAGGCGTACACAGCCAGCGCCTCATGGCCTGGCTAGATCAGGAACTGCAGTGGGCCGCACCGCTGGCCTACAACGGCAGCATCGCGCTCACTGGCAACACGCCACAAGCGCTGTTGGCCTCCATCGAAGGCGAGACCAAGTTTGACGGCGCCCGGGGCAACATCTCGATTACCCAGATCAAGCAACCGCTGCAGGGCCTGGCCACGCTGCTCAAGGAGCCCGAACGGATGAGCGCCTGGCCTGACCTGTGGCAATACGAGGAGCTCACCGGGCGCTGGCGCGTGAACGGCAGCAATCACGAGTTGGCCCTGGCTCTGGACAACCTGCGCGTGCTCGCGAAAGGCTCCTACAACGTTACAGAAGACCAACTGGATATGCTGGCCGAGCTGCAATTCGTTAGCTTGCATGAGGGAGCGATGTTCGATGTGAACCCGCTGCTCATGGATCTACCCATTCCACTGCAATGTAACGGGTCCGTGGAGAATCCGAGCTGCAGACTGGCGCCGGACGCGGCGCAACGCATCATGGCTTCCGTACTGACCAGCGGTGAGAACAGCGCATTACGCGCAAAACTCGATGCGAAGATAGAAGAACAGGTGCCGGAGCAGTTTCGAGACGCAGCCCGTGACCTGCTGGACCTGCTGGGCGACTCACTGAATCGGGACACACTGCGCTGAATATGGATTGGTTCGCCACCGCGTTATTGCAATGGTTCGACGTCCACGGTCGCAAGGACCTGCCGTGGCAGGTGGATCCCAAGCCCTACCGCGTTTGGGTTTCTGAAATCATGCTGCAGCAGACCCAAGTGACCACGGTCATGCCCTACTACGAACGCTTCATGACAAGCTTTCCAACGGTAGAGGCGCTTGCTGCGGCAGACCTGGACGAGGTGCTTCACCACTGGACGGGGCTAGGCTACTACGCGCGGGGCCGCAACCTGCACGCCACTGCCAGACAGGTGGTGGCGCAGTTCGGGGGCGATTTCCCAATGGACGTAGACACGCTGGCCAGTCTGCCTGGCATCGGCCGCTCCACCGCAGGGGCCATCGCCGCCATCAGCGGAGGGGTCCAAGCCCCCATTCTCGACGGAAACGTGAAGCGCGTGCTGGCCCGCTTCCACGCGGTGGGCGGGTATCCGGGCACCAGCGCCACGGCCAAGGAGCTCTGGCAGCATGCCCAGGCGCACACCCCGAGCCAACGCGTCGCCGACTACACCCAGGCCATCATGGACCTGGGCGCCACCGTTTGCGCCCGAACCGCCAACTGTACCGACTGCCCGCTGCAATCGCGCTGCGTGGCTTTCCAGACCAACCGCGTGGAACACTACCCTGGCAAGAAGCCAAAAAAGGAAAAACCTACGCGCAGCGTGCGCATGTTCCTCATACAGAATCCCGCTGGGGCCTGCCTGCTGGAACAGCGACCTGCCAATGGTATTTGGGGTGGACTCTGGAGCCCTCCGGAACGAGCGGCCGACCACTCCATCGACGCCATGCTCAGGGAGATCGGCGAGGCCTCGGCCAGTATTCTGAGCCACCGCACCGATCCCCCGCTGCGCCACACCTTCACGCATTTCCACTTGAACATCGAACCGGTGCACATCCAACTGCAACGCAGCCCCACGGTGGTATCCGACGGCCAAGATTGGCTATGGTATGGGAGTGGACAGAATGCCCGCATCGGCCTGTCCGCGCCGGCCGTCAAACTCATCAAAGGACTCGCCTCGTGAGAACCGTCCAATGCATCAAATACAACGAAACGCTAGAAGGCTTAGAGGAGCCGCCACTCCCTGGGCCCGCCGGCGATAGGATCTTCGAAACCGTCTCCAAGAAAGCCTGGCTCGAGTGGCAATCGCTGCAAACCACGCTGATCAACGAGAAGCATCTGGACCTGCGAGACAAAGACGCCAGAGCCTACCTAACGGACCAGCGCGAGCGGTTCCTGAGCAACCAGGCCGTCGACCACGCCGAGGGCTTCGTGCCGAAAGGAGACTGATCCTCACGACTCAACTTGACGCTCCCAGGATGGCCCGGTTAAATACGCGGCCTCTCGCCTGGCCAGGTAGCTCAGTCGGTAGAGCAGCGGACTGAAAATCCGCGTGTCGGCAGTTCGATTCTGCCCCTGGCCACCAATAACAAGCCCTCCAGGCCCACGCTAATCCCCAGTGGACTGCGCGGGGCGCTCTGGACTAACAAACACTACCGCTCGTCAGAGCGCAGTACCCGGACGACCGCCGGTTTGCGCCGGCAAACCCGCAAGGTTGTTCTAACCTCCTGGTGACCTAGTCGAGTGGAGGCCGTCATTAGATCGGACGAATCCGGCGCAGGCAGTCGGTGTCGCCAAACGCAGCGGCAGGGGGCACGGCCAGACCTAGCAAAACAGCCGTTCGTCCGCATGGTAGAAGCTAAGGGCGTAACCTACAATCGCTAGCGAAAGGTACGCTAAAGAAAAGGTAGGCAATGGCCAAGTTGTTGGTCTTCAGCGGGAGCAGCCGGCGTGAGTCGGTACACACCAGGCTTGCGGTGCTGCTCGCTTCCGTAGCGGAACAAGAGGGAGCGCAGACGACGCTGATTCGACTGGAAGATTTCGACATTCCAATCTACAACGGCGACCTCGAAGAGGAGCACGGGCTACCCGGCGACATCAAGCGACTCAAGGCGCTGCTGTCGGAAAATACGGGGTTGATCATCACCTGCCCGGAGTACAACGGATTCATGACGCCCCTGTTGATCAATACCATCAACTGGTGCACGCGCTCCGAAGAAGCCACTCCAGATCTTTCGGGATTCGCAGACAAGGCTGTGCTGGTTGCCAGTGGATCCCCCAGTTCCCTCGGCGGCATCCGCGCCAACACGCACTTGAAAACCATGCTGTCCGGTATCGGGGCCATCGTGTTTCCGCAGTCGCTCACGGTTCCTGCAACTCACCAGGCCTTCGACAGTCATGGTGGGCTCGCCCAGGCAAGCATGGGTGAGCGGATTGAGCGCACCCTGCAGAATTTCATTGCATTCACCGACCGCTTCCACAGCGCCTAAAGGGAGCCGGCCTGACGCCGCAGGCTAGCGGTCGCCTTGCCACAACGACTCTCAAACGGAGCAGCCCTACTATTGGAGTACGCGAAAGTGACCGAAATCCTGCGGGAATCAACAGAGCACGGTTTGCTCAACCCCAGTCCAAAGCGTATACGTTGACCGATGGCACGCACCACCACGAGCTCTGCTACTGCCTAATGCCCGATCTGGAGCACCCTTTATAGTCCGTGGGCAAGCTTCGCACCATGCGTGATAACGCACGCATTATGCGGTGGCCATGGAAGTCTTAAGTCCTGCCAGCTGATAATAGCTAGAGGCGACAAGGATGTCTCTCTACAACAAGATAACACACACACTCAAGGCCAAACACAAGGAGCAACAGGTGAACCACCTCAAAATAATTCTTTGCTCGCTGGTATTGCTATCGTGCAGCAGCTACGCAAACGCGAACACCCACTCTGGCCAGATCTCCAGCACCATTCGTCTGAAGATACTGCCGGACAAGGTGGCAGAGTTTGAAGGGTTGGTCGCACAGTTGGTGCGTGATGTTTACACCCACGAGTCTGACGCTCAGGTATACGAGGTACGGCGAGTGAAGAATCAGCCCCTCACCTACGTGTACTTCCTGTCATTCGAAGACCAGGCCGCCTACGACCGCTATGCGGCCGCAGAATGGCATACGCAGATGTCTCCCATGGCGGTGGCGTGCCTGGACGGCGACCCGATCTTCGAGGACCTGGAGAGCTTCTACTAGCTGACGACGGATCGTAACCCCGCAGCTCTACCCTTCCTGAGTGAACTCCACCCAGTTGCCATCGGGGTCTTCCACAATGGCGATCTTTAGGCCCGGCCGGAATTCCTGGACCGGCATGGCGAAGGTGCAGCCTGAATCGACACATCGCTGGGCGATCTCTTCCAGATCGTTTACCGCGATGGTCCAGTAACGAAGGCCGGTGGCGCCGGCCGGGCCACCCGGCGGCGCGACGGCTGGCGGCGCTTCGTCGTGACACACCAGCTTGATCATGCTGGTACCGCACATCAGTTGCTGTACGGTGATCCCGTCCAGCTTCATCTCGCCAACATGCTCGAACCCGAGTGTGTCGCGGTAGAAAGCCAGCGCGGCGGCAGGATTCTGGGTAGTAATGCCGAGGTCTATGGACTCCTTGGCCAGCTGCATGATCGCCTCCTTCGTTTTTTCTAATGCCAGGATGATAACCTTATCGGATGACTGACATGACAACCTACCCGTTGGGGGAACTGCTCCTGCGCGGCGCTGCCGAGCACCCGGATCGCGACTGCATAGTGCTCACCGACGAGCGCGCTACCTATGGTGAGTTGGAGGCAAGCGCACGCCACGCCGGCCGCTCGCTAATCGCTCTGGGCGTGGAACCCGGGGACCGGGTGGGCATCCTCATGGCGAATTGCCTGGACTTTGTGGACCTGCTCTTCGGAGCGTCGCTGATCGGCGCGGTTCCCGTACTCTACAACGCCCGCTTCAAAGCGCGCGAGATCGCCCACGTCACTGCTGACGCCGGGGTCAAGGTAGTTGTCACCAACGACATCGTCGAGCAACACACCAGCTACGTGGATTTGCTGTATCGGGCCCTACCCGGTCTCGATGCCCACGACGGCAAAGCCCCCCTGGAAAGCGCACCCGAACTCAAAGCCGCAGTGACACTGGCTGCGTCGCAAACGCCAGGGTTTCTGAACCGGAGCGATTTCCGCACGCTGGCGGAACAATGCCCGGACCAGGCGGTAGACGAACGCCGCGAATTGGTACGCGCAAACGACACCGCCGTGATGATCTACACATCGGGGACCACGGCAATGCCTAAGGGTTGCCCCCTCACCCACGTGGTGCTGCAGCACGCCGGGGTAGTGGGCGGCCGCGAGCGTCTGGGGCTGCAGGCCGGAGACGCCATGTGGGCGCCGCTGCCTATGTTCCACACCGCGTTCACGCAGCCCCTCACGGGCATTCTGAGCGTAGGCGGGACCTTGCTCTCTATGACCCATTTCGAGGCGGGCGCCGCCCTGGAGATGATCCGCCGCGAGCGTCCAACGCTCATGTTCCCGGCATTTCCCACCATCACGATGCAGCTGCTCAACCACGCTAGCTACAACGACGACACCTTTGCTTCCATACGAACCGCCATCAATGTTGGCCCACCAGAAGAGCTCAGGGCCATGCAGGCGCGTATGCCGCACACCTGCCAGATCACCGTGTTCGGCATGACGGAGACAGGCGGTTCGGCCGCCATGTGCGACCCCGCCGACTCCCTGGCACTGCGCAGCGAGTGCTCAGGCCGGGCGCTACCCGGCAACGAGATCCAAATCCGCGACGATGCCACGGGTGCTGAGCTCCCACCCGGAGAACCGGGCGAAATCGTCGCGCGTGGTCCGGGCGTTTTCGCCGGCTACTACAACGCACCGGAGAAAACGACCGAGTCGTTCTACGAAGGCGGTTGGTTTCGCACCGGCGATCTCGGCGTGATGGACGCAGGCGGCCGAGTGACCTTTCGCGGCCGCCTGAAAGACATGCTCAAGGTAGGCGGCGAGAATGTGGCCGCCGTGGAAGTGGAAGGTTTTCTAGCCACCCACCCGGCCGTGGATTTGGCTCAGGTGGTGGCGGTGCCTGACGAGAAGTACGGCGAGGTGCCTGCCGCGTTCGTGGAGCTGGCCCCGGGGGCATCCGCTTCCGCGCAGGAGATCATCGATTTCTGCCACGACGAGATCGCGAGTTTCAAGATCCCTCGCTTCGTCCGTTTCGTAGACGACTGGCCCATGGGAGCCACTAAGATCCTCAAGTACGAGCTGCGCGAGCGCATCTGCAAGGAACTCGGGATCTCATAGCAGTATCCGCGTCGAGCTTCGAGCAACGATTAACAAGATCGGGAACAAGCGCACCACCCGCCTAATGGCCGGTGGTGCGCAGAACTAAGATGGCTGGATGAAGCTAGTCTGCGACCGAAGCCGGGATCCAGCTGCCGTGGAACCCACCCGGAATTCGGGGAAGATCCACCGACGCAACCGGCTCCTGGTCCATGGACTTGGCATCCATGACAACGAATCGACTGGAGTCAGAGGCGGCGTCGTATACGTAGGTCATCAGATAGCCGTCGTCTTCACTCTGGGGATCGGCTGCAGGCGCGAAAACGGGTTCGCCGCACGCGGTCCCCTGCCCGAACTCGATGTCGGAGCTTTGGCCGGTCTCTCGGTCGTACTTGAGGATGGCGCCCGACGCGCTTGCCGGATCGTCGTTGTCACCCGACATGCTCATCATGTAACCGTAGCGGTGCCTCAAGCCCACCACGTCGTCGGCTACCCGCGGGAACTCCGCCGAGCGATCGTCGATCTGCTCTTCGTGGACCTTACCGCTGGCCGTATCGATGGTGAATCGCCACAGTTCCGGTGACGGGAAGTCGAACGTCGACTCGCGCCACATGTGGCTGAAGCGCGCCACGTCGAGGACGATCTTTTCGCCATCTTCATAGGAATTCATGGGATGGAAGACATAGCAGGGGTTGATGTCGTACCAGACCACCTGGTCGTCGGTGCCATTGCGAGGCATCACGCCGAAGCGCGCCGGATAGTCGTCGTCCCAACGGATCGGCATGCCGCCGCTCATAGCCAGGTTCAGGTCGAACACAGCCGGCAGATCCATGAAGATCACGTTGTTCTCGGTGATATTGAAGTCATGCATCATGGTCGGGCCACCAACCGTGATGTTCTCCGTCTGCACCAGCTCACCTTCCGCCGACACGCGCAGATAGCGCAGGTAGGGCTCCATGGCGGAGTAACCGAATGCCAGCAGCTCTCCGGTAACGGGGCAGACCTTTGGATGGGCTGTGAATGAGCCCTTGAGCACACCGCCGAAATCAGTGGGGCCCACGGTATCCAGATTGCCATCCACAACATAGGGAAAATGCCCTTCCTCTAGCGCAAGGAGCTTGCCAGCGTGACCGAACACGTGGGTGTTTGCCTTGGAGGACTTCATGTCCATCATCACGGAGGGATCCATCACATCCACGTCTGGATTGGTGATGAACGGCGTTTGTACGTAGCGGTTGCGGTACCACTTGGCTTCGCCGTCCTGCAGCCGAATCCCGTGCAGCATGCCGTCGCCGAAGAACGGATGGGCGCTCATGCCGGTGAGGGGGTTGGGGCCATTGCGGACATAGCGGCCGTCCAGCTCGCTTGGAATGCTGCCGGTTACCTTGAGATCGGTGAGCGTTTGCTCTTCAGTTACCGGTCGACCGTTGCCGCGCAGATGCGCCGGGGTATCATCGAGGATAGCTGCCATGGAAACCTCCTTTCCAAGATTGAAAATCGCAGATGCGAGCAACGCATGTTAATTGGCCTCGCATCAAAAATCTACCAATGGTAATTTAATCTCATGAGCGCCCCCAGAGACTCGCAAGGCACTCCTCCAGGCACCACGCGCCGCCGCGGCCGGCCTGCGGGACGCACGGTGGCAGACGGCGTCATCGCAGATCGGGAAATTCTGCTGGAGGCGGCAGAGGGGCTCATTCGCGAGAACGGCCCCAGCGTCTCGCTGGAGGCCATCGCCACCCGCGCCGGTGTCACCAAACCCACCCTGTATCGTGAGTTGGGCGACAAGGATGCGCTGGTCAACGCACTGGCCGAGCGGCTGGCCGTTCGCATGGCCACAGCTGTAACCGCGCTGGTGGGCCAGGCGTCCGTCCCCTTCGAAGGGCTGCGCAACCTGGTAAGCGGCTATCTCGATTTCGCCGCCCGCGAGCGCCATCTGTACCTCTTCATCACCGCCGGCGGGGCCAGAGACGATCGGGTGCAACAGGCGCTGCTATTGGCGGATGGCGCGGCCCGCCAGTTTGCGGAGCCCATTGCCGACTACCGTTCACGGCGCAACGCCGATGCATCGGTTGCTACGGTGTGGTCCTATGGACTACTGGGAGCTCTTCACTTCGTAACGCTGTGGTGGCTCAAGGATGAGGCCGTGGACATCGAACTGGTGATCGATCAGATCACGTCATTGCTGTGGTCGGGCATGCGGCTGGAGGACTAGGCGCCCGCCCTCTCATCACTGGCCACGGTTGCCCGATACATGATGAGGGTATCGACCGTCCCGATGACCTGGGGCGGCCCGAAACCGGCTGATGTGAGGGCGTCCTCGTGCTCCCGCTTGGTCATATACAGGTTGTTGTCCGTCATACCACCTTCGCCAGAAAAGTGGTCGCACATCAGATAGCAGCCGCCGGGTTCGATCAGACTCAACACCTGCGCGTGCAGCCGGGGAGCATGACGCTTATGCCGGAGTTCGTGCACGGCCTGGTTGGTCACAACGCACTGAAACGTTCCCAGACCGGTCCACCAGCCATCCTCCTTGAAACTGCGCTCCACGAACCGCACCCGCGTGCACAGCGCCTCTCCCAGCCGGGTCCGGGCCAGGGAATGCATGGCCGGCGAGAAGTCCAGCGCCACATAGGAGATCTCCGGCAGCCGACCGAGCAAGTGGGCTGCGAGAAAACCCGGGCCCGAGCCCAACTCCAGCACACGGGTGATCGACAGTGAGTGCGCGACAATCTGATCACAAAACAGCGCAAACAGCGCGGCTCTCCACGGACGCGTAGCCATGGCGGATTGCTCCCACTGGCGGGCATCTTCCAGGCGCCGGAGATCGATCGGGCTGGGAACGTCGTCCTGGCTCATGGCCAACTCCTGCTTGACCACAAAAGGCTGCTACCAGCGGCGTCACATCGCAAGAGAACAATCCTTATCCAGATAATCCGCGCCGGAATGAAATGGTATTGCAGCCTACTCGCACAGTCCCGTTGCGCACAGACTGGCCTGGACGGGAAAGCGAGGGCGAGCACTTGGATTCCATACACGACATGGGCGGACGGCACGGCTGCAGGGGGCAGCGCCCACCGAACCGCACCGCAAGATCACTCGCCGCCTCCCCGGCCGAGCGCTCGACCCACCTACCTATGGCCGGCCACCATAGCACCGCGCGCGCGGTCTACGGCAATTGAGACAACGAGAGATTCGATATCTAATAGCCAACGGCTGCAGCCGCATCAACACCCCTAGGGACACTCATGGAAGCCACATTAGGAAGCCAGGCCGGCCCGTCATGGGCTGATTCGCTGCGCAGTGCCGCCAGCGCCGCTTTCATTCTGTTTGGCTACCTTCCGTACTACGTCTACTCGCTGAATTTCGAAAGCGTCGACCTGTCGCCGCAGTCCATACTCGGTCCGAGCCTGCTGGCGTTCGCACTCGCCACTGTGTTGCTGGGGGCCGTCGCTGGCATTCCGCAGCTCCGAGCGACCCTGTCCAAGGGATATGACGTTGCGGCGGTCGTGCTATTCGCGCTTGTACTGTTTCCGAACGAAACCGGCGAGCTGGCGGATTTCGGTACCGAGGCCAGCGCCGGCAACGTCGCGCCGACAGTTAAGCTGGCCGGCCTTCTGATTGTCGGCGTCGTCCTCGCCATACGCCAGGCCGCGCTGATACGCACCGCATCGCAGGTAAGTCTGATTCTGGCCGTTATAGCCGTCGGATACTTCGCCACCACTACCTGGAAACCAACCGAAGGTGCTAACCACGATGATAACGGCGTGCAATCTTTTGCCACGTTGGGACGCTCAGAGAACGTCATCGTCTTTGTTTTCGATACGTTTACCGGTTACCGAATGGCGGAACTGCTAACGGAATACCCGGAGATAGCGCGCAAGTTCCGCGGATTCACCCTCTACCCCCGAGCCATTGGCCCCGCGCTCAACACCACAGCAGGGAATAGCGTACTCCTCACAGGGCGCCTCGACATAGCCGTCTCCGAAGAGACCCGCACCGGTAGGAACTCGGCGTCGCTAAAGCACTCGTTTATGACTGAGGCCGCTCGGCAGGGTTTCGACACGGGCTACGCCAGCGAGCTGCAGGTGGCGGACTTGGAAGCGAACATTCGGGTTTACGGCTCAGGGGTACCCAACCCTCTGGCATCCTTCGTCTCTCAAATCCGTGAGTACCTGGCCTTTTTGGGCCTGTCCTCTAGCCGCATACTGCCAAGCGCGGCGGCCACTGCCATCTCCCAAGCGGTGCGCGCTCTCATTGCGACGCCACCTACGCCGGAGGAGAAAGAGTGGGAGATCTACCTCGATCTAGAACCATCACATCGCACCTACCTCATGGCAAAGTTCTACTTTCGGGAGATGATTAGTGCCCTGCGGGTGGGGTCTGAACAACGAACAATTCGCTATCTGCTAACCAAGATTTCTCATCCTCCCTGGAGATTTTCGAAAACCGGCGACTGGCAGGACTCATCCGACTGGCGAGGCACATCGATCTTCGTATTTCACGAAATGGCAAGATTCCTGGACAAGCTCAAGGAGCTGGGCATCTACGACAATTCCACCATAATTTTTGCATCAGACCACGGCGGCATGCCATCCAAGGATCCCACCATGGGCGGCATGTTTGAACGCCGTCAACGGGCAAGGGCCTTCAATCCGCTGGTGATGGTCAAGCCCAAGAGCGCCACCTCTGAATTGCGCCAGTCATCGATGACCGTGTGGTTGGGCGACGTCGCCGCCACGGCGCGGGCTGCGGCGGGCCTTACACCCGCAGCAACGCATCATGCCACCCGCTCCCTACTCGACCAGGAGGATTCGGCGCGTACGGTGGATGTGCCGCTGTTCCTCAAGCCTCCGGATCGTGGTTTTCACAGCGCGCTGAAGTATTGGAAGCGGGTGCCGTTCTCGGGAACCTTTGCACAGTACAAGGAAGTGATTCCCTACCGCTGACGCTCAGCCGCGGGCAACACCCGCGACTCGAACACCTGGATAAGGTTGATGCTCAGCCAGTACAGCACGATCGCCGCCGCGAAAGAGTAGAACAACACGGTAATCAGCGCGTGCAGCCACAAACCGCTGTGTGTGGCGCTATCCATAGATCGAGCGGCATACCAACCCAAGCCACCGAGAAACAGTGGCAGAAGGTTCACGCCAGCGCCCAGAACCGGCAGCGCGTACCCAATGGTGATCAACCGATCCGGCAACGACAAGTCGTCAACCCAGAGGAACCCCGCACCGTAGAAGAGCGCGGATTCAGATGTAACGTTGAATACCGCGATAAGCACGGGCAGCTGCACCATCAGTGCCACGCTGCCCTTGAGGCCACTCATAGGGGAGACATTGAACTGCTTGTAGATGTCCAGAATCTTCTGGCTCTGCTCAGCACCCGTCAGCGTTCGTTTGGCATCCGCAATTAACGGCGCCATCTCAGCCTGTGTTGCAGCAAACTCCCGCTGTCTTCGGGCAGACCATCGGTTCAAGGGAAAGGTAACTACTCGCACCAGAATCGCCAGCAAGCAGATGGCAACGCCTAGATTTCCGATAGCGTTGAACAGGACGCGAAGCAGCGCTTCAATCTTGAAGCAGATCCAGCGAATGGGAGACCACAGCGCGCTATACATCATCGAGGCAGGAGCGACGAGGGTATCGGTGCCGGAAATCGCCGGCACCGAGCTCAACGCAGCTGTGATGCTTAACGACGCGCCCGGATCCAAGACGGCATCGATGCGCAACGCGGCCGGATGCTCCCCTTCAGGGTCTACAATTAGCTCGAGCGCCCCGGTGTTCGCGGTCACATGACTCTCGATCACCGCGTGCCTCACATAGACGGAATAGCCAAGCTGAGTTGACGGGGCATTCCTCGGGCCATAAACCTGCTCAACCCCATACAGGTAGGCGGCCAGGCCATCACCCACATGCGGGCTCTGCCAGCCCAAGCTCGCCGGCACCTCTACGGAAAGGTCGGCCGGCTCCGGGGAGCCGTTGGCCACATTGACCGAAACGGTTACTCCATCAGCCACGTTGGAGTTGGTGGTGTGGGTGACTTCCAGCAATCCAAGGTTTGCCGACGACGCCGTCCCCGCGGTGTGCCAACCACCGACGGCCTCGCGGTTGATCTTCAGATCCAGCGAGGGTGCGCGCTGTGTCAGAGCCACAGGCGTCGCAGCGCATTGATTGATCCAGCTCATGGGCTGCCCTTCCGCTCCCACCTCAAGGAGGTGACAGTCACTGGCCTGAATCTCGCTGACTACGGCCGACAAGGCCAGCAGACCCACAAACAGGTGAGGAAACCTCAAGTCTGGATGCGTTCCATGTAGTAGAGCGCACGGTGTGTGTCTGCAATGGGCGTTCGGTTGACGATTTGAAACCGCTTAGCGAAGGCCAACTCAAAGTGCTCTTCTGTGTAGTTCGGGAAGATGTCCTCCCGCGTGGCCAACAGGCGTCTAACCTGGGAGTCGGTTTTGGGAACGAACTCAATGATCAGCTTGTCCGCAATCTCCGCGAAGAACTGCGCCACCATGGGCAGCGGCAGATTGTTGCTAATGGCCAAGTGATGAACCAAAGCCAGCGCCATCACGAAACCGCCCGATGTACGCTCGGCAAACGAGGTCCGCTCTGCCAGGCGCCAGCCGATCGCGGGTGTTGGATTAGTCACGTCCAACACCAACGGCGTAATGTTCACCTGCGAGTCGCGCAAATGACTGTAGTGACGGTGAACGGCAAGCTCGTCGACGTCGTGAGCGATCACCCGCGCGCCATGTCGAGCCGCGATGGCGCTGAATCGACCCGTATTCGCACCTACATCGTGAACAATGTCAGTGCTATAAGCATGGTCGGCCAACATCTCGTGCACCAACCGCTCCTTCTCGCTCATCCCCTCATCCGAGTAGTTGGTGTCGTCGTAGTAATCCCCCCACTCGGTGGCTTTCTCCGGCAGTTCGAGCCGACTGATGGCGCGGCGCAGACTGGCCACAAGCGCCTGCAATCGGAGCAGTGAAACCTTGGGGCCGCTGCTTGCGACCTCCCCGCTGGCACCGTCGTCCTGGTGGCGGCGCTGGCTGTTCGCGTGCAGATGTACGTGGGCAAGAACCGAATAGTTGAAGTAGCTGCGTCTTGGCAACAGGTTACTTGCCAGATCGAGTGGAATTCCATCGATAAAGGACTTGAGCAGATGTCGGGCTCTGACATCTTTGTAGGCCATGACCGCCAGAGGAGCCAGGAAGTGCTGGCAGAACTGACGGTACGCGACCCACGGCACCTCTTCGTTAAGTATCTCAAACGACAGGGTGTCGATGAAAATGGGGCGGTTGCCGTCGAACTGCACATTGAAGCCAGTGGCGTCCTTCAGGGTCATCGAGTGTTCGAGCGCCAAGGACTGGATATCAAGCGTCAGCAGGGCCGCATCTTTGAGTTGGGCAAACGACCACTCATAGGGGTACGAGATATAGGCAATCGGGTCCGGACAAATGACCAGGCATCCCGAGTCGGTCATCGGGGCTTCGGCAGTTTCTTCGTGTGCTACCAGATACTGGTTTTCCACCAGCTTGGGATACAACGCATCCATTAAACGCTGGTAGTGAGGGAGATATTTCTCGTTGATCTGCCGATAGAGAACCCCGTCACGAACGAACAGGAACCCCGATGGGTCTCGAAAGGATGCTTCAAGCGGCTGGCCACCTTCACTCATCGTACTTGCGCCGCCTGTTGTCGTGGGGTTGGGGGTGTTCGCTAACGTACCTGCTCGTCTAATGCTGTTCGTCCGGTGTTGCGTTCTCTTGAACATCATCCTTTTTAGAGCCGAACAACCCAACCAACTTGTGCCAGTAGAGCTTGAGCGTAACTCCCACGGCCGCCAGGGCCGCGATCACGCCTTGAACCAGGGCGCTGCCGGTGCCTGGATCGATATAGGCGAATGCGGTTACCGGGGCCAACACTAAGAGGGCGGCCGTCCAAATTCCTGGATTTCTCATGAGGCAGGTTGTCCTGGTTGGCAGTCATCGCCAGATGCGGCGATCGTATTCGCGTGTAGGTTATTAGTCGAGTGGTCCAACCGCGGCTCTCCGCTTTCTTGCAACGGCCTGGCACAGGCGCCGCGCGCCGCCGAACACCCGCCTCGCCAGTATCCGCAGATCGAAGCGCCCTGCGCCAGCCCACTGAAAAGAGCCCACCAGGCCGTGCAACACTAACGCGAGCGCTTCGGCGCCAGCGCAACACAGCAAAATCGACTCTCTGACCCCATCTGGCAGGTCGGCGATCCCAGAGCCCCGCAATGGCAACGGCAACCTCAGCCCCCTTGCCAGGACCGTCGCGGGCCATTAGCGTGACTCAAAACTAACGCGCAAGGATATACCCGTGAGCAAGCCAATCCTCCCAGGCAAGCTGGGAAATCCAGAGGCAACCCTGGCCACCGACCCGCGCCTGGATCCACGTCTGGTACGCGCCATGTCGGCCGGCGGCGACTTGCCAGCTCCCGGTGGCTTGCCAATTCCCGGTAACGACGCAAGCTACGAGGACTGTCTGGCCTATTGCGCCGCCTATGAAGAAAGCCAGACTGCGCTGCACCCCCATGCCTGGTCGGCCATGCCTGAATTCCCCAACGTGAGCACTACCACCGAGACCATCACCGGCACGGACGGTAACGACATCACGCTCCACATCCATACGCCCGCGACGCCTACCACCGCCTGCGTGGTGCACCTGCATGGCGGCGGCATGGTGATGATGACGGCGGAAGATCCCAGCAACGTACGCTGGCGCAACAGTCTGGCAAGCGCCGGCTTGGTGGTGGTTGGCGTGGAATTTCGAAACGGCGGCGGGCGGCTGGGCGTTCATCCGTATCCCGCGGGGCTGAAGGACTGCGCCAGCGCCACCCGATGGGCCTACGCCAACAAATCGGGCCTGGGCGTTTCCTCCATCATCGTTTCAGGGGAGTCCGGCGGCGCCAATCTCGCCATCGCCACAGCGCTTAAAGCCAACACCGCAGGCTGGGCAGACGAGATAGACGGCGTCTACGCCATGTGTCCGTATATATCGGGCGACTACGCCAACCCGCCGGATAGCCTGGCGTCGCTGATCGAAAACGAGGGTTATCTCATCGGACCCGAAATGATGGCCGCACTGGTCAGAGTCTACGACCCCGAGGCCAAACACACTCAGGACCCACTGGCCTGGCCCTGGCACGCTGGGCTTGACGAACTGCGCGGTCTGCCACCCCACGTAATCTCAGTCAACGAGCTGGATCCGCTGCGCGACGAGGGCATCGAGTTCTACCGCAGACTGCTTGCCGCCGGGGTACCGGCCGTGGGCAGAACCGTGCACGGCACGCCTCATGCGGGCGATAAGAGCTTCCCGGACATGATCGGGGACGTGTTCGCCGAAACCATCGGCTCGGTGTGCGCTTTCGCGCGCTCTCTGAACGACGATTCCGCGGGTAGTGGTAGCAGGCGATAGATGGTCCTGCCGGGCAGAAACTGCCGGATCAGATCAGGGTCTTCAATCTGAACCGCTCGCGCTGGATATACGCTGCCACCCAGCTTCACACGCACCATCTGGTTCTGCTTCAGCAGCGTATGCCAGCGGCGGCGCTGCGCAGCGTCTATGTAGAGGTGCTCGCCACGGATCACCACCCGGAGGATGACCGAATAAGGCGACTCACCGCTCACCTCAAGTTCAAGCGTTCGATACTGGCCGGCGAAAGCGAAAGAGTCTGCATAGGCCACCGGCCCGCGCAGCGCGCCACCGCTGAACAGTAGGAAGGGCGACTGACACGCCAGCAGCCCAGGTAGCACGGCCATTGCGGCGATCGCTCTGCTCATGAAACACCCTGAAAAACGAACAGACTAACCCAGCGACCCGCGTTTTCCTTCCCCGGCGCCGTTTGTTAGGGTCAAGCTCATGTGCAAGCGAGGGATTCAGCTCAGCGAGTTTCTGATCACCGGCAAGGATCGGGTATTGAGCTCCACCTGCAGCTCATCCCCCATCGGTCCCATCGACCCCGCAGAAACCTTGGCGCTGCTGCAGATTTTCGCCGCACGAAAGGCCAGCTAGCCATGGAGATACGCCAACACAGTGAAGCGGTGGGCGCCCAGGTTAGCGGGGTAGATGTGCGCAACCTGGGAGACGACCAGTTCGCGGAGCTACGTGATGCGTTCCACCGTCACGGCGTGCTGTTCTTTCACGAACAGTCGCTCACGCCGAAAGACCACATCGCCTTTGCCCAACGGTGGGGGCCTATCAACATCAACCGCTTCTTCAGGCCTGTGGATGGCTATCCCCAGATCGCCGAAGTGCTCAAGGAGCCGGATCAGACCGCCAACATCGGTGGCGGCTGGCACACGGACCATTCCTACGACCACGAACCGGCCATGGGCTCAGTCCTGTACGCGCTAGAAATACCCGAAATCGGCGGCGATACGCTGTTCGCCGGGATGGGTGCGGCCTATGCAGCCCTCGATGATGAGACGAAAGAACGCATAGCCGGCCTGCACGCCGAGCACTCCAACCGCCACGTATTCGGCGCGGAGGCCACATACCGGCGCGGCATGGACAACCGACTAGGCAACCCGGATCTAGCGACCCAGGATGCCGTTCATCCGATTGTTATAAACCATCCCGCTACTGGCGAACACCTGCTCTACGTGAATCCGGGCTTCACTCGCCGCATCGTAGAACTGGAGGAAGAAGAGTCCAGCAAACTACTGTGGTCGCTCTACCAACATGCCATGAAGCCTGAGTTTCATACGCGCTGGCAGTGGCAAGAGGGATCGCTTGCCATGTGGGACAATCGCTCCACCTGGCATTTCGCTCAAAATGACTACCAGGGGCAGCGCCGTTACCTGCACCGCATAACAATCGAGGGGACGCGGCTTACCGGCGCCGCTACCTAGTCGTCGGATTCAGGCAGCCCGTAACCGAAGCGGGCGATCACTCGCCTGGCCGGCGCGCTGCGCAGGAAATCAAAAAATGCCACCGCCTCGGCGCTGGCCGCGTTGAGCAGCACAGCGTCCTGGAGCACGGGCGCATGCAACGCAGCCGGCACAGGCCAACGGCTGCCACGACGTTCAGCAATAACGTTGGCGTGAGCCACGAAACCCAGTTCAGCATTGCCGGTAGCGACCAGGGCGTGAGCCTGGCCCACGTTCTCGCCGTATACCAGTTTTTTTTGTAGTGCCTCGTCATAACCCAGCGAACGCAGAGTCTGCAGCGCAGCGCGGCCGTATGGCGCCAGCTCCGGGTTGGCCAGCGCCAGCCGGCGAAACCTGCCGGCGCCCAGCACGCCGCGCGGATCAACCTGCAACAACTGCGGATCCGCACTCCACAACACGAGTCTCCCTACGGCATAGGTAAATGTCTGTTCGACCGAGATGCGGCCCCTGCTCACCAAGGCGGCAGGACGCTCCTGGTCGGCGGACAGAAGCACATCAAAAGGAGCCCCATGTACGATCTGCGCGTACAGCTTGCCAGTCGAGCCAGCCACCAGGGTAAGCCGGTCTTGTCCGGCTTCAAACTCGCGCTCAAGATGCTCCGCCGCCGTGGCAAAATTGGTTGCCACGGCCACGACGGCGGCGTCTGCCCGCGCAATTCCCGCGCCACCCAGCAGGACTGACAACAAGGCAGCAGCCAGATAACGCGCCACCCTATGAACTTCAGTGCTAGCTACGATACTGCGCCTATTTCGGCTGAGGCACGATGCGCATGTAAGGAAGCGGAGCCTCCCAACCGTCGGGAAACTTCTGCTTGGCATCCGCGTCCGACACCGCCGGCACGATGATCACATCTTCCCCCTGCTGCCAGTTCACCGGCGTCGCAACCTGGTGGTTGGCCGTGAGCTGACAGGAGTCCAGCAGGCGCAGCACTTCATCGAAATTCCGGCCCGTGCTCATCGGATAAGTCAGCATCGCTTTGATCCTCTTGTCCGGTCCGATCACGAACACCGAGCGCACCGTGGCGTTGTCCACCGGCGTGCGCCCTTCCGAACTGTCCCCCGCTTCCTCGGGCAGCATGTCGTATGCCTTGGCAACGCTCAGGTCCGAGTCGCCGATGAGCGGGTAGGTCACCTTGTGCCCCTGCGTACGCTCTATGTCACCCAGCCAATCGCCATGCTGGCTTACCGGGTCGACGCTTAACCCGATGATCTTGCAGTTGCGCTGCGCAAACTCCGGCTGCAAACCCGCCATGTAACCAAGTTCCGTGGTGCAAACGGGCGTGAAATCCTTGGGGTGCGAAAACAAGATAGCCCAGCCGTCACCGATCCAATCGTGAAAGCTGATCTGTCCCTGGGTCGTCTGTGCAGTGAAATCCGGTGCTTCGCCGTTGATTCTTAAAGACATTTGTCGTCTCCTTCCCATAAAACCAATATTCCCAGCACGGCGCTTTAGCCAAGCTTGGGGAACGGGATCATAGATCATGTCCGAAATGGGTCCAATGTGGCTGACGGTGCAGTTAGCAGGCGTCACCACCGCCGTGCTGCTGGTGCTCGGCACGCCGCTGGCCTGGTGGCTCGCCCGTACCCGGGCCACCATCAAACCGGTGGTGGAGACCGTGACCGCCTTGCCTCTGGTGCTGCCACCGACAGTGCTGGGTTTCTACCTGCTCATACTGCTGAGTCCTGATTCCGCCATAGGCTCGCTGTGGATCAGCATCACCGGAGACACGCTCACGTTTTCGTTCGCCGGATTGGTGGTGGCGTCCGTGCTCTACTCACTGCCTTTCATGGTGCAGCCGCTGCAGAGTGCTTTCGAAAACGTCGGTGCGGGACCGCTGGAGGCGGCCGCGAGCCTGGGCGCAAATCCGTGGGATGCGTTTTTCTCCGTGACGCTACCTCTGTGCGCGCGCGGATTCCTCACGGCCACGGTACTCACCTTCGCGCACACCATCGGTGAGTTCGGCGTGGTGTTGATGGTAGGAGGCAACATCCCCGGAGAAACCAAGGTGGTATCCATCGCTATCTACGAGCATGTGGAAACCCTCCGCTACGCTCAGGCCCACAGCTTGTCCGCCATGCTCATGGCCTTCGCGTTCGCTGTTTTGTTTGCCGTCTACTTCCTCAACCGCCGGTTTCCCATGAGGGTGTACTGAGGTGCTCGACATCGACATCGGCGTCACGCTGGACGAGTTCCAGCTAGGCGTGAAAGAGAAACTGGACGCCCCAGGAATCACCGCGCTGTTCGGGCCCAGCGGCAGCGGCAAAAGCACCCTGCTTCGGGTCCTGGCCGGCTTCCAGAGCGCCACCGGCACGGTCTCCTTCAACGGCTCCGTCTGGCAGGACACCGACTCCGGCACCTTTGTGGCGCCCCACCATCGACCGGTGGGCTACATGTTTCAGGATGCGCGCCTGTTTCCCCACCTGAGCGTGCGCGGCAATCTGGATTTCGCAGCCCGGCGCGCGGCGCGCGGCGGCTCCAATGAGGCCCAGTCGGCATTCTCGATGGATCACGTGATGGCCGCATTCGACCTGGCGGAACTGGTGGGACGTCGTCCTGGCACCCTGTCCGGCGGCGAGCGCCAGCGCGTGGCCCTGGCGCGCACGCTACTGCGGCGTCCGCAGCTATTGCTGCTGGACGAGCCCCTGGCCGCACTGGACCAGGAGCGCAAGTCGGAAATCATGCCGTACCTGGACGCACTCCCGGGAGAATTTGATATCCCCACCATCTATGTGAGCCACTCCGCCGACGAGGTGGCCCAGCTGGCGGACCAAATGTGGGTGTTGGCCAACGGGCGGGTACACGCTGCCGGGGCCACCGCAGAGATCATGCAGAGACTGGACATTCAATCAGTAATGGGGCGCTTCGAGGCCGGCGCCGTCATACGGGCGCGGGTGCTCGACCACGACCAGGGCTACCACCTGACCGGCCTCGATTTCGGAGGCCAGCGGCTGACCATGCCCATGGTGGATCGGCTGGCAGCCGGCGATCAGGTGCGCCTGCGCATACGCGCGCGGGACGTGGCGCTTGCCACCACGCGCCCCGAGGGCATCAGCATCCGCAACGTGCTGGCTGGCAACATCACCGAAATTGTCGAACAATCCGGCTCGCCGTTCGCGGAGGCCCGGGTGGAAGTGGGTGGCCAACATTTGCGCGCACGACTAACCAGGGCTGCCGCGGACGAGATGCAGCTGGCCACCGGAAAGCCCGTCTTCGCCCTAATCAAGAGCATCGCCTTCGACGCCTGAGGGGCCTTGATGCAGACGGGGCGTTGGCGCTTCAATACGAACTGGCTCCAACGCATCGACTGACCATCATGTTCATGCGCCATCTAGCCGCCGTGCTCCTACTCGTAATGGCTAATTCCGCCTACACCGTGGGAGGCGGCGGGATATCGGCACCGTCCCCCACCACCCAGCCCAAAACCCCGGAGCAGATTTCGGCCGGCCACTACCGCGCCGGTGTGCGCCATAAGGAGCGCGCACTGAGGGAAGAGAAGCGCGCCGCCGAATCGGACCGAGCAAGAACGCGTGAGCGCTCACTGGCCAAAGCCCAACGGGAGTACGACAAGGCCATCGACCGCCTGGGCAAAGCGATTCAGGCACAGGCCAATAACTACGAAGCCGCCAACGAGTTGGGTTTTGTGCTTCGTAAGACCGGCGACTTCAACAATGCTCTGGCCGCCTACGACCGGGCGCTCACCATCAAGGCCGACTACTACCCCGCGGTGGAATACCGGGGCGAAGCCCTGCTGCACCTGGGCCGCTACAGCGAAGCCAAAGTGGCCTACATGATACTGTTCAACAACGACGCCGAGCTGGCCAATGTGCTCATGGCCGCCATGAATCGCTGGGCGGAGGACAACGCGGGCGCGGAGCTGTCTGACGACGCTCAAGCATTTCGTGACTGGGTGATCGAGCGACGCACGCTGGCACAGCTGACCCAGGCTTTCACGGCAGACGCGGAGC
>CENY01169360.1_pt1 | contig 29560 bp, 29 predicted proteins | sample 356181 | NCBI WGS metagenome assembly CENY01 (sample SAMEA2619840, study PRJEB7988) | marine metagenome | isolation source: saline water (ENVO:00002010), including
CCCCTCCCCGCCCCGGCCGGTCTCTTCCTGATGTGACTTGTAGTTCAGCCCCACACACAGGATCTTGTCCGGGCGGGTAATGGTAGGCAGGTAGTCCACCTCATCCAGAGCAAGATCGACCGTCTGACCGTGGCGGGCAAGATCCCCAGCCGCTATGGCCGACTTGAGGTCCGCGTGCTGCCCACGCGCACCGACGTCCACTACGCCCATACCGTTGTCGGTGACGTAGCCGTACGTCTCGGCGCCATCGCGCTGAAAAGATAGCCAACGCATAGGTCAGTCGAACAGGATTACGTTGCGTGCGATCTCGCCGGTCTCCAGTTGCTTCAAGGCATCGTTCACATCCCCCAACTTAATGTGACTCGACACCAGATCGTCCAGATGCAGCTTGTCCTGCATGTACAGCTCTACGAATCGAGGCATGTCCACACGGAAGCGGTTAGACCCCATCATCGAGCCCTGGATCTTTTTCTCGAAGAGAAATTCCGGCCCGTGCAGGCTCACCATATGACCCGGCGGGATCATGCCGATGACGGTGGCAGTGCCACCGTTGCGCAACATCTGAAACGCCTGCTCCGCCGTCACCTTCAGGCCGATGGCCTCGAAGGAGTAATGCACCCCGCCACCGGTGAGCTGTTTCACCTGGCCCACCGGATCGCCCTCGCTAGCGTCCACCACATCGGTGGCACCGAACTTGCGCGCCAGATCCAGCTTGGAGGCTACCATGTCTACGGCAATGACCCGCCCGGCGCCGGCAATGGCCGCCCCGTTGATGCAGGATAGTCCCACGCCGCCACAGCCGATGACGGCCACGGTAGACCCGGGCTCCACACCGGCGGTGTGGATCACGGCACCCACTCCCGTGGTCACGCCACAACCGATCAACGCCGCCCGGTCCAGCGGCATGTCGTCGCGGATCTTGGCCACCGCATGCTCGTGAACGAGCATCATCTCGGCGAACGAGCCGAGATCGGCAAACTGGCCCATGGGCGCATCCCCATGGCTCAGGCGTGGTGCCTGATCCCGACCGCGACGGGTTTCCGGTTCCTGACACAGAGACAACCGCCCGGTGAGGCAGTATTCGCAATGGCCACAGAACACCGACAGACAGGTGATGACGTGATCTCCGGGCTGCACGTAGTGCACGTCGCTGCCCACCTGCTCAACCACGCCCGCAGACTCATGGCCAAGCACCATGGGGGCCGCACCGGGATAGGTACCGTTGAAAAAGTGCAGATCGGAGTGACATACGCCGGCCGCCGCGGTGCGAATCAGCACCTCGCGGGGCCCCGGTTTGGAGATCTCTACCTCCTCCACTTCCATGGGCACGTTGACTTCGCGAAAAACTGCGGCCTTCATCGAGCTTCCCCCAGCTGACTAGATGTCGGCTGAGTGTGCCGCACGGGCCTACAGGCGCGCAAGCCGACCGTCTACCAACGCCCCGGCCGCGGCGATGGCGGCGATGAGCCCACGCTCGTCAGCCACCCCCTGCCCGGCGATGTCGAACGCGGTGCCGTGATCCACCGAGGTGCGAACGAAGGGGATACCCAGTGTGGCCGTCGTGCTGGCATGAAAGTCGTGCACCTTGATGGCGATGTGCCCCTGGTCGTGATACATGGCCAGCACCACATCGAACTCCCCGGCGATGGCCCGGTTAAAGACCGAGTCTGCCGGGACGGGGCCGCGGGCATCGATGCCGGCCTCTTGAGCGGCCGCGATGGCCGGCGCGATTGCGTCAATTTCCTCACGCCCGAGAATGCCGCTCTCCCCCCCGTGGGGGTTGAGCGCCGCCACGGCGATACGGGCGTCGGGCAACCCCCAACCTGCGAGAGTGTCCTGAGCAAGGGTGAGCTTTTCCAACACGTTGGCGTAAGTCACATATCGCGCCGCTTCAATCAGGGATTTATGGGTAGAAAGATGCACCACCTTCAAGCCGGGCGTCATCAGCATGGTGGCCGTCCACTTAGCACCAGTCAGACGCGCGAGTATTTCCTGGTGGCCTAGATCCTCCACGAACCCCGCCTCATGAATGGCGGCCTTGTTAATAGGGCAGGTGACCATGCCTGCCACCGAGCCGTCCAGACACCAGGCTGCCGCCTGCTCTACCGCGGCAACCGCCGCCCCGCCGCATGCAGCGGACACCTGGCCGAACTGAAAGTCGGCAGTCTCGCCGCCCAAATCCACCAGACCCAACCTACCCTGAAGCGCCTGTGGGCCATCAATCCGCTCCAGCAGATCCAGCGATTCCTCACAACCAGCCGCCTTGGCCCCCAGCCGCAAGCCCGCCTCGCTACCGACGAAGAGCAGGGGTCGGGCCAACTTACCGCGCGCCTTGAGCTGCGCGATGACCTTGGCGGCCACCTCGGGGCCCACCCCCGCCGGATCACCCAGGGTCACGGCTAGTGGCAATTCACTCATGGAATCACTCGTGCTTCAGTTGCCGCCAATTCTAAGGGCACCCCTACGCGGCTTCCATGGCCTTTCGGGTGGCTGCCTGCCATCCTCAGCAGACTTAATGGCGCTACTCGATCGGTTATTGTGGGTAAGGCTATCTGATTGCCCGACGACAGCAACGGGGCCGAAACTCGTGGGGCCGACCGGAGGTCCGCGGAGCACCGATCACCCAATACTGTATATATATACAGTATTTCTGATACATTGTAGGCACGACGAGATAGCGACAACGAGCGTCTGCCCGTGCAAACCCTGAGCGACCTGCTGAGCAGCTTTCAACTCTATGCGGTGTGCGTACCCTGCTCACGCATGGTTGCCTTGAACGTTGCAGAGTTGAGCAAGCGGCTCGGGACGAGAACGCCACTGCACCAAATTCGGCGCCGCGTGCGTTGCGCTCAGTGCGGCAAGCGCAGCGCGGACATCAGAATCGTTTACGTGGGTCCATGTGGCTCAGCGGCCGGTTTTCACTACCGGCGCTAGTCGTTGAGAAGTTCGGTGGAAACCAACTTGAGCCCAAAGCCTTCCACACCCACGTAATCCACCTCGCGCCCCGCGATGAGGCGAATCCTGGATAGGCCCAGGTCGCGCAGAATCTGTGCGCCCACACCGATCTCCAACCACTCGGCCCGACGTTCGTCTTCCCGGGTCTGGTCGTCCGAGAGTTTTACCAGCGGCACACCCACGAATCCGGATCGCAGATACAGCAACACGCCACCACCCAGTTTCTGGATTCGATCCAGAGAGACATCGAGAAGATTCTGGGTGTGACTGCTCTGCGGGCCGAACACATCGTCGATGAGCTTCTCGCGGTGGATACGAACCGGCACGCCATTGGATTGGTCGGCGTCACCCAATACCAGCGCGAGGTGCTCAGCGTCTTCGAACTTGGTCTTGTAGGCCACCGCGCGAGCGACCCCCACACGGGTATTGATGGAGAACTCATGGGTGCGTTCCACCAGCTGCTCACGCATCTGGCGATAGCTAATGAGATCCGCGATGGAGATGATCTTGAGATCGTGTTCCTTGGCAAACTCGATGAGCTGGGGCAGCCGCTGCACAGTGCCGTCGTCGTTCACCAGCTCCGCCAGCAATCCTACCGGGGGCAGACCGGCCAGGCCGGCCAGATCGGTGCCTGCCTCGGTGTGCCCGGAGCGCATCAACACCCCGCCCTGACGGGCCACGAGAGGAAAGATATGGCCCGGCCGGACGAAGTCGCTGGCAGCCACGTTACTGGACGTGAGCGCCTGCACGGTGGCCGCTCTTTCCTCGGCGGAGATTCCGGTGCTCAAGCCTTCCTTGTAGTCGATAGACACGGTGAATGCCGTGCTCATGGGAGCGTCGTTACGCGCCACCATGGGGTCCAGATGGAGCGCCTTGGCGTGATCTTCCAATATGGGAGCGCACAAAATGCCGCTGGTGTGGCGGATCATGAAGGCCACCTGCTCTGGCGTGGCCTTGCTGGCCGCCATGATCAGATCGCCCTCGTTCTCGCGATCGTCGTCGTCCACGACCACCACCATTTCTCCATCACGAATGGCGGCTAACGCATCCTCTACCGGGTGGAACGGCGAACTCATAGAACTTTTCCCTGGGAAAGCGCGCGAGTTTACCACGCCGCCCACGATTCCTTCAGCGAACCCCGCAGGACTTGCGCAGCCGCCGCGGTACTGGATAGGTCCATGGGTACGGGATCGAGTTTCCTGCCCGCCAGGGCAGAAAACTCGTTAAGGTCGCGAAGCGACCGACTCTGACCCAGAGTTTCCGCGCAAGCGGAAACTCCCTAAGGCCGCGAAGCGGCCGACTCTGACCCAGAGTCTCTGCGCAAGCAGAAACTCCCTAAGGCCGCGAAGCGGCCGACAGTGGCGCACCCGGTAGGACTCGAACCTACAACTCTCGGCTTCGAAGGCCGATGCTCTATCCAGTTGAACTACGGGTGCGGTGAGCTGACGTCGGCCAATGTAATCGCCCGCCCAGGCGCAATGCAACACCGGGTATCAGGCGCGCAGCAGTCTGCCCGGGGTGGCGCCGGAGAACTCGTTCTCCGTCAGCACCACCTCTCCGTTGACGATGGTGTGCACAATGCCCTGGGCGGTTTGCTTGAGCCGGCGCGCGCCCGCCGGCAGGTCGTGCTCCACGGTGGGCATGTTGGGCGCCACGGTATCCGGGTCGAAGATCACCAGATCGGCCGCCTTGCCTTCGGCCACACGCCCCCGATCTGTGAGACCCCACATATCGGCGGTTTCAGAAGTGATCTTGCGTACCGCTTGCTCCAGTGAGAACGCCTCACGCTCACGCACCCAGTGGCTGAGTAGATGTGTCTGCAACGAGCTGTCCATGATCTGCGACACGTGGGCTCCTGAATCCGAGAAGGTCACCAGCGAGTGAGGATGGCGCATCATCTCAAGCACGTGATCCTGGTCCTCGTTGGCAATGGGCTGACGAAAGAAGATCTGGAAGTCGTGCTCCAGCGATAGATCGATCATGAGTTCCACCGGGTCGACCCCTCGTGCGGCGGCCAGCTCAGCCATGGACGGCTGTTCACTCATGTCGGCCATGGGAAACACCCAGTTCCAATCCGGCGGACGCGCCTCCGCACCCACCACACGTGCGCCCGTATACTCCCGATTCGCGGATTCAACTAGAGCGGCACGAAGGCTGGCGTCGCGCAGCTTGTCTTTCTGTTCGTCCAGCGGCAGCTCACGCAGATCTTTCCAGACCTCCCAGCCATCGTAGGGCGTGGAAGTGGCGAAGGAAAACAAGACATTCAACGCACGCGTATGCACCTGAATGGAAATGTCGCCGCCCGCTTCAGCGGTCTCGCTGGCCAGATCGAAATAGTGCCGCCATATTTCAGGCGCGATGCGCACGCTGAACATGCCCCAGGTCTGCTTGACACCGGATTCCACGGCCAACCCTTTGAGCCGGTCAAAATACTCCCGCATCCGTTCCGGCCTGCGCCCGGGCGCTTCGCCAGCGATCTCGAATATGCCTTTGCCCGTCGCACCCATGGCGTTCACGATAGCGCGCACTTCCTCCCAGTCCGCCAGGCGGCTGGCTACCGGCCGATCATCGGCGGTGAGGTGGTTGAACGTTCGCGAGGTGGAAAAACCCATGGCACCGGCGTTAACGGCTTCCACCACCAGATCGCACATCTGCTGAACGTCTGCGGCATTGCCCGATTCGACGAACGCGCGCTCGCCCATCACGTAGGTACGCAGCGCAGAGTGACCGATGTAGGCGGCATAGTTGATGCCCTTAGGACGGGCCTCCACGGCGTCGAGGTATTCCGGAAAACTCTCCCAGCTCCAGTCGATGCCCGTGAGCATGGCCTCGCGCGACAGGTCCTCGGCCCGCTCCAGATTACGAAACACCAGGTCCGCGTCTTCCGCCCTGCAGGGCGCCAGGGTGAACCCGCAGTTGCCCATGACCACGCTCGTCACGCCGTGATAGCAAGAGCAGGAGCCGATGGGGTCCCAGAACACCTGGGCGTCCATATGCGTATGGCCATCCACGAAACCCGGGCTCACGACGAGACCGCCGGCATCGATGGTGCGCGTGGCCGCTTCCTCCAGCTTGCCCAGGGTAACGATGCGCCCATCGCGCACGCCCACATCCGCGCGAAAACGCTCGCGGCCAGTGCCATCCACCACCAGCCCGTTCTTTATCGCCAGGTCATAGGCCACGTTCAGCTCTCCCGTTGCTAGGCCGGATTTCGACCGTGAATGGTTTTCACCACGTCCATATACACGTGGGTAACGCGCTGCAGCTCGTAACCGGCTGCCACCACGTTTTCCACCGTGGTGCGGTTCATGTCCGGCCCCAGCTTGCGCGATACCACCGTCATCAGGTTCATCATGGGTTTGAAGGGATAGTAGCGGCTGCCCGTGTGCTCGAACATGAACAGATCGCCCCCCGGTTTGAGCACCCTGCGGAGCGCGCGCAGCCCGTCGATGGGATCAGGCACGGAACAGAACGTGCACGAGGTAAACACCTGATCGAACTGGTCGTCCTCGAAAGGCATGTCGTGCACGTCGGCCTGCTGCAGGATCAACGATCCTTCATACCCCTGCACCCGGTCCGCACCGGCATCGAGCATCTTCTGGCTGATATCGATACCGACGATGTCCCGGCCGGCGGGAAACGCCGGGACATCCAGACCCGTACCAACCGCCATGAACAGAATCTTGCCCTCGCCCATGTTGCCGAACAACTCGCGCTTGTAGGGCAACCAACGCTTTTCCGGGCCATACGACGCCATGAGATCGAAATTAGCGGCGGCCCGGTCCCACTTTTTCTGCGTTACGACGTCCATTCGCTTGCCTTGCGTTTGATGAATGCATTCGCCACATAGGTGGCCACGAACACCGCCAGACCACACACCCCGCCCATGAGCGCGCCGTCACCGAAAGTGTGTGCTGCCATGCTCGCCACCATGGGGACTGCCATGCCGGCGAGCATGCCGGTGGTCATTACGGGCAACATGACCTCCATGGCGCCGAATAGCCCGGACGCAACGAACGCCAGGGGCACCGAAACGAGCATTCCCAGCGCCATGCCCACAATCATTGCGGCGAACATGTTCCATGCGGGACCGAACATCAGGGCCATCAGCCCGCCAACCAGGGCTCCCACCAGGATGTTGACAGCCAGATCCCCTATTACGAAATAGGCCCTGGTCTCCATGAGTCCTCCTCCACCGGGCGATATTACCGGGAAAACCTACCCGGCGCAGGAGGATCGGCCGCGGCTGCGAAACGTGAATGCCGTGGTAGGCTTCCGACCCTGGTAGCGGTCCACGGATATGGCAAAAGTTCAGATGTCCTGGCAAGACCACGGTGGTAACGGCCCCGCCGTGTTGCTGGTGCACGGATTCCTGTGCAGCGCCGCCCAGTGGCTGCTCAACATCCCGGCCATGCGCGCTTACTGCCGGCCGGTCACGGTGGAGCTCTGGGGCCACGGCCACTCCCCCAGCCCTGCGGAGCCAGCCTACTACCACCCGGACCACTGGGTGGAGCAGTTCGACGCCATCCGCACTGCCCTGGGCGTGCCACACTGGCTGCTGGTGGGCTACTCCCTGGGCGCCGGGGCCACTATCCGCTACGCGCTGACCTACCCCGAGCGAACCCTGGGGCATGCCTTCACCAATTCCGCCTCTGGATTCGCCAAGACCACCGCCAGGCAGGCGGCCGAAGGCAAAGCGGCCGCCAACGCCGCGAAGATTCTCGAGGGGGGTGAGGCCGCCATCGCGCGCATTCCCGTGCATCCGCGCCATGCCAAGCGCTTACCGGTAGCGGTGTACGAGGCGTTGATGCAGGATGCTGCACAACTCAGCCCCGTGGGAGTCGCCAACATCATGCGCTACAGCGCACCCAGGCTTTCCATGCGCGATTCGGTACACGTCAACTCGGTACCCGCACTGCTGCTGTGCGGACAACGCGAGAAACGCTTCCAAGCCCACCGCGATTTCGCCGAAGCCAACATGCCCAACCTGCAGATCGCGGATCTGGACACCGGACACGGCGTCAATATGGAAGGCGCCGAGGCGTTCAACGCCGCCCTGGGCGCATTCGTGGAGCAATGCACAAGCACATCGTAGACGTGCTGATCGAAGAACGGGCGACGCAGCTGATGTCGCGCCCGTTTCTGTGGCGACAGGTGAAACGCCTGTTCTACCCGGTGCTGGGGTATCGGCACGCGGTGCACACCATCGACACGGTGGCCCCCATGGACGCGCTGTCGACCTTCAAGCATCTAAGCCGGCGGCTCGAACTGAAGGTCACGGCCGAAGGGACCGAGCACATCCCCGCGCAAGGGGGCGCCATCGTGGCGGCCAACCATCCGGCAGGCATTGCCGACGGTGTGGCCATGTTCGACGTGCTCAGGCAGGTCCGCCAGGACATCACTTTCTTCGCCAACCGGGACGCCCTACGCGCCGCGCCTAACCTGGCGGAGATGCTCATTCCGGTCGAGTGGGTGGACGAAAAACGCAACCACGCGCGCAACAGGGAAACAGTCACCCACATGGTGCGCGCGTTTCGCGCCGGCAGGATCATCGTCATGTTTCCCTCGGGGCGGCTGGCACGCCCCACGGTCCGAGGGTTACAGGAACGCGAATGGACCACCACCGTTGCCAACTTGGCCCAGCGCTACGGCGTGCCCGTGCTGCCCGCACACATACGAGCCCGTAACTCCTGGCTCTATTATCTGCTGTATGTGCTCAACGACGAATTGAAGGACATGACCCTGTTCCGGGAGCTGCTCAACAAGGAAGGCCAACCCTACCGGATTCGAGTAGGCGCGCCCATGAGCGCGCAAGGGGATGTAGCCGAAGCCACCGCAGCCATCCGCCGACGGGTGCTGGAAGATCTGGCCTGAATCGGGGACAGACCGCTGCCACCGGGCTGTTTGTCGCAAAGGGCTTGCAAGACATTCTGTTGGGATGGGACGTTTTGCAAAGCTAACCCTTTCCCGCTACGTTTATGCCGGGGCCCACGTTCGGACACTGGTAATGCAACCCACACTCGCACTGGCGGAGCGGATCGCCGGCACTGGCTTTGCGCAGATTCCTGCTGCCGCCACCACGGTGGCAAAGCAGGCCCTGCTCGACGTGGTGGGGGTCACCGTTGCGGGCGCCAACGAACCGCTGGCGGCCATTCTGCGCGACCAGGCCTTGGACGAAGGCGGCCACGCCCAAGCTAGCCTCATCGGGCGCCCAGAACGGGTCAGCGTGCCCCAGGCGGCATTGATCAACGGAGCCGCCGGCCACGCCCACGATTACGACGACGTGCACACCGCCATGACCGGGCACCCCACGGTACCGGTGGCGCCCGCCTTGCTGGCCCTGGCCGAGCACCATGGGAAATCCGGCCGAGCGGTGGTGGCAGCACTGTGCGCGGGCGTGGACACCGAGTGCATCCTGGGGCTGTACGCCGGCCGTGGACATTACCAACAGGGATGGCATGCCACGGGCACCCTGGGCAGCTTCGCCGCCGCGGCCGCCAGCGCCAACCTGCTGGGTCTGGACGTGCTAGCCACCGCCTCGGCCATGGGCATCGCCGGCACGCAAGCGGCCGGTCTCAAGTCTCAGTTTGGCACCATGTGCAAACCCCTGCACGCTGGTCACGCGGCGGCCACCGGTGTGCAGGCGGCCAAGCTTGCCAGCAAGGGGTTCGACAGCCGCCTCGACATACTGGAAACCCCCCAGGGATTCATGGCGACGCAAGCGCCCGGCGCCGATGAGGAGCGTTTTCGCGCTGCGCTGGCCAAAGACGCCTACTGCCAGGACATCTGCTTCAAGTACCACGCCGCGTGTTATCTCACCCATTCCTCCATGGAAGCGCTGAACAATCTGTGCGCCACCAATACCTTCGCGCCAGACGACATCGACACCGTTCATATTCGGGTAGATCCCGGCCACTTCACTGTGTGCAACATCGCCGAGCCCGCATCCGGCCTGGAGGCCAAGTTCAGCCTGCGCTTCACCGCCGCCATGGTGCTGGCCGGCGAAGACACGGCGAGTATCGAATCGTTTACCGACGAACTCACCCAGGAACCACGGTTGGTTGCGCTGCGCGATCGGGTAACCGTGGTCGCCCACGAAAAACCCAGTGCGGATAGCGTGGTCACCATCACCACAAAGAACGGCGAGTCGTTCTGCGATGCGGTGAACGTTGCCATTCCCATGCGTAATCTGGACGCTCAGTGGGACAAGCTGACCCGCAAATTCCACGCGCTGACAGATCCACAATTGGGCAGGGGTCAGGCCGAAGCGCTGGCCGCACAGATTCGAGACCTGGAGAATCAGGAAGACCTCACCGGGTTGTTTGCGCTGCTACGGAGCGGTCAATGAGCGAGGAGCGCGACTTTCGCACCCGGGCGCGTCTTTCGCCCAAGGGCAACCGCTTCGAAGACATGAAGGTAGGGCGCGTATTCGAACATCACTGGGGCCGCACCCTCAGTGCGGGCGACAACGCCCTGTTCACCACGCAAACGTTGTCTTTCTGCCCACTGTACTTCAACGAGCCTTATGCGCGCTCTCTGGGACACCCAACCACGGTGGTCAACCCCCTGCTGGTTTTCAACACCGTGTTCGGCCTCACAGTAGAAGATCTGAGCGAGGGCGGCGGGCCCTTTCTTGGCGTGGAAGCCTGCGAGTTTCTCGAAGACGTGCACGTGGGCGATACGTTGACGGCTCGCAGCACCGTGGTATCGGCTCGAGAGTCCAAGGGACAGCCCAATTTCGGTATCGTCACCTGGCATACGGAAGGATTCAATCAGGACGGCATCAAGGTGCTGGACTACCACCGCACCAACCTGGTGCGAAAGCGGAGCCGCGCCGCGTGAGCCTGACGGGCAACCACAACTACTTCGAAGACTTCCAGGTGGGCGAAGTGATCAGGCATGCACGCGGCAAGACCATGTGCGAGCAGGACAACGTGGGCATTACCCTGCAGGTGCTGAACACGGCCGAGGGTCACTTCAACGAGCACGCCATGCAGCAGAACGCCATGGGCCGCGACGGTTGGAACCAGCGCCTGCAGTTCGGCGGCGTCACCATCGCCATGGTGATCGGGCTGACCATGCAGGATACTGGCGAGAACGCGCTGCGCGAGCTGAAGCTGGACAAGATCCGCTTGAAGGCGCCCGTCTTTCACGGCGACACCCTGTACGCCTACAGCGAGGTGCTCGATACGCAAGCCGACGCGCCTGATGACGCCGGCCGGGTCACCTTTAAACACTGGGGCGTAAACCAGAACGATCAGGTGGTATTCGAAGGTGAGCGCACGGTGCTGATCAAGCGCCGCAGCCACTACGCGGACAGCCACTAGCGAACAACTGCGAGGTATTGCAATGGACCCACAACCCAGGCGGCCGCGCCGCTGCCAGCTCTCCGTACCGGGCAGCTCCGAGAAGATGATGACAAAGGCCGCAGCCCTTGAGCTCGATCATGTCTTTCTCGATCTCGAAGACGCGGTGGCTCCGAGCGCCAAAGCCGAAGCGCGGGGCATGATCGTAAACGCCATCAATACCCTGGAGTGGGTGCCCCGCACCCTATGTGTGCGCATCAACGACGTGGAGACCCAGTGGTGTCACGACGACATCATCGAGGTCGTCACCGGCGCTGGCGACAAGCTCGACACCATCATGCTCACCAAGGCCAAAAGTGCTGCAGACGTTCTGTTCGTGCACCTCATGCTGGATCAGCTGGAGCAGAAGCTGGGGCTCACGCGCCGCATCGGCATCGAGTGTCTGATCGAAGAAGTGGAAGGCATGATGAACGTGGAAGAGATTGCCGGCTGCTCCGACCGCCTGGAGTGTCTGATATTCGGGATGGGCGACTACTCGGCCAGCCAGCAGATGCAACTGGGTGCGGTGGGCGCCTCCGGCGCTTATCCGCCCGACGTGTGGCACTACCCGCGCTACAAGATGACCATCGCCTGCCATGCCAACGGAATCGATCCGGTGGATGGGCCGTACGCCAACTTCCGCAATCCCGAGGCGTACGCCAAGGAAGCCGAGCGCGCGTTCGCGCTGGGCATGGTGGGCAAGTGGGCCATTCACCCCAGCCAGATCGAGCCAGCCTACGAGGTGTTCACGCCCGACGCCGAAGCAGTGGCGGACGCACGCGCCCAGAAGGCCGCTTACCAAGAGGCACTGACCCAGGGCCTGGGCGCCATCAACGTGGACGGCGTGATGGTGGATGCGGCCAGCATCCGTATCGTGCAGAATCTCATCGATCGCGCAGACCTAATCGGCCTGTAACCGCACGTCACGGGGGAAAACAAGGAACCAAACGTTGACCGAACACTATCTCACCGAAGAACGACGAATGATCCAGGACGTGGCCCGCGACTTCACCATGCGCGAAGTGCTGCCCGTGGCCAACGAGCTGGACCCCATCCAGGGCGACATTCCCATGGACCTGCGAGCCAAGATGGGTGAGATGGGCTATTTCGGCGTACGCATCTCCGAAGAGCTGGGCGGGTTGGGGCTCGGCGTGTTCGAGTACTGCCTCATTGCCGAGGAGCTGGCACGCGGCTGGATGAGCGTGGCCAGCATCATCGCTCGCGCAGCCACGCTGATGAACGTGGGCGGCTGGCCGCTGGACAAGCGAGAGGAACTCACCCGCAAGGCCGCCGAAGGCGAGTACCTGGCCGCCATCGCCCTGTCTGAGCCCAACGTGGGGTCGGATCTCGCCAAGGCAAGCTGCCGCGCGGTACTCGACGGCGACGAATGGGTCATCACCGGCAACAAGTATTGGTGCACGTTCGCCGACGGCGCCGACTACATACAGCTGTTGGCCCGCGTGGAGTCTCCGGGGGACGACAATCCCAACCACCAGGGACTGAAGAACTTCATCATCGAAAAGCCCCGCGGCGAGCTGCCCGAGGGATGCTCGGGTTCTCCCATCCCCAAGATCGGCTACTTCGGTTGGCGCACCTGGGAGCTGGCCTTCGACGGTTGTCGGATCCCGGCGGAGAACATCGTTACCGGCGGGGGCGGCGACGGCTTCAAGAACGCCATGAACTTTCTCGACGCCGCCCGCTGCCACACGGCCGCACGTTCCATCGGCCTGGCCCGCGGCGCCCTGGAAGACGCCATGGCCTACTCCCACGAGCGGGTGCAGTTCGACGCGCCCATCGCCGAGTTTCAGGAAACCCGCTTCAAGCTGGCCCGCATGGCAAGCGAAATCGAAGCCGCCCGCCAGCTCATGTACCACGCCTGCACCCTCATGGATAACGGCGATCGCGCGGACAAAGAAGCCGCCATGGTGAAATGGTATGCCAGCGAGATGGCCGAGCGGGTCACTTCGGATGCGCTGCAGATCCTGGGCGGAGCGGGCTACACCAAGCTGCATGCGGTGGAGCGCCACTGGCGCGACGCGCGGCTAACAAAGATCTTCGAAGGCACCAGCGAAATCCAGCTGCGCATCATCTCCGATCGCATGCTGGGCCGGCCAAGCAACCGAAACACCGCCTAATCACGGCGGTTATTGCGGTCTTTTGGGGCCTTTGTGGCCTGAAACTCAAAACGTTTGCCAAGCCCATGCGCCCCTGAGAGACTGGTATCCATATCATTGGATTTCCGAGAGGCGCGCCCATGGGGGACTCCGCAGATCTGGCAAAAACCTTCGGTGAGCTGAAGTCCACGGGCTACCAGCTGCTTCCCGTCAAAGCGGAGATCCGCAAGAACCTCATCAGCAAACTGCGCGCCCGCGAGTCGCTGTTTCCCGGCGTGATGGGATACGACGACAGCGTTATCCCCCAGCTCACAAACGCCATTCTGGGCAGTCAGGACATCATCCTGCTGGGCGAGCGAGGCCAGGCAAAATCCCGCATCGTGCGCAGCCTCACGAGCTTGTTGGACGAGTGGACCCCGGTCATCGCCGGCACCGAGATCCCGGAAAATCCCTACCAACCCATTTCCGCCGAGGGCAAGCAGATCATCGCGGAGCAGGGCGATGCGGCCCCGATTCAGTGGATGCATCGAGACGAACGCTACGCGGAAAAGCTGGCCACCCCAGACATCACCATTGCCGACCTTATCGGCGAGGTAGACCCCATCAAGGTGGCCGAGGGCCGTTATCTGTCCGACGAGCTCACCCTGCATTACGGGCTCGTACCCCGGGTCAACCGTGGCATCTTCGCGATCAACGAGCTGCCTGATCTTGCCGAGCGCATTCAGGTAGGTCTCTTGAACCTGCTCGAAGAACGCGACGTTCAGATTCGCGGCCACAAAGTGCGTCTGCCGCTGGACGTGTTCGTAGTCGCCACGGCCAATCCCGAGGATTACACCAACCGTGGGCGCATCATCACCCCTTTGAAAGACCGTTACGGCGCTCAGATTCGCACCCACTATCCCGATGGCATCGACGAAGAAGTGGCCATCATGGAGCAGGAGGCCAACATCGCCGACATGAGCGACTATCGCCTGCACGTGCCGCCGTTCATGCGCGAGGTCGTGGCCGAGATCACCCATCATGCACGCCAGTCTCCGGACATCAACCAGCGCTCGGGCGTGTCGGTGCGTACTTCCATTGCCGACTATGAAGCGATGGTGGCCAACGCCTTCCGCCGCGCGCTGCGTCTGGACGAAAGCGAAGTAGTGCCACGCATCTCCGATCTGGCCTTCGTGATGCCTTCCTTCCAGGGCAAGGTGGAATTCGAAGCCATGGAAGAAGGCCAGGAAGACAAGATCACCCAGCGCATACTGCAAGGCGCGGTGAAAGCGGTTTTCGACCGCTACTACGATGTGAACGACCTGGAATCCATCGCCATGGCGTTCAACGACGGGCTCACCATCGACACCGGTGAGTCAATGGACGCCGCCAGCTACAAAGCCATCGGGGAGCGTATTCCGGGGATGATGGACGTATTCCCGGATCGGGATGGCATCGGCGACGGGGAGCGCGCCAGCACTATCGAGTTCATTCTCGAAGGGCTGCACCTGCACAAGCTCCTCAACAAGTTCGACAGCAACGGAGCCAGTACCTACGCGGGCTAGTCATCATGCGCAAATTGCCAACCGGCTTTCAGTTTTCTCAATGGGACGGCTCCCAGCGGCTGCCGCTGGACCCGGACGAGATCATGGCGGCCATCGCCGATGACCTGATCGAGTACGGAGACTTGCGCTGGGCCATGCGCAACCTCATGTCCAAAGGCATGCAGATCCCTCAAGGGGGACACATGCAGGGCTTGCGAGACATGCTCAAGCAGCTGCGCGACAAGAAGCGCGAGCAGCTAGAGCGCTACGACCTCTCCAGCATCTTCGAGGATTTCCGCGAGCGCCTCGATGAAATTCTGCAGATGGAGCGTGACCGCATCGACGAATGGCTCAGCGGCGACGGCAGCGACACTTCAGAGAACGCCACACCCGATGGCGGCCATGCCCGACCCGCCCAGGACCAACCGCAAAGCCCGGCCGAGTCCGGTGCTAATTCCGATTCGGGCATCAACGAATCGTTCTCCTCCGACGTGCTCAAGAATATCGCGCAGAACAACCGCGAGCAGCTGGACAACCTCCCGCCGGATGTAGCGAGCCAGATCAAGACGCTGGAAAAGTATGAATTCCTGAACCCCGACGCCCAACGCAAGTTCCTCGAGCTGTTGAACGAGCTGCGTCGGGCCATGGCCAACTCGTTCTTCAATGACATCGAGAACATGGTCAACAAAATGTCCGACGGTGACATCGAGCGCATGAAAGACATGGTGCAGGCGCTCAATGAGATGCTGGTGAAAAAGATCGCCGGCGAGGATCCGGGGTTTGAGGAGTTCATGGACAAGTTCGGCGACATGTTCGGCGACAATCCGCCGCAATCGCTGGACGAATTGTTAGAGCAGATGCAGCAGCAGATGGCCGCCGCCCAATCGCTGCTCAACTCGCTTTCGCCGGAGCAGCAGGCCCAGCTGAGCTCACTGCTCTCCGATCGCTTCGGCGACCCCGAGCTCAACGCCGAGATGGCCAAGCTCGCCAAGGAGCTGGATTTCCTAAGCCCGGATGGCGGTCAGTACCGGTTTCGCGGCGACCAGCGCATCGACCTGGAAGCGGCCATGGAACTCATGAACGAGATGCAAGACATCGACGAACTCATGAGCCAGCTCCAGGAGGCCGAACGCGGCGGCGACGCCGGGCGTATCGACAAAGACCTGCTCAAGGATCTGTTGGGCGACGATGCCGCCGAAGACTTAGACCAGCTTCAGGAGCTGCTCAAGGCGCTGGAGGAAGCGGGCTACATCCGGTCAGACGGCGGCGACCGCTGGGAGCTCACACCGCGCGGTTCGCGCATGATCGGGCAAAAGGCGTTAGGCGAGATCTACCAACAGCTCAAGCGTCAGAATATGGGCAACCACGCGGTCCCGGAAGAAGGCCGATTCGGGGAGCGCCTGGAGCAGACCAAACCGTACGAATTCGGCGACCCGTTTCATCTGCACATGCCCAGGACCATTCGCAATGCCATCGACCGCAACGGTCCGAGCACACCGGTTCAGCTCAAGCCAGACGATTTCGAGATCTACCGCAGCGAGCTGATTACCTCCACAGCCACCGCCATGCTGGTGGACCTATCCTGGTCCATGGCCCTGCGCGGCTCGTTCCAGGCTGCCAAGAAGGTGGCCCTGGCGCTGCACAACCTCATCACCTCGCAGTACCCCAAGGACAGCTTCTACATCATTGGTTTCGCCGCCTACGCCAAAGAACTGAAAGCGCACGATCTGCCTTACCTGCAGTGGGACGAGTACGTGCTCGGCACCAACATGCAGCACGCGCTGCTGCTGGCGGAAAAACTGCTGGCCAAGCACCAGGCAGGTAGCAAGCAGATCATCATGATCTCCGACGGGGAGCCCACCGCTCACCTGGAAAACGGTAAGGCGCAGTTCGCCTACCCGCCCACACCGGAAACCATCGCTGCAACGTTCAAGGCCGTGAAGCACTGCACCGCGCGCGGGGTCGCCATCAACACGTTCATGCTCGACTCCAGCTACTACCTGAAGGCGTTCATGGACGAAATTGCCAAAATCAACGGCGGCCGCGTGTTCTACACCTCACCGGAAAAACTCGGCGAGTACATTCTGGTGGACTACGTGCAGAACAAGAAAAAACGCCTCGCGCGCCGTGCCTGATCGGGCAGGCCGGCGGCGCCTAGCCGGCCGTACGCAGGGGCCCCATGAAATCCATCTTGCCGATGGGCGTGCCCTTCATGCGCAGCATGTCGTAGGCCGTGGTAGCGTGAAAGTACAGATTGGGGTGCGAAAACGAGAGCACGAATTCGGGGGCCTTGAACGGCAGCTCGAAGCGACCCAGTGAGAACAGCACGTCGTTGTCTTCCCACGCGTTCACCTGCTCGCGCGTGTAGCCGCCAAGCATCTCGATAGCGCTGGCGATCAACGCCTGGCAGCCCGCGTAGTCCATCTCCGGATCCAGCTCAGGCGGCGAAAACGCACCGGACTCCACACCTTTGATGGAGCCCAGCGAGTGGTGCATGACCGAATAGATCTGATCGCGGAATGACCACATATCCGGTACCAGGCGTGTGCCGGCCACCTCCGCCAAATCGATGCCGTTCTCAGTGCAGTGTGCGGCGCCTTTGTCCAATGCTCCAGCCACGCCGCCCAGTACCTGCAGGGACGACGCAACACTGATGTCGTAAAGCGAGATTGCCATCCGTACTCCTCGTTGTCGTTATTGTGCACATTGTGGAGTAAGCGGCAGCAGCCGGCCAGTCAGTCAACGGCTGGTTTGACGTCGGCAAATTAGGTGGTGTCCAGACGCACGTTGCAGCGGTCGCGAGCGCGCCGAACATGTCACGCTGTTTACCAGTGAGCGCGGCTCGACATCGGTCGTGACGAGGCTAGCGGCGGCTGCCGGCCCAAAGAAACCCCTTTCCGCTGGTGAGGTAACTTTGCGCCAGGATGCGCTCTCGATTGAGCTCGGCCAATTTAGGCTGCAGCGCGACATGCACCGGGTCGTCGCGATGTTTGATGGCCGCAGCGTCATCGGCAAAGGCAGCGACGAAGAGCAAGTCGCCTTCACGAATCCCGGGACCGCGATCGGAGTCGCGTACCGCCAGGCCACCGCCGTAGATGAGGGTATCGGGCTCGTTGTCCCAGCAATACCTGGCATGGTCGCCGGTCAACTGAATATACCGGGCCTTGGTTTCCTCATCTGGAAATCGAGTCACGAGGAAGGTTATCCGCACATCGCCAACACAGAGCGTTTCGTTTCGCTCGGGGCGAGCCCACCATCCGTAGCCATCAACGTCGGCAAACAGGCTGCTCATGACACGCCGTCGGGTCATGTTTCGGGCACCCATAGTTTCCTGCAGCTGCGCGTGGGCCGGCCGCTGCTGGTGCGCGTCGATGCTGGTTTGCCCTCGGGCATAGCGCTCGAAAACGAGCACCTGGCGTTCTTGCGCCTCCGAGGTCAGCGCCTCGTAGGCGGTAGTTTCCGGCTCGCCCGCCAGCGCATCGAGGGCCCTCTCACCCCATACGTCGACCCATTCCGTCACAGAGGTGGTGTCACGGACTTCGACTTCGAACAGCACGGTTAGCGGATTGGCATTTTTGTCCATGAAGATCTCCGGTGCGGATAGGCCGCGCGCTACTGCGTCGCGCCGCCTGTCCATCCTTTCCAATGCCCCTGGAGGTCGACCACATTGGAGTAGCCAGCCTCAATGAGCACGCCCTCGGCCATGCCGGCACGGCCGCCGCCGTGGCAATACACCACGACCTCATCGGACGTGGACACGTTCAACTCGCCCAGGCGATCAGCCAGGGTGTCATGGGGAATGTTGATCGCTCCGGGTACGTGGCCGGCTTCGAATTCGCTCGGGGTGCGCACATCGAGGATCAGCGGAGCAGCGCCGCGCTTGATCTGTTCGCTGAGCTCGCCGGCCGTGATGGTGGCGACGGCCTGCGCACCACCGTCGCCGCAAGCACCGAGGGTCACCACCAGCAGAATTGCGGAAATCAGACGCAACATAGTTTGCTCCTATGCAATCAACGAAGGTTCGTAGCGACCTTTTGGAGCCGTTTGGGTTCCTGGCCAACCCCAACGCTACGCCGCCGGGGGCTCCAGATGCTCAGTGGGCGCGAAATCCACCACTTGGCACAGCATGCAAGCAGCGGCATCAGGAGCAGGATTTGGATCGCTTTGCTCATGCGGGCTGCAGTGTACCTCCGAAGTGACCCCACTTCCGCCAAGGCCGGCTGCCAGTGTTTGCTCTCCGGTTAGCCCGGCCCACCGATGCGCTGGCAGCCCGCTTTCTAGCCATTCAGCAGCGGCGCCAGGTTGCTCAATGTATCCGGCGTGGAAGGCGCTATCTGTACCCGGTGAATGCCCAGCTCACCAAGACGGAATAGATTCTCGGCCACCCGCTCGGTGGGTCCGATGAAGCCCGAAAACATCCCATCCCCCATGGCCTCCGAGCGCGCCGCAAGCGCGGGATCATCCCCCGCCCCCACCAGCGCCAAAAAACCAAGCGGTGTGTCTGGAGCAACGGTTCTTGCCAGGTCCACCCGCGCTTTCAGATCGTCTTCCCCGTATGCGGAGATGACGTCCGGAAGAAAGCCGACATCCCCAGGACCCGCAGTCATGGAAAACGCCATGATTTCGATGCGATCGGCAACCGGAGCAACCCCCCGCAGGGTGCGGGGCCCCGCAGACGAGGCCACCAGAGGTGGAGGCTCCACCAGCGGGCCGATGAGCGGAATGTCGATGTCGTAATACTCGCCTTTGAACATGCACTTGCCAGTATCCAGCAGCGCGCGGGCGATCTGCATGGCCTCGATGTAGCTGCCGGCACGATCGCGATTGCTGGGAAACTCGCACCCCATGCCGGTGATCTCGGGCTCCGCCCAGCCGGCGCCCAGGCCCGCTTCCGCCCGTCCATTGGACACACGCTGCAACGCCAGCGCCGCGTGGGCAAACTCCACCGGCGAGCGGAACAGATTGTTGCTGAACGCGGTGAGCACCCGGGTCTTCTCGGTCGCCATGGCAAACGCGGTGGCAGTCACCCAGCAATGCGGATGTGGCTGGGGCGCGGAGATGTGATCGGCCACCGAAATCACCGGATAGCCCTCCGCTTCGCGCGCGCGCGCCCACTCCACGGGATCGTCATCCACGCTTATAAAGTTGGGACAGAACTCCAATCGTCCAGCCTCCCCGAATGCTCGGCTTTGCGTTTTTCCTTAGTCCGCGTTCCCGAATCGCAGCAGCTGCCCGGGCGTTGCGCCCGTGCACTCACCATTAGTGAAGGTCTCTATACCATTTACAAGAATATGTTCGTACCCACGCGGGCGCTGCACAAGCCGCCATGCCCCAGCGGGAAAGTCGTATGCCTTTTCGACCTCTCCCACGTGAAGCGCATCCAGATCGTAAACCAGGATGTCGGCCGGGGCGCCTTCCTTAAGAAACCCCCTGTCCTGGATCCCCGCTGCCATCGCCGAGTATGTCGACAGCCGCCAGTGCGCTTCCTCCAGGGTAGTCAGCTTGCGGTCACGGATTAGGTTCGCGAGTAGGTCCGTAGGATAACGCCCCAGCGTCTGGAACTTGGTGTGGGCGCCGCCATCCGACAAGCCGGGAACTGCTTGATTGGATGTGATGATGTCACGCAGGATTTCGTCGGCAACCGGACGCGGAGAGGTGACAAAGATGGTTTTCAGGTCATCCTTGAGAGATACATCCAGAAACGCATCGACCAGATCACAGTTGCGCTGTGCGGCCAACTCGCCAATGGTCATGCCTTCCAGATCGGTCTGATCCGGGTGGTAGGTCACACCGATAATCAGGTCCGTGTCGAAGGCGAGGCTTACGAATCCGTCCTTGCAGTATTCTCGGATGCGACGTCGGTTTTCGGGGTCGCTGAGCTTCTTGATGCGCTCCTCCGGGGTGCCCATCAGCACATCGCGCCAGACCTCGTGGGTGTCAAAGAGGTTCCAGTCCTCCAGCGTGTACTGATAGTCGTTCTCTACTGACATGCTCTGGCCGTGAATACGCAGGCCTCGCTCGTTGCAGTCGTCTAACCAGCGAATCGCGTCACGGTAGTCGCCCAGCGGCGTACCGTGCTGATCCGTCAGCGCTGCGAGCACGTTGTAGATGACCGGCCGGCCCGAAACGGCTGCCATCTCCTCAGTAAGCTCACGTGAAGCACCAATGCATTGAATAAAACCACGCCCCTTGTCGCGCAGCACGCCGGCGAACGCCATCAGGTCCTTTTCTTGCATGGTGTTCGTGATCATCAAGCTGCCGTCGACGTCCCGTTGTGGCTCGAATTCAGCCGTAGTCTGCAGCTGCGCCGAGAAGCCACAGGCACCCGCATCCAGTCCCTCGCTCATAAGGCGGGTCATCTCTGCCATCTCTGCGTCGGTAGCGCCACGCTCCTTTGCCGCAGGAAGCCCCATCACATACGCCATGAGTGGATTAAGCGGCATGTACGTGAGCACGTTTACACCCTTGGGGGTGCGATCCATGGAATCCAGAAATTCAGGAAAGGTCTCCCAATCCCAGGGCATCCCAGCTTGCATCGATTCGTAGGGCACAGCCTCGTTGCGCGTCATAGTCAGCATCGAGCGTTCCTGGTCCTCCGGTTTGCACGGCGCGAAACCAAAGCCGCAGTTGCCGATCACAACCGACGTCACGCCGTGCCAACTCGAAATGCTGCACCACGGATCCCAGTAAATCTGCGAATCGTAGTGAGTGTGCAGATCAATCACGCCGGGGGCCACGATCTTGCCTTCTGCATCGATCACGTTGTCTGCTGTATCCGCATTAATGCCACCAATAGAGGCGACTTTTCCATTGATAATGCCAATGTCACCCTTGTATCTCGGCGTACGCAGACCATCGATGATGGTGCCGTCCTTGATGACGGTATCGAATTTAGGCATTGCCTTCTCCTAACCTCTTGATTCGGGAACACGGATTCATTGCAACGATCCGCTGCGAGCACGCAGCCCACAGATCACTGTGACCAGCATGTTGTGCAATTCGTTTTCGAAGTCTATGGGCGTCTCGCCAGGATAAGTGCTCTTGAGCGCATCACGAATCTCGCCGGGCGGCTCCGCCATGGGCGCCATGCCGTTCACAAGATAATGAAACGACGCCATAAAGCGATCAATGGATTGCATCGACAAACTGGGCAACGCAGTTTGGAGTTGGCGCGTTGCCCTATGCGACTGCTCGAACATCGCGCTCTTGAACCAGATTAAAACGTCACTAGGCACGTTATGGTTCAACATGCTCGATACCAGGGGCGATAGCGTGAGTAAGCGCGGCCTCTTTACCAACTCATGGACCAAGGTTTGCACCACCGCATCAGCTTCATCGCTGCCTGCCAGCGGTCCCAGCGCGACCACCACTCGATCTACCCAAGCCTCGTAATCTTCAAGCAGTACGTGCAGATAGATCGTCTCACGGCTTTCAAAGTAGCGATAGAGGTTTCCCTTGGACAAACCCACCTCACGCGCGATGGCGCTCATTCCTGCGTGGGTCGGCCCGTCGCGCTCCAGCACCTGCACAGCGGCCTGCAGGACAGCACGGCGCCGCTCCTCTTTCTTCTCTGGGGTGTTGGCTCGCTTCCAGCTCAGTGCAGACATATTATCGCCAGCGCCTCATGGCCTAGCCATGTACTCGTCAAGTTTGAGGTAGGTGTTGCGCAGCTTGGTTTCATTGTAATCGGCCAACTGCACGTACCCACTGTCAACATTGCGCACTCCGCGCTGCACCCAGGGCATGTTGTTAGTGTCTTGATCCAACACCCGGGCAAGAAAACCGACCTCCTCTGCCTCGGTCCAACTCACATCCGGATCAAGCACTTTCACCGGCGGTGCGGGCGGATGCTCACCTTCAATCGGCATGGGTGCCAGTACATATACATCCATCACGCACTCTTCTGGATTCATTCCCACCGGACGGAAGCGAAACCATATGGCGGACTCCGCCAGGCCGGGAGTAGGCATAAGATTAGGAAACACGTTGTAGTAGGTGTTGCCCGTGAGCTCGGTATCCGAGATCTCGTCCACCACATCACCAAACAGAGGACGAATGTACTCCCTATGCGCGGCGGCTCTCTCAGTCCGCATTCCGGCAATAAGCTCCACCAAGTCTTTGCGGTCGAGCGTCGGCAATGTGCGTTCCATAGGCCGGGCGGTCGCCATGCCGATGGGCGGGACCGGAACGCCTTCCTTGCACTGTGGCCCTGCAACCCACTGACACAGATGAATGTCTGCATGACCGAGATCACCTTCTACCCATTCCGCGGTGCGCGTAAACACCCCATGGGCGCCGTTAGGCATGGTCACATCTACATTCCCATCTTCCCGCAACTCGTAAATGGCACCGCAAAAGGGGTGCATCTCACGAGGGCGCCCACTCTCTGAAGGCTCCAGCTCACCCCAGTCTTTGACATCCTCAAGGTGGGGGCTGGGGGTGCCTCCGGTATTGTACTGTCGTGACACGTTGCCCCACGCATCGAACTGTCCATTCGGATCACCGAACGCCGAGACCATCTGAGGGTGGGTAGAAAACACGTGCCACGATTCGGCGAACGCATCTTGCGCTACCTTCCAGTTCGCGCGGATCACCTTGGATACTTGGGCGACCTTATAGCGCTTCTCGTACGGATATTTCTCGAAATGACTGGGAAACTCGCCCAGAAATTGCTCCAGCGACTCGCAGTCGGGATCAGGATTGATAAAGATGAAACGCCCCCAGCGACCCAGCGGCACCTCGGTAAGGTTCTGCTCTTCGGGATCTATGCCCGGGAAATCCCACTGGCACGGGATCTCCTTATTGGTCCCATCCAGGTGCCAAGCCCAAGCGTGAAACGGACATCGGAGTTCGCGCGCACGCTTGCCAGGCTTTTCGCAAAGCATGCGCCCGCGGTGCAGGCACGCGTTCTTGAACGCCTTATATTCGTCCGGCCCACACTTCACGATGACAAAGGAGCGGTCAGCCACTTCGTATGGGGTGTAATCCCCCACATCCGGCAGATCGTCTTCGTGACACGCAACCTGCCAAACCCGCAGCCACATCTTGTCGATCTCTTCGCGATAATAGTCTTGCGAGTAGTAGGCCTCTACCGGCACGCGGGTGGGTCCCACGGGTAGCGGGGACGGCTTGGCAATGTGCCCGGGTACCGCACGCGTGTCGTATGGAAGGAGCTCCTCAAGCGAGATACCCGCAGACCGATTGGTACCAGTTACCGTCTCAACCATCGTGCCAATCCCCTTAATGACGTCGCGTCATTATTTAGTGACCACCAGTCATTAGTCAAGAACGGCAAGCCTCGTCATGTGATGAACAGCAGCTCAGAGGTGCCAAAGGAGGTGATGAATACAAGCCCACCCGGCGAGAAACGATGGCCGCGCGGGCCACGAGCAACCATGGTGACACTCCAAGTAGTGCGAGGAACGGAAGATTAAGGCGTCGCATTCCGCAGTTAGCCGGCGGGCGACCCAGCATTCATCCAGCCCCGGGCCCCAGCGCACACGCTTGCCAGCCGCTTTGGTGCGCACCGGCAAATGCAGTGGGGTGCCGAATTCGGTACATTGAACGGCCCAGCGGATCACGGAGGCGGCAGTGGCAGGAAAATACTTCGAAGAACTCGACGTAGGTATGCGCTTCGAGCATCAGCCGGGGCGAACAGTTACCGAGACGGACAACCTGCTGTTCACCACCATGACGCTGAACCCCCAGCCGCTGCACCTGGACGCGGAGTTCGCCAGCCGCACCCAACACGGCCAGATTCTGGTCAACAGCATATTCACCCTGGGGGTGGTGGTAGGGCTGTCGGTAGGCGACACCACCCTTGGCACCACACTGGGTAATCTGGGATTCGACAAGACCACCTTCCCCAACCCGGTGTTCATCGGCGACACCATTTCAGTGGTGACGGAGGTTAAAGACAAGCGGCCGAGCAAGAGCAAACCCGACCGGGGCATCATCACCTTCGAGCACCAGGGCATCAACCAGCACGGCGAGGTGGTCTGCAGCTGCATGCGCGGTGCCATGATGATGCGCAAAGCAACCTGATGCAGCGACCTCCCAGTATCGACAGGCTGCGCCGCTCCCTGCACTTCGTCCCCGGGGCCAACGAGCGCATGCTCAGCAAGGCGCTGGATACCGCCGCGGATAGCCTGGTATTGGATCTGGAAGACGCAGTGACACCCGATCGCAAGGAGGAAGCCCGTGGCGTGGTGTCGGCCTGGCTCGCCGAGGTGGACTTCGGTACCAAGGAGCGCGTCGTGCGCATGAACCCGCTGGATACGCCCTGGGGGTTGCAAGACCTGGAAGCCACCATGGTGGAGCCCCCACACGCCTACCTGGTACCCAAGGTTTCCAATCTGGAGGAGCTGACTCAGATCGACGACTACCTCACTCAGCTCGAGCATCGCTACGGGCACCCCAAGAGTGGCGTGGGGCTACTGCTGGTATCCACGGAAACACCCCAGGGGGTGCTGAACCTGCCCACCTTCACACAATGTCCCCGCGTCGTCGGACTCACCTGGGGAGCCGAAGACCTGTCCGCGGCCATCGGGGCGCCGCGCAACCGCCTGCCCAGCGGAAAATACCTGGATGTATATCGGCACTGTCGTGTGCAGACACTGCTCTGCGCTGCTGCTGGCGGGGTACAGCCACTGGACGGGGTGTTCGTGGACATCACTGACAACAAAGGGCTGGCCGAAGAATGCCGGGAAGGCGCGTGGATGGGATTCACCGGCAAGATCACCATTCATCCGAGCCAGATCGACGAGGTCAACGCGGCATTCACCCCCTCAAGCGACGACTTGGACGAAGCCAGGCGTCTCATCAACGCCTTCGAGGAGGCCGAGTCCCAAGGGCTCATGGCCATCAGCTTCGAGGGAAAAATGGTGGATGTGCCACATCTCACCCGGGCCCAGAAACTGGTCGCCCGTGCCGAACAGATTGCCGCCAACCTATCGGAGTCCACGGGCTCATGAGCCAGATCGACCTAGCCACTGACAAAATCCAGGCCCGTATCGACGACGAGGGTATCGGCTGGATCGTGTTCAACAATCCTGCCCGCCACAATGCCATGTCGCTGGAGATGTGGCAGGGCGTGGGCGACGCATTAGAACGCTACCAGTCCGACGATCGCGTTCGCGTGGTTGTTTTGCGTGGCGCCGGCGGGAAAGCCTTCATCTCCGGTGCAGACATCTCCGAGTTCGACAGCAAGCGCGGCAACGCCGAGCAGAAGGCGTCTTACGAAAAAACAATGGGGCGCTCCAACCGCCGGCTTGCCACCTTCGAAAAACCCATGATCGCCTTCATCGAGGGTTACTGCATCGGCGGCGGTCTGGCCACGGCCCTGCACGCCGACATACGCATTGCCACACCGGACGCCACCTTCGGCATTCCCGCGGCAAAGCTGGGGCTGGGCTACGACTACTCGGGCCTTGCCAAACTGACTCGGGTGGTGGGGCCCGCCAACGCGCGCGACATCATGTTTTCCGCCCGCTTCATGAATACCGAAGAAGCCATGCATATGGGCGTAATCAACTTCGTGTTCCCCCGAGAGGAGATCGAAGCCGAAACCATTGCCTATGCCCAGCGCATCGCGCGCAACGCCCCCATGACGGTGGCGGCGGCAAAAGCGGCCATCAATGCATGGGAAGCCGGCGAGCGGGAAGAAGACCTCAAGCGGGTGACCGACCTGGTCAATGCGTGCTTCGACAGCCAGGACTATAAAGAAGGGCGGCGTGCCTTCAAGGAAAAGAGAACCCCAGACTTCGAAGGCAGGTAAAGGACCTACCCATTTCCTCGAAAGACACGCTGCCCAAACCGAACTGCTCGGGGCCGGAGGGATGGAGTGCCCTCATTAGCCCTGTGATGCGCCTTATTCAAGCGACTCGTTTCAAGCTAAGGAGATTGTGCCGCGCAACGCGGGCCAGGTCTGTTGTGCCCATGTACCCAGTTGTAAGTCTCCGTTTGGCAAACTGTATGCCGCTGATACGCTGCAAGCCCACGCAGGCAGATGGCGAGGCCACGTCTTCGCCGCCTAGATGGTAGGATCGCCCTCTATGTCTACGCAGCAGCAGAACAAAGCCACGGTCACCGCCGGCGTGCTGATCATCGGTAACGAGATCCTTTCCGGACGCACCCAGGACACCAACCTGAACCACATCGCGCGCAGCCTGGGCGAATGGGGCATACAGGTTCGGGAGGCCAGAGTCGTACCTGACGTTGAACCGCATGTCGTCAATAGCGTCAACGAAATGCGCGCCACCTTCGATTATGTGTTCACCACAGGGGGCATCGGACCGACCCACGACGACATCACCGCAGACTGCATTGCGGCCGCTTTCGGGGTTGAACTCGTGGTATCCGACGAGATTGCCGCCGTGATCCAGCAACGCCCCGCGCCGGCAGACGTAATGGAATCGCGCATGCGTATGGCACGGATTCCTAAGGGCGCCAGCCTCATCGCCAACTCTACCGGCGGCCCTCAGGGGTTTCGGATAGACAACGTATTTGTCATGGCCGGGATTCCGCGCGTCATGCAGGCCATGCTCGAGAACCTGGAAGGCGAGTTGGAAGGTGGCGCCGTAGTGCGGTCACGCTCTGTCAGCGCTTATCTGGGCGAAAGCCAGATTGCCGCGGCCCTGGCGGAGATTCAGGCTCGCTATCCGGATATCGACCTGGGTAGCTACCCGTTTGTTCGCGATAATCACTACGGCGCATCACTGGTGATGCGAGGGACCGATCCCGCGCAACTGGACGCCATGCTGGAAGACGTGAAGGCGGCCATTGTAGCCGCAGGCGAGACGCCCCGAGATATCGTCGCCGAATAGCCAACCCAACGGCGCGCGCCAGCTACAACGACAAGGAGAAAGTGAAATGGACCCCGCAGGCAAACGTGCCATCGTGCTCGGTGGAACCTCCGGCATTGGATTGGCCACCGCACAACTGCTCATGCAACAAGGCGCCAACGTGTGCGCGCTCAGCCGCTCCGCCGACAACGCCGAGCGCGCCCGCGCGGCGTTGGGCGATGACGCAGACATTCGCCAGCTCGACGTACTGGATCGCGAGGCCATGTCAGCGCTCTTCGCGGAGCTTGCGCCCATAGACATTCTGGTAAACGCCGCCACAGGGGGGGAACGCGCAACCGGCCCTTTCCTGGAAATGGATCTGGATGGTTTTCAAGGCTCCTTTCGAAAGCTCTGGGGATACGTAAACTGCGTGCGGCTCGGTGGCCCGCTGCTCAGCGATAACGGCTGCATCGTACTGGTGAGCGGCGCGCCCGCTCGCAAGTGCCCGCCGGGTTTTGCCGCGATCTCCAGCGTGGGCAACGCCGTAGAAGGATTCTGCCGGGCGGTTGCGCCCGAAATCGCCCCGCGGCGCATCAACGTCGTGTCGCCCGGCTTCATCGACACGCCCATGTTTCCAGTACAAGGGGAAGCCCGCGAGGAGTTCCTGCGCAATACCACTGCCAGCAACGTCATCAAACGCGCGGGAACCCCTGAGGAAGTCGCCCACGCCATCATGTTTGCGGTTGAGAACGAGTTCGTAACCGGAACCACCGTCGACGTAGACGGTGGCGCGCTGCTCCCCTAGCCGACGATGGACCGACCCGACCCACCAGCTCCCTATCAACCGCCCTGGTGGTTGAAGAACGGGCATGTGCACACGGTTTTCTCCAGCCGGGCCAGAGCCCACTGGATAGCCAAGCACACCGCGCCGCTTCAACAATCCAGCGAACGCATGATTCTTACTACGGCCAGCGGTGCACGCCTGGAGGCATGGGTCAACGCGCAGGTTGGCAGGCCCACGGTCGTTCTGATTCACGGCTGGCTGGGCCATGCCGGTTCCAGCTACATGCTCTCGGCCGCCGCCTCTCTGTCGCAGGCCGGGTACTCCGTGGTACGGCTCAACCTGCGAGATCATGGCGAGACTGCACACCTCAACGAAGCGCTTTTCCACTCCGCCCGCATCGACGAGGTCGTGGATGCGGTCGTACAAATCAAGCAGAGCACCGATCAGAACGTAGGCTTGCTGGGATTTTCCCTGGGAGGTAATTTCAGCCTGAGGGTTGCCAAAGCGACCGGCCTGCACGCTATTGCCGTTTGTCCCGCCATGGATCCCGCAGCCACCAGCCTGGCCATCGACGACGGATTGGCGATCTATCGTTGGTTCTTTCTGCGCAAGTGGCGCAGGGCGCTGCTGGCCAAGCAAGCGGCATTCCCCGATATCTACGATTTCGGGCCAGCCATGCAGCTCAATCGCGTCACGTCGCTCACCGAGCTGTTCGTGCGTGAGCACACCCCCTACCCCAACGTCGCGGATTACTTTCAGCGTTACACGCTGACCGGCCCCGTGCTGCGCGATACCCCCGGAACCATCGTGTTCGCCGAAGACGATCCGGTGATTCCACCTTCAGGTTTCGAAGGCCTGCCCGACAGCCTGGAGCTAATCAGGGTGCCCCGCGGAGGACATTGCGCTTTTGTTACCCAACCACATAAGCCTACCTGGGTGGATCACTTTGCGGCCGCACGCCTGGCGGAGGTATTGAGCTAGGCTAGAAGCCGCAGCCCGCTCAGGCGGGCGGCCGCCAACTGTCGCGCAGCGTCACGGTGCGGTTAAAGGCGTCGGG
>CENY01169046.1_pt1 | contig 29495 bp, 14 predicted proteins | sample 356181 | NCBI WGS metagenome assembly CENY01 (sample SAMEA2619840, study PRJEB7988) | marine metagenome | isolation source: saline water (ENVO:00002010), including
TACAATTTTTTGTTCAATGGAAAAAATATTACATCACCCTCTAATGGTCTGTCTTGTTCTGTGATGTCCAAATTATCAAAACGTCTTCTTGCTACTGAAAATACAACTTGATCACGTATTTCTAATCCAAACCTAGATACAAAATCACCTTCACCTTCAAACCCATCAACAGATTTAACATACATCTCTATTAAATGTGCTTGATTGAATTCTGATATAGTATCTTCACCATATAGCAAATCTTCATTTACATATTTTCTAGGTAAATAATAAACGTCTATACCATAGTTTTTTATTGCTTCTATGATGAGATCTTGATGAAGATTTTGCTCTGGTGTGCTTTCAATATGATTGAAGTATACGCTTGTGGTCATTAGAAAGGTCCTGCTCCAATCATCATGTCAACAGGAAGTTCATTACGCAATTGCATATCTTCCTCAATCTGATTAAGTTCTGTGATGGCATCTTCAAATAGTTGTCTACCATTTAGATTGACACCACCTGGTAATTGTACACCATCATACTTAATTAAATTTGCTCCCCATTGTCTCTTGAAAAGTGCAGTTACATATTTCTTTAAGAATATATCATTATAAACATCAGTAAATGTATCAGGATTTACTACTGCATAGCATTCCGCTACGACAAACTCATCAATTTTAATATCATCGTTTGCCCAATCTAAGTCAAGATATAAACGATTTTGATGTCTATTAAATCGTATAGGTTTTTTACCAACAAATATATCTTGCATCAGTTGTAAATGAGATTGGGTCATTTGATAATGAGCAATAGATCCACCAGTAAGAAAAGGCATTTCATTTAAGTTAAACTGATATCTAAAATTAAACATGTTAGAAGAAGTTTGTCCACCTGCCGCATCATGTATGTCAAAAATGTTTACTACGCCTATAATTCTATCGTCAATTGGTATAAAATGATTGTCTATATCACCAAATGTGACAGTACCTGCCGTAGCAGTTGCACTCGATTGTGATCCAGTAATTGTTTCGCTACTTGTAAATGTAGAAGATGTGTTATTATTCTGAACACCTGTACCGTCTTTATGTTCTTTAAATGTTATAACACTTGAATTGGCGGCATGTACTACTGCGGTAGCATTTGATGAACCGCCTGTAATTTTTTCACCTTGCTCAAAATCACCAACAACACTTGAAACGGTTATAGTAGAACCTGTTATTTTATGTCTCAAATAAGTTTTTTCTACACCATCGAAATGATACTCTTGAAAATATTGTAAACCTTCATCAATGCGATCTTCTAATTGATCGTCATCGACATTTACTTCAACAACTGGCTTACCTAACATTCTTAGGCAATATTGTTTTAATGCTTCTCGTGAACTAGGTTTTGCCATTTATTCTCTTAACATGAGTTGAGTAAAGTTCCGTCCGAATCTTCAATTCTAATTGCACATTCTACACCATTGGCACATACAGAACCTCCACTTACTGTCAGATTGCTAGAAATTGTCGCTGAACCAGTAATCGAAACTCCTGAAGAAGTTGTTGCTAATTTTTCACTACCATCGTAATAAAGTTCTGTGTCAGTTGTAGTCAATTTCAATTGAATATTACCACCGCAATTAAAATCCATTGTATCGGCCCCAAATAGAAGAAAGGTATTTTCATCTCCAGAATGAAAAAGTTTTTCTGCTAAATGAATGTTAGTATCAAAATGAGCATTTGCAGTTGATCTAAGAGTACCATTAACGTCTAACTTATATGAAGGTGTGGTATCATTAATACCTACACCACCTCCAGCAACAACCGATACCATATCATGTGTGTTATTTGCTACTGTTAAAACTTTTGTCGTGGTCGTAGCCGAATCACCTTTTACTTTTAATGTTTCTGATGCTGATGTTGTTGCATCGGAAGTGAAACTTACTAATGGTATTGTATGGGCTACGTCTGAATAAGCATTAATTGCATTTTGATCGGTGGCGTTCTGTTTAAATTTAGAAGATTCCATGCCATCAGATTCAACATGAAGTGCAGTACCACCTGCATCCGCATGATCTGCTAAAATGTGAACAAGTTTTCTTGGACCAGAACTACCTGAATTATCATCAACATAAATTGCTGAACCAGTTGTTAAAGCATCCGCCTGTATTTCAAAAATATTAGATGTTGTTTGTTCACCATCGATTAACATGGCTTTTTGGTCAGGCTGATTAGCATCTAAAAAAATTCCATGTAATTGATTTGCATTATCTGCTCCTCCGTCAGTTGATCCAACAGTAACTTGAAACTTTGCGACTTGAGTAGCAACGGTGTCATTTCCAACAACTTGCATATATCCACCAAACTCATTACCCATAACAACTGTATTGGCTCCATCAGTATTAAAATGCATACTATCAGTAGAATGATTGTAAATTATTCCACCGATATCTGTATTATCTGGATCACCAAATGCAATATGTGCATTTGATGCATTATTTGCAAGCAAGGTCAAACCTACTGCGGTATTACCTTCAAGAAGTAATTCATCAGCCGAAGCCTCTACCGCAGTAGCGGCCGCACTTCCAGCAGAAAAATCTGTTCTAATATGAAGTCTACCTTTCGATGATGTAGGACGTTTTTCAGTTGCTATTGATGTAGATACTTCTGTGAATTTTCCTATGCCAACATTTGCAGTTCCAGCATCAACTGCAAGTGCCACACTATTTGTTGTCGCTAAAAATCCTGCACCATTGACAACGGCGTTACTACCTTGAACGGTACTACCTGACATCGTGATTGTATTCATCGATGCACCATTAACTGTTGCACCTCCAAATTCATGAATCCCTGCTGAAACTGTCAACCCTCCAACGGTACCACTATTAACATTTATTGTTGGATTAGTTAAAACAATATCATCATTTGTAATTGCAGTTCCTATAAATTTTGCTACTGCACCAAGATTTGTTACAGTTGCACCTTCTAAGTCTATCTCGGCTGCTCCACTAACTAATTTTTGACCATTCAAATTAATTTTACTATTATAGATAAACGTATTAGAAATTGAAGTATCTGCGTTTTCTGGTAAACTTACATCTATTGAGGTACCACCTAAAATGTGTGTTTGATGTACATTTCCTAATGATTGTGTATTGCCAGATGTAAAATTAATGTTACCGCCAGTAAATATGAGTCTTGTACCTGTAATTGCAGTTCCTGTTATTGCATCAGAAACAACTTCATTTACTTGAAAACCAGACGATGAATTTGCATAGACAATCGCACTGGTAGGATCTACGCTATTGGCACCATTAATTTCTGTAATAACGTCATTTGTTCTATTACGCCAATCGTCAAATGTGTTTGTTAATTCTACTACGCTTACGCTAGGCATTAGACCCTCTCATATCTTGTAGATGAAATAATATCAAGTCTACTTTGTTTTTTAAGTCGTTCATTTCTGATCTCAAATTATTTATTTGTTGTGACTCTGATAATTTTTTTCTGTGATTTATAAGTGCTTGCCTATCATGAGCAAGAATGGCACTATTTGATAAATCTTTTACATAATTAGGATTATCTGTTTTAACTTTCATTATGGATTACCCACACTATCCAAGGCAATTGCTTTTAAATCTGATATTTTTGGTATTCCAATAAAGGTGGTTTGTATATCTAAATCTCTTGTAAATACGACCTTTATTGCAAAAGTTCTAAAATTTGTAAAGACTGTTGTACCATCATTAGAAGTATAATTGATTTTTTCATCTACGGTCTTATATGTGTATTGTTTAAAATCATCTTCATTTAATGAAAAAAGTCCAGCAGAAGTATCCTGCTCCATTAATACGTAAGGTTTATCATCAAAATTTTCATTATCTTCGGCTGATAAAACTTTATAATAAATGTATATATTTGAACCTCTTGGTTTATATGCATTTAAATAAACCCTTAAATCAGATGCATCAAAACCCTCTTCTAATGTCACTCTTCTAGAAATGTACTTTGCAGTTAAGTTACCACCTCTCGAATGTGAAGTATTAGCAGAGAGCATGTTTGCACCATTAGAACCTTCACCTACTATTCTTATGACTGGATCAGTACCAGACAAAGCACTCGCTACTGTAACTGTTGGATTTGTAAGATAACCACTTCCAGGATTTACAACTTTTACTTCGTTTATTTTTCCATCAGATCCTACATTGGCCGCTATTGTTGCAGTGTTTGATCCAACATCAGGTGCGGAAACAGTAAAGGCACTTGTATTACCATCTACTGCATTTTTTGTAGCATATCGACCAGTATCACCTCCATACTCTGATTGTAATAGACTAGATCCAGAACTTATAATTAGTATGTTTGAATTTTTGATACCAGCGTTATTGACATCATTTTCAATAGAAATCACACCTGATCTAGTTTCATCGAAAACAGGACTAATGATAGTGTTGGCCGATGTAAAATAGACATTTAATTGAAATGAATTAGCGTAAGCATCAACAAGTGTGTCTGTTTCATATGTAACTTGTTGCTGAGTTTTTAAATTGATATTTTTATTAATTGTAAATTGTTCGGCACTACCTTTTGAACTTGCATCTTTCGATGTAGAATAATAATGATATATTGATCCTGTATTTGCAAACTCCATAATATCTGCAACGACTTTCATACTATCCATAATAGAGTTTGATGTCGCATTACCAGAAGATGTTGCAAAATTAGTTAATCGTGCATGACCTAAATCAGATGAAAAATTACATCTATTTATTTTGAACATCAAACCCTCGGTAGACAAAGGTTCTCTACCATCGGCATTAGATGGTTTAAACAATTTACCAACGAATGGTTGTTGTGTTATTTTTCTATCTGTTCCAGTATGTTTAGCGCCTAATTCAAATGCATATAATTCGTATTCAGATGTAGCACTTGAAAGAGTAAAAGCATATTCTCCTGGATTTAAGAAGACAGGAAAATCAAATTTAAATATTGTTCTCGATCCAACATTATTACCTTGTTTATTTGCAGTCAAACTATTACCTATAGTTGCCGATGGAAAACCACCTGATGTATTTGCTACAGGTGTGCTTGTATTTGCGGTCACACGACCTGGTGATAATGTAACTTGAGAACCAGGTATGACTGTTGATGGACTTGGTGCACCATCTATCATTGGTCTGATATCTAGTGTAATAGAATTTTTAGATCCTGATGATGATTCTTTTTTACTGAAATATAATTCTATACTATCTAAGAAAACACCTGATGGATAATTATCTTCCGAGACAAAAAATGATTGTGCCATTGGCGCAAAAAATTTATTTGATTCGGATCTTCTAGGTGTCGCATAACTCTTGACGATTTTTTCTGATGATATGTCATCACGTTTTTTTATGAGTGGTCTTACTGAAACTACATTATCTTCTCTGTTTGAATCTATCGCACCTTTTGTATGAAACATTCTTTCAGCAACCGATGTCGTGCTTGCTAAAATATTATCTGATTCGTCTGTCAATCTAAACAGAGTTTCTCCTGATATAAATTGATCAGAAGGTACATTAAATATGCCTGCGGTTACGCCTTCATTATTAACTAAAATTTGACCATCAGATAAATTATAATTTGTTACGGATGAAATAGTTCCATTAGCACCAGTATCTAGTCCTTGAACGACCGAACCAATATTGAAAGCACCCTCATTCGTCTGATTTATTATCATTATTGAACATGAATTTACATCATTTCTGTCTGACATGTAAACAACTTTGGCGGTGTTTCCTGCATTACCTCCTGAACCTGTTATAGAAATTGTTTCAAAATTTGATGATGATGTTCTGAAAACATTAGATGTACTTACGTTTGATAAACCTAGAAGAGTTGCCTGTTTACAAAAACTCGTTACTTTTGTATCATCGAAATAGGCATATACATTTTTATTAGGTTTTAATCCTTTTGCGAGAAACGTGATTGTTTGAGGTCTTATCTTTGGCAGAACCGATACATTAACAATTTTATTACCAATCGTTTTAAGAATTTTTTCAGGAACATTACCTTTTTTTAAACCAGTTAATGTTTTATTTTGTCCAGTAGTTTTTGCTCTTCTATCATTACTAGCAACATCTCCCACATCTCTTGTTCCAGATTTCACATCTTCTATGACTTGAACACCAGACCATATCTCTTCCCAATCATTATAGTGTGATCCGTGACCATTATTGGTTAACATATCCTGCCAATTATCATATTGACCCTCAAGATTTACAACAACTTGTGGTCTGACATTTGTATCGTACCAGTTGTCCGTAGGAGGATCTAAATCAAGTGTTCCAATATAATTTTGAAATGAAAATGGATTGACAGAAATTTTCTTTTGTGTATTTTTACTGAGTAAGTTACCTGTAAATGGTTGATCAAGAAAAGGACTTGATGTAAATGGTAATGATAATATTCCACCATTATTTACTAACGTACTATTTTGTGTATTAGCATCAAAGTCAAGTCTATGTAAATCGGATTTAAAAGGTGGACGTAAATGTTTATTACTAAAATCAATTGATGCATTAAAATCAGTATTGAAAACATCACCAATACTATGTCCTGCAAAAGGATCTACTAAAATACCATTCTTAAATCTATCATTATCATTAATATCTGTAATTGTCAATCCATCTGCTTCTTTTTCCAGTAAATTTAAAGACACATAATATTCGAGATTTTCAATTCTTTTTTCAAGAGTGCCAATATCTCTCATAGTGAATCTTTTATTATCAATATATCTTGCTTGAATATCATTTGCATTAAAAGTATATGCAGGTATCTCCATAGAGTATAACGTCATACTATCTTCATCATCTGCTGGCAAGACTGGAGCAATATCAGAAACACCTTTAATTACTTTAAAATTTCTATCTCTTGTAAGAACAATTTTGTCTTTTCTAGGTAAAAAGTGTGAATAGTCTGTATCGAATGTATAATCAAAATCAGGCAATATCTTACCATGAAAGACATTGGCAGTAGTTGTAATATCATTTGTGTAAGAAGATCCATCTGTGTTTGCAGTATCAATACCAATTCTTTTTGGTCTGAAATCAACTACATCTCTTAATTGAAATTTGTTTCCTGTTACAGGAGATGTAAATGCTGGTATTTCCTTATAAGGTGTATTTGCCGAACCACTATAGGTATATGAGTCAACTGTAAACGGTCCTGTACCACTATGAGTGTAATAATCCACAATTGCGATTACTTGACCTACCGGTTTATCTTCACCAGGTTTTAATGATATTTTTCCATAATCATAATAATTATCTTTTTGTCCAGTGTCGAATTCAAATCTTGAAGTTATATTATGTTGATTTGCAGAGTCAGCGATAGATGCAGTCACCATAGCAGTTTTTACATTTGCATCAGGATTTAACGAATCAACTACTGCAACTAATTTTTTCACATCAGAAATTTTTAATGAATTATTCGCACCAGGTTCGGTATTCATAGACGTACCAAATACAATTTGTCCAGAATCTGCTTGAATTGTATTTGAAGAATTATGATCTACGTTTGCAACTGTTGTGTTACCTGTGACAAGCGTTTTCTTAGCAATTTGAGATCCAGCACCACTATTTGTCGCATTTGATCTCTCCATAGTTGCTATGACTTGTACTTGATGAGATGCAAAATCTGGGGCACCAGTAGCATCAGAACGTGCTTGCACAACCAGAGTACCTCCATTATTTTCGAGAGCAATACTTCTAGTATAAGAAGAACCCCCATTTAAACCAGTACCAGAAGTATTGGAAAATTCGATTACTCTTCCTTCGTGAGTACCAGTTACGGCTGTTATAATATAATTTGCATCCGATTCAGAGGCAGATAAAGTTTTTGTTGTTGCTGGATAAAATGCTTCACCTGCTGGAGCAGTAGCAGTACCTCCAGATGTTGAATTTAGAGTAACGGTAAATGTTCTCTTAAATCTATAAGTCGTTGAACTAGATCCAGTGGGACTTAAATTTGCTACAGTTTGATTTTGTAATGGAAAAATTAATGTTCTTTCATCATCATTTGCTTTGTAGAGAATTGTATCTCCTGTCTCTACACCACCAACTTTACCACTTGGATCAATATTGAAAGCATCTGTTATTGCATTCGAATCGATTTTAACACCTGATCTTACGTTTTTAATAGAAAAATTTAGACTGTATGTTGAGTCATCTGTGGTTGGTTGTGACAATGGACTATCTAAACGTGCCCTATATGAACTGTTCATTGGTGAACTATAATTACTGATCGCACCAGTCCATTCAATAATTCTACGTGTATCTGATGTTGTTACACCAAGAAAAGATGTATTTACAGTTATCTCTACACCATACAATGTATTGGCAGTACCAAATTTATTTGTATTCAAATCTATTTGACTTGTGTTTGCATTACCTCTTCCGGATCCAACCGTACCTGTTGTTTTATTAAATCTAAAATCAAATAAATGTGCATCATAGATTGAATGAAAAATTCTATGATGAGTATTTGCTTCTGTACTTGCATTAGGATCACTTGTATCATATAATACTGTTACAGAACTATCTCTTCCTGCTCTATAATCAAGTTGTCTTATTCTAGCAGTACCTATTTTTGTATGATCGCTTGCAGGATTAACTCCTACAAAATCAATATTATTATTTGTCGTGTTATCTTGACCTGCCTGCAACAAAATAGATCTATCTTCAGCATTTGTTGGACCTGTAGAAACCCACTTAGCACAATGTAATTCAATAAGATCCATACCGGCGGCGCCAGTTCCAGTCCCAAGTGCTCCAGTATCAACACCAAGATCAAACCCAACTTTTTGATATAAATCTGTCACTTTTAAAAATGGTCCGAAATCTGTGCCTTGTTGTTCACCACTAACAGTTCTTGTATCACGCCCTTTATCAACATCAACAAAAGTTGTTGTGACAGTTTCAAATTCGTAACCTTTAATATATGCCTTACCTGGACTAAGTGATGCAGTAACTTTCGTGTCAACACCTATTTTTTGATCATCACTACCATCACCTAATGAAGTACCTGATGTCAATGTCAAAGATGTATTGTTTGCGATTGAAGAAATTGTGGCAGTTTTGTTTGTATTTCCTGAAAGAAAGATTGTATCACCATCTACGAGTTGAGAAACGAACCCTGTTCCTGCACCTGTAAAATTTGTACACGCATTTGCTGATGTTCTTGCAGAGGCAACACCTGCTATTTTGTGTGTTTCAAATGCAAGTGAAAATGGTTTTACTGTAAAGTCACCAGACTGATCGAATGTTCTTCTTGCCAGAACATCACCTATTGCACCATACAAAGGACTCGAAACTTGTTTGACTATAATTCCATTTTCAACTCTCAACAATTCAATAAAGTCTACATCAGATCTTGCCTCAAGAGGATCAGTAATTACCTTTGTATACTCTGGTGTTCCTGTTGCAGGTGTGGCTGGTTTTCCAGCAACAAAAACTGTAAAGGTAGTACCGCTAGTTACATTTGCTATAGGAAATCTACCGTTAAATTCAGATTGATTTGCGCCACTTATTACAACAATATCACCGTTATTTAAATTATGATCAGTCGATGTTGTAATTGTAGCAGTATTTGATGAAGCGGTAAAAGTTAATCCAGAAGATACGATAGGTACACCACTTTGAAAAATTTCTTTTTTAGATAAAGTTAAATCAACTTTATATCGATTTGCTCCAGGTGCAGTATAGTTTGGTGTACCTAATGCATTATCTAACAAACTCGTGTCATCAACACTAGATACTATGCTTTCAACAATTTGTAATCCTATTCTATAAGTTGGAGCATCTTTATATAAATCAAGAACAACAGTTTGTGGAGATACATAAACAAAATACCCACCAACATAAAATACACCTTCTTCTATTGATACAATCGATCCAGGTTGGGATGCAATTGAAGTTGTTAGAGTTGTAACATCTGCCAAACCTTCATCTTCGCCTGCAACGTTTGCAAAATATGTCGTACCTGTATCTACTGTTTGAATAATTTCATCATCTACAAATACCTTTTCATCTAGGTAATTAATCATTAAAGTATTCAAAGTTGTCTGAGTAAATTTTTCTGCTTTTACTACCGTTGCTCTCGCTCCAGACGTATTACCTTCAATTATTCTTCCTTCAAAATTTGCTGTGACAATTTCTACACTCGCATAATTTGTTTTTAATTTGAGTGAATTAATTTTTGTATTAAGAGACACCTCACAACCGTATACTCTGTCACCATCAGAGAAATTGTAATCACCTAATTGCTCAATTTGATTTTGAAGAATCGATTGCATCTGTGAAAGTTCTCTCGCTTGCACAGAATATGCAGGACGATACAATATTTTGAAAAACTTTTTCGCCTCATCAAAATCATCATAATATGGCGTTACGTTAAAGTCGGTAGTTAATTTAGGCATTACTATTCCTTAAAACTCAAGAACAATCTTGAAATCCTCGATTTGATTGGTTGCTCTAGTTACGTTTGTTCTATTTTCAATATACAAAATATCTCCACTATATGGTTTCATATCTGGATTAGATACACCATTTGCTACAATAATTGCAGTTGCACCTGTAGTATTACCAGTAATAGAATTTACTGTTGAATTTGATACAAAAGATCCCGATACTTGATTTAATCTTAATCTATTATTATTTAGAAAGTCAACGACAACACCATTAGCGGTACTATTCGAAAGAGAATCTCCTTGAAATACAACCTCGTCTGCCTGAAAAGTCCCAGCAACTTCACGTACTGTAATTTTTGATGATTGATCTGCCAAATCACTTGAAAAAAAGGCATTTGCATTAGCACTTTGAAGTGGATCTCTAACAAGTCCAACCTGTCTAAACTCATTATCGGTTGTAAAAAACCCCGATTCATTTCCAGTGATTCTTGAATCGACCATAACTCTGTTACCTGCTAATTCTTCAATTGCATTAAAACCATGACCGCCAACTGGTCCGATAATAACATCAGCATTAGCACCTGTACCATGAGACCCATTAGCGGTAATTGAGATACTTGCAGTTGTGTAGTTTAATCCTTTATTCGTAACCAATATGTCTTGTACACCAAAGGTCGAATTACCTATTGATCGTGCTTTAGCGTCGGAACCATCACCGTTAATAGTGATTGTTGGTGAAATTGTATACCCCGAACTGGTATTAGGAGTAATTGTAAATGCATTTTGAACTGTAACTCTTCTTAATGCCGCATCATAAGCAGAAATAACCGATTGTTCTCCTCGACCTGCATTGTTAGTGATGTATAATGTCGAACCTACATATACACTATCAGATGTTGTATTTGCATCTGTTGCCAATTGTAAAATTGTTGTATTTGTAACCGATGAAAAAACGTTTTGCTCAAATTTATAAGTTGAAATTATGTCCTCACTAAGAGTCGCTTGTGCTCCTGAAGTATTACCAACAACTATTTCAGAACTTGTAAATAAAGCATTTGCGTTTGGGAAATATGTAAGTGTATTAGCACCTGAAGAGTATGTAATTACAACACCTTTATTACCAGATGACTGACCAGTAATAACTTCTCCAACAACAAAATCTCGTACTTCTACACCCGTGCTATCGGTTGGTGTCGCAGAAAATTGTGCTAAAAAATCACCATTAGATGTTCGATTAATAACGTCTATTGCCCCATCTACGGCTGATTGTTCTACTGTATATTGGTTAGAACCATCATTTAACACTCCTACTTTTTTGACAGGAATATATTCTGATGTAGTAAATTTTAGAGTATCTTGGGGTGAAATGGTATACATATATTTCCATTTATATCCATCACCTAATTCAATTAAACCTGTTCCAGTACCAGTCGGTTTAATTGTAGAAGTACCATTTGCAACATTATTTTGTAAGCATTTATAAACGTTTAATTGATCCGTTACAACATAGAAATTATTTGCCGATTGTTCATTATTACTTTGACTGTGTGCAGTATATGACGTATTTGATTCCCAATTAATTCTAGGTATTATATGACTAACATCCGCAGACGTAATTTTTTTAGCAGAGATCATAGATCTCCAGTAATCAAATGATGTATTAGCAATTGAATCTGTTGGTGCTGGTGGATCGTTCTCATCACTCCATGCATTAACTTTACCTATAAACAAATAAAGATTAGTAGCAGAAGTTTCTGATAATGACTCTATAAACTGTTCAGCATTGTGTATTTTAAATTTATTAGTGACTAGATTAGGCATATTATTATTTATGATGAAACGATGATCTTTGGTTCTACGTTTGAAAAAGAAGACAATTCTTCCATTTGCAATTTACCTGAAGATGTATTTGATGTTGTATATAACACGTTAAGTAATCCAATACCATCTTCTAATTGAACGAAACCGATACCGTCACTATCAGTTAAACCCATAAAATTATTCGTTCCTTCATATTTATTAGATAAAGTTACAGTTAATTCTGATGGCTCTAAATCCATATTTCTCGAAACTTTTAGTTCAATTGAAACATTAGACGATCCATCGCCTATGACGGTGTTAGTCACTATGGCTGTACTGTTAATTATTGAGGTTACTTGTGCTTTAATTGCAGTATTTGTCGATAAACAAATAATATCACCAACTAATAAATCCTCGTCAAAAAAAGAATTTTCACCAATTAAAGTTGTGTTACCGTCACTAATTCCATTTGCGGATGTTGTACCTCTCATAGTCGTTTCTAGCATCAGATGATCAACAAGATTATTATCAAATTTAAGAGTTGATCCATCACCTATTGTTGTATTGCAAATAATAGCCGTTGAATTGAGAATGCTTAATACTTGCATCTGCTCTGTTCCGCCTTGTAATGTAATTACATCATTAATCGAAAGTTCATCTTCAAAATCGGTGCCAACACCGATGATTAAATTTTTATCAAAACTCGTTATATTTGCAGTCGCTCCTGATGTCACACCATTAGCATTCGAGGACAATGAAAAACTGTTTGCTCCGGTTGAATGCAATATCAAAATTTTATTATTAGATGCATCTGTTGAATATTCTTGAACCGTGCCATTTGAATTTGTGTTTTGCACTTCAAGAAAAAGAATATCAGAAACACTTGAATTTGAACTTTCTAATAATATATCACCCGTGTTTGCTTGAATCGGATCAGCAGTAGATTCTAATAATGATAGTGAATTATCTTCATATACAAATAAAAGATTTGACGAAGAAACATAATCATCATGCGGATCTCCGTTGGCATAGAGTGGTGGTGTAGTATCTTCTAATGTCAAAAAATGAGAAACTATATTCGCAGAATTGGTTCCATTATCAGAATCTAGAATGATACTATCTTTGTCACCTTGAAAAACTTCTTCGCCAACTGTAAAAGATGCACTTGAATTACCTAAAACAAAATATGAGAGAACGTTAGATGATGAACAATTTAAAGTACCAGATAAAGTTTTTTCGAGTAAAAATTCACCGTAAGTAATTTCAAATGCTTGCTCATCGTCTATAATAATTTTAGATCCTTCAGGAAAATTTTCTGGAAAATCAGTTGATGTATGACCAGTCTCTAATAAGAAATTATCATTAGTTTCTAATATCATAACACCAGAATCATCTTCTAATGTCATTTCATCTGTTAAACCTTCATCAGATGTAATTACATCTGAATTACCTGTTATTGAGATTGTACGGCCTGTACCACCAGCAGATAGGGTTTGAAGTTTATCTAAATTGATACTATGGGATGGTTCGAAATATTGTTCCATTAAAATATTATCACCATCTTCGAGAATTAAAATATCATTTGCTTCAGTTGCTAAAAGATGATCAAATCCCATTTGTAGGGTAGGAGAAATTGGTTTAAACTCACCAAATAATTTTGTGCCCACTGGATGTAACAAATCATTTATCGTTTCTTCATATTCAGAAACCTGTTTTGATGATTTGAGAGAATAACTATAATCTTGATAATATTTACTATCCGTTAGTTTTTTTATAGAACTTGGTCTACCATCTTCATTCAAATATTCGCCAGTCTTTTCACCTACGGCACCAATATTTGCCGTCAGTAAAGCATTACCTCCACCTTTAAGTGCTAATGATAATGTTGGAGCACTGGTATAACCTACACCAAAGTTTATGAGATCAATATCTCGTACAGATCCTGCGGCCAATCCAGCAACATCAATAACCGCATTATTACCTCGTATGCCACCATCAGCAATAGCAGTACCAGTATTTACCGTTGCATTTGCAGAAGATGTAAATCCAGTAATTTTTTCGTTTGATGTAAAATCTATGGCGGAAAACAAAAATCTATCATCTGCTTTATGACCCTTTGGTAGTGTAAATTTAACTGCTACATTTTCGTCATATTTAATTGTTCCAGTAGCAGGAGTTGCTGGTGAACCAGAAACAGTGAAAGTAAAAGTTGAGTCAGATGCAACAGTAATTGTTTTTTCACCATTATAATCAGATTGATCTGCACCAGTTAAAATAACCTTTTGTCCATCATCAAGTCCATGCTTAACAGGAGTTGTTACAGTTGCAGTTGTACTTGATCTTGTTACACTGGTAATAGGAAATTGTAATGTTTGAAATGCACCTGTGATAGATGTTGATGTAGAGGTGTATTGAATAGTTGTATCTGTATTTGTTGATTCTGTTACACTGGCGGCATTTATGCCTCTACGAAAAACAAATGTGTTTGTGTCTTCTAAACCAGCAGTTTCAGTAGGTGTGTTAAATTGTATGTCATAAACTGTAGGTATAGTAGAGTTGATATAGTTTGAAGTATTAATTGTTAAATCATTTCGACCAACACCAAAAGTGCCAGTGTATAAAACAGGTCTTGCTCGAAATCTTGATGGATCACTTAAGGTTGAAGTATTACTCACTAAACCTAGAAATGTTCCTACCTTATTACCTGAATTAGATGTAATACGTTCACCAGTCGTAAATGTACCTGATATAGCATTAGTTTCTGAAATTGAATCAGGATCATCATTTAAGTTAATTATACCAACCGCAGGATCATTAAATTTTACAATATTATCTTGAACGATTGATATTATCGGAGACAATTCATATCCAGAACCTAATCCAGTTGCTCTCACATTTGCTATCGAACCAATTTGAAGAGCAGAAAAACCAAATGCATCAACTAATCTTGTAGTTCTTAATGTTGTTTCTTGTCCAGACAAATTATAGTTAGCATCATTAAAAACCACAGTAGTAAAATTGCCGATAATGTCTTCGTTAATTGAAAAAGTAAACGTATGAGCAATATTACTTACATCACCAGATACACCTGTACCACCAGTAGCAAAATTATTTACAGTCAATACTGCGGTGTTTACATAACCATCACCTCCATCAAAAATTGTAAAACCTGTAATAGCACCAGTTCCAATTTGAGATACCCTAGCGGCGGCATCTTGTCCACCACCTCCAGTAATCGTAACGGTGTCGCCAACTTTATAGTTCGTACCTGCACTTGTAATATTAATGTTTGTTATAACTCCTTGTGCGGTACCGCTTCCTGTTGTGCCTTCAAATTCAGATGACACAATATTTTCACCTACCACAAACGTACCCACAATATTTGTTAAAAACAATTCTGTTACTGTCAATGCACCAGATTGAAAATTTTCTACTCTATCAACTGTGGCACTTGCAGAAGATGTTTGACCTGTAATTATTCTTGACTCAAATTTATCATTAGTATCACTCGTAATAACTCTAAGAGTTTTCTCTCTTCTATAATCACCAAAAGAAGGTTTTAATAAATCCGTTTTTGGCCTGTAAACTTCAAGATCTTGTACGTTAAAGAAAGATTTAAAAAATAAATCATAAGAATATTCAGTACCTTTTGATCTATACAGATTAAAAATTCGTTTGAAAAAATCTCTTTTCTCTGTTATAATATTTGTATCTGATGTTGTTGCAAATTCTTTTTGAAATAAATCAACTATATTATTGTCAATTAAATCAATATCTCTTTCTGCTAAAAGAGATTTAGAAGCAAATAATGGATTTTTTGAGAATGATGTTACTGTGGCTTTTGTTCTATTGTTATCACCTAATATAACTTCATCACTTAAAAATTTTGTTCTTTCTAATCCAGATACATAAATTACAGTATTTGATGTTGTCATATCTCGGTCAACAATACCTACCGCACCGGATGTTTGTCCTACGATCTTTTCATTTTTTTCAAATGAACTAAGAATACTTGTATTAGTTGTTTCTCTTGTACTTTCAAGAGTAAGATTCGAACCATCCTCCAATTCTAAATTTGTATCATCATCTTCTAATGTAAATCTATATTCGTTCTGAATTACATCTGTTATTTTTAATTCACTAGCCTCCATCCATTTGTAATACTCTTTCATAAAGTTTATGAAAGTTGGAGCATCTTCACGAATAAACTCAGGAAATTGTTGTTCCAAAAGAGGAACAATAGAATTTATGACCTTATTATTTTTTTCGTCAGTTAGGTATTCAGTCATTTTAATAAGTTGAACTAGATGATGTTGCAGATGTTGTGGTTGTTGTGGTTGTAGAGGTTTGTGTTTCTGTTATTAAACCTGTTCTCACACTCGAAACATCGTTCATAGTTATATTGACATTCGATTCAGAAATCAATACGACTTGTTCTCTTAATGGTTGTACATCTTGATTTTGAGGATTGACAATAATATCTAATGATGCTCCTACATATGCGGTTGGATTAAAAAGACTTAAAAGAATTTCACCTTTATCATAGTCAACTGTTCCTTGATTCTCATAAACAATTTTTTTATTACCATCGACAATTCTAAAAATTCTAATTATCCCATCTTTATCATCAAATTTACAACCACTTCTAGATATGTTTTCACCATCTAATATTGTAAATTCAGTTGATGTGATTGCACCTAAATGACCAGCATGAGGATGATGAATAGGATTACTAAAACGAATTGTATAATTTAACTTCTGATTTAATGTTGGATTTAAAGATTTTTTAAGTTTCAGTGTAAGTTCATTGCCTACAATAGAATTATTTGTATCATCAATGGTTCTTGTTAGTTTTGAAATTCTCAACTGTTTTGAAAACTCCTGCAATTCATTTGTAGAATAAGACGTTAAAGAATTTAAAACATCTTGTCTAAGAACAGACGTAGTTTTATTTGTAAATCGTGAATCATAATTAACTGTCAAAGTCAATATTGGATATATGTAATCTATGTCTACAAACTCAGGTGTTATCGAACCAACATTATATTTTTTCAAAACATCTCTAATAAAATCTTTGACGGATGTTGTGATCGCTAAACCCGATTTAGGTTTTACACCTATAAACACTTTTCCGAATTGAGGAGGATCAGCATTCTCACCTCCATATACAATTACCGATTCTGCTTGTGGATATTCTCTTGTTATTATTCTTTTATAATCGTTTGCAGTAACGGCCCTATTTTGCACCTCATAATGTTTTGGTGCATTAAATCTTATATTATCATTTGTCTCTTCATTCGATCCACCAACGGAAGATGATATAGTAGTGACTGATGCGCCTGCATATCCTCCAACGGTAGAGACTGGACTGAATATTCTTGCACCATTACCTAAAGTTCCATTTGTTATATTATATCCTATAATGACAATATTTCCTGTCTTTTCTTTTCTTCCTAATATACCATCCCCAAATTTGACTTGAAAAGTATCATCTGCATCAGGTTCTACAAAAAATATGTTTGATGTGGAATTAATATCTAACAAATCTGTAGCCAATGTGTAAGAACTTTGAGTAGTGTTTTCATCAGATTCTTGTAACGTTACAGTTATTGAATCTGTATCAACACCTGTATTTGGTATTTTATATTTTATTGTATTATCAGAAGTGTTAGCAGTATATCTAAATGTCAATGGTTCACCTTGAACCAATTTAATATTTGGAATTGTAACTGTTGAATTTCCATTTGCAACTGCCGAATAAGATTGATCTGTAACAAATGTAAAAGTAATACCATTAATTTCAGATTTAAATCTTGTATTTTTTGCTATGGTTATGTTTGAAGGATTGTCATTAGGTGTTACCGATATAGTTACATTTGCATACGAACTTTTTCTAGATTTTGGTAAATATCCTAACATTTTTGATAAGGACATAAGTGAATTTCTATTTATTGCAGTATCCAAAAACATCTCATTTGCAACCATATTTAAATAGAAAGCATTTAAATGCGAATTATATGCAAGCACATCAAGAAGAACTGAAAATGCAGATCCAGTCGAATCATAATCTGTAAATTCATTTTGAGTCGCAAGATAATTTTTAAAATTATCTTTGAGTTCATCAAAGTCTAGTCCTGTTAATTTCAAGTTTGATGGAGATGCCATAAATTATCCTTGATTTGTTTCTAAAAAAGTCGTAAAAGTTACTGGGTTATCACTTCCTTTTACAGCAAAAACAATTGTTACATCATAACCTAATCCATCTCTGACAGACTTTACATCAACATTTTTGAGTATTGCTCTTTTTTCATGATTTTTGATAGTTTCTGCAATAAGTTCTTTTATTCGTATTTCCGTAATTTGATTAGATGGTTCAAATAATAGTTTTGTCAGATCACATCCAACATCTGGTCTCATATATCTTTCAAATCTATTTGTTCTAATTAGATTTTTAACACTCTGCTTTACTGCGTTGTCCCCACGCAAAATTGCAATATCATTTGTATTTGGGTTTTTGTTAAATTTAACACCAAAGTCTACGTATTGTGTCGCTTTTAATCTTTTATCTAAATATTCTTTTGCTACATCATCAAATGAATTATATTTATCACTTTGAGAAATGTAGTATTGTCTTGTTGTATCTGCGGTAGCCATATTATTATTTATTATGAAAGTGTGCCAAGTGCTACACCTTTAACGGTGGCAGGTGCGGTTATTGGTCCTGGTGTAGGTCCTGATGGTGGTGGTATACTAGCATTAACCCCTCCATTTGCCACACAAACATCTATTAGCGTATTAACAGTTGCACCTATGTAATAGGTATGAATAGCGGTTGCTATTGCCTGTGCTATATCCGTCTGTGAAGTTGGTGACGGATTATTTTGAGCAATCTTAAATGCGTTTTCTAAATCAACGGCTAATTTTGCTTTATTCAATGCCATTAACTTATTCCTACATTTGGTGCGCCTATACCTGATCCTTTAACAATTGCTCCACTCACAGGACCTGATGGTGTACATACACCACCTGATGCAGTGCCAGTAATTTCAGTTGTAACAGTTGCACTTCTTACAAATGTATCGATTGCCGTAGCCATATCTTGTGCTAACTTTGTTTGTGCCGCCGGTGTAGGATCTGCTTGTGCGGCCTTCATTGCCGCTTCAATTTGACTCGCTAATGTTGCTGATACTAATGCCATTATTCTCCTTATGATGCAGTTGTGAAAGAACCAAATTCTTGTGCAGTAGATATGGCATGTCCGCCATCATTTGATCCTCCAGAATTTGCTTTGACGTAATAACGTGTTCCTGCACTCAATGCAGATGATGGTGTTGCTATAATTTGATTTCCAAATCTACCAGATTTTGCTAATGTAACTGTTACTGGTGAACCAAAACCTGAGGAATCATCAACCAATATTTCAGCACCAGCACCAGATGCAAATTGTGAAACATCTACTGCCTCGCTAAAATGAAAAATTATTGGACTATTAACTGATGCAGAACTGGTTTTGCTATTATTATTTTCGGTGCCCAAAATTACTTCCGTACCGTCTGTGGTAAATACAGATGCGTTTATACCTTTAAAATCAGGAGATAATCCTGTTCCTATTCTTGCACTTGAAGACGTATATTCAGAGGTGGTGTTTTTTGAGCCTTTCGTTTTTGCTCCTCTTGTAACTTTAACATAGTAATAATCATGTTGTGATAATCTTAAACTTGTGTTAGCAAGTATTGCAGGTTTAAACTCAAACTTTGTTCCATTTTCAGATATTGTTGGACTTGCCAAAAGAGGCACACAATTTGTAAAGTTACTATCTTTTGAAAATATAACAGTATCAGATGAATTAACTTGACTATCAGTTGAATTTACAATAATAGTATCAGCATTCATAGTTTGACTAAATTTTATTATAACATTTGAGTCATGATCAATACCTGTTCTGGTCGTATTTAATTCAACTATATCATTATCCTCTTCTCTCACAAAAGATGTTACACTCAAGGCAGTCGATTGAGTTGAAAAACCAGTATTAGTTATTGCCGTCATCGTGCCTTTAGCACCTGATGTAACACCTGTCAAAATACCGTCAGTTGTATCAAAAGCGATTGAAGTATTTGAATGTCTAATTCTTAGACTTGGATCAGTAAAATTTAAAACTACACCAGAGGCGGCTTGCGTTATAGTAGCATTTGATGTTGTTATAGTTTTACCAGATGTGAGTCCTGTTAATACTTCACCTGGTAAAAACTCTTTTATTGTTCCATCTTCGCTTGCTATCTCGGTATATTCTATTGATGTAAGAGTGCCACTACCAGGAGTGTGCGCCCTTAATATACCTTTTGCCAAAGATGTCGTTCCTAATAAAGTTTCATTAAGAGTAACGGCTCCGCTATTTGCCCTCGTACTTGCAGTTCTTGTACCGATAACTGTTTCTCCTGCAGTATATGATCCAGTTGCACTTCCAATAGTTAGAGTTTTCGTAGAAGATACATTATCGGTTTCTAAAAAATTTTGATTTGGTGATTCATCTGCAACACCTTTTGTAACTTTTACAACATATGTTGCATTTGACGAAACATTACCTTCTGGATGAAATGTGAATGTATCGTTTCTTTCGCTTGTTGTTGAAACGGCTGGTTGTGCATCCATTTGAATGACTGTCGTAAAATCATCAGCCGAAACTTGTATTGTACCAAAAGGATCTGTATTAGTAGAATTGACATTAACCGTTTCAACGTTCATAGATTCATTAAATTGAACAACAAAATTGTCAGTAAAATTTACCGCTATACCAGTAGGCGGAGCAGAAATTTCTTCAACATTTGAACTTTCTAGTACATTTGAACCTAATGTTATTTTTCTTATTTTTGGTGGTATGTTATCAACAAAAACAAGTTCTTTACCAGTCGATGGATTAAAACTTTTTGTACCAGTTGAAAAAGTATTAGTTGTGATGTAATCTACATCCGTATTTGTATCTCCGAGATCTCTGGCATTCGTAGTGACTTTTATTTTATAAGATTTACCACGTAATAGTGTTTCTGGAACTATTGTAAACAATGAATTTCCAGTATTTGCTGATATAGATTTGCAATTCACTAAACCGGTTGATGTAGCAAAATTATCATGTGACAATTGAATAGTGGCGGCGGTTTTATCATATCCAGTAGTTGTAGTAGTGCCATTTGCATAGATAAAATGTGAAGCATTTGCTACACTTATTGTACTCGTATTCATAGATTGACTAAAACGAACCTGAAAAGCGGTTGCTTGTAACGCAGGAGTACCACCTGTCTTTAATTCAATTTTTCCCGAAAAAGGAGTTGCAGGCGATCTAGGCTCATTTGCAACTTCATAAGTAAATCTAAATGGATCAACAATAGTTTGCACGGTTGCAGAAATATTATAATCGGTTTCGTTACAACCCTCTATTTTTATTGAGTCGCCTATGTTTAAAGCATGTATTGAATTTGTAAAAACTGTTGCGGTCGTACCGCTTCTTGTAATTTCTATAACCTCTAAATTTCTTGTTATTGCATCATTCGCATCTGGCACAAAATCTGTTACTGTAGGTGCAGATGTATTGAATGGGTGTGTGTTATGAGTAGGATTTGTATTTGCACTCACAAACAAAGTGATTGTGCCTTGCTTCAAAATAATATTATTTGCGAAATTATCAGTAGATTTAATAATATTTGATTCTGAACCAGTCACTGGAACATAACTTAGTTGATTATTTGTGTCATCAAATCTTATACTCTTCGCAAAATGTTTAGTAGCGGTCGTTGGTAAAAATTGATGCAGTTCCTTGTTTAATTCTATATCAACAAAATTTTTTCTTGGGTTTGAGGTCGCCTTTATTCGTATATTATCTGATACCTCTGTTGCCTGAAAACTTTCGATTGGAAATGATGGAGTCTGTATTCCTGGTATAGTAGGTATTGGAAAAGGCGCTGGTAGAGTTATAGGAATATCTGTGCCTGCCCAAACAGATTCTCGAGGAGGCAAAATTTTTGTTCTACCCGTAGAAACAATCTCATCATCAGCAGAAAAATCGACATAAAAATTTATTCTACCAGCAGTACCATATAATGTATTAACACCGTCTAATGTTATTGTATTTGTTGTTACACTTGATATTGAGTATGTTCTTTTTGATAATCCACTACCGCTTACTATATCATATATCGTAATTTTATTATCAGCAAATAGTCCGTGATCAGTTGAGGTTGTTATCACACATGGATTTGCGGCAGTAAACGCCACATTTATAAAATAACAAACGGGGTTTAGATCGTAAGTTAATACTGAAACTTCATCGTGTTTAATAACAGTTGCCACTGGTAAATTTCTTTCAGATTTTTTAACAACTTCATCTTTCTCAAACTTTAATTCATTATCCGATGGTAAATTGATAATGTGACCATTAAAAGGTCTAGAACTTAAAATTAAACTTCTAGTATTATCCGTAACAAAACCTGTACCAACGGTAAACGAGGTTTCACTACCATCTTTATCTTGAACATCCTTTGTCACATTGAAAACATACGTTGAATTACTGGCCAAATTAACTACTGGTTCAAAAGAAAATGTAGCGTTTGCGTTTGATATAACTGGTTGTGACAACATTTCTACTTCAATAGTAGCATCTTGATCTTTTATCAAAGTACCAGGAGAAGATGATATGACAAATGGAGGACTACTCGTGCCTTTTTTCAATCTTAAATTCAAAGAATCGGCATCAGAACCGAGTCCTGGATCACCAACACAGGATAATTGCACAGAACCTCTTTTACCTCTTTCGCTTACATCTATGTCTGTATTATTTGTATGAAGAGATATTGTTTCGGAATCAACTGGATCATCAAACGTAAGTGTAAATGATTTATCTAAAGGTACAAAAATTGTATTGTTTGAGAAATTATTTTGATTGATTTCATTAACATCGAAATCACTTGCAGTTGAATCAATTCGTTCTCTATTGAATGCCATTATAGTAATCCGATATCAATTATTGTAGTTGATGTTGTTGTAAATCCTAAAGTCATCACAAACTCTTCTTTGAGTTGTTGATTACTATTATTTAATATGGATTTTTTTACTTTTAATTTAAAGTTTGTTTTTGCTTCCAGTTTATTTTGAGGCTTAACTATAACTGATTTTACTACGTCTATCTCTTGTTCGTTTACAGTTATAGTTTCTCTAATTGGTTGTACCGAATAATTTAATGGTGTTGCAGTTTCAAAATTATCATTTGATAATATAACGTTTCCTTCATCAACATTTCCACTTGATGCAATTATTGATCCATAATTTATATCGACATCGAAAATAAAATCATTACCTTTAGCATTTCTTATTGTTTGTTTTTCTTCCTCAGTCAAAGATATACTATCATTTTTAAATGTAATTTTTATTTGTGTGTTTTTTCTAACAAGTTCGGCACCATCTGCCTGTACAAAAACAGTATCGTTAATGAATCCTGTTTGCTCTATTTCAATCTTATCAACCTCTGGTTGTACTTTTTCAAGTAAAGAATTCACTACATTAAAATCTATATCGTCACCGTCTGTGGCTGTTACTTCTGGTTTAGGATTTTCTTTGTCTTCCGCTTTCTTTAAACCACTTGTTAATAAAAATTTCTCTAAAAGTTTAGTATCGTTTCCTTGTGCATAAAAAACAAATCCTCCACTATATTTTAAAGAGTCGAGATCAGACCAATCGATCAATTGTTCGCCCACGCTTTCAGGATCTTCTTTTTGTACAAGTTTTAATACTTCTGCTTGAACCGTTTCACCATCACCCCCAATTCTGTTTACTACGACAGGTTCAAGAGAAAATTCTTTGATCGGTTCAAGATTGACGTTTTTTATTTTTGCACTAGAAAGTTTTCTTTTAAACCCATTGACACCATCATTACCAGAAAAACTTGCAAAATATAAACCCTGTTTATCCAACCCTGATGCTAAAAATTGTAATAAAGTTTGAATTTCTTTGTTTAAAGTTTTTAAATCTCGTACAAGATCCTCAAAATATTGTATCCATTTGTCTATGTCATCTAATGAACCAGATGCCAAATCTTTTGCAAATTCTAATTTATCTACTATTCGATCTAAAACTCTTCCATACACCGGAAAGATATCTTGTATTCGTGTAAACTTCCAATTTGGTATGCTCGATCTAGTGCCAGATATTTTATGCAAAGTCAAAGGCACATCAAGAAATGCATTATTAACAATTTTATTTGGTATTATTACATTCTTTGTGTCATATGACTCTATTTCACCAGACTTCGTTACTCTTCCAATTTCTATTGTTATTTCATTCATACTTTCATATTCAACGTCTTTTGAAGATGAAGTTTTTTTCCTAGTTTTAAATAATTGTGTTTTTATGTCTTGTTTTTTCAGTTCTTTTCCATCTATCAAAACTTTTTTGATGCATGGCGTTAGTCCCATGCCAGGAAATAATGACCACCCTAATCTGTCAAAAGGATTTACAGGAATATCTACTTCGGATACAGAAGACGTAACTAAAAAATTATGCGTGATTGGTGATCCAATCGTAAGATTTTCAACAAAATTTTCCATCGTAACTTGAAAGGATAATTTACCAATCAAATTTTGATCGGTATAGATATCGGTGACGGTCAAAGGATCATCTTGTGCAGAACCTGTAGAGTTGTATTTTATCAATTCATCATTAACTGGTAATACGGTTCGTAAAATATTACTACCTGTTTCCATAGTTGCTTTAAATTTTAAAGCAGGTTGTAATTGAGGCACGTCAGGATTAGTCGGCGCAAACATAGGAAAATTTAAAGCATCTTTTGCTCCTTGAATACCTTGACCTGTTTTCAAAATTCCAAACGAATCCAATTGTTTTCCATCTAATGCAATAATTGGAGGAACATTTATTTGTTGCATAGGTGAACTTGTATTATGTTTAATATTTCCTCTAACTTTCCTGACCTTTAATTTATTACTAATTACTTGTCCGTCTTTAACTCGTATCTCTACATGCCTGACAACTTCTGCGGTAAAATCATTAAATACGTGTCCTTGTTGAATTAATGCACCCTCTTCAAACATCGGTATTGTCACACCATTATGGGTATTATTTTTAGGTGTAAATATTTTTTCTTCTGTTATTGCGGACAGATCTCTCATCGATGTATTATCTAAGGTATAGAATTTTTCCTGCAAAACAGTTGTATCAAGACTAATATTGTTTCTCTTTTTTTCTAACGCATTTCTTTTTGCTTGAATTTGCTTTGTCTTTTCTTCTTTGTCGTTAAAATCGGATTGTAAATTATTTGCCTCGGCAGTAGCATTTGCCAACTGTCTTCCGTATTCTTGTTGTGTAATTATTTCAACTCTAATATTTTCGGCCGCCTTTGTTGCTAAGTCTGATAAACGAGCAATTTCTTGTTCTATTGATATTGTATCTGGTGAAGTTAATAATTGTTTTTGTAATTCATTTATTTGACTTGCTAAATCCCATCTTCTTTTAAATTCATTTTTATATCGTTCTCTTGATGTTTTTAAGATCGAGTTATATTTTTTTATATTATCAGAATTAACTCCGTATAGTGATGTTACTGCGGCTATGGCCTCGGCCTCTTGTGCATCAGAAAGTTCATTAGCAACATCTACTAATTCACTATCTGCCGCCTCCATAGCATCGTATGTTTCTAAAAGTAAATCAGTCTCTAATCCTGGAATTACTAATGGATGTCCTAATTCAATATCTGTAACCTTATCGTCTTGAAGATCAGGTATGTTTCTCAAAAAATTTGCAAAGAATTTAAGAAGTGAATTAATCATATCTCTCAAAGCGTGATGCGTAGGTAATGCAAAAAACCCTACAAACGCTATATAATCACCGCTACCAACAGGTCTTGCTGGATCATTTGTATCATCAAAAGAACTACTAACTTCCGAAACAAATTGCGAAGGTGTAAGTGTTCTTATTTGAAATGATTCGTTTAATGTATTGATAAAACGTTTTGTTGCATCATCACCCTCTTCCCATTCTTTTGGATTTAAATAATTGTAAATGGTATTTAAAGTATTGTTAATGAATGTTTTGTCTAAATTTTTTGCTTCAACAGTTCGACCCTCTTCGTCTGTTGAGATTGATACCTGTTCAAAAGCAGAAAAACCAAATGGTTGTGAGTCTAAAAATCCTGCTCCTTGTTGTTGCAAATCATCTCTGTCACCTAAAACGGTTACAGATTGAAATTGATTTGTTCTAGGATTCCATTTTAAATTGTCAGGATTAATTTGATTCAACGCAACAATAAGTGATTGTATTGCTTCAAGTGCTTTTGTCGAATCAATTCCACTTTCAACTTTTCCTGTTTCCCATGGCCATACAGACAAGGTTCCAAACCCAATATTTTTTAGATCTTCAATTGCTTCGATGAGTTGATCTATCGCAGGTATTAAAATTAATGCTATTGGATCAGCAATTGCTTTCAAATAAATTTTAGTCAGATTTAAAAATTCAACTAACGTACCAAGTCCACCAGAAACATCACTTGCAAAAGTTGCAATATTTGTTAATACTGCATTTAGCAAAGGATCACTCTGATCAAATAATTTTTTCTGATCAAATTCTACAGGTGCTTCAGCCATTTTTTAACTCATCTCTTTTTTGTCTCATTTCTTTTAACTTATTCTCTAAGAAATCCAAATATTGAATATTAAAATCTAATGTTTTTTGTAAAACATTTTCCAATTTATGATTTCTGATTTTTTGTTCTTCGAATATTACATCTTCTGTCATGCTAATAATGCCTTTAATTTTGTTTGAACTGCGGTTAATGCAGGAGCGTTAATTGGGGTACCACTAGGACCTACACCAGTAGGAACATTTAATTGCAATAATGCTTGCATTAATTCATCCAATATAGCACCTAAAGAGCCTATTTTATTTTCAATTGCTATTTTTCCTGTTGCTTGTATATTAATAGTACCTAACAGGTTTTCTAACAATATACCCATAGGTAAATCTGATACAATTGATATTGGACCCATTGAGTGCATGTCAATTGCAACTTTCGCACCTAATTTATATTTTCCTAATGTTGATAAATCAAAACCTAATGCATTCATAGACGATGAAGTAAGTGAGCCTGCAGGACCTACATTTACATCGAAACCTCCTAATGGATTTATAGAATTGACTTCCATCTTACCGCCAAGAATATTAACTTGTTTACCTATGTTAAATTCTCCAGGAAAACCAAACGTGAGTAATCCATTTATAGTTTCTTTTGATCCAAATGTCGCAGACATTTTAATAGATTTATTCGCATTAATTGTATAATCTCCTGTCACAATATTGTGATTTGAAGAATTCATCTGTATTGCACCTTCAGATTTATAATTCATAGATTTAGATCTCAAATCTACTTGACCCATACTAAAACCTTTGAGATTTTGATTATCTAATCCAAAAGTTTTTTGATCTATTGGTTTACCATCACCTGATGTGTAAACAATGTCTGAACCTTTTAATATTACACGACCATTACCACCAGCAACAATATTGATGTCTCCATCAACAGTTGCAACTGTGGCATTACCTGATCCTATTTTAACATTATATGCACTCGTAGCGGTACTGTCATACGGACTAGGCGATACCGTCTTAACACTACCGTTCACAAATAAATCATAAAACCCATTTATATTTGTAAATGAATTACCTAAAGCATGAGTGTTAATATTAGAATCAACCATATCAAACTTTTCACCTACAGTATTGTCAACCCTATCTCCGTCTTGTAAAAATTCCAAGTATGATGTTGAACGATGCATAAGTCTCACACGTTCTTTATTTGGAGTATCATCCATTTCAAAAAGATGTCCGCTTTCAGAATAAGTCACATGATTAAATGGATAAGATGGCTCACCTAAAGTTCCTGTGCTTCCAGGTTGACTGATTTTTTTGTCAGGGTTTGTGGTCTCAATATTTGAATGTAACGCAACTCTATAATCTTCTAGTTCTTGATTAATTCGATGAGTTCTAAATATAACACTTGTGAATGGATTTTTTTGATCTATGAATTTGTCTTTATGTTTTTGTTTTGCAGATGCGAGAATATTCGTTGTTGGTAAACTGTATTCTAAAAAACCATCTTCATTAAATGATGTTCTATTCTCATTTGGGTGTGCAGAAAAATTGATATAAGATCCTAGTCTTACATTTTCGTTATTTGCAGGAACATATGCAGTTGTATAATCGTTTGTATTGATTGGTTTTCTTAAACCTTTGATGACAATTTCTGCTTTTTGTGATATATCATCTCTTGATAATTCTAAAAACGATTTATGTTTTGCCCATGAACTTGCGCCATGTATTTCATGTAATTTTGTACCGTCTTTAATATTTTGCGAAAACACTGGAAAATGGTTTATTATCTTTGTCTTCTCAGGTGATCTTGTTCTTTCTATAAAAAGAGGAGGAAAAGGATCTTGCTCTCTTTGTTCAGGTGTTCTTGGATCAAAAAAACCTCTTTCTGGATTTGACAATCTTTCAGGAATACCATTTAACGTACCAAGCACGACAGGTTCTTGTGCTTCATTCGCATCTCTAAAAAATCCAAATACATGTGTACCAGGAACCATACCTGTAGGAGATCGTCCAATGCCTGACATAGAAGCAGAAGTTATTGGATTGATTACATCTGCCCAAGGCAAATCTTCTGTAGGTATGCCAGAGCCAGGAGTTTTATCATCAGTATGCCAACCAATACATCTAACTTTTACACGACCAAGATATAACGGATCATGACGGTCTTCTACAACACCGTAGAACCATACAAAACCATTTTTACCCATAAAAGATTGGGCATCAAATTCTTTAAATGCTTGAGCAAAATTTTCCATTAGGCACTAAGTCTCTGTTTAATTCTTCTGCCGACACCGAACTTTTCAACTTCACTTCGGTCTCTTGTTGCTTTCGTAGGTTCTTTAACTATGATACCTTCTTTATCTCTGAAAAGATCTATGAGTTTTCTATTTCTAGGTATGTTACTCTTCACCCATGTCATTACTTTATGAATTGCTTTTTCAGAAGTATCGATAGGTTGACCTTCTCGCTTGAGCCTGAAATACTCAAAGTCTTGTACATTTTCAATTTTTTTATCACTTGTAAATTCGCTACTCTTAAATTTAATTGTGTTATTTTTATTGTTAAGCACAACATTCACTTGTCCATCAACACCTCTTGGTAGATTACCTTGAATTACATTGTACATTGATGTGGCG
>CENY01038452.1_pt1 | contig 29346 bp, 25 predicted proteins | sample 356181 | NCBI WGS metagenome assembly CENY01 (sample SAMEA2619840, study PRJEB7988) | marine metagenome | isolation source: saline water (ENVO:00002010), including
GACGCGGACCCGGCCAAGTAATGCAGCGGCCGCTATTGAAGCCATGCTTGAGACTATGTCCATTCTAACCCGGGAAGCTCCAGCGCCGGACGAACTCGCCACGACAGTCGCACAGATCGTAAACGGGTTCGTATTTAACTTCGAATCACCAAGCGCGATCGTAGCAAGAAGTATGTATTACCTCGCGCAAGGCATGCCTTTGGACTGGCTCGAGCGATACTGGGCTGGCGTTCAGACAGTCACACCTGAGAGCATCCGCTCGGTCTTCGCCGAGCATCTGCACCCAAACAAGATGACCATACTTGTCGTGGGTGACCCCAACCGGATCGGCCTTGATCAACTGGAGGCGTTCGGCCCGCTCACCACAATCGAGGTCCGATAAGGCCGGAGTTCACCAAAAACAGCCTTATTGCCTAGCGATGATCCTTGATCATCGGGCAGAACCCCAGTGAATAGCGGCGATGCCCCCCGAGAGCAGATTCCATCCCACCTTGTCGAAGCCGACCGATTCCATCAATGACCCAAGGCCCGCCGGCCCCGGGAATTCGCCCACTGATTTCGGTAGATAGGTATATGCCCAAGGGTGACCTGATACAATCCGACCGATAATAGGAAGAATATTGTGAAAATAGAAAAGATATCCCGCACGAACGATCGGGTTTGGTGGTGTGGTGAACTCAAGGACCACAAGCCGGCGACCTGGCTTAAGAACCCTATGAAATTCAGCCAGTCCTCGCCCGAGATCGGAAAGGTTGCGCACCCCGAAGCCCACTGTGGCCCCATCGAACACGTCGTCCTCGAATGGTAGGCCCAGCGAATCGCTGCAAACAGGACGGACGACCGCATCGCCTATCTTCGAACTACCCTGCACCAGCATCGGATGGGCGAAATCGGATGCTACAACCGCGCCTTTGAAGTCTTCCTCAAAAGCAAGTTCCAGTGAGAGATCATAGGTTCCCGCACAGGCATCCAAGTATGTGCCGCCAGCAGCCGTTTGCCATTGAAGGGCCTTAACTGCCTTCCGTCGCCACAAACGGTCAATATTCAGGCTTAACACGTGGTTCAGCAGGTCATATCGAGGCGCAATCTCCGAAAAAATCTGCTGAACCTGTTTTTCGCGCTCAGCACCTGATTTTGGAGCGGCATCGGAAGTTGGTTTCATTACGGGGTTCACTCGGCCGCTTAGCTTGATGGGTGCAGAAGCACTGACGTATACATGGAGATCAAAGCTAACGTGAGGCGACAAAACCTCTCAACGCCCTTGTGAACGCTTATCAAATGAGTGTTTTTTCTGCTTGCTTGTGATTGTGTGTGACCGGAGACTTCTATTGTCCTACCCACCGAAATGTTGGTAGCAAACTGACTCTAATATGATTCGATCATTACTCTCCCTCTTCACCATCGGCCTAGTGACCATTCTAGGCTTAAGCTTGGTCCTGAGCGTGGTGGGAACCGCGATCGGGCTCGCATCCTTTCTGCTCTTCAAGGCGGCACCGGTCCTTTTCGTTGGATGGATCGTCGTGAAAGCTTTCGAAAAGCTTCGTGGACCCTCGGTTCTTTCGGATACGGATCGACGCTGGATTGAGGACGACTGAGCGCCAACACGAAATTCGGCGCTTAGGTGTCAAGACGGCTAGCCATCGGCATAAAGTCGTTATTCTATGTCCTGACTCATCCTTGAGATGCAGCAATCAAACCGGACTAGCTAACTGCTTTTGAACGGCATCCTTAACTTCATCTAACGCTTTCGCAGCCTCTGATTCCGGTGCCGAAACAATTGTCGGAGCGCCGGCATCTCCAGCTTGAGCAACAGCCGCGTCAAGCGGGACTCGACCTAGAAAGGGCAACCCCATTTCTAGAGCCAGGGCTTCCCCTCCGCCACTCCCGAAGACATTCCCGCTCATATTTTCAACAATTCCAAGCACACGAGTATTCACCCGCTCGAACATCTTAATCCCGCGACGTACATCTCCCGTCGCAACCTGCTGCGGCGTGGTGACCATCACGGCCCCGTCGAGATCAATGGTCTGGACTAAGGAAAGTTGCGCATCGCCGGTACCCGGCGGCATGTCGACAATCATGATGTCGAGAGAACCCCAGTCCACCTGTTCAAGAAACTGCTTGAGGATCCCGCTTATTAGCGGCCCTCGCATGATCGCCGGCTGATCTTCTTCGAGCAAAAAGCCTAGGCTCATCAACCGCACGCCATGCGCCTCAATCGGATCAATCATCTCTTGGCCCTTTTCACCCGTCACGCTTGGGCGGCGATTGACTCCGAACATCAGCGGGATATTTGGTCCGTAGATATCCGCATCGACTAGTCCCACTCTGTGTCCAGCCTTCGCAAATACCGCTGCTAGGTTGGCTGCCACCATGGACTTACCCACTCCCCCCTTGCCCGAGCTAACCGCAATAACCTGAGAGACCTGCGACAACAAACCCGGCTTCGGTGTCGGTGCCGGCACTGATCCCGGCTTCAGTCCACCGCCACCATTTCCTTGTCCTCCAGCAGCCATCTGCGGCAGTTGTACATTTATCTTTACGTCAGATACACCTTCTAGAGCCTCCACAGTCGAACGAGCCTGCTTTAGGAGATCGCTCGCGTCGTCCGACCCTAGCTGGAATTGAAAGCGAACGGAACCTAATTCGTCAGCCTCGAGGTTCTGAACGACACCAGCGGAAACGAGGTCACGACCCGAACCGGGATGCTTCACGGCCGCTAGAGCGGACATTACCGAGCGACGAAGATCTTCGGAATTCATTGATAATCAGGAGCCCATAGCTTCATGGACGAAAGCAATTTAAGTGGATGACGAGCATGAAAAACTCGGTGCGCAAAGTTACCCAATAACCAACGAGAAGTTCAACGCAGGCATAACTTGCTCCTCTGAGGGTGCGACTGCGACTACGGACCGTTGCGCCTCAGTCATGGGAGCCTGAGATTGAAGACTCTTGATCTCTTGGCTCGCGCTAAGTCCTCACTTAAGTCATTCGTCACCCGCCCCCGCTAGCTTGATGAACGGTATCCCCGCCACACCGTCTCCCGTCAATGAACCGATTTTCTCATACGCACCCGGAAGCCCTGAGCGTGCTGAGCTACGGTCAGAATTAACCCGCCAGACAGAGCAGGTAGTTGATATCCCTCTGATCATTGGGGGCCAAGAGGTTCGGACTGGAAACACGATCGATGTAGTCATGCCACACAACCATGGTCATGTCCTAGCCAAAGCTCACATGGCCGGTCCAAACGAAGTCCGCCGTGCTATCGAAGAAGCCAACAAGGTACATAGTGAGTGGTCGATGATGAGCTGGGAGGACCGCGTCGCGGTTTTCCTGAAGGTTGCTGATCTACTCGCCGGGCCCCGCCGAGCCAAACTGAACGCCGCCACTATGCTCGGCCAGAGTAAGAATGCTTACCAAGCGGAAATCGACTCGGCGTGTGAAATCATCGATTTCTTTCGCTTCGGCGCTCACTTCGCCGAGATCATATACGGGGAACAGCCAATCTCCGATCCCGGCATCTGGAACAGGGCCGAATACAGAGCGCTCGAAGGCTTCGTCTACGCGGTGAGCCCTTTCAACTTCACCGCAATTGGGGCCAACCTACCCGGAGCTCCGGCAATGATGGGAAACGTTTCGGTCTGGAAACCATCGCACGGCGCACTCTTGTCGAACTACTACCTAATGGAACTCTTCGACGAGGCGGGGCTTCCACCAGGCGTAATTAACTTCGTACCCGGTGACCCGGTGGAGGTCACCAAAGTTGTGATGGAAGATCAAACCTTCGCGGGACTTCACTTCACGGGATCCACTGATGTTTTCCGCGGCTTTTGGAAGACCATTGGTAACAACATCAGTACGTACCGCTCGTACCCTCGCATCGTAGGTGAGACTGGCGGCAAGGACTTCATAGCAGTCCACCCATCAGCAGATTTGGCAGCAGTGAAAACCGCAATCGTTCGAGGCGCCTTTGAATACCAGGGACAAAAATGCAGCGCTGCCTCTCGAGCCTACATCCCCGAGAGCATGTGGGACGCACTGAAGGATCCGCTTATCGCAGAAACTGCATCTCTGAAAATTGGGGACGTTCAGGATTTCTCTAATTTCTTGAATGCAGTCATAGACAGAAAAGCTTATGATAAGATCAAGCGTTATATCGATGGAGCAGAGGAGTCCGCAGACGCTGAAGTGATTGTCGGCGGACACTGTGACGCGTCCACAGGATACTTCATTAGTCCTACGATTATCGTCGCGAGAGATCCGGACTACGTGACTATGTGCGATGAGATCTTCGGCCCGGTAATAACGTTATACATCTACCCGGACGAAGAGTGGGAAAAAACACTGGAGTTGGTGGACTCTACCTCACAGTATGCGCTTACGGGAGCGATTTTCGCCAAAGATCGTCGAGTTATCCGCCACGCAACCGACGCTCTCCGCCACTCAGCAGGCAATTTCTACATCAATGACAAGCCAACGGGTGCAGTTGTGGGCCAGCAACCTTTTGGAGGTTCGCGTGGTTCCGGAACCAACGACAAGCCCGGTTCGATGTTTAACCTTCTTCGGTGGGTCAGTTCTCGATCTATTAAGGAAAACTTCGTTCCCGCTACTGAATATCCTTATCCTTTCCTCTCCGACGACTAACAGAGGAAGCAAAGAAAAGAGTAGTGTTCTTTGCGTAAAGGATAGCCGCTTAGGTTTGTAATCAGGCAAACCTCGCTGGCTTCGCCGATCAGCCAGAAAGCGCCTGCTCAAAATCTGCGATGAGGTCCTCTGCGGCCTCTATTCCAATACTTAAACGCACGAAACCATCCGGAATTCCCTGAACTCTCCTTTGATCCGGCGTGAGACTGGCATGCGAGGTGTAGCGGGGCTGGGATACGAGGGTCTCTACACCACCAAGGCTTGGAGCGCACATCCCAAGCTTCAGATGCTCCATGAAGTTATCAGCAGCTTCCCCGCCACCTTTGAGCACTATGCTGACCACGCCGCCGAAGCCATTCATAATTTCCTGAGCTAGCTCGTGGTCTGGATGCGATTCAAGACCCGGATAGAGCACGCGCTCGACTTCCGATCTCGACTCGAAAAACTGAGCTACAGCCATTGCGTTTTCGTTGTGACGCTTCAGTCGAACGTCCAGCGTTCTGATCCCTCTATCCAGAAGCCAAGCGGCATTTGGATCTAACGAGGGGCCATAGAGGCGCGACATTTTCGTCACCTCGTCTATCACTTCAGATGGACCAGTGACCACTCCTGCGATTATATCGGAATGTCCTCCTAGGTACTTGGTGGCGCTCTGCACTACCACATCAATACCCAGATCAGCTGCCCGGAAATTGACCGGCGAAGAGAACGTCGCATCGCATACCACGTGGACACCTTTTTCCTTAGCCAGTGCTATGATTGGCCTAGGATCAAGAATTCGAAGGGTAGGATTGACCGGAATCTCTATGTAGAGCAAACGTGTCTCGGGAAGCAGTGCCTTTTCCCACTCCCCTATATCCGGATCCACAAACGTCGTCTCAATGCCCCTTCGTGGAAGTTCCTGACCAAGTAGCGCATGTGTTGCTCCATACAGCCCAGATGCCGCAACGATGTGATCTCCGGCCTTCGTCAGGGCGAGTAGTGTCATAGCCACAGCAGCCATTCCACTACCAAGCGCAACGCCCGCCTCTGTACCCTCTATCGCCGCCACTTTGGCACCGACCTGAAGTTGATTCGGGTTGTTACCAAAGCGAGAATAGAGGAGCTCGCCATCGTCCGGGGTCGCCCAATGGAACGTGGAACTCTGGATTATTGGCGGGACCACTGACGCACCAGGCACCCGGTCTGCGTGACCGCCGTGGACACTGGTCGTTGCTAATTGGGCTTCTCTTTTGTGCTTCGCCATGGCTCCAGTTTGTTCGGGTCTACATCAAATGTGCAACGAGTTGACTTAACGCATGAACACGTCCGGATTCCGAACTTCGGAACACTAGACCGCGCTCAACAAGAGACTCGAGCGCCATAACCCCGCTCCTATCCGGCGCGATTTGATCCACCGCATCTGCACAAATCGTCTTTTTCACCTCCAGTCGATCCCATACCTGTCTTTCTTGGTCTGAGAAAGTCCCGACGAGTGTGAATTGGCTCGGTGCCGTCTCGGCTACCGCAGCCAAATTCTGGCGCTGCAGAACCCCCTCTACCTGCAAACGATGAGGTTCTCGAACCCCTCTGAATACGAAGAGCGCGTCCCGTCTTTCGTCCGCCAAGTATTGCTTAAGTAGCTTGGCGACCACCTCGTCCGCGCACGAGTAGTCAATGATTCCTACTTCTGAAAAGTCAATCAGAGAGATTGAGAGTGTGCCTGCGCCCCGCAACTGGGTCTCAATCGCCATTCTCACGGCACGCCCTGTTGGACGAGTGATGAGACTTGAATACAGAGATGTAACACTCCTCTGGAGCACCTCACCGATATCAATGGCAATCGGATCCGGAGCATCAGTCCTCACGGCCCGACTACTGCTGGTAGAATGATACTGATCTGCGCACCTGGAAGAGGCGCCATCCCATCCACCATAGGAAGAGAATCGCCCCACTCCGGGACCTGGGATATCCGCGCTGTGCCGCTCCTTGCGCTAATAAGACCGCTCCACTTGCTGACTTGTTTGCGAATCTGCTGCAAGCCCTGGCCACGCCCAGGGTCGGCGAAACGTGTAAGTCCGTGTAAGAATGCGGCCTCTAACGCGGTGGAGTCACTCCATCTATCACCGTAACGCGCAGAGTGCTCGTCCGACAACGATCCCTTGAAACCTCGACCACAATCCATCACCGAGATTACGATCACGAAACGACCAAGCCTCTTCGCCCAGTTGTAGGCCTGTGCAGCTACCCACCCCGGACCTTCAGCATGCTCTATAATGTTCTGGCAAACCTCAGAGAGCATAACCGAGAACGGAATCACACTAGCACTAGGATAGCCCAGCTTTGATGTGAGCATTGCACCGGCTCTACCCTGAACCCGATCCACGATCTCATGAACATCATGGTTGGTGTTGATAGCTGTGATCTCTAGTAAAACGTCAGATGCTCGCGGTACTATCCCGCTGGGATCCGCGCCGCACTCGAATACTTTCTGCGCGTGAGAGTAGAACCCCATACGATCCAAGTACCCTTGTACATCGGGGTTGTCAGGCAACTCTATCTGTGGACGCACGCCCAAGGTTTCTCCTGCTACCGAGCCAGCCAACAGAAGACCAAGCATACCGTTGGGATCCACCCACCGCAGATGGCGAGCATCGAAGAGGAGACGCTCACCCTGGTATTGGACCACCTCGTCCAGGAATTCGTCTATAGAAGATTGGTCCATTGACACAGGAACGGGTATGACGTTCAGAGCTTTACCTCAGTTTATAAATTTATGAATTAGTCACCCAAAATATCGCGTGAAGCGTCAGCCAAGCGATTGGTGAGTCCCTCAATCCCCCTATGATCCACACTCTCCGCAGCAACCCGGTTGGCGACATGAGCAGAAGCGACCGGAGTCATTCCGGCTAAAAGTCGCCCAAACATGACAGCACCCCACACATCGCCACACCCTGTCGGATCTCCAATTTGACGCTGCACAGTAACCTCCTCAACGAAGGTTCGCCCGTTTACGCGATAGGCCACGATCACTCCACCGGAACCAAAAGTCACCGACGCAATCCTAGGACCGGCCAAAAGAAGATCCTCAAAACCTCTCGGTCCATCAGAAGTTTCGGTTAAGAGCCCATACTCTTCTTTGTTCATCTGAACGACATCGAAGCAGCTGAGCCACGACCTCCACGCGTTAAGTGGCCGAGGCGTCCGTTTCCCATCAGGCTCCGTATGGAGAAAGAGGGAATGAAGATCTGCATATATCATCCCGGATGAGCGACTGCGATACTCTAGCATCCCATCTAGATCAAGCTCGTGACCGGAGATAAAGTTCACTAGAGTAGCGTCACAACCCTCCAGTGCTTGCACTAGCTCATCCGCTCTCCATCCAGAAACTCCACCGAACAATGTTTCTGTCCGGGTCTCCGAGTCCTTGTAAACGATCTCCACCCGGTTATTCAGCTCTTGAGCTTTAACGAGGTGGGCATCGCACCGGGGGATATTCGAAAACAAACTCCGGACATCATGGATTACATCTTTCCCTACGCGGGATACAACTCGAACACTCCAGTTGCTCGGCAATGTTGCAACAGCACCGGCAACAGCATACCCCACTCCACCCCAACCCACAAAAGGATCTCTTCCTACTGGAATGATTCTATCGAAAACCATCGTTCCCACGATCCCGAGAGTGCGGGGACCCTTTGTCACGCAACTTCGTCGATTACAAACACACCTGCTGCACCTATCACACCAGCCGTAGCGGGGAGAGAACCGGGCACTATCTGGCACGCATCAACCGCACTCGAGAAAGCGTGATTGCTCAGGGACTCGCGCAATGGATCCAACAAAAATTCAGCTGCACGCGTCACGCCCCCCACCAGTACAATCATCTCAGGGTTGAAAAGATTTACGACATTGGCCAATCCTATCCCAAGCACCTCAGCAGTCTGATGAATCAGTCGAGCGGAAAGAGCATCCCCGTCGAGAAGAGCGTCGTATACGGTCTCAGCTGTTATCCTGCTTAGGTCTCCCTCTACCATAGCAGAAAGAACGGATTTAGCCCCAACCGTTAATGCATCGCGAGCTCGCGCCGCGATATTAGGACCAGAAGCGTAGGCCTCAAGGCAACCCCGATTCCCACACGCACAAGTGCGACCCTCAAAGTTGATCGTCGTATGCCCCAATTCGAACGCACTTCCGCTTGCTCCACGCATGAGCCGGCCTCTTTCGATGTAGCCGCCACCAATGCCTGTACCTAGAGTGACACCCACGAGAGAATCCACCCCTTGGCCAGCACCTAACCACCACTCACCGAACGTGGCACAGTTGGCGTCATTGTCGAGCGACGCAGGCAGTTCTAATTCGCTCGAGATGCGGGATCTGATCGGGAAGCCATCCCACCCAAGATTGGGAGTAGTAACGATGACGCCCTGAGCTAAATCCAGAGGCCCCGGGCAGCCGATTCCAACTCCAGCAAAATCCTTTCTGCAGCCACCCTGTGCTTTGAGGGTCTGCTCGACAACCTCCTCGGCCATGGAAGCAATCCTCTTTACTGCATCTTCCGGACCTCTCTCTGGATAAGTGGGCTCCGACCGGATGGCCGTTGGTTTCCCACCTGTTACAGAAACAGCACCCACGACTAGGTTCGTTCCTCCAATATCTACACCTAAAACCCACCTTGCCTTCATGGTATTGGGATCAACTCTCACCAAGGTTCAGAACAGCCAGGAACGCCTCCTGTGGGATATCTACCGTGCCAACCTGTTTCATCCGACGCTTCCCTTCCTTCTGTCTTTCGAGAAGTTTCCGTTTCCGCGAGATGTCACCTCCATAGCACTTTGCGGTCACGTTTTTACGAAGAGCCTTCACGTTGGTTCGCGCAATCACATCGTTGCCGACAGCTGCTTGAAGCGCGACCGCAAACTGCTGGCGAGGAATAAGATCTTTCAGCTTCCTAACCAGGTCACGGCCGTAGTCGTAGGCCTTGTCTTCGTGAATGATCACGCTGAAAGCATCGACCGGATCGCCATTCACCAAGACATCAAGACGAACCAGCTTGTCCGCTCTATACTCTCTGAATTCATAATCTAGAGCAGCATACCCGCGAGTGCCGCTCTTAAGACGATCATAGAAATCAAGGACAATCTCAGACAGCGGCAAATCGAAATCGAGCTCGACCCTTTGAGTATCGAGATAGTTCATACTCTTGAAGACGCCTCTCCGGTCATGACAAAGCTTTTGAACATTCCCTATATACTCGCTCGGACAAAGAATTCTAGCTGACACGATGGGCTCGGAGATCGACTCGATGCGACCTCGTTCAGGCAGTAGAGAGGGACTCTCTACCTGCAGGTCAGACCCATCCGAGAGCGTAACGTGGTACTCAACGTTTGGAACTGTAGTAATCAGATCCACATCAAACTCTCTCTCGAGTCGTTCTTGGATGATCTCCATGTGCAGTAGGCCAAGAAAACCACAACGAAATCCGAACCCGAGAGCAACCGACGTCTCAGGCTCGTACTGGAGGGACGCATCGTTGAGACTTAGTCGTTCCAATGCATCCCGAAGATCCTCGTAATCGTCTGAGTCCGTTGGGTACAGCCCGGCAAAAACCATTGGCCTCGCTTCTTGATAGCCAGGAAGCAGTTCATCGGACCTTCTATCTGCATCTAGTATGGTGTCGCCGACTTTTGTGTCCGCGACTTCTTTGATAGCCGCTACTACATAGCCAACCTCACCGGGGCCTAATTTTTCTTGAGGGATCCGACCAAGTCGCATGCAACCGACTTCTGTAACTTCGTATCGGACATCTGTATTACCAAAGGTGATCCGCATACCCGGGTGAAGGTATCCATCTACTACTCGAACCGACGGCACGGCTCCAAGGTACTTGTCATAATAGGAGTCAAAAATCAGAGCTCGGGTAGGTGCCGTATGATCTCCCTTTGGAGCTGGAATTCGCTCGACTACAGCCTCGAGGATATCGGGGATTCCAACCCCCTCCTTAGCACTAGCTAGCAGAATTGATTCTGGATCTACACCCAGAAGTTCTGCAACCTCACTGCGACGACGCTCAGGCTCTGCTCCTGGGAGGTCAATCTTGTTGATGACCGGTATAATCTCTAAATCGGCCTCAAGAGCGAGGAAAAGATTAGAAAGCGTCTGCGCCTGAACTCCCTGTGTTGCGTCTACAACTAAGATTGCTCCCTCGCACGCAGCGAGAGACCGAGAAACCTCGTATGTAAAGTCAACGTGTCCCGGCGTATCGATCAGGTTTAGTTCGTACTCAATACCATCGGCTGCCACATACTCCATCCGCACTGCATGGAGCTTGATCGTAATACCACGTTCACGCTCGAGTTCGTTGTCATCGAGGACCTGCTCACGCATTTGCCTCCGGTCAAGCGTACGCGTGCCCTCAAGTAATCGATCAGCTAGGGTAGACTTGCCGTGATCGATATGTGCGACGATGCAGAAGTTACGAATCAGGTGGGTCTGCACGGACTGTGATAGAAATGGTGAACGGAAACGATTTACAGAGGGTTTCAAGTTAACGGGCGCCGACGGTGTGACGTACCCGAGAGCCTTGTGAATCGATCAACTAGACCGAGAAGAGCGACGGGGTACCCGCCACAGCGGAGCCCCGGTAGCTTCCTCTCCTCTCATGCCTGACATAAAGCCCCCCCCTTCGAATCGCACTCGCGCGGATCTACTCGACCCTGCTTCGCTGTCACAGCTAGGCGGAATCGAGTTGGTCGCTCGCGAGGTCGTAGAGGGGTTTCTAATGGGCCTGCACAGATCTCCACACCGAGGGTTCTCAGCCGAATACGCTGAGTTGAGAGCTTACCAAGCAGGGGACGACCTCCGTTACATCGACTGGCGCATGTTCGGCCGATCGGACCGCTACTATGTGAAGCAGTTCGAGGAGGAAACTAGCTTGCGGGCTTATCTGCTTGTAGACATAAGTGAGTCTATGGGGTGGAGTTCAAACCCCAACGTCCAAGTGTCTAAGCTTTGGTACGCGAAACATCTAGCGGCCTCGTTGGCACTCATTTTGCTCCGCCAAGGTGACGCCGTAGGAATGGCCGCGTTCCATGATCAGGTCGCCAACCGAGTTCGGGTGCGCGGTGGCCGTCGTCAGTTCCACGAGGTTGCCAGACACCTCCAGGATCTTGATGCGAAAGGTGGCACCTCCGCTGAAGGTGCACTGCGTGAGATGGCTCTCCGCTTACACCGCCGCGGACTGGTAATCCTCTTTTCGGATTTACTCGTCTCGCGAGAGGAAACGCTAAACGCACTGAAGTACCTGCGTCATAACGGGCATGAGGTTTTAGTCTTCCACCTCATCGACCCAGGTGAACGCGAGTTGCCCGCAGCGTCAGAAGCACGGTTTTACGACCCTGAGACCGACAACGAACTCCTTGTAAGTGTCGCTGATATCCGGTCCGAATACCGCGAAGCGGTAAAGGAAGCGCTGCAAGAATGGCGTCGCGATCTATTGCCCCATGGGATCGGCTACGAGGTTACCGACACGAACCGCCCAATGTCCTTAGCACTGCGCACCTACCTACGAAAGCGAGAGCGGCTCGGCTGAGGCCACGGCACGGTTTATGGGAACCCTGACTCCACTATTTCTACTTGCGGCCGTATCCGTCGGCATACCGATCTATCTGCACCTATTCCAGCGTCATCAGGCCCGAAGGCTCTCCTTTCCCGCTTTAAGGTACCTTGAAAGAACCGAGCGTGAGCACGCGCGTCAGATCCGCTTCAGACAGTTACTCCTTCTCTTGTTTCGCGTTCTTGCTTTACTCCTTCTAACAGGTGCTGGAGCTCGTCTCTTCATCCCGTCACTAAAAGGATCACACGCACCCACCGCCACCGTTATCATCCTGGATAATTCCCTGAGCAGCGGACTGGTAGTCGGTGAGGTCCGACTTCTTGATGAGCTCAAAGCCATCGCTTTCAGAACACTCGATGCGGCTTCAGATGAGGATCGATTCTGGGTAATCAGGGCCGGCGAGCCATGGCTACCCTCTATACCGGGTGGTATGGCTGCTGCAAGACAGTTAATCGAGAAAACCGAAGTTAGCGAGGCTGGTTCGGATTTGAGTTCCGCAATCGAACGAGCGGTTCGCCTTCTGGAGACCTCTGACATGGAGTACCACGAGATCCATCTCCTTTCCGATCTCCAAAATACAGCATTCAGCATGTCCCGCCTCGCGGTTGCCCGAGGCATCCCGGTGGTGACATGGACAGGGCATGAACGTAAGACCACGAATCGAGCTCTTACTTCTGTAGTCGTGGGAGGTGGCCTGGCGCCACTAGAAGGACAACGGTCTTCGGTAACGATTGAGTCGCTAAAGTCCACCTTAGAAGGCGACACAATGCATGTACCCATCCGTCTCATTCTCAACGAACGCATCCGTGGAGCAGCCTCTCTACCACCAGGAGCCCAAACGACGATCTCTATTCCTTCATCTGGAACTGGATGGGTCACTGGCTATGCCGATGCTGATCCCGACGACCTCCGGGCTGACGACAGACGCTTTTTCGCATATCAATCACGTCCGGCACCACAAGTAAAGGCAGTCGGTGATGTGGGTGTCTTTGTAACCGAAGCGCTCGCAGTGCTAGGTGAAGCCGAACGTGTGGAACAGGTGACCGCTACAGAGGCCGACGTTGTCATATCCGCAAATGGTGTCGGGTTAGATCAAGCATATAGGTCAGCGGTGATCGTGCCCGCTGCAGACCTCACCCTCATACCTGGTCTTAATAGACGCCTGGCCGACTCGGGCATCCCATGGCGCTTGGAACACCGTGAAGAAACGGGAGAAACCTCGCTAAAAGGACAAACACTCCCAGATCCACTCAGGGGTGTTCAGGCAAGTTCGTGGTTCAACATGACTATTTCGGGAGACCCGCCAGCTCCTCCGCGGGTTATCGCCGAAGTGAATAGTCGCCCATGGGCTGTCGAGGGGGTAGACGGCTTTGGAAGACGTTACATGCTCTTAGCTTCGAGCCTAGATGAGAGAGCTACGAGTCTCCCCGTTTCGACCGGCATGCTTCGCTTCGTTGACTGGATAACTAGTGAATGGGCAGGATCAAGCGGCCTACTCAATGCATATGTAACAGGATCAACAGTTCCAGTCCCGTCAGCGGCGACACACGTAAGGTTCCCGTCAGGTCGAGAAGTCGAAATAGATGGAACTCGCACAGTGAGAGGCACAGGAGAAGCCGGCTTCTATACCTTTCTCAGGCAGGATTCCATCTTATCAATCTTAGCGCTAAATCCACCTTCCTCAGAGTCTTTTCTTGAGCCGATTGAAGCCTCGGACCTTAAAGAGGCTATAGGAAGCAGCGTAATACCTATAGATCGTAAAGAGGCTTGGGACCTCTCGGTTTACAGAGCACGACAAGGTCCAGAGCTATGGTGGCCACTGCTACTTGGCATGTTGCTTCTGCTGATAGCTGAAGCACTTATCGCGACATCTGGGACGGCCAGCCCCTTGAGTCGCCTTGGCGGGTCCTTCGGGAGCGCGGAAAGTGGAGACTAGCCTCCTTCTCAGAGCACTCGAATCCTCTCCTGCGGTCAAGGGGTTAAGTGCAGATCTACCGCCGCCAGGAACCAGGCGGGAATTGGGAGGATCGATCGGTTCTCTAGGCTCTGCAGCCATCGCAACTTTGCATCGTGCTCATCCACGAAAGACGTTCGTTACAATATGCGAATCTCCACACGATGCACTCTCTCTTCAGAACGACCTGGAAGCGCTCCTCGACAATATCGAGCAGATATTCTACTACCCCCAAGAAGAGACACTGCCGTACGAGGATTCCCGAACGCACTTCGCAATCGGAGGCCAGCGGGTCGAAGCCGTCGAGGCTATCCTCTCCGGGCGCGCCCGTGTCATCGTCACCTCATCGCGCTCGCTGCAAGAGAGAGTTCCGATACCTGCTCATCTGACTGAACTGCGTTCTACTTACAAGGTCGGCGACCAGTTGCCCTTCGGAAGCTTGTCCAAGACCCTCGAGGAAAGAGGCTTCGAACGCGTCTCCCTAGTCGAACAAGTAGGGCACTTCGCAGTGCGCGGAGGTATCCTAGATGTCTTCTCTGTATCCGCTGGCGACCCCGTAAGACTGGAATTCTGGGGTGACGAGATAGTGTCTATCCGCACCTTTGATGTGACAGACCAACGGTCCAACGGAACCCTTCAGGAAACGCACATACTCCCCGTCGACTTACGACGTCCGAATACCCAAAAAGAAGTAAACGAGAACAAATCAGAGTCACTAGTGGAGATACTCCCGTCTGATGCAATTCTTGTTCAGGTCGGCGAGTGGGACATGGACGCGGATTTCGATAAGAGATGGGCCCGAGTCTCTGCCCTCTACCACAATCTTGTCGACTCTGGAGCGTCACCAGAATTACCGAGCCACCTTTTTATCCCTTCAGATAAGCTTTCAGATCGTATAAGTCGATTCTCACGTATCGATTTAACCGAGAGGCGAGGCACCTCTTTGTGTGTCAACTCTGTGGAGCCCCCCGAAATCGACCGGGACATGGCGAGGCTGGAAAACTACCTGCAGGAAGGCTCTCACAAGGGATTCGCCAGTATAATATTATGTGAGAATAGTGGTCAGCTCCAACGACTTGAAGAAATCCTTGGAGGCCTTAAAAGGATTCCGTCGGGGACGAGCCTTGGGCTCGGCGCCCTCGCAAGCGGATTCGAAATCCTGTGCAGTGACCCACCGCTTAGAGTTTTAAGTGATCACGAGGTCTTTAGACGCACCCGCCGGGTCCGCCGCAACCGAAAGTTTCGCGGCTCTGTCGCAATTGAAAGCCTCGCTCAACTGACCCCTGGAGCATTCGTAGTGCATATGGATCACGGAGTGGGTCGATTCCAAGGTCTGGAACACATTCACGTCGCCAGTCAAGAACTCGAGGTCATGGTTATTGAGTACGCGGCAGGCGATATGCTCAGAGTACCCGTAGCGAAGCTTGACTTGATCGAACGCTGGGTCGGAGAATCGGAAGACGCAAAGCCGCCGCGTATTCATCGGATTGGCGGGAAACGGTGGAAAACCCTCCGTAAGAAAACAGAGCGGGTGATCGAGGAGATGACCACAGAACTGCTTGAGCTATATGCTAGCCGACAGACAGTAAGCGGGCACGCATTCAGTGAAGATTCCCGCTGGCAACTGGAAATGGAGTCGTCCTTCCTATATGACGATACGCCCGATCAAAGAAAGGCAGCAGAGGCAGTCAAAAGAGACATGGAAGCACCAAGGCCCATGGATCGACTCGTCTGCGGTGACGTGGGTTACGGAAAAACAGAAATCGCTATCAGAGCAGCCTTCAAGGCGGTCCAGGACGGCAAACAGGTAGCTGTGCTAGCACCCACCACTATCCTAGTCGAGCAACACCGACATTCGTTTGGAGAACGCCTCGCTGATTATCCGGTCCGTGTGGGTTCGCTGAGTCGCTTTCAGACTGGGAAGCAGCAAAAAAAGGATTTGGCGGCGCTGGCTGGAGGCGAGACAGACATCGTCATTGGAACACACCGGCTCCTTTCAGAGGATGTAGTCTTCAAGAATCTTGGTCTACTGATAGTCGACGAAGAACAGCGGTTCGGTGTGAAGCACAAAGAAAAGCTGAAGAAATTAAAAAGTTCCATTGACGTCCTGACGCTAAGTGCGACACCAATCCCGCGCACACTCTACCTGTCTTTATCCGGGGTCCGTGACCTGTCGCTTATCCGGACACCGCCCAGAGACCGAATGCCGATCTTTACGAACGTGATCCCGTGGACAGACCAACTTCTTGCAGAGGCGCTGTATCGTGAGCTGGATCGCGGTGGTCAGGCATTCTTCCTACACAACCGAATAGACACAATTTACACGGTGGCCGCGGAGATCCGGGAGCTCATCCCAGAAGCGAGAATCGGTATCGCACATGGCCAGATGGCGGGAGGAGAACTAGATAAAATCATGCGGGTTTTTGTCGATGGTGGGATCGACATCCTAGTGTGTTCGTCCATCATTGAGAACGGGCTCGACGTGCCTAACGCCAACACACTAATCGTAGACCGGGCTGACCGATTCGGTCTCTCACAGCTGTATCAAATTCGAGGTCGTGTGGGGCGCTCTGACCGGCGGGCTTATTGTTATTTACTGGTACCGAATGACGTAAACGAAGACGCGGAGAGGCGACTTCGTGTCCTTGAGCAGTATACCGAACTCGGTGCTGGGTACTCGGTGGCCATGCGTGACCTAGAGCTTAGAGGTGCGGGCAACCTTCTGGGGGCAGATCAATCTGGCTTCGCCAGCCAGATTGGGCTCGACGCATATATGCGATTACTGAAGAAGACTGTAAAACGAATAGAAAAAGGGGAAGCCGAGATTGAGTGGCCCGTTCCGGACGTCACGGTTGCTGGCGCTGCCTTATTTCCAGATCAATATGTTCCAGATTCTCACCAAAAGCTTCATCTTTACCGACGGCTCTCGAAAGCGGAAACGCAGACCGAGATTGAGGCACTTCGTGATGAACTCGCTGACCGGTATGGTCGTTTACCGAACGAAGTCAAACGTCTTCTGGACGCAGCCGAAATCCGAACCCTAGGTAAGCTTATCGGACTAGAGAGGGTTATCGTTCGAGAGGGTTGGGCGCGCCTCTCATTCAGAGAAGGAGTCGTGCCCAAGATAGCGAATCTTGAAGGACCTCTGAGAGAAAGACAGGTCAGTATGGACGTGCTCCGAGTGCATCCACTGTCTATTAAGCTAACCCGAGAGGGGTTTGAGCCGATGATAGAAGTAGTCGTCGTAACGCTATCGGCACTTTGCGCCTCAAGGGATAAGGCGGCATGAGTTTTCACGACGGTAAGCAGAACTGGAATCACAAATGAATCGCAAAACAATCCTGGTCCTGACAGTGGGAGTCCTGACAATCAGTTGCTCAGGCGAACAGAATACCGATGGACTAGTCGCAATGGTAGATAACTATACGCTGAGCATAGACGACGCCGTCGACCTACTAGTCGATGAAGAACGGCTTGCAGCTGATGCCGGCGTGGTCAAAGCTGTGGCCGAGCTATGGTTGAACTACACTCTCCTGGCCGAAGCGACCGCGACCGACTCTACATTTTCTATGCTCGACTTCGAGCCACTGGTCATGCGGCAGGCACAGCAGGTCATGGTCTTCCAACTGCGTGACTCAGTGATACAAGTCGACACCTTTATGACCGAAGAGGAACTCCGACAGCTCTACGAGACCGAAGAGCCAGCGCTCGAGATGCGGGCAAGGCACATAATGTTTCAACTGCCCATCGGGGCTACGCCAGTCCAAAGAGACAGCGTCGTAACAGCGCTATCCGGTGTCCGAGATCGCGTCATCAGAGGCGAAAACTTCTCAGGACTGGCACAAGAACTCAGCCAAGATCCGGGGACAGCGTTGAACGGAGGTGACCTAGGACCATTTGGCCGTGGCGATATGGTCGCCCCATTCGAGGAGGCAGTGCTGGCTTTACAGCCAGGTGAGATCAGTGAGGTAGTAGAGACACCGATGGGACTACACATTATCCGGCTAGAAGAGCGACGGGTTAGGGCATTCGAAGAAGCAGCGACTCTGTACCGGAGCCAGGTCCAAGCAAGGACTGTACAGGAGGCAGAATCGGCCTTCGTGGCAAGTCTGTACAACCGGGCTGCACCTATGATTGTCGAAGGAGCGGTCGAAATCGTTCGAGAATTGGCTGAGAATCCAAGCTCGTCACTGTCGGGGCGCGCCACACGTCGCCCTGTTATTGAGTGGAACGGGGGTGCTGTATCCGTCGGAGACATAAAAACACTTATACAACTGGAATCACCAACACTCCCGATGCAGCTTTCGGAGAGTTCCGACGATCAGTTGATCGAATTTCTTCGCAGCCTTGCACGACGTGACCTGCTCATCCGTGAGGCGGAATCTGAGGGGCTACGGCCGGCCAGAGACAGTGTAGAGGCTATGGTAAAAGAAGCGGGTACCCAGCTCCGTAGTGCAGCGCGTGTACTCGGCTTCTTAGACCTCGACCAAGCTCCAGGGGAGGCTCTAGAGATCGCTGTAGCCCGGGCAGTAGAAAATGCTTTAGTGGATAATCTATCGGGGGCAACACAGATCGTTCCCCTAGGTCTTGTAGGTTTCCAACTGCGCGAAGGGAGTTCGAGCGGAGTATTCGACGAAGGGGTAGGCCAAGTGGTACTCGATGTCGCTCAGATAAGAGCTGCTCGGCAACTCTCTCCCGTGGAGGAAACCCTTACCACGCCCACTACAATCGACACAATCGGACGATAGCAGGAACCCTTCAATGGTCGAGGTTTACGAGACTTGATGATGAAATGTAACGTCCTAATAGCCGCACTAATCCTTCTCTTTCCGCGAGCAGGCCAAGCCCAGCTGCAAGACCTAGATGTCGTCGACCGTCTAGTCGCGGTAGTTGGAGACTCAGCTATCGTCCAGACGCAGGTCCAGGAAGAGATTCAGAGAATGCAGCTCGGAGGGGCACCGGTTCCGAACCCGGGCACCGCCGACTACGACGTCCTTTTCGAGCAGATTCTTAATCGCTTCATCGACCGCTTACTCGTTCTTCAAGCGGCCGCAAGCGACTCACTTTTACAAGTTAGTGACGAGGCCATCAACGAACGAGTCACCGAGCAAATCACTCAACTCACGACTCAGTTCGGAGGGCAAATCCAACTACAGGAAGCACTCTCAGCAGAGGCACTAACACTAACAGAGTACAGAGATATCCTCAGTAACGAGCAGCGCGTGCGACAGATAGAACAACTGTTCTATCAGTCCCGCCTACGTGAGGCGCAACCAGTCGAAGTTTCGGAAGAGGATTTACTCGAGCGGTTTCAGGAAGCCCGGGGCCAACTAGAGCAGAGGCCAAGGCTAATGACAATACGACAGGTGGTGGTCCAGCCTGTGGCGACCGATGCCGCGATAGACACAGCCCGTTCACTAGCAGAAGACCTTTTGGCGAGGGTCAGAGCGGGAGAGGACTTCGCAGAACTCGCGATCCAATACAGTGGAGACCCTGGGAGTGCAGCGCTGGGGGGGGATCTGGGTTGGTTTCGACGTGGGCGAATGGTCCGCGAGTTTGAGGAGACAGCATTCAACCTGCTCGACGGCCAAATCAGTGATGTCGTCGAAAGCGATTTCGGGTTCCACATCATCAAGGTAGAGAGAATGCGGCCTGGAGAGCGGAATGCACGGCACATCCTAATCATTCCACAAAAGACGGAAGAAGACCTCGCTCTAGCGCGCGAGACAGCGATGCATGTTAGGCAACAGGCAGAATCAGGGACGCCCATGATCGAACTTTACGAAGAGTTTTCAGATCCAGCCGCCCCTGACTCAATCACGCTCGCCTTTGAGCAACTCGATGAACTTCCGCCGGCGTACGGGATGCTTCGCACAGCAAATCAGAGTGATCTGGTAGGCCCCCTTGAGTATCAACTTCCGAATGGAGAAACACGCTACGCCATAGTCTCCGTAACCGAGGTGCGAGAAGCTGGGGCATACACCTTTGAAGATCTAAAAGCCCAACTCGCAGCGCAGTTGCAACAGGAGCGGCAGATCGAGCGCATCATGCGTGAGCTTCGAGCGCGAACGCATATCGACATCCGCATGTAGGTGGGCGCTCGTCTCGCCCTCACACCGGGGGACCCGCGTGGGATTGGTCCGGAAGTAGCTCGCAAGGGCCTAGTTCACTTAAGCAAAACACTACCCGACGCAGACATCGTTGTATTTGGACCCAACGGGCCATTACCCCACGAAGCTCTAGAGACCTTCCAGGCACAGGGACAAAAAAGACCAAGAGACGGTTTATGGGCCGCAGATATTGCTGCCTCCTCAATCGAAAGTGCTGTTGAGGCAGCCCTAGCGGGTGAAATCCAAGGGATCATAACTAGTCCACTGCACAAGCCTTCCTTGAGGCTCAGTGGTAGAGTTTTTCCCGGCCAGACCGAGATGATTGCCTCACTGGCAAATTCAGATCAAGTAGGCATGCTCATGGCGGCAGAGACGACACGACTTGGAGCACCGCTCCGCGTGCTACTTGGAACGACACATATCCAACTTCGTTCGGTCCCGGACGCCGTAACTACAGACCTCTTGGTCCATCAGTCGACCATGTTGCACACCGCATTAGTGGATGACTGGGCGATCACTGATCCTAGACTGGGCATGTGTGCCCTAAATCCACATGCTTCAGATGGAGGTCTCTTCGGTGACGAGGAGGAGTACATCTATGGTCCGGCGCTAGAGTCTCTAAACGCTTCGGGAGTGAACGTCACAGGTCCACTGCCTGCCGACACAGTCTTTATGCGCGCTCTGTCTGGAGAGTTCGATGCGGTGATAGCTCCATACCACGACGTAGGGATGGCAGCCTTCAAGACGGTCTCCTTCGGAACCGGGGTCAATGTGACACTCGGGTTACCGTTCATCAGAACATCACCAGACCATGGAACGGCATTCGATATTGCGGGCTCTGATGAAGCTGACCCTACCTCAATGATCAAAGCCCTCACACTTGCTCATCGCCTTGCAAAGAATCGCTTTGACACCCCACCCGCTGATGTCTAAGCTTTGTCTCCGGAGAATGGTTAAGCCTTTTCGCCACCCAATCCGGTGATCAAACTCACTCGTGTCTCGAAAGAGTATCCGCATCGAGGTTACGCTTTGCGCGATGTCTCTTTGCGTGTGAACAAGGGTGAGTTCGCCTTCCTCACCGGGCACTCCGGATCGGGCAAGTCCACTACGATGCGGCTCATCCATATGTCGGACCGCCCTAGCTCTGGGGAAATCAACGTAGATGGATACTCTTCCGATCACATCACACAACGAGATCTGTGGAAGGTTCGTCGCCTCGTTGGAATGGTATTTCAGGACTTTCGACTCCTTCCCGGCCGAACGGCACTCGAGAATGTAGCCTTCGCACTCGAAGTAACAGGAACACCCCGAAAGGCGATCCCGGCAAGAGCAAACCTCCTTCTGGCCCAAGTCGGTTTCGCCCCCAAAACAGATGCACTGGTGGAACAGTTGTCCGGTGGGGAACGTCAACGCGTAGCCATCGCTCGAGCCCTAGCAAACGAACCGGACATCCTCCTTGCCGACGAGCCTACAGGAAACTTAGACGACCAAGCAACCAGTGAAATCCTCGACTTGTTTTGGGACATCAACGCAAACGGAATGGCCGTGCTTATGGCCACACACGATCTAGAGCTAATAGGACGCCACCCTAACGCCCGCGTAATTGAGCTCGATCAAGGGAGACTCGTATCTGACTCGAATATCATGCGATCCGGGACCCACTGATGTATGCAATCCGTGAGGCAGCGGCTGCGTTCAGGCGTGCGCCTATCCTGACGGCTCTGTCTGCCGGCATGGTCGGCTTAGCGCTGTATGTGGTGGGACTGTTTTCGCTAGCGACGTACAACCTCCGAATCGCTCTGGAGGCCATCGAAGAGCGCGTTGAGATAGTCGTCTACATCCGTGATAACACTCGCCAAAGCGAGATTGACCTATTTCTCACGGAAATCATGGATTTCCAAGAAGTGTCAAATACAAAACTGATCTCAAAAATGGACGCCTTGGAGCGTGCTCAGCGCGATCTTCCGGAGTTCGGACAGCTATTCTTGGACTCCGAGGTAAATCCCCTCCCACAATCAATCGAAATAGCGCTAAATCCAGGAAATCGAACACCGGAAGCAATAGCGAAAGTAGTAAAAGCCGCTCAAAGCTATACGTTCGTTGAGGATGCGCTTTACGGTGAAGAATGGGTCGATCGGCTCTTCGCCCTGAGAAAGATCGGCTTGGCCACAACGACGGCTGCAGGTGCGGCGTTCGCAATGGTTGCTGCGCTAATCATTGGGGCAGCGCTGAGAATTGCAGTCTTTGCAAGACGTGAAGAGATTTACGTTATGCGGCTGGTAGGGGCACGGAACGGATTCATCAGGAGCCCATTCCTACTTGAAGGAGCCCTCGCGGGACTCACAGGTGGTATACTTGCGTCAGGGCTCACATACGGGAGCTACAGGGGTGTCTCTACTTACATGTTAGATGTCGCTTGGATCCCCTTCAGCTGGGTCGGGATAGGACTAACAGCCGGGTTACTGTTCGGTACGATTTCAAGCGCCGTGGCAATCCATCGCCATCTGAAGAAGGTTTGAGGATGAGACCCGCATGCCTCATCAGTGTGGCGATAGCTCTGACGCTGAGCACACCAGCTTCCGGGCAAAACGTAAACCTCAATAGGGAGATCCAGCAAAGTCAGAGGCGCCTCGAGCAGATCCGTGAGGAACGGAGGCGTCTACAACGGGATCTAGGAGAGGTTCAAAACAGAGTTAGAGACGCAGCTACTGAACTAGGCAATCTCGAACGTCGGTTGAGTGCAACCCGGTCAGCCCTAGCCGAGGTAGAATTTCAGTCTGAAGCCACAACCGAACAGGTCGTTGGAGCCACACGCGACCTAGTTATGTCTCAAGAACAACTTGCGACTCGCAAAGCGATTCTCGCTCGGAGGCTAAGAGATATATACAAAATGGGTCCGACGCATACGATACAGGTGTTTTTGGGCGCGCGTTCCTTCACAGACGTTCTAACCCGATATCGTTACCTTCAACGGATTGCGGCTTTCGATCAAAGCTTGGTTGAGCGCGTCCGCAAACTAGAGGCCACCCTGACCCGACAAAACGATGTGCTGCGGGAGAGGATGTCGGTTCTCGGTACCTTGCGTCAGGACCGACTTACAGAGGTCGCGCATTTACGCTCGGTGGAGCAGGCACACCAATCGGCCATTCAGCAGTATCGAACCAGAGAACAAACGGCTTCGACGAGACTGGAAGAACTGAGTGCAGACGCAAACAGGATGACGACCCTGATCGGCGCACTCGAAGAACGTCGCAGAGATTTGGAATCCCGAAGTGAAGCAACTCTGTCATCCGAGGATGTGGGCTCTCTAGAGTGGCCGGTCGACGGAGAGCTCATATATGAGTTCGGACGCCACAGGCGATCGAACGGGACTGTCATACGGTGGAACGGAATCGGAATCGGAGCTCGCACTGGCACCCCCGTAGAAGCTGTGAGAAGAGGAATAGTTGCTTATGCGGGCCCATTCGAGGGCTATGGGCCAACGGTTATGCTTTCCCACGGAAACGGCTTCTATACGCTATACCTGTATCTGGATGAGATCAGTGTGGTCGAAGGACGAGAGGTGATGGAAAGCGACGTAGTAGGCACTGTGGGTGGAGCTGATACCCCGGAAGGTTCACATCTGGAGTTTCAGGTTAGGGCACCCATGGAAGAGGGATCCTCACCCCAAGCACAAGACCCTCTGATTTGGCTCCGAGGCCGGTAGCATCGATTATGGGATTGCATGATATCGTCGGTCATGAAAGACTACGCACTTCGATCTTTCGTGCATATGACTCAGGAAAGCTACCGGCCGCACTACTGCTGCACGGACCACGTGGAATCGGTAAACAGAGACTTGCCCTATGGATCGCTCAACTGACCGTCTGCACTGGGACTGCCACTGAAAAGCCGTGCGACAGTTGTGGGCCGTGCCGGATGGTTCGCTCGCTGGAGCACCCAGATGTCCACTGGTACTTCCCCCTCCCGCGACCCAAGGTATCAAGTAAAGAGAAGTTAGCTGAAGCGCTGGAAGCGGCTCGGTTTCAGGAACTTTCTGAATACCGTGCCCAAAGTCTCGTTCCAAGCTGGTGGGATGACGTCCGCGGACTCTATCTCGGTACGATCACAAATCTCAGAAACCAGGCCACCAAAAGACCCAGCATTGCCAAAGGCCCTGTCTTTATTGTCGGTCAGGCAGAATTTCTCGTGCCTCAAGCGGCGAGTCCTGAAGCAGCGAACGCTCTTCTAAAGCTTCTCGAAGAGCCCCCAGGACAAGCACGTTTTATCCTTACTAGTAGCGAACCTGGCATGCTTTTGCCCACCATCAAATCGAGAACGGTTCCATTGCATGTACCCGCCTTGTCCCGCGAGATGGTATACGCTTTTCTAACAAACCACTTCAGTATTGACGAAAGAAAAGGCAAGTGGGCCGCGCAGTTAAGCCAGGGCTCTCCTGGTCGCGCAATGGCATTTCTTCCGCATGAGGGTGAGCTGGGTCCGCTAGAAGATCTTCGCAGACGTGCCTTCGACATAGTGGTAGGTGCCACAACGCAAGACCGGGGCCCGGGATATCGACTAGCGGCATCGTTTCCTTCGACTCGGGCACGCCAGCTAATCGATCTTTTCACATTCGTAGAGGTGTGGCTTCGCGATCTTGCAGCCGCAACAGCTGGTGCCGATAAGCTTATAATCAATTACGACGCGCTCACCCGCTTGAAAAAGCACGCCAATGAAGCTGGGATCCCGCCGTCTCGAGTCCCCTCCGCCTTCCCTGCTGTCGAACGCGCCCGCGAGCTAGCTCGCGGGAATGTGAATCCTCAACTGGTCGTTAGTGGACTTGTACGGGATCTTCGCCAAGTTCTGCTCGACTCCTCCATTCCCACCGCCGCAGGATCCAGACGATGAGCACACGACCGGACGGTCTGACGCATCTTGATGCCGATGGTCGACCCCAGATGGTGGATGTGACCGCCAAAGACGACTCGCGGAGGACAGCCGTCGCTGAAGGACGGATCGTAATGAAACCAGAAACCCTCAAGCGCATCATGGAGGGGCGAACAGACAAAGGGGACCCCGTACAACTGGCTCAACTGGCAGGCGTCATGGGTGGCAAAAAGACGGCGGACCTAATCCCCCTGTGTCACGCACTCCCCGGGGCATCTATAGAAGTTGAGTTAGAAGCAGATTTGGATCTTCCAGGCTTTCAAGCTCGAGCGTCCGCGAAGTACACAGGAAAGACTGGTGTTGAGATGGAAGCTCTCACCGGAATTAGCATCGCACTTTTGACAGTCTATGACATGGTGAAAGCTGTCGACCGCGGAATGTACATAGAGGGAATCCGACTTATAAGCAAAAAGGGTGGTGCGTCAGGATCGTGGAGTTCGGATTGAAGTCATACACTCTGCCCAGAGCAGACATCAATGTAGCTAACGATTAAGTAGGATCGGCACAGTGAGGCGCATACCCACTCTTAAATAGCGAGGCTGTACACCTGGGTTGGCTGCCTGCAGGTCTCGAACTGAAATGCCGTATTTCACTGAAATGTGAGATAACGTTTCACCCTGCTCTACAGAGTGCTCAACCACAGTCATCCGCTCTCCCTCAGGAATCGCAGCATAATTCAGAGTGAAGATCTCTCCCTGCCCCTCGGGAACACGAAGTTCGTATATCTCTCCTGGAGGCGTAAATCCTCGGAAAAGCTCTGGATTTAACCATCGAATTTCGTCTTCCTCACTTTCTGCAGCTTGTGCGAGAACATCTAACGTCGTTGCCTCGGGGACGTTCACATGGGTATACCGAAAGGGGGGGGCGGGCTCTGGGGGCTCGTAGCCATAACGTTCTAAGTCTTGAGCAACGATAATCGCACCCACCAACTTGGGAACGAACTCCCGAGTCTCCCGTGGCCAGTGCCGCCGAAGGGCCCAAAACAGTGAATCGGACGGCTGCTCAAGTCCAGCATTCTGTCGAAGAATTCGTTGTGCACGATTCGGTCCTCCGTTGTATGCCGCGAGGGCTAGAAACCAGGACTCGAATCGCCGGTACAATGAGCTAAGGTAGTCGGCCGCAGCGTCAGTTGACTTGAACGGGTTACGTCGCTCATCAACGAAGGCAGCCACAGTCATTCCATGCTCACGAGCCGTACCCGGCATGAACTGCCACATCCCCACGGCGCTTGCAGAACTGCGTGCTCGGGGGTTGTAGCCACTCTCTATGAGTGGAAGGTATCTCAGGGACTCCGGAAGCTCTCCTGCAGCGAGAACCGAGTCGACCATCTCCTCAAAAATACTCATCCGGTGAAGAAACTCAGGGAACCACGGCCTAGCTGCATTTTCCCAATATTGGATCCAATAGTCTACAGCTTCCCGAAACTCAGGATCTCGCATAACTGGTGACGCAAGTAATTCATCGACTCTTCCGGTTGACGTGGGAGGAGCCATAAATGTCCCGTGCAACGGCTCGAACCGCACAGTCTTTGGCCGCAACTCCACATCGGGTTCCGGAAAGAGAACTACATTGGTGGTCTCTCTACTCCCAACCAAAGAGCAACCCGAGCCTACCAGGAAGAGCACCAGCCCACCAAAGCGAGAACCCCTGGAAACTAAAAGATCCATTGGAGAACTTCTCTTACTCTAACCGTGGTAATTCGGTGCCTCGCGGGTTATCGTGACATCGTGAGGATGAGATTCTCTGAGCCCACCCATTGTCACCCTATTAAAGCGCGATTCCGTCCGTAACTCATTGATAGAACCGACCCCGCAATAACCCATACCCGCTCGCAGTCCGCCTACTAGTTGGTAAATGGTGTCAGACACCGGCCCCTTGTACGGCACACGCGCTTCAATCCCCTCGGGTACCAGCTTACGCTTGTCTCTAGAGGCATCTTGGAAATAACGGTCCGCAGACCCCTCTTCCATTGCGGACAGTGACCCCATCCCTCTGACAGTCTTGAAACGTCGTCCTTCGAGAAGAAATGTCTCACCCGGGGACTCGTCCGTTCCCGCGAATATTGAGCCCAGCATCACGCAATGCGCGCCTGCGGCAAGTGCCTTTACTATGTCCCCGGAGTAGCGAATTCCACCGTCTGCAATAATCGGAACGGAGCCATCCACGCCGTCTGTAGCATCCATGATGGCAGTCAGTTGAGGAAGGCCTACACCCGTCACCACTCGAGTTGTGCAGATCGAACCGGGACCAACACCGACCTTCACTGCATCAACACCCCTCTCTACCAATGCCCTCGCTCCTTCCACGGTGCCCACGTTGCCTCCTATGAGCTGAACATCAGGGAATCGCTCACGAACTTTCGCAACTGCCTTCAACACACCCTCGGAGTGTCCATGAGCGGTATCGACTACGATCACGTCCACACCGGCATCGACGAGCATCTCAGCTCGCTCTATGTCTTCAGCCGAAGCCCCGATAGCCGCCCCAACACGAAGTCGTCCGTGTTCATCTTTACAAGCATCTGGATACCGCCGGCGCTTGAAAATGTCCTTTACTGTTATCAAACCTCTCAAGCACCCATCATTATCAACTACTGGAAGCTTCTCGATACGGTGCTTGTGGAGAATTTCCTCGGCCTGCTCTAACGTTGTCCCAACTGGAACCGTTACAAGATTCTCGGATGTCATCACATCAGAGATTGATTTTGAGAGATCGGACTCGAACTGCAGATCTCGGTTCGTAATAATGCCCACAAGACGACCCGTATCTTCGACAATCGGCACTCCACTTATTGAGAAACGTGCCATCAACTCATGGGCGTCCTTGAGAGATCCATCCTGACCGAGCGTGATCGGATTCAGTATCATCCCACTTTCGGAACGCTTAACTCGATCTACCTCCCCGGCTTGCTTCTCGGGCGACAGGTTCTTGTGGATTACTCCAAGACCTCCCTCTCGAGCTATTTGTATAGCCATTCTAGACTCGGTCACCGTATCCATCGCTGCTGCGAGCAACGGAATACGGAGGGCAATCTCTCGCGTGACCAAGGTGGATACATCCGCATCCTTAGGATGCACCTGTGAATGCCCCGGTATCAGAAGAACATCATCGAAAGTAAGAGCTTCTTTCACTATCCGGCCGGCGGAATAAGCATCGGTCATAGACGATTAGACCTTTCAGAAAAGGCGAGCGCCCGCATCCACTTCCCAGACGAACCGAGCTTTGCGGAGCGGGCGAAAAAGTGCGCAGACTGAGCCTTTGATGATACCATCCGGGACGATAGATGGACTCTCGTGTATCGTCAACGCCACCAAAGCTATTGGGGACCATCCACGAATACTGAAAGCACGGTGAAGGTCATAGCAGACCTCGACGTTGTGCATAGTAAGTCACTTGGGTGACATCTCATTCCCTTCGACTCCCTCACCGGCGCATTCGCCAGCTGGCCTTTTTCTCTCTACTTCAGTATCTGAAGCCTCCGGATCGTGTCCATCGACTTCGACGTTTAGTGTCTCGTCCAGCACCTCAACATCTCGTCGCGAATCACTCTCAATGACGGATTTTAGATCATCAACAATCTGCCGACCTGCACGGGAGAGATCGGACAGGACCTTGTCAGCAGAAGATACTAACTGAAAAGCTTCCCTAATCGTCCCGGGGCTTACAGCCGTTCGTCGCAGCTTATCCTCAACTTCCTCAGCGAATTTGAGCAGACCCGAAGTCTCAACGTCAATTTTACTGGCGTACTTCGATTCCATGAACTCGATGTAGTCGAGAACCTGATACATTTGCTCTTCTGGTAACCCCTCGATCTTCCTGATCAGCCTTTGGCGAAGGACATCGTGCATTATCTACAGCGAGTTAGCGTAAGTGTGATAGTAAATTTCAACCGCGAAGTCAGAGTCTTGAAAAGACTTCGAGTCTCAAGCCAATCCTTCCAAATTTAGCTAAATTCTTGCCACACTGAACAATACCGATAAGCTCCTGCCATGTCTTTCTTTCCGCTACGCCCTGTCCCCGTCGCAGACGGAGCTGCGTCTCTTTACGAAGAGTGGCTAGCCTGGTTAAGGGAATCACTGAACGACTCTGACTGTGATCGCAACGAGCTCTGCCGAGAG
>CENY01030010.1_pt1 | contig 29336 bp, 28 predicted proteins | sample 356181 | NCBI WGS metagenome assembly CENY01 (sample SAMEA2619840, study PRJEB7988) | marine metagenome | isolation source: saline water (ENVO:00002010), including
CGTTGGCAATGGTTTCCAACGCGGTTCGATCAGCGCGCAGCGTCTCCAGTTGGTGCTGGGCGAAGTAGCCTACCTTGGCATGCGGGCCCCGGGTAAGCTCTCCGGACAGAGGATCCAGCTCTCCTACCAGACATTTGAGCAGGGTGGATTTGCCGGCGCCGTTGGCGCCAAGGATGCCGATTCGATCCCCGGGCAGAACCGACGCCCTTATGCCTTGGGCGATGGCCCGACCGTCGTAGCCGACGCTGACTTCATCCAGACGCAACAGCGGATCCGACATCCGTTCGGGTTCGGCAAAGCTGAACCGGTAAGGTGACTGGGCGTGCACCGCGGCCACGGTCTCCATGCGTTGCAGTGCCTTCAGGCGGCTCTGGGCCTGACGCGCTTTGCTGGCTTTAGCTCGAAACCGGTCGACGAAGGCGCGCATCCGCCTGATCTCTTGCTGTTGCCTGTCATAGGCGGCCTGGCGCTGGGTGAGCGCCGCGGCACGCTGACGCTCGAACTGGGAGTAGTCGCCCCGGTAAGTCTTGGCGCGTCCGTTTTCCAGATGCAAAATCTGGTCGCACACGCCGTCCAACAGGCTGCGGTCGTGAGCTATGAGTATCAGGGTACCGGCGAAGCGCCTCAGCCAGCCCTCCAGCCACACCGTGGTTTCCAGGTCCAGGTGGTTAGTCGGTTCGTCCAGCAACAGCAATTCGCTGGGGCTCATCAGGGCTTGCGCCAGGTTCAGGCGAATGCGCATCCCGCCGGAAAACTCGCGGTACGGTCGAGAGAACTCCTGCGCCGAAAACCCCAGTCCGTGCAGTATCTCGCCGGCGTTTGCCGCCGCACGATGGCCGTCCAGATCCTGGAACTCGGCATGCAGGTCGGCCAGCCGCTCCCCGGCGTTGTGTGCTGCGTCGTTGAGCGCGGCAATCTGCTGCTCTACGGCACGCAGCTGGCTGTGTCCGTCGATGACGAACTCCAGGGCTGGCCGCTCGCTGGGTTCCACATGCTGGGCCATGTGCACCACCCGCCAGCCCGCGGGTAGTGAAAGGTTGCCGCCGTCCGAGGTGAGGTCGCCGGTAATGAGGTGGAACAGGGTGGATTTGCCGGCGCCGTTGTTGCCCACCAACCCCACTTTATGCCCCGGGTGCACCACGAAGGACAGATCCTCAAAAATATTTTGCGAACCCCGGTGAAGGGCTACCTGTTCGGCTTTCAGCACGAGATTGTGGGCGCGGGTTGGTTAGGCGCTTACGGGTTCGTCGTCCAGGTGTCTTGGCGCAGCCTGGGGACGGCTGCGCAGTTCGCGAACGGTGACCGCGGAGTTGCGCGGCTGCTCGTCGATCCAGGACACCAGCTGTCGCCAGGCCGGCGTTTCCTTGCGTGCAGCCCGGCAGTCGATCATGTCGATGACGCCTTTGCCCTGTTCAACAGCATCCGTGTAAACGGGGCTTTCGCGGAAGGTGGCGACGCTGGGAATATCCAGGCAGCTCAAGAAATGCTTCAGCTTGACATGGGTTTCGGTATTGGGGTGCACGCGGTTGGCGATGACCCCCACGGGTCGCGGCGCGTCGCGCAGCAGACGGTGCGTGAGCAGGCTGGTAATAAAACCGCCAGCGGCACGAATATCGATGGCTGACGGCAGCACCGGCACCAGGATTACGTCCGACTGGCGCAGCAAGGTTTCCAGATCCCTGTTCCGGGCGTTGGAATGACCGTCGACGATGATGCGGTCTACGTCTGCTGGCATACGGTTGTGGAAGGTCTGGGTTTCATACATGCCGGCGCGCTGATGAGCGCGCACCAGGTGCACTGGCGGTAGCGAAGAATCGCGGTTTTCGCCCCAGTAACTGCTGGAAGCTTGCGGATCGTTGTCTACCAGCGCGACTGATTTTCCTTGTTTGGCGAACGCGGCTGCCAGGTTTGTGGCAATGGTCGTCTTGCCACAACCCCCCTTCCCGTTAATTATCAGAATCCTGTGGGCGTCGGGATTCATTTTTTACCCTTTCAAACCCCTCGCTCGCCGATGGCTCAAGCGTCGTGTTGTCGGCTTGGGCGCAAATCGGCGAGCAGGTCACTCATTGCTTTTCGCAACGCGCTTGTCAGCGGCGCGAAATGCGGAGTTGTCGGCTCTTGTTGCTGCTCTCTAGTGGAGCGTCTTGTCCTTCCCACGGGTGTCTTTCGCACGCGAAAGTTCGCGCGCTGTGAACAACCCTGTGGATAACTATAACACCAATATTTTTCGCCAGGCTAGGGCAGATTCTTATGAATGACCAGTGTTTTAGCAGGTAAACGCGCCAAACAGGATGAGATACAGGCGACCGTACGCAGCTTTCGGGGGTCGGGGCTTTTGGGCGTGCTGTCGCCCACCACCCGCGGTGTTGTCAGGTGCCCACCGCACCGGGTACGTAACCGGGTTGCAAGAAAAAGCCCGGGGGCGGTTCTGCTGCCCTAGGTGGGTTATGCTCGATGGGTTGCACCGGTAAATCGGGAGATCACATGGGCGCTCGGATGTTGAGTTATTCCAGCCTGCTGGGGTTGTGCTTGTGCGGTTGCATTGCTGCTGCAGCCTCTGCCCCGCTGCCGGTGGAGAACTACGCTGCGCTGCCGTACGTGCAATCCATGGCGCTTTCGCCGGATGGTGCCCGGTTAGCCATCGTGCACAACCTGGACGGGATGTCGGTTCTGGTAGTGCGCCGTCCGGAGGACGAGCAGTTCGTGCCGCTGCTTACCGGTGACAATGAACGCGGCAACATCGGTTGGATTCGCTGGGCGAACACCGAGCGGTTGTTGGTGGGTACCCGCTACACCGCGCTTCGCGGCACCACCTTCGGCTTGGAGACACGATTGCTCAGTGCGCCGGCGGGCGGCGGGGATCCGCGCTCGTTGCTTCGCGATAAAGAGGAAGACCGCTGGGGTCGCGGTGACAAGGGAACCTACATCCCTCAGTTCCAGGATCAAATCATCGACATGCTGCCCGATGACCGCAACCAAGTTCTGGTGGCCTGGGACCTGGAGGAGGTGCACTCCCCCGGTGTGTACCGTGCCAACCTCAGCAACTCGCGGCGCAGACTGGTGCACCGCCACGTGGCTGGGTACAGCGAATGGTTCACCGATCGACAACATCGTCTAAGAGTGGGCGTGGAGCGCCAACAGGGCCAGGTGATCATTCATGCGCGCGCGGTGGATTCTGATCAGTTTCGGCCGCTGTGGCGCTACCCGGCCGTCTCCCGGGAGGTGGTGGAGCCGCTGGGTTTCGGGGTGAATCCCAATGTGATGTACGTGCGCGCCTACCACGAGGAACACCTGGCGGTGTTCAAGGTGGCCCTGGATCAGCCCGACCGGCGCGAGCTGGTGTTGGCGTTGCCAGATAGGAACGTAGAGGGTCGGTTGGTCCACTCACAGCTAACCGGAGAGGCCGTTGGCGTGCTGCCACCCGGTGGACGCATGGTGACCTGGGATCCGCAGTATCTGGCATTTACCGCCGCGCTGGAGCGCGCGTTCTCCGGTCAGAGGGTTTCCCTGGTTGGCTTTAGCCGCGACGAGCAACGCTACCTGTTGTTTACCAGTGGTCCTGGAAATCCGGGAACCTATTATTTCGGGGATCGCAAGGCACGCACCGTCAGCCCGGTCGCCTACCGCTACCCGAGCCTGCCTGAGGCGGGCGTGCTGGGCAGTCAGCCGATGAGCTACGCCGCTCGGGATGGCTCAACGGTGCGGGGTGCGCTCACGCTGCCAGCCGGCGTCGAAGCCAAGGGGTTGCCGGCCATCGTCTTTCCGCAGGGTCCTTCCACCGCCAGCACCACAGAAGTTTTTGACTATTGGAGCGAGTTCTTCGCCAACCGAGGCTATGCCGTGTTGAAGGTGAACTTCCATGGTTCCGCGGGCTATGGGGTGGATACGCTGCGCGGCAGCATCCACGACTGGGATCGGACCATGCAGGACGATGTGGTAGACGGTGCGCGTTGGCTGGTCGAGCAGGGTGTGGCCGAGCCGGGTCGCCTGTGCTTGGTGGGTGCCAGCTACGGCGGTTACGCGGCGCTCATGGGCGCGGCTCAGGCACCCGATCTATTTCGTTGTGCCGTAAGCTTTGCCGGAGTGACCGATCTGGTTGATCTGGTGGATTACGCCAACCGGTTCGATGACGACGAGGTAGTGCGGGCGCTGGTTGGAAACGACACGGCGCAGCTACGCAACGACTCTCCGGTAGGTCAGGCGGAAAAGCTCCAGGTACCTGTGCTGTTGGTGCATGGCAGCGATGATCGGGTGGTTCGCGTCCATCACGGGCGCGCCATGCGGCGCGCGCTGGAGGCGGCGCAGAAACCCCACCGCTATGTGGAGCAACCCGGCGGGGATCACCTCTTGAGCTCCCAGGCGCAGCGGCTGGAGTTGTTTCGAGAGATGCAAGCCTTTCTTGCCGAGCACCTGCCGGTGCGCTGATTCGCTCAGCGGCTACCCGCGCGCAGTTGCGCTCCAGCGAGTGCCACGATGCCGATGAAGGCCACCAGGCTCCATCCGGGGATGGACAGACCCAGAAAGCCCCACACCACCTCCGCGCAAGCGCCGGTGCCGCGGGTCATGGCCATCAGCACTTCGCTCAAGGGGAAGGCTTCCAGCATGTAAGCCATGTCTGGGCCGCAAGCGGGAACCTGATCGGCGGGCAGGTTCTGCAGGTAGAGCTGGCGAATCGCAAAGCCGCCACCCACCACGGCAGCAAGCATGGAGCACAGTGGGTAGATGCCCCAGCGGGGGTTGTGCATGAGCCCTGCAAAAGCAAACGCGCCGGCCAGGAAGAACCAGATCCGCTGCATCAGGCACAATGGGCAGGGCGCCATTCCGAAAGCGTATTCCATCACCAGGGCGGCGCTCAGCAGTCCGCCGGTCAAAGCCAGCAGGGTGATTGCGGTGGCTTCGCAGTTATTTTTGAATAACGTCATCATCGGATCTGCACCACCACTTTGCCGATGGCCTGGCGCTCGCTAAGACAGCGCAGGGCTGCGGCGTATTCTTCCATGGGATATCGCTTGCCAATGAGCGGTTTGATCTTGCCTTGTTCGTAAAGCGCTAACAGCTCTTTTAAGTTGGCGTCTGCTTCATCGCGAAACTTCGCACTCCAGGAACCATAGAACACCCCTACGACCTGGCAGCTCTTCAACAGGATGAGGTTGATGGGCACTTTGGGGATGTCGCCGGCGGCAAATCCGATCACCAGCACTCGTCCGTACCAGCCGATGCTACGCATGCATTGATCGAACAGGTCTCCACCCACCGGGTCGTAGATGACATCCGCGCCCTTGCCGCCGGTCAGTTCCTTGACCCTGTCTTTGATCTGGCCGTCGCTGTAATCGACCAGGTCTGTGGCGCCGGCCGCTTCGGCCGCGGCGAGTTTCTCCGCGGTGCTGGCCGCGGCGATAACCCGCGCGCCCATGCAGGCACCCAGTTCCACGGCAGACAGCCCTACCCCGCCGCCTGCGCCCAGCACCAACAGTGTTTCCCCGGGCTGCAGGGCCGCGCGCTGCTTCAGCGCGTAGTAGGAGGTGCCGTAGGTCACGCTGATGGCGGCGGCTTCGGCAAAGGACATGCTGTCGGGAGCACGCCGCAAGATCACCTCCGGGGCCACCACCTGCTCGGCAAAGGTGCCGTGACCCAGGTTGCCGAACACGCGGTCCCCAACCGAATACCGGGTGCAGTCCGCACCCAGTGCGCTCACCACGCCGGCAAACTCGGTGCCCGGAGAAAATGGAAACGGGGGCTGGCTCTGGTACTTCCCGGCGATCATGAGTACGTCCGGAAAGTTCACCGCGCTGTCGTGCACGTCCACCAGTACTTCTCCAGGACCGGGCTCAGGGCTGGGGATGTCCTCCATTACCAGATTCTCTGGCTCGCCGTACGACTTGCACAGAACGGCTCTCATAAGATCTCCTATCGTGGGCAGAACGCAAGGGTACTTGGCGTTCGGCCAGCGTCAACCTTGGTCGTAGGGTGGTTTGCCGGGGAGACGGGGTGCCACCCAGCTTTGCGCGTGTTGCTGCAACTCGGGGAAATAGCCCAGAAAGTCGGCTTCCAGGGCGTCAAGCAGGTCCTCTACGGCGCCTGCGAGTTCGGAGTTCAGATGGGGCTGGCGGATGCGACGGGTGATTGAGGTCAGCCCGCGGTGCATGACGTCGGGCTCGCGGTATCCGGCGAGCAGATCAACCTCCTGCATGTAATCCAGAAAGCGTTGTCCGGAGGCGTTCAGCCACCCACGCTGGTCGGCGATTTCCGCGTACGCTCTGGCGCTAAAGGATTCCAGCGGTTCGGCGCTGAAGCGCTGCCAATGGCGAGCCAGGCAGTGGTCGGCTATGACATCCACAAAAGCCGGCGCCAGACGGCGCAGCGGCTTGGGAAAGCGCCTGCAGCTGGTGGATATCCCGGGCAGCTGGTTGCTGAAGGCGTCGATCCGGCGGTGCAGGCGCACCCCGAGCGCAAGCGGCGCCGGCAGATCGGCCGGCACCGTGCCTTTGATGAAGTCTCCCAGAAAGCCCCCTGCCAGTAGTTCAGGCACGGTCTGGTCTGTTGCCTGGTCCGCGATCAGGCAGTGGGCCAGGAAGTTCATGGCAGCGCCAGGTACGACTCCAGGAACTCATCAAACGGCGCCTCCTCCTCGGCTTCAATGCGCGCCTGTCGTTCCAGCGACTCTGCTGCCACGGCCTGTTCTCGAGCGAGTTCCTGTGCGGACAACCGATGCTGCGCGAAGTACTCCGCGTGAGCTACGGACTGGTTCATGGCAAAACGAAAAAATGCAATCTGATCGTCGCTCATGGCTTTGAGAACGCGCGCTGACGGTGTTTGCTCCGAATCGCCCAGCTTGGCTTGCTGTGTGCGCCAGGCCTGTGCGTACCGTGTGCCGTTCTCACCGTCGAGAAGCGCTATCAGCGGCTCGCAGGCGGAGATAATTGCCTGGCCCCAGCTGCTCAATTGAACCGCGCCTTCGGGAGCATCCAGTAGCACGCCCGGCTGCCTGCCACGTTCCACAGTGGTGAGTTGATTGCCGGCCAGGCGTGCCAACTCGGCCTCGTTGTCGGGCGGGCTGTCGGTCAGCAGGCAGTACAGCAGGAACAGGTCAAGGAACCGAATCTGGGCCTCGTCGATACCCAGGGGCAGGAACGGGTTCAGGTCGATGCAGCGCACCTCGACGTATTCGACGCCGCGGGCGCGGAGCGCGTTCAGCGGCCTCTCGCCACTTTGAATGCGCCGCTTCGGACGAATGGTGCCGTAGAACTCGTTTTCGATTTGTAGCAGCGCGGCATTGAGCTGGCGATACTCGCCTCCCACCTTCACGCCCACCCGCTGGTAGGCCGGAAACGGTTCGCTCAGCGCGGGCCGCATGGAGGCGTCGTACTCGTCGATGGAGTTGTAGGAGATGTGCAGGCGACTTTGTGCGTCGCTCTGGTAGCCGAGACGACCCATTCGCAAAGAGGTGGAATACGGCAGATACAAAGACCCTTCGTCGAAAGGCTCCAGGTTGTGAGCTTGATGCTTTGCGAACGACTTGCACACGGCCGGAGATGCGCCGAACAGATAGATCAGCAGCCACGAGTAGCGTTGGAAATTGCGAATCAGCCCGAAGTAGGCCTCGTTGCGTAAGGCCTGATCGTTGGGTCGCTCAAGATGTTGCGCGTACGCGCCCCAGAACTCGTCGGGCAGCGAGAAGTTGTAATGAATACCGGAGATGGTTTGCATCAATCGCCCATAGCGATTGCCCAGACCGAGTCGGTAGACGGTTTTGGCGGTGGCGATGTTGGACGAGCCGTACTGACCAACCGGTATATCTTCGTCGTTCCCCAGCATGCAAGGCATGCTAGCCGTCCAGAGGATTTCGTCGGCCAGGTTCTGGTATACGAAGCGGTGAACGTCGCGCAGCTGAGCAATCACCGCTTCAGGCGAGCGATGCACGTCGGTGATGAGTTCGAGTTGTGCCTCGCTGAAGTCGGTAGTGATGTTTGGGTGCGTGAGCGCGGAGCCCAGCTCAGGGGGATGTGCCTGATGGGAAAGCGTGCCATCACCCGAGGTTACTCTCAGGCTCTCTTTCTCGATCCCGCGACCCACCGAATCAAGCAGGGTCTGGGTGCTGCTGCCGGGCGCGCGTAAACTGCTCAGCAGCCGGGCGCCGAGCGCGGGAGCATTCGCGGGTGGTGCCGCCATGGTTTGGTTAGAGTCAGTCTGCCGCAGTTCGACCGGCCGTAAGCCTAGCTAGAAATCTGCGGTCGGACCAGCGTCCACGATGGGTTGATTCACATCGAAGCGCTCAAAATTCTCCACGAATTTGGCGATCAAACTGCGGGCCGCTTCATCGTAGGCGGCTTTGTCCGACCAGGTATTGCGTGGGTTGAGCAGCGACGCATCTACGCCATCCACCGTAACTGGGATATCCAGGTTGAACCCCGGCAGCTTTTCTAGCGCTGCGCCATCCAGCGAGCCGGATTGAATGGCGTGAATGATGGCTCGGGTGGTGGGTATGGCAAAGCGCTCGCCGACGCCGTAGCCGCCGCCGGTCCATCCTGTGTTTACGAGATATACCGTGGACCCGAATTCCTCTACGCGTTTGATCAGCAGATCGGCATAAACACCTGCCGGCCTGGGAAAGAAGGGCGCGCCGAAGCAGGTCGAAAAGGTGGCCTTGTAAGCTTCGGTGGAGCCCACCTCTGTGGAGCCAACGGCAGCTGTGTAGCCCGATAGAAAATGATACGCGGCGGCTTCTTTCGACAGAATGGAGACCGGTGGCAGAACGCCGCTGACGTCGCAGGTCAGGAAAATGATGCGCGCTGGCTCGCCGCCCCTGTTTTCCGGCACCTTGGCCTCGATGTTGGCGCGCGGATAGCAGGCTCTGGTGTTCTCCGTGAGCGTGGAATCCGTGTAGTCGGGCGTACGCGTGTCCTCGTCCATGATGACGTTTTCGACGATGGCACCGAAGCGAATGGCGTCGAATATGACCGGTTCGTTCTCGCGCGACAGGTCGATGCACTTGGCGTAGCACCCACCCTCGAAATTAAACACGCTACCTTTGCCCCAGCCATGCTCATCGTCTCCGATGAGAAACCGCTCCGGATCCGCAGACAACGTCGTCTTGCCGGTTCCAGAAAGACCGAAAAACAAAGTGACGTCGCCACCGTCACCCATGTTGGCGGAACAGTGCATGGGCAAGACGTCTTTTTCGGGCAGCAGAAAATTGAGTACCGAGAACATGGACTTCTTCATCTCGCCGGCGTAGCGCATGCCGGCCAGCAGCACCTTGCGCTGAGCGAAGTTGATCATGACGGTGCCGTCGGACGGGGTGCCGTCGCGCTCGGGCTCACAGACAAAGCCTGGCGCGTTGACCACCTGCCAGACTTCTTTGTTATGCGGATTGTAGTGTTCGGGCGTGATAAACAGGGCGCGACCAAACAGGGTGTGCCAGGCGAACTCGGTGGTCACTTGCACGGGTAGATAGTGCTCCGGGTCGGCACCGACGTGCAGGTTCGAAACGAACCGCTCGCGGTCTTCCAGGTAAACCTGGACTCGATCCCATAACGCGTCGAACACCTCCGGCGAGGCCGGTTGGTTCACCGAACCCCAGTCGATGGACTCGGAGGTGGAAGGCTCATCCACAATGAAGCGGTCTTTGGGGGAGCGGCCCGTACGCTTGCCCGTCTGCACTACGATGGCGCCGTTGCTGGCGAATTGACCTTCGCCGCGCAGTACGGCCATTTCCGCCAGCGACGGACCGGAAACGTCAACGTAAGTCGTGCTTTTGGTGGTGGTAGCGATGTCTACGGCCATGAACCAGTAGCCTTCCCGAAATCAAGTCGGCCGATTATGCCAGAGCGCCTATGGTTGTTATATCGGGATTTAATAACCGTTCACAATCTGCCCACGATCGCGCGCATTCTTGTGAACGCGCGCTAGTCCCCTTCCCCTTCCTGCTTGAGTTTGCGCAGCGCGCGGCGGGCGTTTTTGGATGGTCTGCTGCTGGGTACCTGCAGACCCAGACGTTCCATTCCGCGCCGCGCACGCTCCGCTTCCCTGGCTTCGATGCTCTGCGGCGTTTCCTCGAACAGGGTGGCAGCCACCTTGGCGCTGCCACGCTTTTCAGCAAGCCCCTTAACCAGCACCGTCTCCGGCAAATCGCCGCGCCGGATGGTCAGCATGTCGCCGATGGCAATTTCCTTGCTGACCTTGGGACGATTCTGCCGTGAGCTGTCCCCTTGCTGGTTGATGTGCACCTTGCCACCTTCGATGGCGCTCTTGGCTTGCGCGCGGGTTTTGAAGAACCGGGCGGCCCACAGCCAGCGGTCCAGCCTTACCTTGCCGGAGTCGGAGCCATTGCTGCTCATGGTGAGGCCGCAGCGCCTGGCATGATCTCTTCGAAGTCATGGATGGCCCGATGGGACAAGCCCGTGCGTGCGGGCCGGCCGGAATCCGGGCGGGCCACGGTGATCAGGTGCTGGATGCCGGACTGCTCTGCCGCTTCAAGCACGGCCGCGTTGTCGTCGATGAGCAGGGTGCGCTGCGGATCGTAGGGGTGCTCGCGGCGCAGCCGCGCCCAGAATCGCGGGTCTTCCTTGGGAGCGCCGTAGTCGTGACAGGAGATGTCCTCGTCTAACTTTTCGATCAGGTCGCTGTGCTGATCCTTCACCCGCAGGCTGTCTCGGTGAGCGTTCGTTACCAGTAGAGAGCGTTTGCCGGCGGCGCGCACCTGGTTAAGGAATCGCTCGGCGTTGGGTCGGTAGCTGATCAGGTGGGCAAGCTCCCTATGTAGCCCCACGATGTCTAGCTCGGTGTAGCTGGCCCAGTGGTCCAGACAATAGAAGAGCAGGTCCCCGCGCAGCTCACTCATCTGCGCGAATAGGGTCTGGCGAGCCGCGTTCAGTTCCAGGCCTTGGGCCAGGCTGTAGCGCTCGGGCACCAACTCGTTCCACAGGGTGTTGTCGTAGCGCAGATCAAGTAAGGTGCCGTCCATATCCAGCAGGACGGTGTCGATGGTCTGCCAATCAACCATGGTTGTTGGCGGTTGGGGATGGTGAAGCCATGGCGTGCCTATGATAGCTCGGTAGGCAGTCGATGCGCGGTATTGAGGAGAAACAGGTGGGCGTTCCAGAACTGATGGCGGTACGCACCGTGGCGCGGACTCGTTTTTTCCGCATTGAGGAGATGGATCTTGCGTTCGCCAGCGGCGAGCGGCGAACCTACGAGCGCCTGGCCGGTGGCGGGCGTTCGGCCGTGATTGTGGTGGCCTTGGACGCCGACGGTGACCTGCTGCTGATTCGGGAATATGCCGCTGGGTTTCACGAAGTGCAGCTAACCCTGGTAAAAGGCGCCACCGAACAGCACGAGTCTCTGCAAGACGCTGCGAATCGCGAGCTCAAGGAAGAGGTGGGCTTCGGGGCACGGGACATTCGCTTCGTCAAATCGCTCACCGTAGCGCCCGGCCACATGGGGTTTACCATCAACGTCATGCTGGCTCGGGATCTGTACCCGGAATCTCTGCCTGGGGACGAGCCCGAGCCCCCGGAGCTGGTCAGGTGGCCGGCGAATCGGCTCGACGAGTTGTTCGGCGCGGAGGATTTTACTGAGGCGCGCGCAATTGCAGCGTTGTGCATGGCCAGGCCGCTGCTTGGCTGTTGAGAACGCGCACCAGGGCCATTAAGGCGGTGCGCTCATACGAATAGGGAGTTGTCCATGGAACATCTACTGCCTGACCTGGTGCGCATAACGGCGGCTGCGGGCGAGGCCATCCTGCAAGTGTACAGTTCGGATTTCGCGGTACAGACGAAGTCCGACGAATCCCCGCTCACGCAGGCGGATCTGGCCTCACACCGCGTCATCGTGGAAGGGCTCGCCGAGATCGCACCGGAGATCCCGGTGCTCTCCGAGGAATCCGTGCCGCCGGAATACGCAGTCCGCAGCCAGTGGGACCGTTACTGGCTGGTGGATCCGTTGGATGGCACCAAGGAATTCGTCAACCGCAACGGCGAATTCACGGTGAACATAGCGCTGATCGAGGGTCAGCGGGCACGATTGGGTGTGGTGGGTGTGCCCACCCAGAATATCGTGTACACGGGGGATGCGGATGCTGGTGAAGCCCTCCGAATCGACCTTGCAGATACCCAGGCCGCGCCGCAAGCGCTCACTGGGCGTAGTTGGGATGATCCGGGCAGCCTGGTGGTGGTGGCCAGCCGTAGCCATGGGGGGGAGCGCCTGGAGCGCTACCTGGAAGATCTGGCTTTGCGCTTCGGTGAGGTGGCGCGTACGCCTGTGGGCAGCTCGCTCAAGCTCTGCATCCTGGCAGAGGGGCGAGCGGACATTTATCCCAGGCTGGGCCCGACTTCCGAATGGGATATCGCGGCTGCTCACGCTGTCTTGTCAGCTGCGGGAGGCGATGTTTGGGCGGCGGGCGGCGCTTCAATCACCTACAACGCCAAAGAGAGCTTTCTCAATCCGGAGTTCATCGCCGTGGCCGATGCTTCTTTCGACTGGAAGGGCTCCTTGCCGGATGTTCCGCCCAAGGAGTAAAGCCTTCAACAAGGCGCTACACGCAGGAAAAATCCATGCGTAAACGCAGCGTTGGATAAAACGTTAGTCGAGGGGAGGGGGGGTTGGCCTCACTAGCCGGGCCTATGTTTGTGCGTTCGCCCTGCCGAGGAGAAATACACTGTATGTACATACAGCTCCGGCTAGTGAGGCCATCAAATATACAGAAATAAAATCGGAATTAAAGCCTGTTTGGGCGCCTCCCAATCGATCCGCTCCAAATAGCTAACCACATCAACGCTTTAGCTATTTCAAATCCATATTTCTTTCACTTTTGGCCCAAATTGTCCGAAATCCTACAAACGAATTACAGGAAGCAAATTGCCAGCAATGGCTGCAAGCGATAGTTTGCCAGGGGTATTGAGGAGTTGATCCGCGTTCCCGCAGGGGGAGATGTGCATGGACGGGCCCTATGAGAGTTACCGGTCGAACGAGACCGCAGCCAGGCTCATTGCTTGGTGGGGTCCCTGCGTGTTTTGGGGCACGCTGAGTGTTCTATTTGGGGGTGTGCTGCTGTTGGGCTAGCAGCCACTCGCCTGGACCGCTGTGGAAAATTCCTTTTTCACCAGCCACTTAAGCGCCAGCTCGTAGTTGTCGAACAGCTCGCTGTTGCCAACTGCGCACGATACCCAGTACGCGCCGGCGCAGGTTTGCGCATCCAATTCCGGGTCGATGACCATGGCGATACACGCTCTGCTACTCGGTGCGTAACTGCGCAATACGAATCGGGAAAACGGCTTTTGGCTCTCCTCGTTAGGCGGGTCCAGCTCCATGCCGCGCAGGTCCATGAGCTGGGGAAGCGACGGATCGTACTCCGGGTCGCCGATGAGCGCGCCTGCAGCCGCGTGCACGTCGGCCATATTGACTCGGCCGGTCACGGTCAGGGTGATGAGCCCGTCATTTTCGTTGATGTGGTAGCTGGCGGGCATACGAGTTCCTTCCAGGCAGGTGCTTGATCGATACTAGTGGAGCAGGTGGCGCAATAATGTGCGCTGCTAGCACTTTCACAGGAAGGCAATGATGACATTCACAGGAAGCCGCTCATGAGGTTCGTCATTTATGGCCCTGGCGCGGTGGGGGGAACCATTGCTGCCAGACTGTCGCTTGCAGGACACGAGGTGTTGCTCATTGCCCGGGGCGACCATGGCGCGACGCTGCGCTCTGAAGGGATGCGCTTCGTAGCGCCGGAAGGCGAACATCGGCTGCGGCTTGACACTGTGATGCACCCCGCTGAAGTCACCTGGCGGGAAGACGACATGGTGCTGCTTGCCATGAAATCCCAGCATACCCACGCTGCCGTCGCCGCGCTGGCGGAATGCGCGCCCGCGCAGACCAGTGTGATTTGCGCGCAGAATTCGGTGGCGAACGAGCGCGTGGCCCTGCGCTGCTTTGCCAACGTATATGGCATGCTGATCAACCTGCCGGCCATGCACATGATGCCCGGTGAGGTGTTTAGCTTCGGCGAGGGAGCCAGCGGCTTACTGGACGCGGGGCGCTTTCCCCGGGGTGTCGATGAGCGGGTCGAGCGGCTGACCCAGGCGCTGGCGGGTAGCGGTTTCGTGGCGGATCCCGACCCCAACATCATGCGCAAGAAATACGCGAAGCTTCTGCTCAATCTGGCCAACGCGCTGGAGGCTGCTACGGACACCTACGCCGACACCGAAGATCTGGTGGCCCAACTGCATGCCGAGGCCCGGGCGTGCTTTGACGCCGCGGGGATCGATTGCGGGGAGCCCATTGAGGCGCAAGGTGGCGGGCGGGAAATTTATACGTTCGCCACGCTGCCGGGGCAGGAGCGCTTCGGGGGTTCCACGTGGCAGAGCCTCAGCCGCGGAACCGGGAACATTGAGACGGACTACCTCAACGGTGAGGTGGTACAGCTGGGGCGTCTTTGCGGCGTGCCCACGCCGGTAAATGAGCTGTGTCAGCACCTGGTGCGACGTATGTTGCACGAGGGGCTACCGGTGGGATCGTTCAGTGTCGACGACGTGCGCGCCCAGGTGCGCGCGCTTGCGAAGCGTTAACGAGTTTACATACAGATGGTTTGATGGCGCGCTACAAGGTTTGCAGCCAGTCGTCGTCGCTGCCTTCGTTGATGCCTTCGAACATGAAGGTCGACAAGTAGCGCTCACCCGTATCGGGCAACATGACCAGAATTACCGACCCGGCCGCTGCTTCAGCGGCAACCTCGAGGCCCGCGGCCAGGCTTGCGCCGGCTGAAACGCCCACGAATATGCCTTCGTTCTGCGCCAGCCCCAGTGCCGCCTCCTTAGCAACATCCTGATTGACGGGCACGATGCGATCGGCCACTTCCGCGTTGAGCACGTCCGGGACGAAATCGGGAGTCCACCCTTGAATCATGTGTGGGCTCCACTCCTCACCCCTGAGCAAAGAAGCCTGCTCTGGTTCGGCGGCAATGATCTTGATGTCGGGGCGCCCGGCTTTTAGCACCTCCCCGGCGCCGGTCAGGGTGCCGCCGGTCCCCCAGCCGGTCACCCAGTAGTCCAGACGTTCTCCCGCGAAATCCTGCAGGATCTCTGGACCCGTGGTGCTTCTGTGGTAGGCCGGGTTGGCTGGATTTTCGAACTGGCGGGCGAAAAACCAGCCATGCTCCGCCGCCAGCTCCTCGGCGCGCCGCACCATGCCGCTGCCACGCTCGGCGGCGGGCGTGAGGATCACCTTGGCGCCCAGGGCGCGCATGACCTTGCGGCGTTCGATAGAGAATGACTCGGCCATGGTCGCCACGAACGGGTGTCCGGTGGCCGCACAGACCATAGCCAGCGCGATTCCGGTGTTGCCCGAGGTGGCTTCCACCACGGTCTGGCCCGGCGCCAACTCGCCGGAATCCGTGGCGTCTTTGACGATGGCGTAGGCGAGCCGGTCCTTGACCGAAGCAAGCGGGTTGAATGCCTCGACCTTGACGAAGATCTGAATCCCATCCGGTCCAGTCCGGTTGAGCTTGACGATGGGCGTGTTGCCGATGGTTTGTAGGATGTTGTCGTAGATCATTTGCTGCCCCAGAGTTGTCGAGCAAACCGGCTAGCCTAACCCGGCCCACGGTGGACGCAAGCGCGAAAGAGCCCCACGTGTCCATCCTGCGCCTAGCGCGGCGCGTGAAGCCGCTGTACGCAAATGGCATGATCTAGGTCTACTGATTAGAGGTGGGCGCGCGCTTGAGCGACGAGGACCGGCGCAAGTGGGATGAGCGATACGGCCAGGGTGCCTATGAAGGGCGGCCCTCGCCGAGCCCCTGGTTGGTTCGCTGGTTGCCGCAAGCTCCACCAGGAAAAGCCTTGGACGTAGCCTGTGGTCTTGGCCGTAATGCGCGCTTCATGGCAGACAGCGGCTACCGCGTGGATGCGGTGGATATTTCCCAACAGGCCATCGATCGTGGAGCCGAGCTGGCTGCGAATCAGGGGCTCCAGGTGAGCTGGCTGGCCTGGGATCTGGATACAGGCTTGCCGGAAGCGCTGGACGGCTATCAGGTGATCGCCCTATTCCGTTACGTCAACGCACCACTGCTCGAGACGCTTGCCGAGCGCCTGACTCCGGGCGGATACCTCATCGTGGAAGAGCACCTGCAGACTTCGGAGCAGGTGGCGGGGCCGCGCAATCCGAGCTTCCGGCTGGCGCAGGGAGAACTGCGGCGCCAGCTCGACGGGTTGCGGCTGATCGCCGCGGAAGAGTCTCTGCTGCAGGACCCTGACGGACAGACCGTGGCGTTGACCCGCGCCGTGGCGCAGAAGGTGGGCTGATTTCAGCCCAACTGCTGCGCCCATTCCAGGGTCTGAGTGTAACCGTCCATCACCTTTAGGGCTTGGTCCTCTCCAACCGTGGGCAAGCCGAGGACCAATCGGTTCACGCCTTTCTCCGCCAACTCCGCCAGCACCTCGGGGTTTTCCGCGTTGCCGAATACGGTGATCTCGATCTCCGCTGGGTCGCGTCCCTGCTCCTCGCACAGCTGGTTCAACTGTGCCAGGCGCTCATCGAAATCTGGCGCCAGAATGGGCAGCCAGCCGTCGGCGTACTCCACGATGCGCTCGATGGCCCATTTGGAAGACGCGCCGATGAGGATGGGTGGGTGCGGCTTGCGAACGGGCTTGGGTTCTACCCAAACGGGATCGAAGTCCACGAACTCGCCGTGATACTCCGCGTCTTTTTCGGTCCAGCATTGCTTCATGGCCAGCACGTGTTCGCGCAGCACTTTCCAGCGATCTCCAAATTCCACGCCGTGATTCTCCAGTTCTTCGGCGTTCCAGCCGGCGCCGACGCCAAACAGAAAGCGTCCTCCGGACAGGGAATCCAGTGAAGCCACCCGCTTGGCCAGAGCGATGGGGTGATGCTCCGGGACCAGGCAGATGCCGGTTCCGATCTGCAGATTCTCCGTGACGGCGGCTACCTGGGCGAGGTACGTGAACGGCTCATAGCTCTCCCAGTAGATGCTCGGAAGATCGCCCCCCAGCGCATAGGGCGTGCGCCGCGATGCCGGGATGTGGGTATGCTCGACCACGAACAGCGACTCGAAGCCTCGCTCCTCCGCGGTGCGGCCGAGCGCCGTCGCCGACATGGAGTAGTCCGTGGGAAAGCTGGATAGTCCGATATTCATTGTTGTGGTCCCTGACACAGCGCAGATCGCTGCACGCTAGCACAGAACATCCTTGCATTCGCCCATCGGCCTGATGAGTATTGCCAACCTCGAATGCAAGGCAACTTTAGGATCCTCTATGCGAAGTCGTGCCAAGCCAACATGCAAAGCATTGGCTGTTTTGTTTTTTGCCTTTCTGGCTTGCCAGACCGCTCTAGCGGCCAATGCGCCGATTCGGGCCAACAAGGGAATGGTGGTCTCGGCGAACGCCATTGCTTCCGAAGTTGGCGCGCAAGTTCTGCGTCGCGGCGGCAATGCGGTGGATGCGGCGGTGGCAACCGCGTTTGCGCTGGCGGTGGTGCATCCCACCGCCGGCAACATCGGTGGGGGTGGCTTCCTGGTATTCCGTCCTGATCAGGGTGAGCCGGAGGCCTTCGACTTCCGTGAGACGGCACCCGCAGCGTCTCACCCGAACATGTGGCTGGTGGAGGGTGATTACGACTTCCGCAAGCATCACATGAGCCATGCTGCTGTTGGAGTGCCGGGCACGGTGGCCGGATTACATCAGGCCTGGCGTGAGCACGGCACGGTGCGCTGGAGCACATTGCTTAAGCCGGCGATCAGACTGGCCGCCGACGGCTTCACTGTTACCCACGGTCTGGGCGCATCGCTGGCGTCCGCGCTGCCCCGGTTTGCCCCCTATCCCGCTACCATGGCTCAGTTTTCCGACGATGGCGAACCGCTGCAGGCCGGTACCAAGCTGCGCCAGCCGGATCTGGCGAGAACGCTGCGCCGCATCGCCGCGCGGGGCCCGGATGGTTTCTACCGCGGGGTTACGGCGGAACTGATCGTTGCAGAGATGCGGCGTGGCGGAGGACTCATCACCCTGGACGATCTGGCTGGCTATCGACCGGTGAAGCGTGTGCCTATACGAGGCGACTATAGGGGGGTCGGCGTGATCTCCATGCCGCCGCCCAGTTCCGGTGGCGTGGCATTAGTGCAGATGCTGAACATCCTGGAAGGCTATGAGATGTCGGCACACGGGTTCGGGTCGGCGGCGGCGATGCATGTCTCCATCGAGGCCATGCGCCGTGCTTATGAGGACCGTGCGCGCCATCTCGGGGATTCGGATTTCAATCCAGATATACCTTTGGCCCGACTGACCGGCAAACCCTATGCGGAAAAGCTGCGCGACCAGATCGCTTTGGACGCCGCCTCGACCTCGGCCACAGAAGGCTTCACCTGGCCTTTAGAGAGTGAGGAAACCACTCACCTGTCGGTGGTAGACAAGGATCGCAATGCGGTCTCGTTGACCTATACGCTGGAATGGGGCTACGGGTCGGGGATCGTAGTGCCTGGTGGTGGGTTTTTGCTGAACAACGAAATGGGCGATTTCAATGCAGCGCCGGGGCTCACTTCCCGCCGGGGGCTCATTGGTACGGAGCCTAACCTGGCCCAGCCCGGCAAGCGCATGCTGTCTAGCATGAGCCCCACCATTGTCGAGCGCGACGGTGAGCTTTTGATGGTCACCGGCTCTCCCGGAGGGCGCACCATTATCAACACCGTACTGCAGACCATCGTCAATGTGGTGGATTTCGGGCTGAATGCTCAAGCTGCCGTGGATGCCGGGCGCTATCACCATCAGTGGATGCCCGATCAGGTGTATGTGGAGCGCAACGGATTCTCACCGGACACGCTAGAACTGCTGCGGGCTCGCGGCCATGTGGTGGCTGAACGCACAGCGCAGGGCCGTGCTTACGTGATCGTGGTGAATGAAGAGGGTGCCCTGGAGGGCGGCGTGGATCGGCGCCGCCCTGATGCGGGGGCGGCGGTTCACGACTGAATTGGTTGGCCGACCTTAGCGCAGCCGATTTAGTGGGCGCGCTCTAGATCTGATAGTAGTCGGGTATCTCGTCGCGGGTGATCCGCTCGATGTTGTTGGCGGAGTTTTCTCCGAAATAGATGTCTTCGCCCACCAGCTTGCCTTTCTCGTCGGCGGGCCACACAGTCACCAGCTGCGCGGTGGTGACGAACAGCTCATCGTCTTCCACCGGCGCGCCTTCGACCTCTTCTACACCCATTGCTTTCAGGTTGGCGCCCTTCTGCACGTTCTTGACCTGGCCCTCGGTGATCACGGCGCCGTCGTCTACCACGATCCGTTCCACCACCACCTCGAACTGCTGGCCGCCTACCGACATCATGGCCTGATAAAAGCCCTTCACGGCATCGTAGCCTTGGATGATGTTCGGGTTGTCGCCCCAGAAATGGTAGATGGGCTCTTCGGTTAGGGTCGCCATCAGGGGTTCCAGCTCGCCCTTGATCTCATGCTCCATGTGGTCGCGCACCTCGGTGAGCAGCTTCTTGTGGCGAGGGTTGGTTTCTTTGGCCGCGCGTTCTTCCAGCGGCAGCCAACTCTGGTGGGGTTCGATCTTGTTCATTGCGTTCCTCTCGTGAGATTTGATCTTACCGGGCCAGGGATGGCGAGAAAACCGTTGTAGTTGACTGTAATTCGTTGGTTGGTTTGAATGTGCGCCCTTTTTTGGGGCGTGTCCGCCGCGGCGCTGGCACGTTTGGCGGGACGTAACGGATGAGGACGCGAAATGGCGGAAATAGCGATTCGTAAGGCGGTGCTGGCAAAGCGGCCGGAGGGCATGGTCAGCCAGGATTGCTTCGCTGTGGTGGATGACACGCTGGGCGAGCCGGGACCGGGCCAGGTACTGGTGGAAGTGGGACATCTATCCATTGATGCCTTCATCACCACTACGCTTGATGGTGGGGGACTGCACGGCACGGCACCCATCGGCCAACCCATTACCGCGCTAGGCGTGGGTCGCGTGGTGGCCAGCGCCAGCGACGATCTGGCGGCGGGCGACGAAGTGTTCGGACCCATGGGCGCGCAGACGCACTTGGTGGCGCCCGCGGCCATGTTCCGCAAGCTCGACACCAGCCAGGTGCCTGCGCAGACCTACGTCGGGGTGCTGGGCCTTACCACGGGTCTCACCGCCTATGTGGGTATGGTGACGGTCGGCGAGGTCAGCGCAGGCGACACCGTGGTGGTTTCCGCCGCGGGGGGTGCGGTTGGCTCCGTGGCTTGCGAGATCGCGCGCATACGGGGTGCTCGGGTGATAGGTATCGCCGGCGCCCCCGACAAGGTGAAATACCTGGAGGAGGAACTCGGCTGCGAGGCCGGTATCGATTACAAAAACGAGGATGTGGCGGCCCGGCTGGCGGAGCTCGCCCCCAACGGCGTGAACGTATATTTCGACAATGTGGGCGGTGAGCTGTTGGATACCGTGCTCGATAACCTGGCTCCAGCGTCGCGAGTCGTTATCTGCGGCGCCATCTCGCAGTATCAGCGCATGGACAACGTGCGCGGCCCGAGCCTGTATCTGCGCCTGGCGGAGCGCAACTCCAGCATGCGTGGATTCACGGTGGACTATCACAGCGCCGTGTTCCCTCAGGCCGAGCGGGAGCTTACCGAGTGGCTGGTATCCGGCCAGTTTCATCTTCGTGAGCATGTGGTTGAGGGTATAGACGGATTTCCCGAGGCCTTGCTCACGCTGTTCAGTGGTGGCCATACGGGCAAGCTGATGGTGAAGCCCTGACCCGATGGCGATGCCTGCTCGCAGCTAGTTGCCGCTTGCGGGATGCTCTAAGCTTGGGATGGCTCAGGCAAAAGGAGGATGCGCCATGGCCATGCCAGACGCTGCGGAGATAGAGGCCTTGGTTGGCTACGAGTTTCCGGGTGGGGAATACACGGTTGCCCACTGGGAGAACTTTCTGCTCACGGAGTGCACGGGGGCCGAATTGCTGCCAGGCGGGATGGTGCACCCCGTGGTGATGTTTCACATGCCCATCATTGGCGCCAACACGAGCATTGGTGAGATGTTCGCGTTGGGGCAGGCGGAGTCGGATTTCTCCATCGGTATCGAGAGCTACGACTGGGAGTTCTTCGCGCCGATTCTGGAAGAGGTAACCTACGCCATCTCCGCCCGAGTGACCGAAGCTGACCGGCGTGGTGACGAGAACCGGGTGTTCGACCGGATTCAGTTTCAGTTCGACGTCGCCAAGGCCGATGGCGAGTTGGTAGCGCGCAGCACGATTACATGGACCTACGGGAGGAGCGGCAATGCAAGTTAACGTAGGCGATGCGATTCCGGATTGGGACATGCCCCGGGTAGCCCCTGAGCGCATGCGCACCATGGCCGCCATACTCCGCGACCCCAATCCCGTGCATTGGGACCGGAAAACCGTTGCCAAGCTGGGCTATGGAGACCGTACCATCAACCAGGGTCCGCTCGGTCTGTCCTACATGGTCAACATGCTGCACGAATGGGCTGGACCCTACTGCATTCGCCGTCTGGTCATGCGCTTCCCTCAGGTAGTGCTTGATGAGGATCATGTGATTGCCCAGGGGGTGGTGACAGCGCTGCGTGAGGAAGATGGCCAGCGCTTGGCCGACTGCGATATCTGGTTGTACTTCGAGGGCGAGGGCGACCGCAAAGGCCGCCTCCTGGAAGGTACTGCTAGCATCCGCTTGCCCGCGGCCTGAGCGCCGGGCCCAGCTGCTGCGGCTCGACAGGGTTTGACACGCTCACGCGCTAACGCTTTGCTGGACGTCTTCGGGGAAGGATCATGCCGCGGCAGCCTGGAAAGCACGCTTTAGCGTTCATTCTGATCACCATTTTCGTGGATACGGTGGCTTTCGGGGTCATTATCCCTGTGCTGCCCAAGCTCATCGCGCAACTGGGCGAAACCAGCATCGCCGAGGCCGCCGCATACGGCGGGGGGCTGATGTTCGTGTTTGCCCTGGCGCAGTTCCTGTTTGCCCCGGTCATCGGCAATCTCTCCGACCGCTTCGGGCGCCGGCCGGTGCTGCTGGTCTCTCTGGCAGCCCTGGGGATGGACTATGTGATCATGGGTTTCGCCCCGAGCCTGTGGTGGTTATTCGCCGGACGGCTGGTGGCCGGTATGGCGGCTGCCACGTTCGCAACGGCCAATGCTTACGTGGCGGACATCACCCATGAGGAGGATCGCGCCGCGCGCTTCGGCCTCATCGGCGCGGCCTGGGGAGTGGGCTTCGTCATGGGCCCAGCCATCGGCGGATTGCTCGGTGAGTCGGGTCTTCGTGTACCTTTCTTCGCCGCTGCGGGCCTGGCGCTGGCGAACGTGATCTACGGCCTTATGGTGCTGCCGGAGACGTTGGCTCGCGACAAGCGGCGGCCATTCGATTGGAAGCGCGCCAATCCCGTAGGTGCGCTCAAAGCTGTGCGTCAGTTTCCCGTAGTGTTCGGATTGTTCGGTGTGCTGGTTCTCTACCATATGGCGCACGATGTGAATCCGTCTACCTGGACCTACTACGTGCTGCACAAGTTTCAATGGTCGGCGGGCCAGATCGGGTTGGCTCTGGCCGTAGTTGGGCTTTCCGGCGCGCTGGTGTCAGCCACCCTGGTGGGACCGGTGGTGAAGCGGCTGGGCGAAGCCGGCGCCGCCTACCTGGGCCTGATGCTGGGAGCGGCGGGGTTCTTCACCACGGGTCTGGCCACCCAGGGCTGGATGCTGTTTCCGGCAATAGCCATAGGTGCGTTCATGGGCCTTGTCATGCCGGCTTTGCGCAGCATCATGTCCCAGGCGGTGGGAGACGATGCCCAGGGAGAATTGCAGGGGGCCATCGGCAGCCTGATGGGTTTCACGTCCATCTTCGCGCCGCTGATCATGACTCAGACATTCAGTGCGTTTTCCTCCGGAAGCGGGAGCTACTTTCCCGGTGCCCCGTTCGTGTTGGCGAGCAGCTTGCTGGTGATGGCCTTGCTGATCGCGCTTGCCATACTGCGCTCACCTCAGGTGGCCGGCGGTGGCGGGGGCTAGTGTAGACTTGTGGCTTCGGGAGGAATCAACGAATGAAGGAATTTGAGGGCCGCACCGCGGTGATCACCGGCGGTGCCAGCGGCATGGGCCTGGCGTTTGCCAAGCGCTTCGCCGAGGCGCGCATGAACGTGGTGCTGGCAGATATCGAAGAGAACGCGCTGCAGAGTGCCGTGACCTATTTCGAGGAGCGTCAGCAGCCTGTGCTTGGCGTGGTCACCGATACCATGCGCCGGGACTCCATCGCCAACCTGCTGGCCGAGTCCACTGCCCGGTTCGGCAAAGTACATGTCCTATGTAACAACGCGGGCGTTGTGAACGGCGGTCCGCCGACCCCCATCTGGAAGCTTCCCGACGTGGATTGGGACTGGGTGATGGGTGTGAACTTATACGGCGTGCTCTACGGGCTGCAGACATTCGTGCCGCATATGCTCGAACACGGCGAGCCTGGCCATATCGTCAACACTGCCTCGGTGGCGGCTTTCATGCCCGGTGGCGGGCCCTACGGGGTGAGCAAGTACGGGGTGGTGCTGTTGAGCGAAGCGCTGCAGGGTGATCTCAAGTCGGCGCAATCTGAAATCAATGCGTCGGTGCTGGTGCCGGGGTGGGTCAATACCCGTATCGATGAGGCCGAGCGCAATAGGCCGGGCGATCTGGCTAACGCCAGAAATCCGGATGGTGTCGGGTTGCAGATCGGCGACACGCTCACCCAGGGTATGGCGCCCGAGACCGTTGCTGAAATGGTATTCGACGCCATCGAGAATGAGCGTTTCTACATCTTGCCGCACCCGGGGTGGGACGATGTGGTTACCTCCCACGCCCAGGCGGTGGTGGCGCGGCAAGGGCCCTATGTGCTGGACATGGCGGATCTGATGGACAAGCGGGCGAAAGGGATCGACGTATAACGGGCAGACGCGGACGCACTGCGCCCGCGCTGGAGGAAGCAAAGCATGGCAAATGAACTGTTTGACCTGACCGGTGACGTTGCGGTGGTTACCGGGGCGGGCAGGGGGATTGGCGAGGGTATCGCCAAAGTGCTGTCTGGAGCGGGCGCCAGCGTGGTGTGTGCGGCGCGCCGTACCGAAGAGATCGATCGGGTGGCCGGAGAGATTCGTGCTGCCGGCGGCAAGGCCATTGCGGTGACCACCGATGTCACGGACGAAGCGCAGGTGGAGGCGCTGGCCCAGGGCGCGGTGGACGAGTTCGGCAAGCTCAACATCTGGGTGAACAATGCGGGTGGCTCGCCGGTGCAGGCACCTCTGGTAGAGCTGCCTCGCGAAGAGTGGGAGGCCACGCTGAACCTCAACCTGACCGGTATCTATCTGGGCGTGCGCGCGGCCGTCAAGCACATGGAGCCGGGGGGGCGAATCGTGAACACCTCGTCACTGGCTTCTGAGGACGTGTTCCCCGGCAGCGGGCACTACAGCGCAGCAAAAGCGGGCGTCAACATGCTGACCCGTACGCTGGCCCACGAGTTGGGTCCGCATATACGCGTGAATGCCATTCTGCCTGGATTCGTGCCCACCGAGGTGATGATGGAGGCGCTCAGCATCACCGACGACGATCTCGACGGGCTCCAGCAGTCGCTGCAGCTGCCGGCGGGGCGGTTGGGGACGCCGGAAGATCTGGGTGCCGCGGTGCTGTATTTCTGCTCGCCTGCCGCTTCCTGGGTGACCGGCCAGTGCCTGCGTGTTGGCGGCACGTCATAGGGGTCTTAACATCCATTCGTCTCTTCTGGTAGATGACGAGCGATGCGGCGAATTATAGGAGCGTTGTTGATAGTGTGTGCCGGGGTCGCGAGGGCGGCCGATACGCCCACACCGGGTTTGTACTCCGTTTATCTGGAGATGGAGTCCAGCCTGCCCATCCCGGTAGCTCCGCAGACGGTTACCCAGTGTTATACCGAGCAGCACTTCGACCAGGATCCGGCCAAGATCGTTGCTCTCCAGGACGGTAGCGGCGACGACTGTGAGGTCATCTCTTACTCCATGGGCGACGGCGTGATGGCCATGCAGATGGTATGCCAGACCGGCGCGGGCGAGATGGCCATGGTCAGCGAAGGCACCTACGACGACGACAGCTTCGCTTTCGTCAGCAGGATGGAGATTCAGGCCCAGGGGATGACCATGGAAATGACGGCCAACAACCGGGGCACCCGCGTGGGTGATTGCGAGGGGTAGCTCCACAGACCGAACAGAAGGAGGCTGCCATGGCGGTTGACGTTCTTGTATTGGGTACCGGTGCTGCGGGACTGACGGCAGCGCTGACCGCTCACGGTCACGGCGCCAGCGTGGTGGTGCTGGAAAAGGGCGATAAGGTGGGGGGTACCAGCGCCTGGTCGGGGGGCATGATCTGGATACCCAACAACCCCCACATGCAGCGCGCGGGCATCGAAGATTCCAGGGAAACCGCGCTGGGTTATCTCAAAGCACTCTCACATGACCTGATCGACGAACAGCTGGCAGAAGCCTTTGTGGATGCCGGTCCCGAAATGGTGAGCTGGCTTGAGGCGAACACCCCTGTGGAATTCCAACCGGTGGCCGAGTTTCCCGACTACCATCCGGAGCATCCGGGCGGCAAGCCTCAGGGCGGACGCTCGCTGGAGTGCAAGCTATTTCCTTACGATGAGTTGGGCGCTGCCAAAGACGATGTAACCGTTGGCCACAATTATGGTACAGCGCCCATCACCATGGAGGAATCCAATCTGGGGCGCGCGGTGCCGGTGCAGGTTGCGCCCGAGGAACGGGCGCGGCGGGCCGAGCGCGACGAGCGGGGCTGCGGCCAGGCGCTGATTGGGCGCCTGTACAAAGGTTGCCTGGATCGGGGCATCGAGGTGCTGACCGGGCATCGCGCCGTGTCGCTCACCACCCAAGCGGGTTCGGTGACCGGGGTAACCGCGCAAGGCCCCCACGGCACGGTGGAGTTCGCCGTAACCGGGGGCGTGGTGCTGGCAACCGGGGGGTTCGAGTGGAACCGGGATCTGGTCCGCACCTTTCTGCGCGGCCCCATGACCAGCCCGGTGTCGGTACCCACCAACGAAGGCGACGGCCTGACCATGTGCATGCGCATCGGGGCGGCGCTGGGCAATATGCGCGAAGCCTGGTGGATGCCTGCCGTCGAGGTGCCGGCGGACAACGGCGGCACCCAGATTCACCTGTTTGCTGCCGAGCGTGCCCGGCCCCGATCCATCATGGTGAACAGAGCGGGCCGTCGCTTTACCAATGAGGCAGCCAACTACAACGCCTTTGGGGCCGCATTCCACGAGCAGGATGTGGCGCGGTTTGAATATGCCAACCTGCCGTGCTGGTTTCTCTTCGACCAGGAGCATCTGGACACTTTCGGCTTCATCGACACGCCGCCTGGTGCCCCGGCGGCTAACTGGGTGACAAGCGCTCTCACGTTGCGCGAACTGGCACTGAAGCTTGAAATCGATGCAGACGAGCTGGAGCGCACGGTCGCGCGGTGGAACACGTTTGTCGAGAACGACAGCGATGCCGACTTCCACCGGGGCGAGAGTGCCCACGACAATTGGTGGGGTGACCCGGGCGCGCGGGGAACGCCGGCCGCCACGCTCGGGCGCCTGGACACGGGGCCCTACTATGCGGTGGAGGTAAAGAGCGGTGCTTTGGGCACTAAGGGTGGCCCGCTTACCGACCTGCGCGCCAGGGTGCAAAACGTGGACGGCGAGGTCATCGAGGGCCTATACGCGGCGGGCAACGTGATGGCATCGGTCATGGGTATGACGTACGGAGGTGCGGGCGGCACCCTCGCTCCAGGAATGGTGTTCGGGTTTATCAGCGGTCGCGATGCGGCGCATCGCGGCAAAGCCGCGCCTCTCGCGGACGCTTGACGGCGAGAGGCAGCCAGGTCGTCCCGCGCGTTCGCGCGGGATCGGTGCTCAGGAGGCTTTTCTAAACTTGAGGTTAAGCTCCAGCGTGCCCAGCATGATCCCCGGTTGGTGCAGGAACTGATTTTCGTCGCCGTATTCCAGGCGGTCGATTCGATCTAACAAGCAATTCCACGCTGTGACCTGCTCGAGGCGTGACAGGTGCGCACCAGGGCACACCCTGGGACCAGCCGAGAAGGTCAAATGCCGCGTGCTGGCTCTGCGGTCGAGCCGCAAATCCATGGGGCACTCCCACTCCGTCTCGTCGACGTTGGCGGCGGCCCAGCGAAGATGCAGCAATGAACCCTTGGGCACTTTCACGCCCTGAAAGACTTCGTCTTGACTCGTGGTGCGGGTGGATAGTCCTTGTGTGGGCGAGCGTAAGCGCATGCCTTCTTCGGTGAAGGCTCTCACCTTACGTCGGTCCGCACGGATTTCCTCGAAGACGCCCTCTCGCTCGCACAGAAGTTGAGCTTCTTCCTCTATCGCATACTGAGTAGTTTCCAGCCCACCGATGACCATGGCGTACACCACGCCGTTGATCTCCACGTCGGTAAGCTTGCGCCCCAGAGCCTGGTAGGTGACCTGGGTGAGGAAGGAGATCATGTCTTCCTGGGGATTTTTGCGCTTCTCCTTGACCTGGTCGCGCACGTACTCGTTGAAGCCGTCGAGGATCTTGAACTGCTCTTCCATCTGCTCGGGCGTCATCTCGTTGCGGTGGCCCTTGCCGTAAACGAAAGGCATGACCTGGGCCTTGCCCCAGTTCTCGAGCTGCTTTAGGTCCTCAAGGGGAAATCCGAGAATGGTGGCCATCACCATTTGCGGCAGCGGCCTGGCAAATTCGTCGATGAACTCCACCTCGCCCCTGTCGATCCAGTTGTCGATGAGCTGGTTGGCGAGCTTGCGGATCATGGGCTCGTTGCGCTTGGCCCCGGGGCCCACCCAGGGATCGGTGAGTTCCATGCGGTGGCTGCGCCACATCGGAGCGTTCGGCCGCAGGCTGATGATCGACATGGTCATGGCGTTAGTCTGCTCGAGCTGCTCGACGTCGAGCTCGTCCCTTTTTAGGCGCTCCGCCAGCTCTTCGATGCCAGTGGACATCAAGGGTGGAAAGCGCTCCCAATTCTTGACTACCTTCTCAATGTCTTCATGGCGGGTCAGGATGTAGCCGTCGGTGCCGGGTGCGAAGCCTTCGCCGGGAATTCTGTGTACGGGTGACTCACGGTGCAGAATGTCGTAGGCCTCGTACCAATGTTCCTGTGCGCCCGGGGCGAACAGGTCGACGTCCTCCAGATTCATCGGACATTTCATCTCACTGAGATCGTGGTTGGGCATTTTGCCGGTCATAAGCTCATCTCCGAAAGCACTTGGGGAGTATCACCCCATCGCAGGTCGAACAAAAAAGTATAGCAGAGTACAAAAAACCAGATTTTCTACAGCTGCGGCGTCTGGGCGTCGCGAATCTCGTAGATTTCGATAATGTTGCCGAACGGGTCTTTGCCGTAGATGGCTGAAGCAGTGCCGAAATCTACCGGCTCGTCCATGAACTCCATGCCCAGCGAGCGCATGCGCTGGTACTCCTCATTGATCTCCGTGACTTGCAGTGCGAAATGTGGGTAGCCGAAATCGCACGGCCGGGAACCTAGATTTTCGGGTGCCGGGTCGCTGTAGGACCACAATTCGATGTAGGCGTTGGGTGCCTTGAGCATGGCGACACCGGCCTTGATGCCATTCAGCCCGATACACCGATCGGCGGCCGGATTGTTCTCCAATTTCTCCTCGCTGAGCACCTCGAAGCCCAACACGTCACGATAGAACGCAATGCCGCGCTGCAGGTCGGGCACACCCACGGCGACATGATGGATCCCAACTATCATAGTTCCTCCCTTGTCCGTGCCGGACATGTTACTCCGGAAGCGCTGGCCCCGGTACGAAAATCGCTCCTGCCACCCTTGCAAGTGTCCGTCGGCCGTTCCACCATCCACCTCACGTCTCGGGAAGAGAACGGGCCCATGGCTAGCCTATCCAAACGCATATTTCCTGAAGCGGCCGCGGTGGATTACGGAGCGCACGAGGCGGCAATGGCCGCGTATCGCGCCGATGGGGAAGCGCGCGCCCTGGCTCTGGGCAATCGGGGCCCTATCCGCTTCGATGAGGGTGGCACCCTGCAGCAATCCATTGTCGATGCCTACTGGGAGCATGGCTTCTATGTGTTCGAAGGCGTGCTGGGGACCCAAGAGCTGAAAGACATTGAGGCGGACGTGGCCGACGTGGTTGCGCGGCTGCCGGTGGAGAAGGGCGCCCCGTTGGACCGATACGGGCGTACGGCCATTGGGGCTGACTGCCGCGCCCCCACGGTGAGCTGGGCGCGGCCGCTATCGGATCCGGTGGGAGGCACCGATCGCAACAATGGCAGGCACCCCGCCAAGATGATCGAGCCGGTGGCGCCCCAGGATGCGCCGGCGC
>CENY01052841.1_pt1 | contig 29303 bp, 25 predicted proteins | sample 356181 | NCBI WGS metagenome assembly CENY01 (sample SAMEA2619840, study PRJEB7988) | marine metagenome | isolation source: saline water (ENVO:00002010), including
CCGAAAATTGAACCTATACTTACGGCAACATCAATGTTGCTTGAACCGTCAACTGGATCCATGTTAACAAGATAGGGTGAGTGGTCGTCTCCCGTGAATTCGGGGCCTTCTAGTTCCTCTGAGCCTACCATGGCAACCTGACCACATTTTCTAAAAGAATCAATAAAAACCTCGTTGCCGGACTCGTCAAGCTTTTGAACCTCTTCTCCTTGTACGTTTGTTTTACCCGTTGTTCCGTGATGGTTATCGATATTTAATCTGTCGACTTGTTTTTGAATAGTCAAGGCACCAGAAGCGATAGCCATGAAAACCTCTGAAAGATTAGGTTCGATATTCGAGTTAGTATTTAGGTGTGTTTCGAGATTTGTGATTTTAATTCCCCTTTATGCTTTACGGAACAGTTTTAAGACTTTCTGGAAATTACTTTTTCAACAGCACTTTCTATCGCAAAAGATGAAAGTTTATATTTCTTTAAAAGTTCATTAGGCGGTCCTGACTCCGCATATTGTGTGAGGGCAACATTTTCTGTCGGCGTGGGAATGTTATTGCCTAAAATTAGTCCTACAGCGGATCCTAGTCCTCCATTAATGTAATGTTCTTCCGCGGTGACGATAGCCCCAGTCTTTCGAGCTGATTCAATTATTATCGAGGCATCAATGGGCTTAATTGTGGACATGTTAATAATTCTGCAGTTTATACCTTTTGCGGAAAGGCTTTCTGCAGCAACAATGGCTTCGCTCACCATTATGCCGCATGCGATTATAGTCGCGTCCTCTCCTTCCTTCATTAGCTCGCCTTTCCCTAACTTAAAATCCTCTTTGCTGTGGAGTATCGGGGTGGGTGGTCGAGAGAGCCGAATATAAAATGGCCCATCTGTAGCAATTGATGTTTTTATTGCGGATCTTGTTTCAACTGAATCTGAAGGAACAACAACATTGAAATTTGGCAAGGCATTCATTATTGCAATGTCTTCTATGCTTTGGGCAGATATTCCATCTTCGCCCGTAAGCAAGCCGGCATGTGTAACAATGATTTTGACGTTTAGGTTCGATTGTGAGACCCCAACCCTGATTTGATCATAAGGTCTACTTGAGCCAAATACCGCAAATGTACTTACAATTGGTATCATACCGCTAGAAGCTAGTCCTGCAGCTACACTGACAATATTTTGTTCGGCCGGCCCGAAGTCAAAGAATCTTTCCGGATACAAATCAGCAAATTTTGTTACTTGGGTTGATTTATTTAAATCACCTCCAAGCACTACTAAATTGGGATAAATTTCTCCAAGCTCGGCTAAAACTTCTCCTGATGCGATTCGGGTTTCAGCGGTCTTAAATTCCTTGGTTGACATTTTATTACCTTACAAATGATGTGTTTAAGCTGTTACAGCACAATTAATCATGGAAGATTTCACCTAAAGCTCTGTCTAGTTCTTCTTTATTGGGAGCCTTTCCGTGAAACCCAGGATTATTTTCCATGAAACTTACACCCTTTCCTTTAACTGTTTTTGCAATAATAACGCTAGGGGTGTTTTTAATAGACTTTGTTCTGTTTAATGCAGGAATAATTTCGTCGAAGGAGTGGCCGTTGATTGAAGCCACGTCCCACCCGAAAGACTTCCATTTGTCTTCGAAAGGCTCAATATCCATTGCTTCTTTAGTAAACCGGTCGTTTTGAATACCGTTTCTATCTACAATCGCAACAAGGTTGTCCAATTTATGGTGAGAGGCGGACATTGCTGCTTCCCAAATCTGGCCTTCATCACATTCTCCGTCTCCTAACAATACGTATGTCGTGGAGTTGTTATTGTTAAGCCGTGCGGCAATTGCTGCACCGACCCCAAATGATAGTCCTTGGCCTAGAGAACCGCCTGACATCTCAACGCCAGGAGTTTTAATGTGTGCATGTCCTTGAAGTCTACTGTTAATTTTTCTGAAGGTTAGCAATTCTGATTCAGGGAAATAACCGCTTTGAGCTAGTGCAACATACAAAACGGGACAGGCATGAGCTTTGCTTAGGACAAATTTATCTCTATATTCCCATTTTGGGTTATTAGGGTCGTGTTTAAGTATATTGAAATATAGTGACGCAAGTAGTTCAACCGACGAGAGAGACCCTCCGGGATGACCGCTTTGCACTTCGTGAATCATTTCAAGAATATTGCGTCTCATTTCTCGTGCAACTGTTTCTAGATTTGCTTTTTCGGTTTTACCAATAGAATTGATTTTATGTGACCTCTTTTTAATTATTTAGTGGATTAATAAAAGAACTTGGAAAAGCACGGCGTAATTATAGCAGTCCACAGTACATTATATCTACATCATGCACCTAGATTTTCATGATGTATAATGGGATTAAATCAATAAGCAACTCGGAGGATAAAAATGGGAATGCTATCAAGGATGACCATGATTGTTAAGTCTAAAGTGAGTACAGTTTTGGATAAAGCTGAAGACCCAAGAGAAACGTTAGATTATTCGTATGAAAAACAAATGGAGAGCCTTCGGAAAGTGAAAAGAAGTGTTTTGGAAATGGTAACGAATAAAAGAAGGCTTGAACTACAAGCAGGAAAGGTTGAAGCTAAAGTAGAAAAACTGACAGCGCAAGCAAAGGAAGCGCTTAATGTGGGTAGAGAGGATTTAGCAAGGATTGCTTTAGAAAGAAAACGATCAGCAATTTCGGAGCTTCAGGCACTGGAAGACCAGCTTGGTGGCCTAGAAATTGAACAAGAGAAATTAACCCGTGCTGAACAGAGGTTACAGTCTAAGGTAGAAGCTTTTAGAACAAAAAAAGAAATAATTAAAGCACAATATAATGCAGCCCAGGCCCAAGTTAGAATAGGTTCTGCCTTATCAGGAGTTTCAGAAGAAATGGGTGATGTCTCTATAGCTATAGAGAGGGCCCAATCAAAAACCGAAAGTCTCCAAGCTAAAGCTGGTGCAATTGATGAGCTAATAGTTTCTGGAGTTTTGGACGACCCCCTTAATATGGGGAAAGACGAAATAGAAATAGAACTTGAAAAACTTTCTTCATCTTCTTCTGTTGAAGATGAAATGAAAGCACTGAAAGACGAAATAGGTGAAAACAATACTAAGCAATTAGAGGAAGGCAAATAATGATAGTTAGAATACTGTCTGAAGACCAATATGATTTACCGGGGAAATATATAGATGAATTAAATTCTATAGATAACGAACTAGTCGAGTTGGTAGAAGAGGGAAAAGTAACAGATTTCACTCCAAAGCTGGAAAAAATGCTGAGCCTTGTTCGCAAAAACGGCACCTTGATACCTGTAGATGAACTTGTAGAATCTGATTTGGTGTTACCTAATTCAGATATTAGTTTTGATGAAGCTACGTCTTTGTTTAAAGGTGAAGGCCTGATCCCTGGTTAATGGCTACGGTATATACGCTGGGCGCAAAGCCTCTAAAAAGGTATGCCTGTTAATGGATACCACCTGTCTGGCTTTTCAATGTCTATGCCTTCTCTTTCCATAATATTCGCAAGCCGAAATTCTAATTGGTGATCACGTTTTTCTTGATTGTCAAATACTAGAGGATAGAACTTGCCTCTTTTAGGCAGATAAATCCAGTAAGCATTTTTGCTTTGGAAAAAAAACCCAAATACTGATGCTATTAGCCTGTCTCCGTATCCGTGGTCTATGAAAGTTTCATTAACGATATGGGCAAATTCAACTAAATCTTCAAAGTCTTTGTCTTCAAACGACACCCACCTTGCTCCCATAGAGTCATCAAGTATTTGATATCTTGTATTGGTTGCCAAGGAACTGATTTTCAATAAATCACGTATTTCTTTATCTAGCTCCTCGAAAAACAAAGAGTCTACCGGGCTAAAAAGAACACCGGCATGATTAGAAAAAGAAAGCCCTTCTCTTTCTTCAACAGTTACGGCCGCGCCGACTATTGAAAAAAACTGTTCTCTTTTCGGTTTTTTGAGTTTGTTTCGCCCAAAGAGAAAAGAGAAAAGACCCATAAGTTTTATTCTCCGGTGTATTTACGAGGCCCTTCAAGATCGGCCTGCATATTTCGAAGTTTTTCAATTCTTTTTTCGGTTGGTGGGTGGCTCGACAATAAATTCCCAATGCTTTTGCCGCTAAGAGCGGGGATTATAAAAAAAGCATTGGCATGCTCGACCGTACGCAAGTCCTTTTCTGGTATCCTTGCGACATCACCACTTATTTTTTCAAGAGCGGACGCAAGCGTTAGTGGCGATCCGGTTAAGATTGCACCACCTCTATCAGCTGCATATTCTCTATACCTGGAAATCGTCAATATAAGAAGTTGGCTGATAAAATACACTAAAATCGTCCCTAGATAAACCGCCATTATGACTAACATTGCTTGCCCGCCACCATCTCTGCTCCTTCTTCCTCCTCCAAATCCGCCAAATAAGCTCATCCAAAATAACATTTGCATAAGAAAGCCTGATATCACAACTATCAAGCTAGCCCAAGTTAATACCATGACATCCTTGTTTTTGATGTGGCTTAATTCATGGGCAAGAACAGCTTCAAGTTCTTTTTCGTTAAGCTTGGATAACAAGCCTCTGGTAACAGCTATAACAGCATTATTAGGGCTACGGCCTGTAGCGAAAGCATTCGGGACGTGAGTCTCCATTATTGCGATTTTTTTAGGTTTAGGCATGTCAGCTAGAGCTGCTAGTCTTTCTACGGTAGCGTGGAGCTTGGGCTCCTCTTCCGCGGAAACAACTCTGGCACGAGTACTTGTCAAAACAAGCTTGTCAGAAGCAAAAAACTGGAATGCAACCATCGCAATACCGATTATCAATAACATTTCTATCGGCATGCCCATTGAAAAAAGAAATAAACCAAAAAAACAGTAAAGAAGCAATAACAAGAAACTTGTAAAGAACATCCTTATTGTTAACCCCGTGTCTTTGCCGTAACCTCTTTCACGCATAACAGATTCTCCCTAAGTTTATCGTTATAATTAAATTATACATTTAGACATCTACATTTAATATTTTTGCTACAGTATCTATGTCTTTATCGCCACGACCGCTTAAGCCGACAAGGATAGATTGGTTCGAAGAAAGACCTGAAGCTAATTTAATAGCATACGCTAAAGCATGCGATGATTCGAGCGCTGGTATTATACCTTCAGTTTTGCATAACATTTGAAATGCATTTAGCGCCTCATCGTCAGTTACGCTGACATAACAAGCACGTCCAGAGTCTTTTAGGTAGCTGTGCTCAGGCCCAACTCCAGGATAATCGAGTCCGGCGGATATGCTTTCTGTTTCAATTATTTGGCCATGGCTGTCTTGTAGAAGGTATGACATAGCTCCATGTAGTACGCCAGGTTGTCCGTTGACTAAAGTTGCGGCATTTTTTCCGATTTGATCGCCAGACCCTCCTGCTTCAACTCCAATGAGATTCACCATGGTGTCAGGTGTGAACTCGTGAAAAAGGCCAATGGCATTGCTTCCTCCTCCAACGCAAGCAATCACGTTATCTGGCAAAGTTCCTAATTGGTTCAAAAACTGTGCTTTAGCTTCTTTGCCAATAATTGATTGAAAGTCTCTGACTATCATTGGGTAAGGATGAGGGCCTACAACGCTACCGATACTGTAATGAGTTTGACGGACATTGGTAACCCAGTCCCTAATAGCTTCATTTATAGCATCTTTAAGAGTTCGTGAACCCGAATCTACAGAAACCACTTCTGCCCCTAGTAATTTCATTCTGAAAACATTTAATGATTGTCTTGAAATGTCTTCTTTACCCATATAAACAATACACTCTTGATTAAGCATTGCACAGACTGTTGCAGTTGCTACGCCGTGTTGTCCGGCTCCAGTTTCTGCGATTATCCTGTTTTTACCCATGCGTTTAGCCAATAAGCCTTGCCCGACGGCATTGTTGATTTTGTGGGCACCCGTGTGTGCTAAATCCTCACGTTTTAAAAAAATTTGTGCTCCACCAACGCTTGAAGAAAGATTAACTGCGTGGTAGATAGGAGTTGGACGCCCAGAATAAGTTGATGAGATGTTTCTAAATTCTGAAGCAAATTGTGGGTCAACAGTCGCATTTTGGTATTCTTGTTCAAGTTCTTCAAGTGCAGGCATTAACGTTTCGGGCACGAACTTGCCTCCATAATCTCCGAAGCGGCCGTTTTGGTTTGGAACTACAGATTTGCCTATCCTTTCATTTGCCATAAAGCGTTATTCCTCTTTAATCGAATGGCTGTAACCTTGGTTTTGCCTATTGCTAAGCCTAAATAAGCTTATATGTTGATTATAGTATTGTTTTGCGATGTACGCTATTATATTTACCATAAACATAGTGGTGGTAAATGATGCCAATATATGAGTATGAATGTTCGCAATGTAGTTTGCGTTTCGATAAGCGAAAGCAGGTTAAAGATGTTGATTTAGATGTTTTGTGCCCTAAATGTGGCGGCCTAGGTGATAGGCGACTTTCAGTTTTTGCATCTGTAGGAATGACAACAACCGGAGAAAACACTTTAAGCGCAACTCAAGCCAAAACCTCTGGTGGATGTTGTGGCGGTGGATTGTGCAGTAATTGACAGTATCCTTTATTAGTTGCTAATTCCTTTTTCCTTGTGGACAATTCTAAGTTTCATTTAGAACTTCAGTAAGTTTATCCAGAACTGTTTGTATATCTGAGTCTTGTGTTGGCGTAGATAAACAGAAACTCATAGGAACCCTTCCAATATGAATGCCCTTTAAGAGCAATCCAAGGTGAATTCTATTAGTTAAATCTGCATTAATACCGGCTAACGCTCTGTAATCCCGAATTGGCTTGTCGCTTATGAAAGGGTTAAGCATCGATCCAACACTAACAACTTGACATGGAATGTTAGCTTCGTTGAAAACTGAATCCAAGCCAACATGCAACTGGCTTGTTATTTTGTCTAGATGAGAATATGCTTCTGGCGTTAAAGCTTTTAATGTAGCTAGTCCTGCTGCAAGAGTTAAGCTGTTTCCCGAGAAAGAACCGCTTTGGTTTACAGCAGGTAGCCCTGTGTCCTTTGTGGTGTCAACAATATCCATTATTTTCGATTTACCGCCTATAGCCCCGACAGGCAATCCCCCGCCAACTACTTTTCCAAAGATTGAGAGGTCCGGTTCTATATCAGCATAACCTTGATAACCGCCGATACCTGCCCGAAAACTTACTACTTCGTCCATAATCATCAATATTCCAAGATCTTGTGTTATTTTTCTAACAAACCTTGAAAATTCAACGGGTACGTCAAGCATTCCCGCTCTACCGTCGTAAAAAACTCCTGCGATTTCGTCTTTGTTTTCTGTCAATATTGCTTTTACGCTTTCCATATCATTGTAGGGTAAGATTATTATGTCGGTTTCTGAGTCTTTACTCATGCCTGGCCATGCAGGGACTGCATTTGGCATTTCGGGTGAGCCTGCTTTATTCAGGGGAGGGGCGGAACTAACTTCAACAGCATCATGGCTGCCATGGTAAGCACCTTCAAATTTAGCGATTTTTTGTTTTCCTGAGTGCGCTCTAACGATTCGTGTTGCATGCAGGGAGGATTCTGTTCCTGAATTTGTAAACCGTACTTTATCAATAGCAGGAAACCTATTTACTATTTCAGACGATATTTCTTCTTCAAGGGCAGTTGGGCCACCAAACCCTAATCCTTTTTGTAACTCATTAGCGATTGCCTGAACAACGTCTGGATGGTTATGCCCAACTATCATTGTGCTGTGGTGATTTGCAAAATCTAGATATTTGTTACCATCGATATCAAATATGTGACAACCTTCTGCCCGATTTATATATATAGGATATGGATCAAACCAATAGGCCCCTTTTATAACTCCTCCAGGCATAACGTCAACGCCTTTTTTCCATTGAGCATATGACCTTGGGGTTTTTTCACGATATTCTGATTGTAGAGAAGATAAAGATCGAACCATTGTTATTTCCTTAAATTATGTGTTTTATATGTTGGGTAAATCGTTTGGTTGTATATTTAACAACTTCATAGCATTTAGGCCGAGAATTTTTTTCTTATCTTCGTCAGATATATCGGCAGTTACTATTCTGCCCACACCAAACCTTCCGTCTATTAAGGGCATATCAGATCCAAATAAAACTCGGTCTCCTCCAACGCCCTCAACCAAAAACTCGATAGTGCCTTGTGCACCATAGGATGTGCATGTTTCCAAAAATATATTTGGGGAACTCTGTCCAGCTGTTACGGCCTGAATTTGCCCTGGAGTATCATTGCCTGAATGAGCTAAAACCCAACGAATGTTAGGATATCTGTCAGATAAACCTATAAATCTTAATGGGCCAGTTAAGGAATCAGATGGTGAACCTGTTCCGTAAGAGGAATGGCACATGATTACTAAATTTCTTTCGTCGGCCCATTCGAAAATTGGATAGTAGCCAGGGTCGTCAACCGGTTTTCCAAAATAATCGGGATATATTTTCAAAAACTTCATTCCTAATTGGTCAAAACACCTTTCTAACTCGGCAATACATTCATCAGGATAATGTGGGGTAACAAACCCAACACCAGCGAATCTGTCAGGATTCTCTTTAACAATCTCTGACACAATATCGTTAGATCTTTTAGCTTTTCCATGAAAAATGCAGTTGATACAGGATATGTCCACCCCTGATGCATCCATAACTTTAATAAATTTTGGAATGTCAAATTTCATCCCGATGCTAGACCATCCTCCAGCATGTGTGTGGAAATCAATCACAGGTGTTTTAATCATTTTCCATCCTTCAACAAATTTTCTAAGTTAGTGTGGCATATTTGGCTAAGTTGATTGGGGTTTAAGTTAGACAGGCTTATCGTATACAACATAGGGGAAAATGGAGAGTATGGAAAACGCGACCCATACAATATTCTTTTAGAACCAATAGCATCAACAAGCGTTTTTATTCCATCCATTACAACAAATCGGGAAGTTTCGATATAAAGATTAGGTAATGCTTTCAACATGTGCATTACCCATGGATAATGTTTATAGTGTACCTCTGTCAATATAAGTTTGAGGTCAGGATGATTGGAGGCTGTTTCAAATATGTCTCTTGGGTCAGTTTCTTCTACTGGTAGCCATAGAGGTATCGACTCACTTGATAGCCACTCTAGCCATTCGGAAACAACCCATGGCTTAAATACATAATTGTTTGAAATCGGGGTCATTCTGATTGATCTCACCTTGTGAAGCATAGTGTGTTCAATCGCAACATTTAAAGAATCAATTCCTGGGCTCCATATGAATTGAGGTTCAATGCGAGAACGTTGATTTTCGATTTCCTCAATCAAAATCGAATTTCCGTCAAGCCCGTCAAAATACATTGCATGCGGGTTGTAAGCCAATGCTCTATTTATTTTAGAAAAATCCATCAACTTCAATGTGTCATCTAGGTTGTCAACCCTAGGCCTAGTATTATGCCTTCTTCCCAAAGATATATTCGCATCGAAAACATCTGTATCAGGACTAAATTCAATGTTTACATTTCCCACTTTAGCCTCTACGGTAAAATAAATTTTTATCGAATGATTTATGACTGAAATTCAGTCACGTTTCAAAAAGTTTAGCAGGCGTCACCTGTATAATCAAACCAAGGACAAGGTAATTCTAAGGCTTCATTTGTACAAATATAGATTAGCGGAGAATAATTATTGATGAAACACAAATATTGTAAGAACCCTGTTAGTTTTGCGGATATGATTGATTTGATAAACCGCCTTTTAGGTCCAGGTGGATGTGAGTGGGATAAGTCCCAAACTTTTGCGTCAATTAGAAGGTTTTTATTAGAAGAAACACATGAATTAATTGAGGCTATCACAGAAAATAACGTGTCTGAAATTTTAGACGAGATAGGTGACTTGATTTTTCAATTAGGGTTCTTGGTTGTTCTTGCAAAAAACATTGGTTGGTTTGACGAAAAAGATGTTTTTAACGGGATTATTAGTAAAATGATCCAAAGACATCCTCATATTTTTCAAAACCCACAAAAACTGAAAAAATCCGAGGTTCAATTGAATTGGAATAAAATCAAATCTGAGACCACTAGAGGACTAAATGCACCGGTGCTAGGTAGTGTTCCCAAGTCATCTCCATCCTTGGTAGCAGCGTTATTGATTCAAGAAAGGGCATCTTCAGTGGGTTTTGATTGGTTGGAATATGAGCAAGTTTTGGCTAAGGTTCCTGAAGAAATTGAAGAAATTAGAAAAGCCAGCACGGCAGTAAACAAGGAAGAAGAATTTGGCGATTTATTGTTTTCTATAGTAAATGTAGCAAGATGGATTGGTATAAATCCAGAACTAGCTTTAAAAACAGCTAACGATAAATTTATTGGGAGGTTCCAAAAAATGGCTTTTGTAGCGAAATCTAGAGGTAGCGACCTCAATGATATGAGTTTTGTTGAAAAGAATAAACTTTGGGAAGAGATTAAGATAAATACTGATTAATTGAGGGGTAAAAAAAGAATAAATTTATGGTTAAAAACAAACCTGTAGATATCGTAGAATTGCAAAAATTAGCAGAGAAGTTAGCTCGTGACGCAGGAGTCATTATTAAAGAACATTTTGGCAGAAAGGTCCAAGTTGAATTCAAAAACGGCAAAGTGGTTGACCCTGTAACAGAAGTTGATCTCAAATGCCAAGAATTTATCTTAAACGAAATCCAAAAAAAATATCCTGGCCATGCATTTATTGGCGAAGAAGCGGAAAAAGGCAATAATAAACTAAATGAAGAATCTAAATACATTTGGGTGGTTGATCCTTTGGATGGAACGCTTAACTTTGCTTCAAATTTTCCCCTGTTTAGTTCTTCAATAGCAGTGCTTTATGATGGTGAGCCAATAGTTGGGGCAATCCATTTGCCATGGCCATATACAAAAGAAGGTGTTGTGGTTCATGCAGGCTTGGGCAATGGCGTGTTTTGCGATGATTTTAGCCGAGAAGAATTTTTAGTAAGACATACTCAGCGATCTTCATTAGCTGTATTACCAAATAGTAAAATTTTTGGCTCGAGTTTAAGTCAGGGGGAATTAGTTGAAAGCAGGAATACAGGTAGTATTGCAGTAGACCTCGCATTGACAGGAATGGGTGTCTTGGGCTACGCAGTAGCCAATCGCCCAAGGGTATGGGATGTTGCGGCCGGGATAATAATTGTAAAAGAATCTGGGGGGATGGTAAAACAAGTTGTAGAACCGAGTAAAATAAGAAAACTTTTTCGAAGTAATCGATTAGAATTAGAAACATTTCGCAAGTTTAAATTGTCTTCAGCTAATCACGAAGCGAACCATCAAATTTTAGATAGTTGGAGAGAAACTTTGATTTTTGGAAAATTCAGTTAAATTTTGAAGTGTAAAATCAAATAAGTGGCCAAGGAATATTATGGTAAGGGTTCAATACAGGGAGTGTTCCTTTTGAAATCAAATTGTTTGTTCTTGATAACAAAGAAAATATTTCATCTTCTGAAATCAAATTGGTTAGATTGTTACGCAGGTCAGAGGTTGTTGATAAATTTTCAGCTAAATTGTTAAGCTTGGGCATAAAATAATCTTCTATAGTGGAGCCCCAGAATTCTAACATTACTGTTCTCACCTTGAAGGTAGAATGGAAGCAAAGTCCATGATCTATGCTCCACAACTTCTTGTCCTCATCCAAAATACAATGTCCGGCTTTGCGATCTGCATTATTTACTAAAACATCAAATAAGGCGAATTCTTTTAGCCTGCTAGAAGCTTCGGCTATCAAGTCAAAATAGGTAATCTTTGGATTGTGGTCTATATATAATTGTACCGAACCAATTCCATAAGGGCCCTCACGTATTACTGTTTCTGGTATTGTTGGCCAGCCAAGGTGATTACTAATAAGGAAAGCCGCATATTCGCGCTTATAAAGCGTGCCGTCACTGAAATCCCATAAAGGTCTTTCTCCACTTTTGGGTTTGTACACGGCTTTTATACAATCATTTTTATTTTGCGGATCAGGCGTTATATCTATTAAAAAAGCAGCGTTAGAACAACCAGGTAATAATTCGTGATTCGTTATTTGTCCTGATTTCAGCAGTTGAGTATTGGAGCGCATTTATTTTGTTTGGTAACCCGTGAGTATTTAATTGTATGTGGTTCATGTTATGGAATTTCGAATCGAAGATGGCCATTAAGCTTAGGGCATTTGTGGGGATTGTTTTTATCGATAGGGGTTAAACATAAATTACAGGTAGGTCTGCCTGCGGCACATACTTCCAAGGCGTTTTTAGCAAATCGTATTATTATTTCAGGAGTTATTTTTGACCGAATATGTATGGGGGAAACAATATTAGGTTCATCATCTTGAATTGCCTCAATCGTAAACAATTCGGTTTCCGGGTCGAATTCTAGCGCGATTTTTCCTGCTCTAAACTCAATTATAGTTAGGTTTAATTCTGTATCTTCACTGGGCTTTTCAATAGCATCTTCAGGTTTAGAAGAAACTTTTTCTGAGAGCTGAAAAACTAATAGGCTTAATTGGATTAAGTGTTCTTTTTCTACCCAAATATAGATGATGTGCGAATCTGTTTTGGCAGATATTCTAAAAGTCCGGTCTCCAGGTTCTCCAAAAGACTCAGCAATTAAATGAGTTATGTTTGTAAGTTCATTCATACCGTTTTTTCATGATATGATTTAACTCCTAAGGTGGCAAGCTCTGAAAAATGATTTGTTAACAAATTTTTAATTCTAGTACTGCCATTCTTGATTATAAACGTGAAACAATTCCTGATAAATTGATTCTAAAAGGAGAATTTTTTGAAAGAAATTGATCCAATAATAGTTATTTGCATAGATGGATTTGATCCAGAATATTTTAATGTGATTGACACTCCTAACATTGATCAATTAATCCAAAATGGAGGTTTTTATTGTATCGGCAGGTCAATGTGGCCTTCTGTAACTAACGTAAATAACGTTTCAATACTGACCGGAGAATATCCAAGTGTTCATGGGATATGCTCTAATTACAGGTATGTCCAAGAAACCGGTAAAGAGATTTATATGGAATCTAGTGAATACATCTTGTCCCCCACCATATTTACTTTGGCTAAGGAAAAAGGGGTCGAGACCCTTTTAGCGACTTCTAAAGATAAACTAAGAACATTATTAGGCAAAGATGCTACTAATACGATTTCTTCAGAACAGCCTGATGAATGGCTTGTAAATATTTTAGGCCATCCTCCAGAAATATATTCTCTTGAAGTGAATGCATGGACGATAAAATCTGCTAATGTTGCGATTGATAAATATATGCCTAAATTTACCTATATAACTACCACTGATTACGCTATGCATAAATTTGCTCCTGAAAAACCAGAGTCCAAATTACACTTGCAGATGATTGATCATGAAATTGGTGATTTAGCAAGGAAGCACACAAATGCAACTATCATAATAAGTGCCGACCACGGTATGTCGGCGAAAACCCATTTAGTTGATTTGGGTAAGATTTTAACTAATGTTGGAATCGAAAATAATGCTGTTCCTATTATCAAAGATAGATATGTAGCACATCATGCCAATTTGGGGGGTGGCTATATCATTTACCTTGATGAAAGTAATGTCAGTAAAGCGATAGACATTTTGAGCTCAGTTGAAGGAGTCGATGCTGTACTTACCAGAGATGAAGCGGTAAAAAAGTTTAAATTGAATGCAAGCCGGATAGGACAAATAATAGTAAACGGAAACAAAAACACCGTGTTTGGCAATACTGCTGAAATAGACATGCCAGCCAACCTGAGGTCTCATGGTTCTGAACATGAAAGGAAAGTGCCAATTATTGGGTATAATCTGCAAAACAGGGAATTTCAATTCTCTGAAAATAGAGATATAGGGAAATATGTGATTAAAGTACTGGGGTTATAAAAGCGTCCCTACCAATACGTGACATATACCTCTTTTTACACATTGATTTAATTATAAGGTTTCATCATCATTGCTGCTAAGTATCCAGCTCCAAAACCATTATCTATATTGACAACACTCATTCCGGGTGCGCAGGAATTTAACATTGAAAGTAAAGCAGATAACCCGTGATATGAAGAGCCGTATCCAGTGCTGGTCGGGACTGCGATTACAGGGACATCTACTAACCCGCCAACAACAGAAGCCAAAGCACCTTCCATGCCAGCAACGACAATGATAACTTTAGCCTTTCTAATTTTTGGTAAGGTAGCGAGTAGCCTATGGATGCCTGCAACTCCAATGTCGAAATGGGAGTCTGGATCTAATCCCATCATCTGTGCAGTTATTATTGCTTCTTTTGCGACGGGCATATCTGATGTTCCTGCAGTTAAAACACAGGTTCCTTTCACCAATTTCTCTTCAGGGTTTTTATTAATTGTAATTGTTTTTGCTATTTCATCGTAATTAGTTTCGGGGAAGATGGCTTTTACTTTAGTGAAGGCGCCATATGATGCTTTAGTAACTAAAATTTTGTTGGCTGTTGTAGACAGGGTTTTTATAATATCTAAGATTTGATTCTCCGATTTGCCTTTGCCATAAATGACTTCGGGAAATCCTTTCCTAAGAGAGCGGTGATGGTCAACTTTAGTATGGATGATATCCTCGTAGGGATATAAAGAAAGAACATCTTCAACCGCTTTTGAAGTTATTTTGCCGTCTTTAAATTCGTTTAGCAAATGCCTGAGTCGTGTTTTGTCTATTTTTGCACCCCCTAAATCAACTTGATTATACTATCTTGAAGCTAGTCTTTTAAATTGATGATATGATGAGTTGATTCGAATTATATGAATTTAAAAGATAGATGCTATGAAAGTTGAATTTAAAGATATAACCCTTAAGAAAAAATATGATTCACTTTCTGAAACCATGCAATCAATGGGATCAACTATTGTTGCATTTTCGGGAGGTGTAGATAGTACCTTAGTCGCATCGGTTGCACAAAAAACTTTGGGCGACAAAGCACTTATTGTTACGGCAAATTCTCCGAGCTTGGCCGAAACTGAATTTGATGAATTGTTGAAAATAGCTGAGGAACTAAATTTTAATCATAGAGTTATTGATACTAAAGAAATTGAAAAGGTGAAATACAGAGAAAACAGTCCTCAAAGGTGTTATTTTTGCAAAGAAGAACTATACACAGAACTAAAAAAGCTTGCATTTGAAGAATCAATACCCTGGATTATTAATGGAACAAACATTGACGATTTAGGAGATTTTAGGCCGGGTATTAAAGCAGCGAAGGATTTTATGGTAAGGAGCCCATTGGTAGAATCAGGAATTAACAAAAAAGAAGTTAGGGCTTTAGCTAAAGAAATGAATATATCTAACTGGGATAAACCAGCGCAAGCCTGTTTATCATCTCGAGTTGCTTATGGGATAAAAATAACAGATGTAATTTTAAATCAAATTTCTGTAGCTGAAAACCATATTAAAATCTTAGGAATAGACCAGGTCAGAGTCAGGCACCACGGAAACTTAGCAAGGATAGAAGTTCCGAAGAAGCAGATTTCGATTCTATTGGATGAAGATAATAATCGAAAAATAACAGAGAAATTAAAGGAATTAGGATATTCTTATGTTACTGTTGATTTACAAGGATTCAGGTCAGGTAGCATGAATGATCAATTAGCTAATAGCACCTTTCGTTAAGATGGACATGGTATGAGGTTAGCCGGCACAGTTTCAATAATCACGGGGGCGGCTAAGGGGTTGGGTTTAGATATTGCTAGACTATATTCTGCTAATGGCTCTAGTGTAGTCATGGCGGATATAAACGACCACGATGGCTCATTGGAAGCAAGTGAAATTCAAAACCAAGGAAGACAGGCTTTTTATGTCCATTTGGATGTAACCTCTACCTCAGATTGGTCCAATTTGGTGAACAAAACCCTTAATCAGTACGGGAAGATTGACATATTAGTCAATAATGCAGGGGTATATCATAGAGGAAACTTGGCAACAACGGAGGTTGCTGATTGGGACAGAGTATTTGATGTAAATGCAAAGGGTGTATTCCTGGGAAGCAAGGCTGTTTTGTCTCAAATGCAGAAACAAGGTAAAGGGTCTATAGTATCCATATCATCAATAGCTGGTATTATTGGTTCAAAACAGTCTGTTGCATATAATTCAGCCAAAGGTGCAATAAGGCTTTTTACCAAATCTGTGGCTGTCCAATATGCTGAACAAGGTATTAGAGCAAATACAATACATCCAGGACCGATGGTAACAGAAATGTTAGATGATTTGTTTACAACCAAAGAAGAGTCTGAGCGACGTAGGGAAGGAATTCCATTAGGTAGATTTGCTACAGTAAGGGATGTTTCACTCGGAGCGCTATTTTTGAGTTCTGATGAGGCATCTTTAATTACTGGAAGCGAATTAGTAATTGATGGAGGTTGGACTGCTCAATAACAAGAAATTGAAGTTCATATATGGAGCATTAAATGGAAGAGTATGGGATTTATGAGAAATTAACGACAAAATCGCACTCAATGAATATTGAAGCGGAAAATTACTTGCCGGGAGGTAGCTCTCGGGCGGCTGCGTATTTTGAACCGTACCCTTTCTTTGCCGATAGAGCCGAGGGCCATTACATTTATGATGTTGATGGAAACAAATTTCTTGATTTTATGCTTAACGCCACAACTCATATTTTAGGACATAACAACCCTTTAGTAGCTGATGCCGTGAAAAAACAGATTGGTAAAGGGTTAAGTTATGGCGTCCCTGCCGAATCACAAATTAAGCTTTCTAAAATGATTTGTGACCGAGTTGAATCTGTTGACAAAATCAGATTTACAAATTCAGGAACCGAGGCAACTTTAAACGCCATAAGACTAGCTAGAGCATTCACTGGGAGACATAAAATAGCCAAAATCGAAGGAGGTTATCATGGCACTCATGAATACGTTAGCGTTAGCGTTTCGCATGATATAACATCAAAACAGAATGGTTTTTTAGGAGCACCTGAATGGCCCGGGCAACCACCATCAGTACTGCAAGATGTGTTAGTTTTTCCATACAATGATATTTCGGCTGTTGAAAATCTTATTTCAAAACATGGAAATGAATTAGCATGTATTATTTTAGAGCCGGTTTTTTCCAATATCGGATATGTTCCTGCATCTCAGGAATTTATAAATAAACTTAGAGAAGTTACTGTTAAAGCAGGCATATTGTTGATATTCGATGAGGTGCAAAGTTTTAGGCTTTCACATGGAGGAGCACAGGAGAAATTAGGTGTCAAGCCGGATTTGACCACCTTTGGAAAAATTATAGGAGGTGGAATGCCTGTAGGAGCGTGGGGGGGAAGCAAGGATTTAATGGAGCTATATAATCCATTAAATGGACCTGTAATAGAGCACTCAGGTACATTTAATGCCAATCCGATGACAATGGTTGCAGGTGAAGCAACATTAAGACAATTGACGAAGGAAAAATATTTCGAATTGAACCAAATGGGGAAACGGGTTAGGCTTGAACTTCAAGCTGTTTTTGATGAACTTGAAATTCCTGCACGGGTCACCGGTATAGGCTCTTTATTTGGCATGCATTTTGCTAATCATGATGTAGTTGATTACAGAACGATGAAATTAGCTGACCAACACATGAAAAAAGCCATGTTCAAAGGTATGTTGGATAGAGGGATATTGCTTTTCGGAAAATGTACAGGAGCACTAAGCCTTGCTACGGGTGAAAAGGAAATAGAGCAATTAATTGATAGTGCTACGGATGTTGCGTCAACAACACTAAAAACCATGGTCGTATAAGAGTTAAGTTTAAGAACCGTTAAATTTAGGAGTTCTGTGCTGGGTGAAAGCAGACATTCCTTCTTGATAATCGGATGTTTCAAAGTTTTCGAAAGGCAAACTTTTTTCTTCTTCAGATAGATTGGATAAACTAGGGTTATCTAATACTATTTTCATGATCTGCTTGTGTCTACTGTGTGATAGAGGAGCCGTTTTTGAAATATTTTGGGCTAATTCTGAAACGTAACTATCAATTGACTCTAAGCTCTTAATTTCATTAATTAAACCAACCCTCAAGGCTTCTTGAGAATCTAGCCTTTTCCCTGAATATAATAAATAAGAAGCAGTGCTTTTTCCCACAATGTGAATAAGTCTTTTCATTTCACCGTAACCTATCAATATGCCTAATTTTGATACGGGTATTGCGAAAATACTGGTGTCTGAAGCGATTCGAATATCTGTTGTCATAGCGAGTTCACAGCCACCGCCAAAACACAAACCTTTGATAAGGCTGATTGTAGGGTATGGCATCAATTCAATTGCGTTCAGAGCCCCATCAAATACTTCCGCATATTTTTTTGCAGAAGGTTTGTTGTAACGGGTGTTAATAAAATCTTTAATATCGGCACCTGACGAAAAACATTTATTGCCTGTGCCTGTGAATATAGCGGCTTTAATCTCTTTAGATTTTGCCAAATCGGTGCATGTCTGCTGTAAATTAGCCCAACCGTTATAGTCGATGGAATTAAGACTCAAGGGGTTCTCTATTTTTATAGTAGCTACGTTGGCGTTAACGGAAAGATTGATTTCGGTCGGCAATTATTAACTCCATTTTGTTTTTTAATAAGTAACTGTTATGTGGCAAAATTTAATTGATTGAATAACCACCGTCTACAATTATTGAGGTTCCAGTAACATAATCTGAAGCATGGCTACTCAAAAATATAGCCGCACCTGCCATCTCATTAGGTTCTCCCCAACGACCCTGGGGAATCCTTTGTTTGATTTCACGATAACGTTTGGGCCTATTTGTTTTATAGGTTTCTGTTAGTTCTGTGTGTATCCAGCCCGGAAGGATAGAGTTTATTTGTATGTTTTTATCGGCCCATGCTATTGCTAAGCTTTTGGTCAGCTGGACTATACCACCTTTACTAGCTGCGTATGCAGATACCCAATCGCTACCAAATATTGATGTCATTGATCCTATGTTAATTATTTTACCCCCACCGGCTTTAACCATTATGCGATAAGCGTTTTGGCAGCACAAGTGTGCACCTGTAAGGTTGGTGTTAATTACGGAATTCCATTCTTCTATAGTATATTCTTGAGGCATTTTTCGTATAGCGATACCAGCATTATTAACTAGGATATCTAGTTGTTCGAAATTCCTGCTGATTTCAACAAAAGCTTTATTGGTTGATTCTTCTTGTGTAACATCAATGTCTATAGCTATAGCAGAAATACCTAAACCGACAAGAGCTTTTGTAGCTTTATCTGTTTTACTGCTATTCCTTCCACCGACGATGATTTTAGCCCCGGCTTGCCCTAAGGCTTTAGCTATTGAAAAACCAATGCCTCCATTTCCGCCGGTGACAAATGCAACTTTGTCCGTCAGGTCAAATAATGATGTGCTCAAAGTCAAACCTCTAACTGGTCTCAGAATCTGGCATTATAACGAGATGATCATTAACAACCGATAGCTTAACTCTTTGGTTTATTTTAAATTGTTGCACATACTCTCTTGGTATTTGCATTCTTCCTGCCCGGTCAAGCAGGGTATAGTTTACGTAGGTGGTTTCTTTTTCTGGAGACGGTGCAAATGACTTTTCTGTCATATTTAGGTTAACAATCTCTGATGAAGCTTTTCCATCTCTAATAGTAACAACACGTGGTACCTGATGCATTATTTCAGGATCATGAGTGACAATTACTAGGGTGGTTTTAAGTTCTGAGTTCAATTTATTCAGAAGTTCTAAAACAGTATTTGCTGTTTTGCGATCTAGTTCACCGGTCGGTTCGTCAGCTAACAATAGTTTGGGCTGGTTAGCTAATGCTACAGCAATTGCTACTCTTTGTTGTTCACCGCCTGATAGTTTTTGAGGAGTATGCGATAAGCGGTGGTCAAGACCGACAAGATTCAAAAGGTACAGTGAATGCTCTTTTCTTTGCTTGGAGGATATGCCACTTAAAAGCATTGGTAATTCAACGTTTTCTTGTGCTGTTAAATAAGGGAAAAGGTTGCGTACGGCCTGTTGCCAAATAAAACCAATTTCACTTCTTCTGTAAGATTCAACTTCTTTGACGGTCAGCTTAGATAAATCATTTCCGGCGACCTCTACTTTACCTGCTGACGGAATATCATAACCGGCGATTATATTAAGCAGTGTGCTTTTGCCACTTCCGCTTGCTCCTACTATCGCCACAACTTCTCCTTGGTTAACCTCAAGATCTAATCCTCTTAAAGCCACAACTTCTAGTTCAGCTATCTTGTAAATTTTGAAAATATCTTCACACAAAATATAGGTATTGTTTTCTTTATTCACTAGATTATTTGTCTCCTAAACGCATTATTGAAGTTACCGATGTTCTAGTTGTCATTAGCACGACTAAATAAGAAACTATGAGGAAAATCATACATATTATAGAATAATTTATTAAAAGGTCGTACCAGTTAGTCTCTATTATAAATGGTGGCATAACTTCCACTCCCCATTCGTCATAGGCTAAATAAGGCATCATTACTCCACCTATTTGTCTTCCTAGCCAAGCTCCAAGGCTAAAGCTAAGTACAATAATAAAGCTTTGTTCTAAAATAAATGACGTCACAAGTTGTAATCTTGACAGGCCTATGGTTTTAAGTAGGGCAAACTGCTGGATTCGGTTTCTAAAAGATATATAGCTGTGGAATGTAAAACCTATCGTTGCAAGGATAAGTACTACACCCAACGAATAAAACAATAATGATTGCCATCCGGCGTCTACAAGTGGGTCCAAATTCGCCTCTCTTAATTCAGCCTCTGTTTCCAACACGAATGGTTTTGGTGACAGAGAGCTTTCACCCAAAGCCTTTGCGAACGTTGCAGGATCTTCTGGTTTTTCTTTGTAAGATAACCAAACCTCGTTTGCTGCTACCTGTGTATATAAAGAAGAAGCATTTACATGTTGGGTAATCAAGTCTAGGTTGGCGACTAAAACCTGTTGATTGGTATTTGTTATTGTAGGGAACATGTTAAATGTATCCACAAGTTCTAAGGGGGTTTCCTGTCCTGAAATTGAGACAGTAATAACATCTCCAATTTTATGCCCGCTACGCCTTAACATTGCTTCATTTGCTAGGGTTGGAACTGCTACGAGCTTGTCCCCATAAAAAATTCCGCGAGCGATTTCGGGATAACCTTCATTCCATGCGAAAACTATGGAAGACTCTCCTTCATCCAATTCCGTGTTTGTGACAGAATCTGCAATTGATTGTGAGGATGAGGATAATATATTCCAATCTCCTGCTTGGTCAAAACTTTCAAGTGAAATAGTTTCTCCATTTTCTAAGGTTGCAGATATTTCTTTGAATATTATTGAACCCGCCATCAAATTTCGGTCAGGCGATCTTTCGTGTATTCTTACAGAATCCAAATAAAGTCGATTGCTCTCACTATCCGGAGCAACTATTATGACTTCTGGGTCTTCTCTTCTTCTAAGTGACCACCACCTTCTTCGTGGAGGAGGAGGCGGGAGGTCAGAATATTTCCTCATCTTTAAAGTTGTGGTTTGCCATGTGTTTGTTTGTAGGTCTCCCATAGAGTAAGTTGAAAATTTACCTAAATCGTCCTTGAACCTCAAAGTAAGCCTGACTGAAGGATGAACGTAATCCGATTTAAAAGTTAAGCTTAAAGATTGAGTTCCAAGAGGTATCTTTAAACCGTCTTCCTGATAAGGTTCATTTATGGAATTAATAAGTTCATCCATTGGAGTATCCGCAAAATCATCTCTAAACCACGCCACTTCAGAAAAAGTTTGAGTGTCAGCAGCGAGCAGCAAATATTGGTTTTTCATTGGAGAAAGTTTATCTCTTATGAGCGTGCGTAAAACGAGGCTTGCCTTTTCTATGTTGGCTATAGATTCGTATGCCTGTTTGATGTCCGCAGCTTCAATTGTAAATTGGTCTGGGTAACAATTAAAATATCCTTCTTGTAGACACTTATCGAATAACTTGGGGTCGTTTACCCTAACATCAGAACCAACTTTAAAATACACTCTTTCATCAAAGTTTTTGTTTAGTGTTGCTGCAAAACTTGCAGCAAATAAAGCTAAACCTGTTGCAAGAGTTAGCAAAATTGTTAGTTGAGAATGGTGTGCTGAGTTTCTTCCAAGTTGCCATAAGCCCAAAATTGCTCCCGCTGATAACCTTGGGGCAAAAATTTTGGTAAAAATGTTTATTACAATAGGAAATAACCTTACTACAATTAACCCGGCTGATATTAACATGATTCCTGGAATTAGCAAAAGCAATTGATTAAAAGTAGTAGCGTCACCGAAAGAATTTGCTATGATAGAACCTTGCTCGCGTATTTGCCTTAGCATTACCAAAACTAATACAAGTGCGACTACGTCTATATAATACTTCTGAATTGCCGATAATCTATTTGGACGGTTTTCTAATTCAAGGTTTTGCTTCAATTCTCTCCGGGAAGCAAAAATAGCAGGGACCAACAATGAAATTAAGCTTAATCCTCCACCAATGGCGCTCATCCTGTATGTTCCTAAGTCAATATTGACTTTTAATAAACCAGGTTCTGGTTGCAGTGATGCAAGGGGTTCAATTAGTCCTAAAAGACTTACGGTGGCTGCTCCTAGTAATGGGCCAAGAATCACGCCTGCCACTCCGATAGTCAATGCTTCCAGCGCAAACACGACCAATGTTTGTAATTGGGTGGCTCCTCTACTTCTAATCAAAGCGATTTCCGCATGCCTTTGGCTGATACTCATTGAACTAAGAGCTGATATGTAATACAAGCAAATAAATGTGATCAACATCATCAAAACAAACATTGGAAGCTTGCTGTAAAATAATCGCCTATCATACTCTTCAAGTATTTTTTCAAGTTTTGTTTTTTGTGAATATGATGGCAACACAGGTGTAAGCGCATCTTTAAGCCCCTGCAGTCTTTGTCTAATCTCGGTTGTTTCAGCAGCTGTTATAGAATCAGGATTGATATCAGAATACCAAATGTAGGTCCCCTCTAGTTTTTCAAAGGCATTGCCAAAATCATTCAAAAAAGTTTGTTGTGGAATATAAAATGGTATAGTTGTAAAGCTGGATCCAGTTGAAGCCTCTAGCACCGTTTCTTCCATATACCAAATATTTTTTGCCGAAGAGTTACGTGTAAAAACTCCAGTGATTTCTACATTAATACTTTCAAAAACATCATTCCATGTTGGGAATGCAATTATTTTGTCACCCACATTTAAGCCGAATAATTCTGCCGCTTCGTTTGGTACTAGTGCTCCAAGATAGAGTGTTTTTTGGTCAGAATAAGGGTAGTATTCTGGTATTTCAATATTCCCTTCGACAAGTGTTATATTTTGATCCAAGTTGGGAAGCGCCACGACATAGCCGCGGTCATTAGTTTGGCCAGCATCTGATTCAAAGCCTGGTTTGGTAACAAAAAGAGTAGGGGATTTGATGGCTGTAAAACGGTCATTTTCAATGTTTCCTACAAATGAGGTTATTTGTTCTGAAGCAGTCGTATTTAGCAAAGAGTATTGGGAATTTGAAACGGGCCCTGCCTTTGCTTGAATGATTAAATCATGTTCTTGGCTAGTGGCTTCAACAAGAGCTAGGTCTAAAGCGATTTCTTCTAATGAATCAAGGTATATGAACGAACTTGAAATGATTGTGCATGCAAGAATCACCCCTAAAACTAAAGAAGTTAAAAGCTTCCATTGTGAAAGGCTACGTTTTGAGCCTATAAGCCAAGCGCTCAATAATCTATTCATATGTTTGCACGCCTTTTGAATTTAACACTATTACCCAATCCTTGTTATTGAAGGTATGTCTGTTTTATAAACTTTAATGCTTGCTACAATTTGAGTTAACATCATTATTGCGGCAATCACTATAATGGCAGGAATTATAATCATCCATTCAGTTGTAACGATAATGGGAGGTGATGTGGTGTTCAAAGAACCTGCCGGGGTTAGGTTGGTGACAATTAACAAGCTTATTTGTCTACCTACTAATGTTCCTACTATTAAACCACATCCCATCACTAGAAAATGCTCAACTAAATTTATTATGGCAATTTCCAATTTGTTAATTCCCAAGGCTCGCAATAAAGCAGTTGTTGAAGCCGAATTCTTAGATAAAAAGTCCAAGTGGCTATAATTTCCTATGGATATGGAAATTATGACGAAAATAACCGAAGTGATTGACAAAAGTTTCCATCCTGTTAGGTGTATGTTTCCTGACTTGATTTCATTCAGTGTAGAAGTTATATCAGATACCGATACTCCTCTAGGGCTTGTGTTTTTGATAAGAGTTCCAATATCCACATTGTCAGATGTATCAGCATCTACGTATACTTCATTTGGCTCTATACTCTCAAGCCTGCTCATGATGTTCAAATACCTTGTAAGGTGGTCAATGTTGCCTATTAGAAACATCGATTTTTCAGGATAAAGAGTTGGGAAATAGTCAATTGTATCAATTACCACCAAAGGAGTCAGCCTCCCAGATACTGTGCCATAGAACCCTTGATTGATTTGAAAATCATCCAAGTTTTCAAAATATTTGCTTGCAATAAATGGGATTCTGCCAGATTCTAGGTTGTTTATATATATTCCGCGAACATCTAAATTTGCAAATACACCGAATTTATACTTTGTGCTAAATTCCCCAGAATACACATGCTCATTTGTTATCTCTGCATAATCTGGAGCAATGACGGTAGTCGGTATCGGTGACCATCTTGGGCTTTCCATTTCATCAATAATAGTTTCTTGGTTTGTTTCGTCGACAACAAAGATTTGGTCCAAATATATGTTTCCAGGAGTACGTTTCGCTTTTGAATTTTTTGCGATTCCGGGTTCGTGAATTTGAATAGAAAGGAGTTCTATTGGAGATTTTAGAGTTCGGGGTATTTCGGCGACCATTCGGCTCCAACCAGATTTGTTTAAAGAGCCAAGAGATATAGTTCGGGTTTTTCCTTGGGATCCCTGTAAAACACCTAATAGATACAGGTTATTGAATTTTCTTGAAGGTTTTACCCACATACCTATTTCACTTGAGGTTTCAGGGAGGAATAAGCTATTTTGATTTAGAGGTATATTCAATCGATTTAAAATTTTTTGAGTTTCTCCGCTTGAAAAATCTTCTCTAAACCAGGCAGAATTAGCAAATACAACCGGGTCAATGGCTAGGATTTCGTTGGAAATCGACCCTACTCCCCCATTAATTCTCATTACCCTTGTAGCAGATTCAACGCCATCAAAAGATTGGTATTTTTCTTGCAGTTTTTTCGCATCGTCTTGCATGAATTTTGAAATTCCAGTTACCCTAATGTCGGTTGCATTTTGATACCATGCCCTATCGGCTTGCACCTTGCTAAAAGTGCCTCCTACTGTGGATGCCATAGTTATAAGTCCTGCGGAAGTTATCACTAAAAGCAAAAGAGTTGAATAATACCGCTCTCCCCTATCTAGTCTTAATAATGGCATTGAGACCCACAAAGGGGAGCGGTTTTCAATTAATTTCAGAAATGGATATATTAATTGAAGCAATAGTATTACCCCTAAGTAAATCAAGTTTAATTTCATGGTGGAAGTCATTTCAATTTCTGTAAATTGATAAAGGAAAATTATTGATGATGCTTGTAAAATTAACCCAAGCACCCAAATTATAAACCTAGAATTCTTTATGGTAGTTAGTGTGTAGCCGGTTACTGTAGCAGTGGCAAATAAACAAAGCTGGAAGAGTACAATGATGTCAAAATCGTTTATGTTTTGCCAAAAAATATATATGGAAATATATGCAAAACCTAATGCCCACAACAAATTTAAAATTGAAGTTGACCTTCCGCTAAGATAACGGATTGTCATAGGAAATAGTCTTATAAACAAGAGTGCAATTGCTACCAAAAGAATGCTAGGTAATAACATCGAAGTTAATTGAGATGAGCCTTCTTCAACTGATGCAAATGCTGTATCGGTAAATAACAAATACCATATAGTGATAAACCCTAGGATTAATAGAACGCCATCAAAAAAATGTTTTTGAATTAGAGATGGAGATTCGTTCCCGGCTCGGGCGTAATTAATCTTTCGGCCTGCTTGCAGGAGCGAGATTATACTAACTAAAGAAGACACAAGGCCGGCAAGGATTGCGACTATAAAAGAATAAAGAAATGCTACTGGAGAATTTGATAATAGTGAAAAAATATCTATGGATTGTGAAGATATTCCAGTGAAATTTATCAATAATTTAGAAATTAGTGTAGCAATTAGGGGTGCCAAAATGCCGGTAACTACTGTAATTGCCAAAATCTCGATAATATAAAAATTGAGTAAACTTGTTAATGACGCTCCTCTTAATTTTAATAGTGTAAAGTGCGGGTTTCTAGACGAAGTTAAGTTTCTAGCAGCAAGGGCCACGAGTAAAATCCCACAAGTTATAAGCGAAGTGATTAGTACTGATAGGCTTACATTTGCAGCATTTGCCTTGTCTTCGATATTTAAAACTATACCTTTTATTGAAGAAACAAAAACCGTTGATCCAGCCAAGCTGGTTTTAATTTTTCTTTCAAAGCTATCAGACAGTAATTTTGGGTATTGTATGTCGTTTGAAATAAAAGAGTTTTTGTCTATCCCGGCAAACCATATTGAGCTAACTAATTTGCCATTTCCTGCACCCTCTGCATAGGACCCAAAGTCTTTTTCGCTAATGAATAGAGCTATTGGAGGTTCGTCGGCGTCAACTCTCACGCCTGGTGGAGGTGTTGCATCAGCAGTATCAGCTAGCGGAGGAGGGTCTAAAAACATTTCAACGTTGTTCCAATATTTGTCGTCTTTATAATTGGGTTCAAATATGCCTGTTATGACAACCTGAATCAACTCTTTTGCATCTATCGACTTACGCAATTCAATAGTTTGGCCAAGTTCGAATTGAAATCTTTGTTGAGTTAATTTTGTTATTAGAGCTGAATAATGGGTTTCGTCATTATTTTGAACATCGAAATCTCCGGATAAAAGGGAAATATTAGGCTCTAAATCTTTGATGGTTTGGACCCACCCTCTTGCTACGGTGTAGCTAAAATCGGGTTCGTTAGGGATTTCTCTGTTGTTGTATCCTAACAAATAGACGCCGGATTTATATGTGCGATATTGATATTCGATTGATTCATCAAAATAGGAATAGAGAGTTCTATCAACTGTGTCGTTTGTTTGATTGAGTCTTGAAGATGAAGCTGGTAGCCGTGGTCCGAATATGGTCACGTCTATAGTGTTGCCTGAAATTCTAGTAAGTTCCGATTCAAAACCTAGTCTGTTGAGAGCATTCATATATATTGGGCCGAAAGCTCCCATGGTGCAAGCCAACATGCACCCCAGAAACAGGGTTAACAAATACTGCCAATTGTTCGTAGACAAGCTAATTATTGATTTCATGTAATTGTCCACAGACGATTTTACATTAATTAAGGGGGGTGTGGGTATATTAAAACTAATTTGGTATTATAATTTAGTTGTTGGTTGCAGTTAAAATGCTGAGTATGTTTGTTTTAATTTGATTCTGAACTGCTTCTATAAACATATCCGTTGTAGGTCCTTCTAATCTAGTTTCAAATCCATGATTGCCAAATCCAAACTTCACTGTTTCAGACACTAAGGTTTCCGGGCCATCAAAATAATAAGGTTTTGTTGAATAGAATACCTGCGGCAAGTCGGGAAGCTTTGTGTTATATATACTGGGATTGGCTAAAATCACCATCGGTTCGTTTATGGAAAAGTCAGGATCTTTAAATTTGGTTTTAAAATCTCCTAAAACAACCGTACTTGATTTGTGAGGAGCCCAATGACGAACTGAATACGGATTTCCTATGTTTATCCATGGTTCAATTTGTCTGCAAACACTTGTAAACTCATGCCATTTGATTAATTCATCGATATGATTATTTGGCAATTGCATTTTGTTTCTATATTGTGAGACAACTTTTTCTGACCGTATATGGTTGAAGGCGGCTATCCAGTTAACATAATCTCGCGTAGCTCTCGAGTATTTAATTTCATTTACGTTTATGCCTGTGCTTGCACTATCAACTATAATCAAATGTGGCATTTCTGTTGATAACTTAACAATGAATTGCTTTGAGAAACCTAATTGGGCGTGACTAGGGAGTTTGTTTCTGACTTTTAATCGCATGGACATATGCGAGGGTGTTCTAAAATAATTTATCGAGAAATCGCTTGGTGAAAGATGTTCTTGAAGCGGCTCAACAATCCATTGCCGTCCGTATCTGTCATTGCCCACGACAACAATTTTTCTTTGAGTTAATCTCCTAATTTTATGAAGATATTGGAGTAAATAAACAGCTTCATGAGCTACTCGTTCAGCATGGTTCTTATGTTTGTCCGTTAGAGAAATCGAGTAATATTTTTGAGGCGGTAAATTTTTTAGTTTTGTAAAATCATTATAGGTTTTTGGTGAAACCATTAAAGCTTGCTGTGAGTTTAACCACGTATATTCAGTAATATAGCGTTGAAATTCAAGATCGCGTTGTAAGATGTTTTTAGGATTGAAATTACCTTCTCTTGTCAATCGTCTTAAATTGTCTAGGTGCTTTAAAGAGGTTTTGATATCTTTGTTAACTCTCAAGAAATTAACTATGTTTTCTGTTAAGAATACCCCGTCGTGGTTTGCAACATTAATTTTGGATAACCATTTGGATATGGAATTTAATCTAGCCTTTGCACCCTTATATCCAAACGCCAACAAAAAAACTTTAATTTGAGGTATTGTCAATTTTAGTGTCAAAGAATGAGAATGAATAAAAAGTTTTGAAAGATCATCAAAAGTTGTTTCTACAAATAAATCATGGAAAATATTTGGCAGAAGAGGTTTTTCTATGGGGATTGGAGCCGGATTATTAAAATAATCCTGTAACTTATCTATGTGATATCGGATTTTTTTAGGTATCAGCTTGGCATTTTTGTTATTGACATTGCATTTTATAATTTGATTGTACCAATAACCAGAAACATCATTTGTCCGTTCTGCAAAAAACTCATTTAAAGCTTGCTTTGAAAAACTATTTGCAAACGAGATTGCAATTAGGGCAATCTCACTGTTGCCTTTCATTATTTTTTTATCGAGAGAAGTTCTGGATTTCCAGGGGATTTTGGAGCGATTGAATATATATGGAGCAATCGATTTGTATGGTGGAATATTGTTTATAGTTGAATCAACTAGGAGTTTAATTTCCATGACGGTTGTAGCAAGATCTAAATTGTCGTTTTTGTGGATTGCTATAATCTCCGAAACGACATTTTTGAATCGGTTT
>CENY01170999.1_pt1 | contig 29094 bp, 30 predicted proteins | sample 356181 | NCBI WGS metagenome assembly CENY01 (sample SAMEA2619840, study PRJEB7988) | marine metagenome | isolation source: saline water (ENVO:00002010), including
TTTTTTTTGATATGGAGGCTTGCTAATGGATACAAAAATTGGGAATGTTTTCGCTGTAAGTAAAAAAGAGTCGCATGAATTTTCAAAAGAAGGTCAGGAGGAAATAAACCTGATAACTATGCACGGTGTTGAAGGTGATGCGCATGCAGGAAAATATGTTAAACATAGATCCCGAGTAAAAAAAGATCCGAACCAACTTAACATTAGACAAGTTCACCTAATGACTTCTGAGCTTATAGAAGAATTTCAAGGGGCAGGTCATAACATTAAGCCAGGGGACCTAGGGGAGAATATAACAACAGTCGGTATTGATTTGATAAATCTACCAAAGGGTACGATTTTGAAAATTGGACTTGAAGCAGAAGTTGAAATAACTGGACTTAGAGAGCCATGCAAACAAATTGAAGATTTTCAAGATGGATTATTGAAGAGAGTAATTTCAAAGAATAACTCAGGAAAGTTAGATGTAAAGTCAGGGGTGATGTCAATAGTTACACAGGGCGGCACTGTCAGGCCTGGAGACAAAATAAAAGTTATTTATCCAAATCTACCTTATCTAGAATTAGAGTTTGTGTAAATCCGAAGTTCGATTAATTACTCTCTCCATTGATGGCTCTCTACGGGAAATAAATCATTCAATGTAGGTTTAACTTTTATGAGCTTTTGCTCGTGGAGATAGTTAATTAATTTATTAATATTTTTTATATTAGGCTCTGTAAGTCCATGCGGATAAGGATCATTATCAAATAGCTCAATAATTTCTGACCATTGTCTGTCAACCCAAGGTAGAAGTGTTGCACCCAACTTCCGCTTTAGTGCTTTTTCTTTGCTTTTGCTGTATGCCTTGAATATGCTATATCCAAGCTCTGGATATTTTGTAATTACATCATGGTGGATCATCACGCAGTGATTTATTGGGTAAATACCGCTTGTTTCAAAATATTTTTTTTCTACTTCTGCATAGTTATTTATAAGTGGTCTCAGCACCCTATCTTTTGGTGATTTTTTAAGATCAAGTGGTCTTGGGGCAACATAGGCATCAAGCTCTCCGTTTATCAATAATTCCTCTGGGTCACCGCTAATTAGTTTCACGTTCGCCTCTGTTGGCGGTATAAATCTTTGTGTCTTGTTCGCATACCAATAAATCGAGCTCCAGTGGAGATCATACTCTTCTAATAAAATACCTCGAAGCCACACTGCAGCTGTTTGTGAATACTCCTTAATACCAACCTTAGAATTCTCTAAATCAGTTATACTATTTAAATTACTGTCTTTTCGAACCCAAATTATGCCATGTCGAAAACCTCGATTAACAAAGACGGGTATTGCTGTCATTACGCAAATATCTCGCTCACGCATCATGCAATAGTTTGATAATGAGAACTCAGATACTTGAAAATTTTCCTGATTGAGTATTTTTTTATATATATCTGGCAGGTCTGATGGCACATATTCTAGATTATAGTTGTCCATAGGGCCGGAAATATTGAGGGTAAATTCGTAGTCACCACCCATTATATTTATTTTTTTAAATGGGGTCATTGCACGCTTTAATTGCTACAGTGAAGCTAAATGACTAATTCGAACTAGCAGCAGCATTCTTGCTATTTTTCGCAAGTTGACCTTCAATATTTGTAACTGCTTCAATTTCTTTTATACCACGTGCTCTTGAGACTTCTTTTGCAAGACGATCGAGTGCTGATTCATATAATTGCCTCTCGGAGTATGATTGCTCGGACTGGCTGGGGTTTCTATGCAGGTCTCTTACAACTTCAGACAAGGCAATAATATCACCCGAATTGATTTTGGTTTCATACTCTTGAGCTCGTCTGCTCCACATCGTTTTTTTTACTTTTGCATTGCTTTTAAGAATTGAAAATGCTTCATCTATCAAATTTGTATCTGATATCGCCCTCATACCTGTCGACTCTACTTTATTTGTTGGCACTCTAAGTGTCATTTTATCTTCTTCAAAGTAGATGACATATAGTTCGAGTTTCATTCCGGCTATTTCTTGTTCAAGTATATCCGTAATCTTACCCACCCCATGTGATGGATAAACTACATATTCGTTTATTTTGTAATTTTTATTTACCTTGTATGCCATTATTTGAGCTTCCTTATTTTAATCAGTCTCCGGTTCCAGGTTTTTCTGAAAAATATTCTTGTAATTTATTTTTCTTGTCCTTAAATTCGTCTGCATCAACAGGTGAGTCTTTTTTCATCGTTATATTTGGCCAAATTTCAGAATATTTCTTGTTTAGTTCAAGGTATTCTTCAATACCTGGTTCTGTGTCAGGAAGAATTGCTTCAGCAGGACATTCTGGTTCACAAACACCGCAATCAATACATTCATCAGGGTGAATAACTAGCATATTTTCCCCCTCATAAAAGCAATCAACAGGACATACCTCAACACAATCCATATATTTACATTTAATACAGGCTTGATTTACAACGTAGGTCATTTATGTCTTTCTAAGGATATTAACTTTTCATGAACCATGAGATGAATACTTATAACAGAAAAATCTAATGATTTGAAGCATTGTTAAATTTTTTTAATACTGAAAATGGATTAATCTCACTATACTTAAACTCATTGTACGGCATCTCGTTTATTTTTTTCTTTATCCAAAATTGATCTTTATCTTTTTTGGTATTTTTAATTTTAGTAAAATCAAGATCTCGAAGTAGCTTCTCTATTAAATTTTTTTTCAGTTCCATTTTCTTTATCAGTTCATTATCAAGTATGAATTTAGAAGATTTTTCTTTTTGCATTTTTTCTCTGATAGAAGATAGCACATTTTCAACAAAGTCAGGTCTTATAAAGCGATTACCAGAATGGAAATAGCCCAGATTTTGGTAAAAAATTGTATCGGGCTTATTCTCAATAATCTTTTCATTCCTTACCTGTCCGCGAGCGCAAGGGTTCCCAACATTGATGTTATGTAATTTAATTCTGAGCGAGAATTCATTATCTTCGAATATTTTTTTAAAGTATAAAAAATTTTCACCAATAAATATACCATATGATCGAAGCTCCCTTTTTTCTTCTTTTGTTAGCTGATCAAATTCTATCCCAAGCTTACTTTTCTGAATTACCCCCAGCTTCTCTACTATTGAAAATTGTATTGCTGAGAGAGGGCTTTTAAGCTTCGCATTATTAAACTTTACAAGCCCTGGTAGCACCTTCTTAATATGAAAAGAAAGCCAATTCTCGAGCTTATTTTGTAATTTCTTTCTATTACTTATATCGAGAAAATCATCAGCCAACAGCTGGATTTTTGGTAGCAATATATTCGAACTACTTGATATTGATGCAATTGTCATATTTTTCCATAATAACTCATTCATATTCGATAGTTGGAAATCCTCACTATCTGAAAAAAGTATAGTTCTTGCCTGCTCGTTTATTTTTGTGTGAATGATATTATTTAGCTTACTTTTTGCTGATTTATTTAATTTAGCTGTTGATTGATGTTTAAATTTCAATCCTTCAACTGTGCCCAAGGAAATATTTCCAACATTAATCTTATTCTTTTCATCAACTTTAATATTTTTTAGGTCCGCATAATTAACAAGGATACTTGTCCTTTTATCAATAAATCTTTGCATAAGTCTATCATGCAATTTATCGGATAATTTATCTTCAATGGTCCTTGTTTTCTTCTGCCAATGCTTTGAGTCCTGAACCCAGCCACTCTTATTAGCTATGAAGTTACATGTTCTGATGAAAGAAATTTTATTTGATAAGCCATCGATATCACCATTATATTTTGCGCAATATTTTACTTCCTTATCAAACCATTCTTCATCCACATACCCACCTGACTCAGTTATATCACAGAAAATCTTTAGTACTATTTTTGCATGGTTATCTATGCCGGTTTGCCTATAGTCTGGTATCTGGCAGAGATCCCACAGCAGCTTTAATTCGTCAATTTTTAATTTTCTATCACTTAATAACTTGTTCTCATTGATATATTCTAATGTTTGCTGATCTTCACCAGGTTTAACCAATTTAAGATAAGGCAAATCTGGTTTTTCGTTCAAGCTATCGATCATACTTTTAAGGGAATTGAACTTTATATCACCATTACGCCATTTGATATTATCTACTGTCGCGAACTTATGGTTCTCAACTGAGCTTACTATGTTGGGATCTAATTCAGGGTTTGGATATGTCATACAGAAAGTGCCATTATTCATATATCTCCCTGCACGACCTGCAATTTGTCCAACTTCATGGGGATAGAGATATCTGTATTTATTACCATCAAATTTTTTGATTGAGTCGAATGCTATATGATCAATGTCCATATTTAATCCCATCCCAATCGCATCAGTGGCAACTAGATAGTCTGCTTGCCCTGACTGATATAGCTCAACTTGGGAATTGCGTGTTCTTGGAGATAAAGCTCCAAGAACTACTGCGGCCCCTCCATTTTGCTGTCTCACAAAATCAGCAATTTCATATACACGATTTATCGAAAATGCAATTATTGCTGTTCTCTTTCTTAATCTTGAGACCTTTTTTGAATTTTCATATGTTAATTTTGAAAATCTTGTTTTTTTTATGACTTCGATGTCTGGGATGATTTTCTTTAATATCATCTCTATTGTTTCAGAACCTAGAAATACAGTCTCAATTGACCCCCTCGCCTCAAATATTCTCTTTGTAAATACATGCCCGCGCTCAATATCATTTGCGAGTTGTATCTCGTCAATCGCAATAAACTCAAAAGGTAAATCTGTTGGCATTGCTTCAACTGTGCATATATAATATTTTGGAAATTTTGGTATATATTTTTCTTCGCCAGTGACAAGCGCAACCGACTGCGCACCTATTTTACTCGATATCTTATCATATAGCTCTCGTGCAAGGAGTCTTAATGGAACTCCGATCATACCAGTGTCATAGCCAAGCATCATATTGATTGCCTGATGAGTTTTACCAGTATTAGTTGGGCCCAATATTGCTTTTATTTTTGGATTTGTTTTTCTACTCATCATTGTAATTAACAAAAGATTTATGAAAATAGAACATTGGAGGAACAAATCATGTCCGAATCAGTGATATATACTAATTCATTTTTTGTTCCATACTACATTTAGTACATTAATTTTGATTAGTACATATAAAAATAATCAAAAAACTATAGATTTACCATTTATTGATAAGTCAACTAAGTCAATTGATCCAGAAATACCTTCACTCGCATTTATGCTGATTGGTATTAAGAATATAAATTCATCTTTGATGGTAATTTTCATAAGCTGTAGCATGAAAAGTGGCACAGGATTATCTTCATATTTCTTCATTTCTTTATCCGAAAATCCAACAAGTGGTATGAATTTTGCAGTACAAATATTTTGTTCGAGTTCTTGTGCAAATTGTATCGAAAATATTCTTCTTCCATCAGTAACTTCCCATTCTCCCGTACATATATCTTTATTGTGATACATAGACATTTCAATCATACTTGAAATTGGATCTATAGTTTGCACATTTAGTCTTTCATAGAGCCTTATAAGTTTATTTTCTTTTATTTCAGGTCTTGCCAATATGTTATGTTTTCCATTTCGATAAACTATACTGACATGACCAACGCCTTTTTTTGTTTCAATATGGTTATTATAAAATTTTGGTTGTATATCATTTTTACTCAATATACCTCTTGCTGAGAATGTCCAAATTGAATTTGAGAAAAGATCTCCGATGCCTTGTGTTTTTACGGTAGCGTTTGAAAAGTACTGCGCTTCTCCAAAGTTAACTTCAAAGTTAAGTTTTGCAATTTTTAACCCTAGTGATTTGATGTCGTATTCTAGATTTATTTGATCGTCAATGAAGTATCTTTTTTCAATATCATATTCGAATCTATCGTTTAACTCATTACCATCCACGGTTGAGCACATGCTAAATAACAAAATGATAGTTATCATAAAAAAAACCAAAATTGGCTGGATAGTTAATTTAAGAATTATATGCTTCATAAGTGACAAATCTTAACTTGAATTAGTAAAATAAGTATGACTTTATATTTATGTTAGCAAGATTTTTTTTATTCAAATATAATAAATATTGAAGTTGACGGATTGTTGGTGAGGGTTTATATACTGTCTATTAGTGCTTTAATCGGAGATTAAATAATGTCAAGAAAATGTGAATTAACAGGTAAAGCTGTGATGTCGGGGAACAATGTTAGTCATGCTAATAACAAAAACCGTCGTAAATTCCTACCTAATCTGCACCAAGTCACACTTCGAAGTAACTTGTTAGATGAAAAGGTTTATTTGAGAGTATCTTCAAAGGCTCTACGTAGTGTTGAGCACAGAGGCGGACTTGACGAATTTCTCATGAAAGAATCGAAAGAGAATCTATCATCAAAGGCCCAATCAATCAAAAAGCGTGTTCAAAAAGCAGCAAACGGTGCTCAAAGCTGATGTTGAATAAGAAAAGGTTACTTCTTATTTTGTGTATGGTAACCGTAATACTCATATCAAATATTTTAGTTCAATACCCTGTTATGTTATGGGGTTTAGAAGATTTACTTACATGGGCAGCATTTACATACCCTATTGCTTTTTTCATCACAGATATTACCAATAGAACTTATGGAGAAGTGGTAGCACGACGAATTGTCTATTGGGGATTTATTACAGCCGTCGCTCTATCTTTTTATTTTGCAACTCCAAGGATTGCTATCGCATCAGGCAGTGCATTTTTATTGTCACAATTAATTGATATACAAATCTTTACAAAGTTAAGTAAATTCCAGTGGTGGAAAGCTCCATTGGTATCCTCCACACTTGGATCTATAATCGATACAATTCTATTTTTTACAATTGCCTTTTCGGTAACTTTTTCAATGATGGGTTATGAGGATAGCTTTGCAACTGAAAATATTGTAATTCTGTCCGGATTAGCAGAATCTCCTCGATGGTTGATGTGGGCATTTGGTGATTTTGCGGTTAAATTATTTGTTGCTATAATGTTATTGATACCATTCAAGGTTATCTATTTTAGATATCATAATAAATTAAAAGCTTAATTATTTATTCTCATTCTCATCAAATAATTCAGCAAGCTTCTCTGTCATAGCACCACCGAGCTCCTCAACATCGATAATTGTAACTGCTCTTTTATAATACCGTGTTACATCATGACCTATCCCAATTGCAATAAGCTCAACATCTTGGTTGTTTTCAATCTTATTTATGATTTTTTTTAGGTGAAGTTCGAGGTAATTACCAGAATTCACAGATAAAGATGAATCATCAACTGGAGCGCCATCTGATATGACCATCATAATTTTTCTTTGTTCTTGTCTTTTTTGAAGCCTTTCGAATGCCCATTCTAGCGCTTCCCCGTCAATATTTTCTTTTAATATACCCTCTTTCATCATAAGACCTAAGTTTCGTTTTGATCTTCTCCAAGGTGCGTCAGCTGATTTATATATAATGTGTCTAAGGTCATTTAATCTCCCAGGTCGCATAGGCTTTCCAGACTCAGTCCATAATTCTCGAGATTGCCCACCTTTCCAGGCCTTGGTTGTAAAACCGAGAACCTCTGCTTTTACCCCACATCGCTCTAGGGTTCTCGTTAATATATCTGCGCAAGTTGCTGCAACCATAATTGGGCGCCCTCTCATTGATCCAGAGTTATCAATTAGCAATGTAACAACTGTATCTCTAAAATCTGTATCTCTTTCCATCTTAAATGATAATGGATGCATAGGATCTGTTACAACACGGACCAATCTGGCAGTATCGAGTGTCCCTTCTTCTAGATCAAAGTCCCATGAACGATTTTGTTGTGCCATCAATTTTCTTTGAAGCTTATTTGCTAACCTCGCTACGATTGCCTGAAGGTTTGATATCTGTTTATCTAAATAATTCCTGAGTCTATCCAATTCTTCCAGATCGGCCATTTCTTCTGCGTTAATAATCTCATCGTATTGATTTGTGTAAATCTTATAATCTTGCTTTCTCAAATTTTGCGAGTCATCAATTTCGCCGCTACTATCTGGTGCCGAGCTTTCCTCGCCTTCTTCATCTGCGCCCTCTAAATCATCAAGGTCAATAAGCTCTTCTGTGCTCTCGTCATCAATTACCTCAGACTCATCGGGATCGAATTCGTCACTGATTTCAGTATTTTCCTCCTCGGATCCCTCAAGTTCACTTTCTCCATCTTCATTTTTTGATGATGATGGGTCCGAATCTCCTAAACTACTTGCAATATCAAGAGCATCAAGCAGCTGCGGTATTTGACTTGCAAATAACTCTTGATTATGTATTTCATCCTTTAATTTTTTTAACTCTTCGAGCGCTTTTTCATTTATATGCGGTCTCCATAGATCAACAAATTTTCGTGTATTACTTGGTGGCGCGAAACCAGTTAATGCTTCTCTGATAATTAAGCTGATAGCCTCTCCAATTGGAGCCTCATCTTTGTGCGTGATATTATTTAAAGTTGAATTTCTGTAATTTTCAATATTCCTTGCATTTAAATTTGTAGCGCAACCTGGCATATCTTCTGCGCCTACGGCCTCTATTCTAGCCTCTTCAATTAAGTCATATAACTTTTGTGCCTGAGGTGATGTGGGTTGATATTTCCTATGTATTTCTTGGTCATGATTTTTAATTTTTAATGCCATTAAATCAGCGTTACCGCGCAGGACTGCAAGTTCCGACTTATTTAGGGATGCGCCAGGGTCTCTTAACTTTATCTTCTTTCCACTTATATTTGGTGGCTCATCACTGAATATAACTTCAAGCTCAGGCTCTTCGGCAATAGATCTTGTGGCTTCTGTTATCGTTTTTTTGATGATCTCAGAAAAATTATTTTCCTTGATTTCTGGCATGTCCTAGTAATTATTCTTCTGTTGATTTAATTAGTTCTACACCCTCAAGTTCTTGGTCAAAACACCTTTGGAAGAATTCTGCCACTACCGGTCGTTCGAGTTCGTCACACTTGTTTAAAAAAGTAAGCCTGAAAGCAAAGCCAATATCATCAAATATGAGACTATTTTCTGCCCATGTAAGAACAGTTCTTGGGCTCATTACCGTCGATAAATCACCATTTATGAATGCATTTCTCGATAGTTCGGCAACCTTTACCATTTTATCAATTATCTGCTCACCGTCCTTATTTTCGTATGATTTTGCTTTTGATATGACAATAGATTTTTCGACATCATGGGGCAAGTAATTTAACGTTGAAACAATCGACCATCTATCCATTTGCCCTTGATTTATTTGTTGAGTACCATGATATAAGCCAGTTGTATCCCCAAGCCCAACTGTGTTTGTGGTCGCAAACATCCTAAAATATGGGTGCGGCTTTATTACCTTACTTTGATCAAGCAGTGTAAGCTTTCCAGATACCTCAAGCACTCTTTGTATAACAAACATGACGTCGGGTCTACCGGCGTCGTACTCATCAAATACAAGAGCAATATTTGATTGCAGGGCCCAAGGAAGAATACCCTCTTTGAATTCAGTTACCTGTTTTCCATCCTCCAGTACTATCGCATCTTTCCCTACTAAATCTATCCTGCTCACGTGACTATCAAGATTTATTCGCAAACACGGCCAATTCAGACGAGCGGCAACCTGTTCTATATGAGTTGATTTCCCTGTTCCGTGATACCCTTGTACCATTACACGTCTGTTGTGAGAGAATCCTGCAAGGATAGCTAGAGTGGTTTGAGGATCAAATATATATGATTCGTCAATTTCAGGAACATATTCATTCCTAAACGAGTAGGCTGGAACTTTCAATTTTGACTTAAATCCAAAAGTTTTTTCGACCGATATCTCAATATCTGGTGTTAGGTTCTTATCTTCATTTTCTGTATTCATTTTTCTTCCTCAGTTTAAGTTCAATTTACAAGTCCAATTGATTTTAAATATCTGTATGATTTAATAATCTCAATTAATTTCTCATCTGATGTCTCTTTACCGCCTTTAAGATCGGGATGATGCTTTTTAACTAAAAGTTTATACCTGTTTTTAATTTCATCACTTGACGACGAATTATCCAATCCTAGTACATATAGCGCTTTTTTTGCAGCATTTCCAATCTTTTGTCTTTTTTGGCTATTATAATTTAATTTCTCACCATCTTGATTTATACCTGTGCGGTTAGCCTTCAATTTTTTAAGTATTTCTTCAGCCGAAAAGCTAGCTAGCTGATCTTTATTATCAACACCAAGCTTCCAAGTTGGCCTATCCCCAAGCATTGCTTCTTTTTGGAATTTTGAGAGATCAGTTTGGTTCATACCTTCAAAATAATTGTAGTTTTTATTATATTCACGGACATGTTTAAGGCAAAAATTATAATATTGCCCTTCCATACCTCTCCCCTTAGGTGCTTTGTGAACTGCTGGCATCTCGCAATCTTCCCACTGGCAATTATCTTCTCTTTTTTTAGACTCTTGTTTTTTAGATATTTTTATACCATCAAAAAATTTTGAATTAACATTTGCCATTTATTTTTTACTCTGTTTAACTTAAATTCATATAAATATTTTTTGGGAACTTTGCAAATTAATATTACCGATAAAATAAGGGCTAAAGTAATGGTTTTGGAGCCAATAGAACTTAATATTGCCGATGTTTCTGACAAGCATAAAGGCCATTCCGGTTGGAAAGAAGGCGGGCAAACTCATTTTCATATCACCATCGTTTCAGATCACTTTATCGATAAATCAAAATTAGAACGTCATAAGATAATAAACGAATTGTTATTTGATGAAATTAAAATGATTCACTCACTATCACTATCAACAAAAACTTCAAAAGAGACTGAGTCTGCTGGCTAGCTGACAAGTTTTAAAGATGGAGTGTTTCGTGAACCACATCCTGGATGATATTTTCATTAACATCATTTCGGATTTCAACACGCCCTATTTCTCTTGGGAGCACTAAATTTATTGTCTCATTTGTGACTTTTTTATCACTTCGCATAAGGTCAATAATTTTTTCAGGTAATATTTTTTTTCCATTTAAACTTTTCAAATCAGTTAGTAAACCAATCTTATTGAAATGATCTTCAACAATATGAAGATGATCTGCCTGACATAAACCAAGCCTGAGGGATGTTTTGAAAGCCATAATAATTCCTATTGATATGGCCTCTCCATGAAGTAGACGCCCATCATATTTGTAGAATGACTCAATCGCATGACCGTAAGTGTGACCTAAGTTTAATTGGGCCCTTATGTTTTTTTCATGAGTATCTTCCATTACTATATCTGCTTTGACTAGGGCACTTCTGTGTATGACTTCCTGCAAAATGGTATGGTCATTAAATATATTTTTGACATTATTTTGGAGATAGCTGAATAATTCAGCATCTCCAATGAGTGCATGCTTAATTAGTTCAGTATAACCCGCCAGTAGATCTCTTTTTGGAAGTGTGGAGAGTGAATTTATATCACAAATAACTAATTCCGGCTGCTTGAAGCAACCAATAAGATTTTTCCCATATTTGCTATTAACACCTGCTTTCCCTCCTATTGATGAGTCTACCTGTGCTAATAAAGTCGTAGGTATGTTAATAAATTTAACTCCTCGATGTATAATACCTGCAACGAAACCAGACAGATCCCCAATTACTCCTCCTCCAAGTCCAATTATAAGATCACCGCGTTCAAACTTTTTTGATAAAAGCTTATCAATAATATTTTCTGCAACCATTAATTCTTTATTTTTTTCACCGGGGGACAGAATAATTTCGATTATCTTAATGTCATAGCGTGATAAAGCCTTTCTGAGCACGTCTAGGTTATTATTTGCTGCATGATCATCAGAAATAATTGCAATTTTCCTCCCGTTAATACTCTCAGGCTGGATAGTTTGAATTCCTTGTTGAAGATCAGAATATAGAACTTTATATGGATCTTTATCAAGATTTACTTCAATTGTTCTCATTGATACCTGTATTTTTGAGCTTGAAAATAATTTCTTCCGCACATTCTGTCTTAGTTTTTTTATTGCAGTCTATATGAATTTTTGACATTTCGTAATATTTCAATCTTTTTTCATATATTTTCTTAATTTCTTCGTCAGATTTTTTCTCGACTAGAGGACGATTTTGATTTTTTTTTACGCGCGTTATTATCGACTCTATATTAACGTCAAGCCAAACTGATATCGACTTTTCATTTACATTTTTTCGGACTGCTGCATTCAAAAAAGCGCCTCCACCAAGAGCAATTACCGTTGATTTCTTTTCTTTGAGGTTCTCAATAATAATTTTACTTTCAAGTTTTCTAAAATATCTCTCTCCACTGTTTTCAAAAATCGATTTGATGCTCCTTTTTTCATGAAACTCAATCTCCTTATCGATATCAAGAAAGGGGATATTCATGGTCTTGGATAGAACTTTACCAATACTTGACTTACCTGATGCCATCATCCCTACAAGCACAACATGCATTTATTCATTCCTGTTAAAAATCAAAATAACCATATATTAAATATTACAGATTAACATTAATAAATAATGTATTTATTTTCTTAAAAAGTATTGTAAGTTGTATGAGCCAGCTCATTGAAAATTTTATTGAAATGATGTCAGTTGAGAGAGCAGCTACTCAAAATACTTTAACTTCATACAGGCATGATTTAAATAATTTGTTGCGTTACCTAAACCGAAAAAAACTCACACTAGAAAAAGTCGAAAATGCAAGCATGCGTCAGTTTTTTAGAGAAATTTCGAATAGTGGTGCAACGAGTAGTTCATTAGCAAGGCATATGAGTACAATTAGACAGTTTTATAAATTCTTATTTCAAGAAAATATTATCAATGACAACCCAATGAATGGAATTGACGGTCCCAAACTCGGTAGAACACTGCCGAAATTAATGAGTGAAAGTTCTATATTAAAATTAATAAAGCACGTCAAAGACTTGCAAATTGGAAGTAAATTAATTCATAAAAAGAGATTAAGACATCAGCGATTTCTGTCGCAAATAGAGATATTATATTCAACAGGTATGAGAGTTAGTGAATTATTATCTATAAAAATTTCAGACTTAAACCAGCACAACTATTTCCTAAATGTGATGGGAAAAGGGAATAAGGAGAGGATTGTTCCATTGACGGAGGAAGCCCTGGGTGAGACGAGACATTATCTTGATCTTTTAGGTTGCAATCGAGATTTAGCGAAGGAGACATATTTATACCCTGGTTCAAGAAAAAATAGGTGTCTTACTCGCCAATATTTTGCTAGTGAATTAAAAGTCTATGCCAGAGGCGCGGGTCTTGACGAAAAAAATATTTCACCTCATGTGCTAAGGCATGCTTTTGCAAGTCATTTATTGCAAAATGGAGCAGATTTACGCTCCGTGCAGCAAATGCTTGGCCATTCAGATATCTCAACAACACAAATATATACGCACATCTTAGACGACAAGTTAAAAATGGCTATAAAGGAAAAACATCCTTTATCAAAAAAAATGTGATATAAATATGTTATAGTTTCGTTAAACTATTATATTCATTATATTAAAAAAAACTGAGAACAATTTTTTATGCAATATCTTGACTTCGAAAAAAATGTAGCCGAACTGGAAAGTAAGGTAAGTGAGCTTAGGCAGCTATCACCAAGCGATGATGATATATCAATTGATGAAAACATAAAACAACTTGAACAAAAAGCAAATATGGCTCTTGAGAAGTTATATGCAACCTTGAGTCCATGGCAGAAAACTAAAGTGGCTCGTCATCCCGATAGACCCCACTTTAGAGACTACCTTGAAGCATTATTTGACGACTTTATTGAGTTGGCAGGGGATAGAAAATACTCCAATGATCATGCAATTATTGGTGGTCTAGCCAAATTTGGTGACACCAACGTAATGGTAATTGGTCATGAAAAAGGCTCAAATACAACCGAAAGGATAAAACATAATTTTGGTATGGCGGGCCCTGAAGGTTATCGAAAAGCCGAGCGTTTAATGAGCTTAGCTGATCGATTTAATATACCTATCATTACATTTGTTGATACTGCAGGTGCCTATCCAGGCATTGGAGCCGAGGAACGAGGTCAGTCAGAAGCAATTGCAAGGTCAACCCAGACTTGCCTCAATGTTGGCGTGCCACTTATTTCAATAATAATTGGTGAAGGAGGGTCCGGCGGTGCCGTAGCAATCGCAACTGCAAATAGGGTAATAATGTTAGAGCACTCAATATATACAGTTGCTTCACCGGAGGCATCAGCCTCAATTTTATGGAGAGACCCTGGAAAAGCGAGCGAAGCAGCAAATAGCATGAAAATAACCGCTCAAGATCTAATTGAAATGAAGATTATTGATGACGTTATACAGGAACCTGTTGGTGGAGCGCATCGAAATCATGAAAAGATTCTGAGAGATGTTGAGACAACTCTTTCTAAACATTTATCAGAGATTACTAAGTTAGATCGAAAAATAATTATTGAAGACAGGCGTGATAAATTCTTGTCTATTGGTCGCATTGGCTAATCATTTTGTACTTCCATGGCAGTGCTTAAATTTCTTTCCACTTCCGCAAGGACATGGGGTATTTCTGCCAACTTTTCCAAATGTTTTAGGATCTAATTTACTCTGTTTTGCTACAGCTGGGGCTAAATTAGCTTGCTTTTGATTTTTCTCTTTCTTCTGTTTTAGAGTATCTGACGCATCCCCCTCATCCGATTTTTTTTCAAAATTCTCTTTTTTAACTATTTCTACTCTTATAAGGTGGGCAGTGACTTGCTCTCTTAGTCTAATTAATAGGCTTTGAAATAGCTCGAAACTTTCAGTTTTATACTCGTTTAATGGATCCCTTTGCCCATAACCTCGCAATGATACTGATGTTCTCAAGTGTTCAAGTCTTGATAGGTGCTCGCGCCATAAAATATCGAGTACTTGTAATAGCACTGTTTTTTCAATCTTACGAATAACTTCTTCACCATATTTTTTTTCTTTAATTGCCATTATCTGATCAATTATTTTTTTTAAACGTGTGATTATTTCGTCTTCAGCAATGCCTTCTTCTGCAGCCCATTGGTCAACAGGGGCATCAATTAAAAGATTTGTTTTAATTTTATTTCGAAGTGCTTGTGTATCCCATTGCTCGGGATATGAGTTTTCGGGAATATAATCTTTTACCAGATCCTCGATATATTCGTAGCGCATATCTTTAATAGTTTCTGAGGCCTCTGTATCATCCATGAGATCTTTACGCTGTTCGAAGACCACTTTTCTTTGATCATTCATAACGTCATCAAATTGCAGGATATTTTTTCTAATATCAAAATTACGCGACTCTATTTTTGTTTGGGCTTTTTCAAGAGCTTTATTTATCCATGGGTGGACAATTGGTTCTCCATCCTTGAGCCCAAATTTTTTGAGTAATGACTCCATATCTTCAGACCCAAAGATTCTCATCAAGTCGTCCTGCAAGCTCAGGTAAAATTTTGATTTTCCTGGGTCACCTTGCCTTCCCGACCTACCTCTTAATTGATTATCTATTCTTCGACTCTCATGCCTTTCGGTCCCTATCACGTAAAGTCCCCCTGACTTAATCACTTGCTGTTTTTCATCAGCTATTCTATTTCTTATGGCGGAAACTTTATTGTCATCTTCAATACTTGATTTATCTAATAATTTTAATTCCGCTTCAAGATTTCCTCCAAGCTGAATATCTGTTCCTCTTCCAGCCATATTTGTTGCAATTGTGATGGCGCCAAGCCTACCAGCCTGTTCAATAATTTTCGCTTCCTGCTCATGATATTTGGCATTAAGCACTGAAAAAGTATTTTTTTGGATATTAGTGTTTTTATTCTCAATATAATTCGTGCGCTTGAAGCCCAATTTTTCTAGCATGGTGGCGATTTCTTCTGATTTTTCTATCGAGGTCGTACCAACCAATATAGGCTGTTGATTTGCATTAGATTCTGTTATTTCTTTTATGATGGCGTCATATTTTTCTTCAACTGTCATATATATTTCATCATTCTCATCAATTCGGTTAACAGCTTCATTTGTGGGTATTTCTAATACGGGCAACCCATAAATATCCATAAATTCTTCAGCTTCAGTTGATGCTGTTCCAGTCATGCCACCTAATTTTTCATATAATCTAAAATAATTTTGGAATGTTACTGATGCGAGTGTTTGATTTTCAGCTTGAATTTGACAATTTTCCTTTGCTTCAATTGCCTGATGCAGGCCGTCTGAATATCTTCGGCCTTCCATCATTCTTCCAGTGAATTCATCGATGATTATTACCTTGCCTTCTTTGACTATGTAATCTTTATTTTTAACAAAAAGCTTGTGAGCTCGAGCTGCTTGATTTATGTGGTGAATAATGGAAATATTTTCTATATCAAAAAGAGATTGACCGGTCAAAAGACCGTTCGTTTTCAATAATTCCTCTGCATGCTCAATCCCTTTGTCAGAGAGATTAACAGACTTTGTCTTTTCATCAATATCATAATCTTCATCTACCAAAAGTGGCATCAGTTTATTTATTGAGTTGTACATCTCAGATTTTACTTCAGAGGGACCTGATATTATGAGAGGCGTTCTGGCTTCATCTATCAAAATTGAGTCAACCTCATCAACGATTGCAAAATTGTGTCCTCTCTGAACCATACTTTCGAAATCATGCTTCATGTTATCTCGCAGATAATCGAAGCCAAATTCGTTATTTGTGCCATAAGTTATGTCTGCATTGTAGGCAATTTTTCTGTCTGCATCGGTCATGTCATTTTGAAGGCATCCAACATCTAATCCAAGAAAGTTAAAAATTTGACCCATCCATTCTGAGTCTCTCTGCGCCAAATAATCATTAACAGTAATTACGTGAACACCCTTTCCGGTTAGCGAATTCAAATATACGGGAAGTGTTGAAACAAGAGTTTTACCTTCACCTGTTTTCATTTCACTGATTCCACCGTCATTGAGCACCATTCCCCCAATTAACTGTACATCATAATGTCTTTGACCTAATGTTCTTTTCGATGCCTCACGAACAACTGTAAATGCTTCAACTAATAAATCAGATAGTTGAGATCCATTTGATATTCTATCTTTAAATTCAGTGGTTTTTTTTCTTAGATCTTCATCTTTGAGTGAGGAATAATCTTGTTCAAGTTGATTAATTAATGAAACTTGGTCTTCATAGAATTTATACTTCTTTTTGATGGGCTTGTTAAACAAGCTGTTTGTAATTTTTTTTAAATCAATCATCAAAAAATCCCTCAGCAATAGTATTTATCTATATATACTAAACAACTGATTAACAAATAAAATCAATGATTAATGAATAGACATAACTACTTACAATAATTGAATGTATAATATATATTAAATTTAAGGTAATTATAAATTAAAAAATTGCAAAATCATTGGGCTATATTTTGACTCTCTCATATTTGGATATCTAGCATGAATATTAAAAAAAAAATTAAAGAAATAAAAAATTTTAAAGAACCAGATTTTGTGGGTCTAAGTGTATACACATTCACTTCAAATGCCCACTACAAGAACAGGAAGGATTTGTTATTAATTAAGTTCGATAAGCCTGTTTCACAGGCATCATTATATACAAAATCATCATGCCCATCAGTACCTGTTGGCTGGGCAAAGAATAATTTAAAAGATAAAATCAGGGGCTTACTTGTAAATTCTGGTAATGCAAATGCGTTTACGGGGCGTCGAGGGGAAGAAGATCTTGATCATATTTTAAATTATGTTGCCGAGATGCTAAATTGTGAGAAAGAGGAGGTCGCTGTTTCATCGACAGGGGTGATTGGGGAATTTTTAAATACAAAATCAATTGTCGATGCATTGAGCTTCGCAAAGTCAAATAAAGGATCATCATGGTTGGAAGCCGCAGAGGCAATTATGACCACAGATACATTTCCGAAATTATCATTAAAAAATTTTTTTATTGATAAAAGTGAAATAAATATTCTGGGTATCGCAAAGGGGTCCGGGATGATTGAGCCAAACATGGGAACCATGCTATCGTACATATTTACTGACGCAAACGTGGATGGCACTCTTTTGAAAAGTTTACTTATTGATGCAACGAAGAACAGCTTCAATTCAATCACGGTTGATGGCGAAACTTCAACTAGTGACACTGTAATGCTAATATCAACTAATGAAGCCAGCCATGACATGATCAGCAAAGCAAATGATCCGAGAATTAATTTGTTCAGGAATGCTTTGAGTGATGTTGCTACAGACTTAGCAAAACAGATTGTACAAGATGGAGAGGGCGCAACGAAATTTGTTGAAATAATTGTATCTGGAGCAAAAAATAAGGATATTGCAACAAATATTGCAAAATCAGTTGCAAATTCGCCTCTTGTCAAAACAGCAATTTATGGGGAAGATCCAAATTGGGGAAGAGTAATTGCAGCAATTGGGAAATCCTACGAGGAGATAAATCATGAAGCACTTGGATTATTTTTTGGTGAGCATAAGATAATTTCTGGAGGAATGGCGCTTGATAATTATAATGAAGAAATCGTGAAGCAATACATGAAAAAAGATGAAATTCAAATCATTATAGATCTTGGTATGGGAAGCTGTGATCATACAGTTTGGACTTGTGATTTTTCACACAAATACATTGATATAAATACAGATTACAGATCTTGAGGACTTATGGAAATTAAACTTGTTGTCGCATGCGCTCTTATAAATGAGCAGGGAAAGGTTCTAATAAATAAGAGGCCCAAAGGAAAAGATTATGCAGGATATTGGGAGTTTCCTGGTGGAAAAGTGGAAGAAAACGAAACACCAGAAGAAGCTATTATTCGTGAGCTAAAGGAAGAGATTAATATTGACGTTTCAGCTGCTTGTCTGGCTCCATTATCATTTACAGAAAAGAATTATGAAAAATATTATGTGGTGGTTCTACTTTACGTATGCCGCAAATGGGAAGGCTTCATGAAACCTATGGAAAATCAGGAACTAGCATGGATATTCCCAAAGGATATCGCAGATTACAAGGTCTTGCCTGCTGATAAATCCTTCTTCGCAACCTTGAGGGATCTTATCTAGGTCTTGCTTATTTATCAAAAAAATCAGCGAGGCTTATCTTGGCTGACCCTGGTTTTAGTGGTTTTGGTTGGTCTGCATGATACTTCCAACCGGTGAGAGTTAATATTTGAAAAGTTGACATTACCCCATCTTCAGTAGGCGTAACATCTTTCATCAATTCGGATGTCTTATTCCATATACTTCTTGAAATATTTGGTTTGTCTATATTTAAGTAGTTATTCTCACCCATAGATCTGATTAATTTCACCAATTGATAAACATCTTTCGTGGGAACCTTAATTGTTGTGTCATCCGCAACACAAAGTTTGAATCCTGAGCTTTGCAAGATATCACCCGCTGTTCTGATATCAGTAAATGGGTGTATACGTGGGTATACCTTTTCTTTGAATTGTTCTTCGGCTGCAAGTAGACAACTCCTGAGTTCTCTTAATGTTTCTGAACCGAACATACTGCATAGCATTAGTCCATCAGGCTTCAAGAGTGCATGTATCTTTTCTAACGAGCTTTTGAGATTATTTGATGCGTGAAGCATAAGGTCGGATAGAATCAAATCAAATGAATTCTCTTGAAAGGGCAAGTATTCCTCATCCTCAATCATTATCGCTTTTTTGTTTGATAAACTTATTGGGCTGACAATTAATGGATCTTTTATTTTTTTAGTAAGGGATTTAGTTGATATAAAATTTTTATTCTTTGTAAGAATTAGAATTGATTTAAACTCCCTATTTATTTCATCTAATCTTGATGTTAGATCTTGGGCAGTGTGCTCATAAATGAAGTTTGGTATATCATAATTCATCGCTCGAACCCGAGAGCGTCTTAACTTCTTTCGGTTGAATAATATCTTATTTTCTTTCTGATATTCGGACATCTGTTAAATTGGATTTGTAATATTATGAAACATATCATATTTACATTTAATATTAAAAAAATAGATTTGTATAAAAAATGTCAATGAATATAGAAATATATACGTCAGTAAACTGCTTCTATTGTGTTGCAGCTAAGAGATTGTTGGACGAAAAAAATATTAGCTATTCCGAATACGATGTTTCAAGTGATATTACTCTCAGGAAAAAGATGCTTGAAAAAGCTAATGGTTCGAGAACTGTGCCACAAATATTTATAAATGATGTTCACATTGGTGGTTGTGATGAGCTGTATGAAATGGATAGGAAGGGTGCATTAAACGAGATTATTTCAAATAATATAAATGAGTAAAAATCATCAATTTAGGGTTGCTTGTATTCAGATGACGACAGGCACAAAAATATCTGAAAATCTCTCTATACTGGAGACCAGGTTTCAGGAAGCAAAAGAAAAGGGCGCAGACTTTATTGTAACACCGGAACAATCCCTTCTAATGGCAGAAAATAAAGCCTCTTTATTTGAAAATATCTCTTATGAAGATGAAGATTTTGGATTAAGGGAACTTAGGGGTATAGTCAAAAAGGTAGGTTTATTTGTGATAGTTGGCTCTATATCCATAAAATACAATGAGGATTTGGCGTTTAATAGGACATATGCATTTAATCCTGATGGAGATATTATTGGCGTTTATGATAAGATACACATGTTCGATGTAACCTTAAGTGATGGTGAAAAGTATCACGAGTCAAAAATATATAAACCCGGAAAGAAATTATCATTGGTGTCGCTACCCTGGTGTGATGTTGGACTTACAATATGTTACGATTTAAGATTTCCTGAATTATACAGAAAATTAGCCCAAAAAGGAGCATCTGTGATAATTGTACCATCTGCTTTCACAGTTACTACTGGAGAAGCACACTGGCATACCCTTTTAAGAGCGAGGGCAATTGAGACAGGCTGTTTTATACTAGCCCCAGCGCAAGTGGGTAAGCATGAAAATGGTAGGATATCTTATGGACGCACCATGATAATTTCTCCGTGGGGAGAGATTATAACTGAAATTTCAGACGAGGATAGCATGGCACTTGCAGATGTAGATATCACAATGGTTGAAAATTTTAGAAAAAAAATACCTTCTGTTAACCAAAATAATTATTATATATGAATATATGAGTATATTTAGATTGATATAAAATGGGTTCTTTGAATGATAAGATATGATTTAGTCTGTGAGAATGAGCATTTTTTTGAGTCGTGGTTCAAAGATTCAAAGAGTTATCAGAAGCAACTGGATGCTAATGAAATAGTCTGCCCAGAGTGCGATAGCAGTAATATATCAAAGTCCTTGATGGCTCCCGGAATTCCAAAAAAAACGAATACAAAAAATAGTAATGTCATCGCAAATAGTAGCTCCAGATCTATAAATGATGCCATTCGTAAAATTAGAGATGAAATAAAGAAAAATTCTGAATATGTGGGTGACCAGTTTCCTGAGGAAGCAAGAAAGATCCACTATAATGAAGCTGAGATGAGATCTATTTATGGAAAAGCATCAAAAAAAGAGATCACTGAGCTGGTGGATGAAGGCATTGATATTATACAAATCCCCGAAATTCCTGATGATAAAAATTAGATTATATCTGTGAAAAAGATGTTATGTAATTGACGCTGATATCATTCGATTGCTTCCATTTTAGACTCACTGGATCAAATATAATACCTGCTCTCAACACCTCATCAAATCCATGACGTTCCATCATCTGACTTAAATTACTTGGTGTAATAAATTTATTCCAGTCATGCGTTCCCTTCGGAACCCAGTTAAGAATATACTCAGCTGCAAATTTAGCTAAAACCATCGATTTAATATTTTTATTTATAGTAGAAACAAAAACAACTCCATTTTTTTTCAGGTATTTTAATGCAATTGAGAGGAAGTGATTTGTGTCGTCTATGTGCTCGAGAAGCTCCAATATTAATATGACATCAAATTTACCATCTTTTTTTAATGATAGGTCTTCTACAGAACAGTTCTTATAATCAATTTTCAAGTTTTCATTTTTTGCATGATTTTTTGCAACCTCTATTGCCTGGTTGTCAGCGTCAACACTGCAGACATGGGCTCCAAGCTTTGCAAAAGGTTCGGATGATAATCCTCCTCCACAACCAATATCCAATACACGAAAATTAGCAAGAGGTCTATCTGAATGGACATCAATCTGGTTGGTTTTAAAAATCAAATCGAGCATAAACTTAACTCTGATTGGATTAATTTTATGCAGCGTCGCAAATTTCCCTTCAGGATTCCACCAATCATAAGATATATTTGAAAATTTTGTTATTTCCAATTGATCAACGGTTTTATTCATTTCAGGAACCATAGTTCACCTTGCAGTAAGTATTAAAATATATATTATGTATTTAAAGCTTATAGTAATAGAACTCAAGTCTACAATGGATCAAAAATATAAAAAAATTGTCATGAAATTCGGCGGAACGTCAATGGCGGATATGGATTGTATATCAAAAGTGGCAGACCATATTGAAAGAGAATTATCTAATGGGACCCTGATTGCCGTGGTTGTCTCTGCGATGGCCGGTGAAACCGACCGCCTCATAAGTTTAGCAGATCAAGTGGGTAAAAATATGCAGCAATCTGAGAGGGACGTTATAATTTCAACAGGAGAACAGGTAAGCTCAGCAATATTATCAATGATATTAAATAAAAGAAATATAGATGCGAGATCCATACAAGGCTGGCAAATACCTCTAATTACCAAGGGTCTTCATGGATCTGCAAGGATAAGCAATGTTAAGTCAAATCATCTTGAAAATCTCATGAAAAACGGTATTGTCCCAATAATTGCAGGGTTTCAGGGCATATCAGAAGAAAATAGAGTAACAACCCTAGGCAGAGGCGGCTCTGACACAACAGCAGTGGCAATCGCTTGTGGTATTCATGCCGATCTATGCGATATATATACAGATGTCGATGGAGTTTACACATCAGACCCAAGAATAATCCCAGAAGCACAAAAAATGAAACATATATCATTTGAAGAGATGCTAGAAATGGCATCTCAAGGAGCTAAAGTCCTTCAGACGAGATCAGTTGAATTGGCTATGTCATATAATATGCCAATCAGAGTTAGGTCAACATTCAGCGAAAATGATTTTGAAAATATTACGAATAGCACTAATATAGGCACAGTTGTTACGAATGAGGATGGTATATTGGAAGATAAAGTTGTAAGTGGAATTGCATACTCGAAGAGTGAGGCTAAAGTTACTATTCAACAGCTAGAGGACAAACCAGGAGTCGCCGCAGAGATATTCGGTAATCTAGCGGATAATGGTATAAATGTTGATATGATAGTACAGAATATATCGGCTGATGGTATGCACACAGACTTAACATTTACTGTGCAAGAAACAGACTTGAGTTCAGCAAAATTGGTTATTGAGAGTTTGAGTAATACCATCAAATACGCTAAACTTGAGGAATCAAAAGATATTGCAAAACTTTCTATAATTGGTGTTGGTATGCGAAGCCACGCAGGTGTTGCAGCTCAAATGTTTTCGGTATTAGCTGAAAATGGTATAAATATACAAGCCATCACTACTTCAGAAATCAAGATTAGCGTATTAATTGAGTTAAAGCATATCGAAAAAGCAATGAGAGCCTTACATTCAGCCTACAAACTTGATCAAAACTAGATCCCTATTTAAAAAACTATGCGTGGAAAATGAAAGAGGAGACTATAGGCGGCATCCTTGTTAGTTGGAGAAAAAAACAGGGTATCTTTATTGCAGATTGCGCAAATGAACTTAATGCGCCAATTGAGTATTTGGATGCTATTGAAAATAATTTTTTCTCTGAAATGCCGAATAATCAGTATGCTTATAATTTAATAATTAAGTATGCTAAGTTTATTCATATTCCTGATAAAGACTCGAAAAAAATCAGAAATATAGCGAAACAAATACTTAAAATCACAGACCAGAATACCGCAAGCAGAAGTTTCTACAGAATAGGCCGGTCAATCTTGGCAAATATAATCTTCATATTTATGTTGTTGGTTTGTATCACAATTATGTACGACGAAGATTTTTATGGGAGGGTGCTGCTGAAGAATATCAAAATCACTGATCACGAATCGATAACTATTGATGAGTTAAATAACTCTCTAACGAATCCTAATGATGAGAGCATAGATCTTGACATGAGTAAAAATTCTTATGAAAAGAATACTCAAATAGAAGCCAAAAAATTTAATACAATAGAAGTCCATGCAAAAGGAAATGTTTGGGTCGAGGTTGCTGATGAAGAAAACACTTACATATCAAGAAACTTCAAAAAAGGAGAGAGATACCTTTTTAATTTTAGAGGGAATGAGATATTGTTAACAGATAATCTATCAAATATAATAATTAAATATAATGAGACCCAAATAGTTTTGACGCAAAAACCAGACGACAATATTGTCAAAATAGATCTCAGCAGCATTATTTTTTGACAAAAAAATTGAGTTACGAATGTTAGACGAAAAGAAATTAGATAAAATACTTCAAAATTATGAAGATATTCAAAATCAAATGCTCACTTTATCAGGGGACAGAAATAAGTATGCGGAATTGGCAATAGAGTTCTCAAAAATAGAGGAGATAGCTAAGGCTATTATCAAGTATCGTAATTTTTTGAAAGAAAAGAATGATTTAGAAGGGATCTTAAACTCCGAGTCAGAGGATGATGACGTTGTCGAAATGGCAAAGTCAGATATTTCTTTGGTAACGCAAAAAATAGAGAAGGTACAGTCCGACATTGGCGAACTACTTTTACCGAAAGACTCTGATGATAATAAAAGTGTCATTATTGAAATAAGGGCCGGAACAGGCGGAGATGAGGCCGCGTTGTTTGCGGGTGATCTTGCGAGAATGTATTTAAGATTTGCGGATAACAATAAATGGAAAGTTGAGGTTATGGACTCAAACGAGGGCGAATTCGGAGGATACAAAGAGTTCATCGCAAATATAACTGGAAATAATGTTTATCAAAAATTGAAGTTTGAGTCTGGTGTACACAGAGTGCAAAGAGTCCCAAATACTGAGTCAAGTGGACGAATTCATACATCTGCTGCGACAGTAGCAGTTCTTCCCGAGGCAGAAGAAGTAGATGTAAAAATTGAGGATAAAGATATAAGGATTGATGTTTTTAGAGCCAGTGGTCCAGGGGGACAATCTGTTAACACCACGGACAGCGCAGTTAGGATTACTCATATACCATCAGGGATAACTGTATCACAGCAGGATGAAAAATCTCAACACAGAAACCGTGAAAAAGCATTGAAAGTACTCAGAGCCAGATTATATGAAAAAGAAAAAAGTGAGATGGATCAGGAAAGAGCTTCGAATAGAAAATCACAAATTGGCAGTGGTGATAGATCTGAGAGGATACGGACATATAATTTTCCACAAGGTAGGGTAACAGATCATAGAATAAATCTCACTTTACACAAGCTGGTAGCGGTTATGGAGTCAGAAGGTCTTCAAGAAATTATTGATGCGCTCATTGCTGAAGATAAAGCTCAAATTATGGCTGGTGAAAATAATTAAAAGATGCAAAACATAATAAGTATTCTAACTGCTGCTAATCAAGAACTTGAAAAAAATAGAATTGAAGCATCCAATTTAGAGTGTCAAATTTTATTATCCTACATACTTGGTGTATCCAAAGAATATCTTATCATCAATGCAAATGAGGAACTAGACGATAAAAAAATAAATCAATTCCAAAGTTTAATCAAAAGACGGCTAGATGGGGAGTCAATTTCTAATATTATAGGTAAGCGTGAGTTCTATGGACGAGAATTTATTGTCAATTGTAATGTTTTGGACCCAAGGTCCGATACAGAGTTAATAATTGATATAATTAAGGAGCACTATGCAAAGGATGATGACTTTTCTCTTATCGATCTTGGAACAGGATCTGGGTGTATAATATCCACATTACTTCTTGAATTCCCAAATTCAAGTGGTATCGGTTCGGATATATCAGAGAATGCCCTAAGTATCGCTCAGGTAAATGCAAAAAAATATTTTATTGATCACAGAGCATCCTTCGTTTTATCTGATTGGCTTGATGCCATTAACTTCAATAAGTTTGATATAATCATAGCAAATCCTCCTTATATCCTCAGCAAAGAACTTGAAACACTCCCGCTGGAAGTATTAAATAATGATCCATTAATTGCACTTGATGGTGGTATCGACGGTCTGACACATTACAAAAAAATAGTGTCAAATTTACAGAAAAAAAGCAATGATGAAACAAAATTTTTAATTATGGAAATCAACGAGGACATGGCCAAAGAGTTATTTCAACTCCTTACTTGCGTTGGTTTCGAAAGAGAAAACATAAATTTATATGATGATTTATCAAGTAAAAAAAGAGTAATTAGTTGCAAATTTTAATTTTTTTTACAAATTAGTTTGAAATGTCTGAGATAATTATATATATATAAAAAAACTGAGTAAGCGATCAAAGCACAGATATAAATTAAATTCTAGAATACTCAGTAAAAACCTAAACCAATTATAATCATAGATACTATTCGCTATACGGTATTTATATAGTTAGGAACAAATGGTACTTTTGCCAACAAAGAAAAAAAATAGAAACAGACCAAGAAGATCAAACGCATCTTCAAGGCTGTTGGAGTCGAACGGTCCAGATATAAAAATTAAAGGGAGTGCACCGCAAATTGTCGAAAAGTATTTGGCATTATCACGTGAGTCACAATCTTCTGGCGATCCAATAGCTGCCGAAAGTTATCTTCAGTATGCAGAGCATTACCAGCGAATTGTCGATGCTAATGAACTGAAAATACAAAGAAATCAAAATCAGTCTGCAGATGAACAAGTTATTTCCAATGGACACGATGTAAACGGTCAGCAAAAAGAAAAAATTATCACACAGAACCAATCAAACTCAGATAATGTGGAGCGAAGCAAAATAATACCAGTTACAATAGAAGAACAATCTATTGGTAAGTAATTTTTTGCTCTAGCTGTCTAATATCATTTCTAATTTTTTCCCTTTCAATGTAGAACTCAGCAAGTTCCTCATTTGTGAGGAAATAATTGTTGATCTCCTCATCAAATTTGTTCGGGTTAATTCTCTTCTCGTTAACGATTATTTCATAATGAAGGTGAACACCTGTACTCAGTCCGGTTTGCCCGGCATAGCCAATGATGTCAGACTGATTTACTAAACTTCCTTTAATGAGGTTTTCGGAAAATTTATTGAGATGGGCATATGCTGATTTTACGTTATTCGCATGAGATAATCTGATGTAATTACCAAAATCACCCTTAACACCAATAAAATCAACTACCCCATCTGCAATCGCGAAAATTGGTGAATTGAGTTCCGCTGCGTAATCAATTCCATAATGCATTTTTTCTTCACCAGATACAGGGTGAACTCTCATACCATATTTTGAAGTTTCGATCAATTTTCTAAGTGGGCTTATTATTTTCATTCCGCCGGCCCCAACACCGTCTCGATCATAGTAATTTTTTTTCTCGTCCATCGTTTCATATAAAAAGAATTCTTCATTTATAATTTGATTACTTAAAGATGAATAGAGGAGCTCAAATTTACCATTTTCACCTTTTTTAAAACTCTGATTGTTTGTAAAATATAATTTTGATTCTGTTCCAACCCTGATGTCACGCGAAAAATTTACATTTTTGCTGTGTAATTCAATGGCTTTATTAAGTATTGATTCAGGGATATCATTTCTAATTGAACTATCATAAAAATTATCGTCAATGAGAAATTCCCTGTATACATAATTTAATTTTGCAGGCTCTCGTATTAAATCTGCCTTGTACACACCTTTCTCTTTTATGACGGCCAATCGTGCCCCTTTTGTTATTAAAATTATTTTATAAGTTCTGTCTTTTTCAGACCTGTATATTTCAATTTGATCACCGATCTGAATTAATTTTACTGGAATAATTGGGTTTATTGCGTTTGATAGTGCAATTGCTTCAGACAATTCAAAGCCTCTGTTTTTTAATATACCAACTATTGTATCTCCATTCTCGAATTCGTGTTTGTCAACTAAATCAAAACTATAAACTTCCTGTTTGCCAATAAATTCCTTTTGGCTAGAGTCTGACTCGAGAATTTGAACTGCACCCGTGACATCAGTGCTATTTTGACTAATAAATTCTTCAGTTGGTATTATGTTTGTCATATTTGGGTTTGAAATAATTTGCACAGGTTGAACAGCCTTCTTAAAATAGAAGAATGTAAAAATTAGCAAAATAATTATTGAAGAAGAAATAATAATTATCTTATTTTTTAGCAAAAACCGCATATTAAAATCTTATTTCAGTTATTAAAAAAAAACTAGTCCAAAATTTTTGTAAAAACTTGACTTTTTTATCGTTAATACACGCAAATGTTGATGAAAAATTACCTTTTTAATTTTAATGCTGAAATTGTAGATATATTTGTTATTTTTAGTTGACATATACACTCTTTGAATATATCTAGATATGACGGTCTAAGCGACACAGAATTCAATTCTATTCGTATTAGATTGGATGTGCAACTTTAGCATAAAAGATTGTAGTCAGATATTTGGTTCAAATTAAAAAATATTTTTTGAACCACGTATTTTTTTGCACTCTAGCTCTTTGAAATTGTAAAAAGAAAGAGATACGTAGACAGCGTGACCTGGCGCATATTATCTGAATGATAATAAGCCAAGCATTCGTGTCTACGTACGACACTCGTTAATTTATATTTGACAGTAATTTGCGTAGACAATCGAGTAATTGGAAAAACAGAAACTAAACTTAAGAGTTTGATTCTGGCTCAGAACGAACGCTGGCGGCAGGCCTCATACATGCAAGTCGAACGCCCCTTCGGGGGAGTGGCAGACGGGTGAGTAACACGTGGGAACCTACCCAGAGGTTCGGAATAACTCAGGGAAACTTGAGCTAATACCGGATAAGCCTTGCGAGGGAAAGATTCATCGCCTTTGGATGGGCCCGCGGCAGATTAGTTTGTTGGTGGGGTAATGGCCTACCAAGACTACGATCTGTAGCTGGTTTGAGAGGATGATCAGCCACACTGGGACTGAGACACGG
>CENY01016146.1_pt1 | contig 29036 bp, 28 predicted proteins | sample 356181 | NCBI WGS metagenome assembly CENY01 (sample SAMEA2619840, study PRJEB7988) | marine metagenome | isolation source: saline water (ENVO:00002010), including
CGCTTCAGGAATCGCTGGGCCGGCACCGCATGGACCGTTGCGTTGTCTGCGGAAAGGCGCGCCAGGTTGTCTTTGAGCGACCTGGCCGCAATTCGGTTGCGCTCTACGAAGGTCACCTCGGCGGCCCCTCGAGACAGCGCCTCCAGGCCCAGGGCGCCGCTGCCGGCAAACAGATCCAGGCAGCGCGCGCCTGTGATGTCGGCGGCCAGCCAGTTGAACAACGTCTCCCGGGCCCGGCCCAGCGAAGGGCGCAAACCACCCAGTGCGGAAAAAGCGATCTTTCGCCCCTTCCACTTACCACCGATAATGCGTACCTCGTTGCCTGCCATAACCCATGGTGGTCCAATCGAGAAGCGCCGACAACTGTCGGCCAACTGGTGTGGAAGTAGATACGTGAGCGAACAGGCACAGCAGTCGGAGAAAAGTGGTTTTTGGGGCAAGCTCAGAACCGGCTTGGGAAAAACCCGCGCGCAGCTAGCCGAGGGGGTGGGAAATCTGCTGCTCGGCGAGAAGGAAATCGACGCGGACGTGCTCACCGAACTGGAGACCGCGCTGCTGCTTACCGATGTGGGCGTGGATGCCACCACGGAAATCATGGCCAGCCTGACGGCCAAGGTGAAACGGCGCGAGCTCAACGACACGGTGGCCCTCCACCAAGCATTGGCAGACATGTTGAAGGAGATGCTTTGCCCGCTGGGTCGCCCGTTTACGCTTGAGGGAATCGATCTGCCAGCGGTGATCTTCTTCGTTGGCGTCAACGGAGTGGGCAAGACCACCACCATCGGCAAGCTGGCAAAGCGCCTGCAGGGAGAGGGGCATGAGGTAATGCTGGCGGCTGGAGATACCTTTCGGGCGGCGGCCGTAGAGCAGCTGGCAACCTGGGGCGAGCGCAACGGGGTGCCCGTCATCGCTCAGCAACAGGGCTCGGACAGTGCATCGGTGGTGTTCGATGCCGTGCAGGCGGCGCGATCCAGAGGGGTGGATGTGGTGCTTGCCGACACCGCCGGCAGGCTGCAGGCCAAGACCAACCTTATGGAGGAGCTGTCTAAGATCAAACGTGTGGTCAGCCGGCTGGACGAGGCGGCCCCTCACGAAGTCCTACTGGTGTTGGATGCCGGTGTGGGGCAGAACGCGCTAAGCCAGGTTCGCGAGTTCGATGCGGCGGTGGGCGTGACCGGGCTTGTCATTACCAAGTTGGATGGCAGCGCCAAAGCCGGCGTGCTGTTTGCCATCGCCAACGAAACGCAAAAGCCCGTGTATTTCATCGGGGTTGGAGAGTCTGTTGACGATCTCAAGCCGTTCTCTCCCGATGCGTTCGTGGATGCGCTGTTGTCGGGCGACTGATGGGTCAGATCGAATTTCACGGGGTCACCAAACGTTTCGACAGCGGCTTTGAGGCGCTCAAGGACATTACCGCTGAGTTTGCCGAAGGCTCGATGACCTTCCTTACCGGTCACTCCGGCGCGGGCAAGAGCACCTTCCTTAAGCTGTTGCTGTGCCTGGATCGCGTTACCCGCGGACAGATCCTGGTAAACGGCATTAACGTGACTCAGCTGAAAGCCAAGCGCCTGGCTTACTACCGGCGCAATGTCGGTACCGTATTCCAAGACCACCACCTGCTGGCGCATCGCAACATATTCGACAACGTGGCGCTGCCGCTACGGGTAAACGGCATGCGTGAGCGTGAGGTGGGCAGGCGGGTGCGTGCGGCGCTGTCTCGAGTGGGACTGTTGCCCAAGGAACGGTTGCTGCCGCAGTTTTTGTCCACCGGCGAGCAGCAACGGGTGGGCATCGCTCGAGCGGTTGTCACGCGGCCGAAAATTCTGCTGGCAGACGAACCCACCGGGAATCTGGACCCGGAGCTTTCGAAGAACATCATGGAGCTGTTCCGCCAGTTCAACGAGGTGGGAACCACCGTGCTGGTGGCCAGCCACGACCGCGCGCTCATCGAGTCCATGGGGGCGCCCATCGTGGAATTGGCTCAGGGCAGAATTGTTGCCGGACACCGTGGCGGGTAAGGCGAAACGCCGGCACGGCGCTGACCCGTGGCCGCGCCGATGGGCGGGTCCGGTGTCCTGGTGGCAGGACCACCTGCGTATTGCCGCCGAGACCATGCGCTTCGTGAGCGCTAGTCTGGGTACCAGCTTTCTGGTCTGGCTGCTGGTTGGCATAGCGCTGGCACTGCCTTCGGGCCTTTTGTTGCTGCAGCTAAACCTGGCGGAGATGACTTCCGCCTGGGATGGCCGCCCTGGCTTGTCGGTGTACTTTGAGGTGGGCGCGGAGGAATCCAGTGTTCGGGCGGTTGGGCAGCAGCTCGAAGCACACCCCCATATCGAGCGCGTAGAGATCACCACTGCCGCCGAGGCGTTGGCGAACTTTCAGGCACACAGCGGGCTTGCCGATGCCCTGGAACTGCTCGACGAAAACCCCTTACCCGCTTCGCTACGCGCGGTGCTCAAGGCCGGTGCCAGCATGCCGGACCTGGATGCCGCCGGGGCATCCGTGGTAGATGCGGAGGCGGTGGCGGACTTGGTGATAGAGAAGACCTGGATGCAGCGCGTGCTGGACGCCTCTCAGGTGGTCAACCGGCTGGGCATCATTCTGGGCCTGCTATTTGGCGTCGGCGCGGTGCTGGTCACCGCCACGTCCGTGCGGCTCGCTATCGAGTCGCGCCTGGACGAGCTTCGGGTCCTTAAGCTGGTTGGGGCCACGGCAGGCCAGATGCGGCGCCCATTCCTGTATTTTGGGGCGTTTTACGGCTTCGGTGGGGGGCTGGTGGCCGCCATGCTCATCAGCCTGTGCCTGGTGCTTATTGAGAATCCGTTGGCAAATCTGCTCGGCAGTTACGGGCGAGACTTGGAAACTGCCGGGTTTGACCCCATATTCCTCGTTGGCCTGCTCTGCGTTGGTGGACTGTTGGGGGTGATCGGCGCCCTTCTGGCTGCAAAACAACGCCTGGTTAGGCTAGAAGTCCTATAAGCTCAATCAGTTATGGAGCTTTTGCAAGGGTTAGCAGTCTCGACTTGCGAGTGCTAGACTTGCACCAATAAGTGTTACCGGAGGTATCACATGACCACCAACGTACTGTCGCTGAGCAGCCTTTCCCCCGGTCGGGACCTGGATGCGTATATGCAGACGGTGAGTGCATTTCCGATTCTGACCCCTGAGGCGGAAAAGGAGCTGGCTGAGCGCTTCTATTATGAGGATGACCTGGAAGCCGCTCGTGAGTTGGTGTTGTGTCACCTTCGCTTTGTCGTTCACCTGGCCCGCAGCTACGGCGGATACGGCCTGCCCCAGGGTGACCTGATCCAGGAAGGTAATGTTGGTCTGATGAAGGCCGTCAAGCGATTCAACCCTGAAGTTGGTGTGCGCCTGGTTTCTTTCGCCGTGCACTGGATCAAGGCCGAGATCCACGAATACATTTTGCGCAACTGGCGTATCGTCAAGGTGGCTACCACCAAGGCTCAGCGCAAGCTGTTCTTCAACCTGCGCGGGTCAAAAAAGCGTCTGAGTTGGCTCACTCGAGAAGAAACCAAGGCTGTTGCCAAAGATCTGGGGGTGTCGGAACAGGAAGTTACCCGTATGGAAGGCCGGTTGGCGTCCAGCGATCTCGCCTTCGACGGTTATGATGCGGATGATGACAGCGCGCCGGTTGCACCGGCGGCCTACCTCGCGTCTGAAACTGCTGATCCGGCCGATCTGGTGGCGGAGCAGCGCCGGCAGGAAGACAATGGAGCGCGCCTGGCCCAAGCACTATCGGAATTGGACGAGCGCAGCCAGGACATTATTCAGGCTCGCTGGCTCGGTGATCGAAAAGCTACGCTACACCAACTGGCCGAGCGCTACGAGGTCTCTGCGGAACGCATTCGCCAGATTGAGAAAAACGCTTTCAAGAGATTGGCGAGCGCGCTCGAACCGGCCGCCTGAAGAGACGCTTGGGCACTAAGCTCTGGGTCTGCCTCGCCGCTCTGCTGGGTGGGTCGGGGGTGGTACTAGGCGCCCTTGGTGCTCACGCGCTGAATCATCTCGAACCCACTCTCCTGGCAAACTGGGACACTGCCGTCAGGTTCCAGTTCTTTCACGCGCTGGCGCTCGTTGGTGTCGGCGTTTTGTCTCGCTCGGGATTCAGCAGTCGCTGGCTGACCGCGTCGGGTTTTTTGTTTCTTGCCGGCGTGCTGCTGTTTTGCTCGGCGCTATACGCCCTGGCCCTGGGCGCGCCTCGGGGCGTGGCCGCGTTGGCGCCGGTTGGTGGTGCGGGCCTTGTGTTGGCATGGCTGGCCATGGGCGTTGCGGCGCTTCGGTCTCAGTAGATGGATGAAGCGCGGACTTATCTGCGCCGGCGCGGACGCCTTACCCGTGGTCAGGCGCGCGCCTGGAATCAGTATCACGAGCAGATGGTGGCCCAGGCGCCTGGTGACCAGCCGGACTGGTCGCGCTGGTTCGGGCGTAGCGCGCCGCTGGGCGTGGAGATCGGATTCGGCATGGGTCATGCTCTGGTGGCCTGGGCGCAAGCCCGGCCCCAATGGAACCTGGTCGGTGTAGACGTGTATCAGCCCGGAGTGGGATCCCTGCTGCTGGGCCTGGAGGCAGCGGAACTCGACAATGTACGGGTGTTGGAGATGGACGCGCGTTTGGCGCTGTCGGCCTGCTTTGAAAGCGCAAGCATCGACGAGGCGAGAGTCTTCTTTCCCGACCCGTGGCCTAAAAAGCGCCATCACAAACGGCGTCTCATCCAGCCGCCGTTTGTCGACGACCTGGCCGCGGTGTTGAAACCCGGGGCGCAGCTGTTGATCGCCACGGATTGGGAGGATTACGCGCACTGGATTCGCCAGGTGCTGCGGGGCTCCGACGACTTCGTGGATCTTTATCCCGATCAGGCATCAGCGCCGCGGCCCGAGACTCGGCCGGAGACACGCTTTGAGGCGCGCGGTGTGCGGCTGGGCCACACCGTGTGCGACCTTGCCTACGTCAGGAAGCGTTGAATGATGCCGTCTATGTAGGCAAACCCCATTGGCGTGGTGGCGATGCGATGGTGCTCCACCAATCCGTCTTCCGCCAACGACTCCCACACCGGACTGATGGCAGACTCGTCCAGACCCGTTCTGCGAAAGAACTCTTGAAATGACACGCCTTGTTGCAGGCGCAGCGCGTTGAGCATGAACTCCACCACCACCTGATCGGCGGGCACCGGCTCCGCTATCGTCTCCAGCGGGTCGTTCATGTACAGCCGCGGTTGCGTGGCTTTTCGGGTGCGCACGATGCGTCCTTGCTGCGTCAGCTTGCCGTGAGCGCCGGCCCCTGCGCCCAGATAGTCTCCAAAGCGCCAGTAGTTCACATTGTGCAGGCACTGCTTGTCGGGCCGGGCGAAGGCGGAGACCTCGTAGCGCTCGTAGCCGCGGCTTGCCAGCAAGGCCAGGCCTCGCGCTTCCATCTCTGCTACGTCAGACGCGTTCGGCAGCGTCGGAGGGCGCTTCGCAAATTCGGTCTTCGCTTCGATGGTCAGCTGGTACCAGCTGATGTGGTCCGGTTCCAGCTCCAGCGCCTGAGACAGGTCGGCTTCTGCCTGCCGCGGCGATTGCCCGGGCAACGCGTACATGATGTCGAGATTGATGTTGTCGAACCGGCCCCGCCGGGCGCTGGCAAAACTGGTCCGGATGTCCCCCGGCGAGTGTATGCGCCCCAGAGCGTCCAGATGAAGAGCGTTGAACGATTGGGCGCCGAGCGACAGGCGATTGATGCCAGCCCGCCGGTAGTCGCCCAGGTCCTGGTGTTCCAACGTGCCCGGGTTGGCCTCCATGGTGATCTCTGCATCGGCCGCCAACCAGGGCTTAATCTCATCGAGCAGTGTGGCGAATACGTCGGGTCCAAACAGGCTCGGGGTGCCCCCGCCGCAGAACACGCTTGCTAATTGGGGATCAGCGCTCGCAAGGCTGGCTGCTAGATCTTCCTGGAGCGCGTCCAGATATCTCCCCTTGGAAGCCTGGGAAGAAATCGGGTGCGAGTTGAAGTCGCAATAGGGGCACTTCTTTACGCACCAGGGGAAGTGGATGTACAGGGCCGGCGGGGATTCGCTTAGCGCTGGGTTTGCAGCTGATTGCATAGCGCTTGCACCGCTTGACCGCGGTGGCTCAGACGATTTTTTTGCGCGCGCGGCAGTTCCGCCGCAGAGCACTGCAGGTTGCCTACTTCAAACAGAGGGTCGTAGCCGAAACCCCCGCTACCCCGGGGGGAATTTAGGATGGCGCCGTGCCAGGCGGCAGTGGCCACCAGTGGCGCGGGGTCCGCTGCATGGGTCAGAAACACCAGGGCGCAGTAGAAGTGAGCGCGCCGATCGCTCTCGCCATTCAGGTCGCGCAGCAGTTTTTCGTTGTTGGCCAGGTTGTCCCCGTGCGTGCCGGCGTATCTGGCTGAGAGAATCCCGGGAGCGCCGCCCAGCGCAGGCACTACCAGCCCCGAGTCGTCCCCGATGGCCGGTAGACCGGATTCGCGGCTGGCATGGCGCGCTTTCTCCAGCGCGTTTTCGATGAACGTCGCGGCCGTCTCTGGCGCCGGCGTGATGTCCAGGTCGCCCTGGCTTACCAGGTCGAAACCCAGCGGGTGGAGCAACCGATCCAGTTCTTCCAGCTTGCCGCGGTTGGAGCTAGCCAGAACCACGCGCATGGTCGTCTTCCCAGTAGAGTTTTTGCTGAAACTCCACAACCATCTCGGTGCCATCTTCCCGAGTGACCGTGATTTCGAACCGCGTTACCTCTTCGTTGGCGTGCCTCAGTTGCGCCAGGTAATACACGGCGGGTGGCTCGAGCACTTCGGCAAAGTGTAGCGGTTGCCGCTGGCCCAGCAGGTTCGTAGCGCTTCCCCGCACCCGGCCGCGCGCTGGCGTGCCGGAAGCGTCCAGCATGGAGATATTCACAAGCGAGCTGTCTTCGGCTCGAACCACCCCGTATTGCTGGGTGATGGCCGGGCGCAGAAAGGTGCTCGGCAGTACCGCATAGTGCACCTCCCAGGCGCCAAATCGCATGAGCTGTTCGGCATTTGCATTGCACAGCCACAGCAGCAGAACTGTGCCGATGGCGGTCCGAATCTTCATGCGGCGCTGCCTGCTCGACCGAGCCGGTAAAAGGCGGTGTGGCCGAAAACGTTCGGAAAGCGGTTGGCCAATGGGCGTGAAATATGGCGGTCGTCTACCACGAAGCGATCGATGATAGTCAGTGCTTTCTGTCGACACAGGCGCTCGAAATCGAGAAATGTGCACAGGTGGATGTTTGGCGTGTCGTACCATGCGTGGGGCAGATGATCGGCCACCGGCATCATGCCCCTGGAGAGCAGATAGGTACGGCAGCGCCAATGGCCGAAGTTGGGAAAGGTCACCACACATTGGTCTGCGATGCGCAGCATTTCGTCCAGCAGCCGGTCCGGAGCTCTCACTGTCTGCAGCGTCTCTGTCATCACCACCATGTCGAAGCTGTCATCGGGAAAGTTATGCAGACCCTGGTCGAGGTCCTGTTCGATGACGTTGACCCCTCTGCTCAGGCAGGTGGTGATGTTGTCAGCATCGATTTCCAGCCCGTAGCCGTTGACGTTCTTGTTAGCCTGAAGGTGGGCCAGGAGCTGACCCTCGCCGCAGCCTAGGTCCAGCACTCTGGCGCCCGGATTGACCAGGTCGGAAATGATGTCCAGATCACGCCTCACCGCAGACCTCCTCGAAGATTCGATCGAGGTAGCTGCGAAGCACGTCGAAGTAGCGGGGAATTTCCAGCAGAAAGGAGTCGTGGCCGTGCTGCGACTCGATGATGGCGCTGGCTACGTTTTTTCTCGCCGAAACCAGTGCGTCCACGATCTCTTTGGAGCGCTCGGTGGAGAATCGCCAGTCGGTGCTGAAAGAGACCACGCAGAACTTGCAGTTCGCCGCGGACAGCGCCCGGGCGAGATCGTCTTCGTGCTCCCGAGCGGGATCGAAATAGTCCAGCGCTCTCGTCATCAGGATATAGGTGTTGGCGTCGAATCGTTGGGAGAACGAGCGTCCCTGGTGGTGGAGGTAGCTCTCTACCTGAAACTGCACGTCGTGGCCGGGCTCGAAACCTCCTGATTGCAGTTCCCTCCCGAATTTCTGGCGCATGCCGTCGTCCGAGAGGTAAGTCACGTGGCCGATCATTCTGGCCAGCATCAATCCCAGTTCCGGGTTCTCGCCCAACTGACTATAGTCGCCGCCGTGGAAACTTGGATCGGAGCTGATCGCCTGGCGAGCAATCTCGTTGAACGCAATGTTTTGCGCGGTGAGCCGGGCGGCGCACGCGATCAGTACCGCGCTATGTAGCCGGTCGGGTTGGTCGATGGCCCACTGCATGGCCTGCATCCCACCCAGGCTGCCGCCCACTACGGCTGCGAATCTGTTGATGCCCAGATGGTCGGCCAGCAGCGCCTGGCTGCGCACCCAATCTTGTACCGTTACCGTGGGAAAGGTGGGACCGTAGGGTTTCCCGGTGTCGGGATTTTCCGAGGTGGGGCCGGTACTGCCGTGACAACCGCCCAGGTTGTTGAGGCTTACCACGAAGAACCGGTCGGTATCGATCGGTTTCCCCGGGCCCACGCAGCTGTCCCACCAGCCCGGCTTCGCGTCGTCTTGGTCGTGATAACCGGCGGCGTGATGGTTTCCGGACAACGCGTGGCAGATCAGTATGGCGTTGGATCGGTTCTCGTTCAGCGAACCATAGGTCTCGAAGACCAGGTCGAACGAGGCCAACCTTCCCCCGGCAGAGAGATGCAGGGGTGCGCCGTGGTGGTACACCTGAGGTGTGACCACGCCAACGGATCGATTGGTTTGCGCCTGGGCCATGATCTGCGTGATGTTTCGCGTCGCCGCGCCAGTCTAAGGGGACGGCGAGTCTAAAGCATGGGCTTCGCGCCCATCAAGGCGCCGGGGCCGGGGACTAGCTCATCAATCCGGCGAACATCTGAGGCAGCAGGCGCTCCACTACGCCCAGTATGAGAAACACCAGGATGGGAGATAGATCCAGGCCTCCCAGTGCCGGTAGCAGCTTCCTGGCCGGCGCCAGCACCGGTTCGGTAATCTGGTGCAGCAATGCCAGCGCGGGGTGATAGTTTCCGGGTGCGATCCAGCTGGCGATGATGGCGATGAGAATGGACCACTTGAGGATGAAAAGATTCAGCAGAATGACGGCCAACACGCTGCTGGCGAGCATGGGTACCAGGCCCAGGCCGCCGTCGCTTAAGCCTGCCAGCGCGGCCAGCAGCAGGATGTGCACGACAACGGCAGCCACGAAAGAAGCCAGATCCAGGTTCTTGTAGCCTGGTACCACGAGGCGAACGGGTCGCAGAAAGATGTCGGTGGCCTTCACGATGCCTTGGGAGATGGGGTTGTAGAAATCTACCCGGCACGCTTGCAGCAGAAAACGCAGAACGAATAGAAAACCTAGGATCTGGAGGACAAAATTAACCACATAGATGAGGACTTCACTCATGCACCGAACTCCTTGGCCAACTCTTCTGACCGGTCGCGGGCGCCGGCTAGCGCTTTGCCGATGATACCCGTGCAATCCGCCTCATCCAGTATGGACAGCGCTTTTTGGGTGGTGCCCCCGGGAGAGGTGACATTCTGCCGCAGGCGGTCGGGAGGCAGGCCCCCCTCCCTGGCCATGCGTGCCGCACCATGAGCGGTCTCTACGGTGAGCAGGGCCGCACTTTCGGTTGAAAGCCCCATTGCCTCGCCAGCCTTGATCATCGCCTCCATGAGGTAGAAAAAATAGGCTGGCCCGCTTCCTGACAGCGCCGTCACCGCGTCCAACATGGATTCGTCGTCAACCCAGATGGTCTTGCCCACCGCTGAAAGTACTGCTTGGGCAGCCCCTTTGAGTTCGGCGCTGACATGCTCGTTGGCGAACAGAGCGGTAATGCCGGCACCAAGCAGGGCCGGTGTGTTAGGCATGCAGCGCACAATCGGTTGGCTGTCGCTCGTCCATCTTTGCAGGCTTGTTGAAGAAACGCCCGCGGCGATAGAAACCACGAGCTGCGATGGCTGCAGCGGCAGTGCCTTGACCACACCGGCGAGAACCTGCGGCTTGACCGCCACCACGACGATGTCCGCGTGGGCTATCGCTTCGGCGTTGTCGGACGTTGTCGAAACGCCGGCGGTTGCAAGCGCAGCCAACTGTTGGGCGTCTGGATCGGCTGCGCAGATTGTGCTGGCGTCGAATCCGTCGGCGAGCAGGCCGTTGATCAGGGCAGCCGCCATGTTGCCGGCGCCAATGAATGTAATGGAGGTGCTCACGGCAGCAGGTATTTTCCTTGTTTGAGTCTGTTCGTCATGCAGGCGAGTCTGTTAGTCACGGGCTCCGAATATGTCGGTGCCGATTCGCACGTGGGTGGCGCCGGCGGCAATGGCCTGCTCGAAGTCTCTGCTCATTCCCATTGACAAGCTGTCCCACGCTGGCCCTGCCATTGTGCTGAGGTCATCGAATAGCGTTCTCAAGCGGCCGTAGCTTGCCAGCGGGTCGGCATCGATGTGCAGTATGGTCATCAGTCCGCGCACGCGCAGGGCGGGAAGTTCGGCCACCTGTGAGAGCACCTTGGCTGTCTCACCCGGTGCGAGGCCCGCCTTGGCTGGATCTTCGTCAACGTTTACCTGCAGGCACACTTGGAGCGTCTTTCCGTGTGGGCAGGCATCGTTCAACCGCCGGGCAATCTTGGTGCGGTCCAGCGTATGAACCCAGTGAAAATGCTCCGCGATGGCGCGGGTCTTGTTGGACTGGATGGCGCCGATAAAATGCCAGGTGGCATCCAGGTGGGCCAGCGCCTGAATTTTTGGCAAAGCCTCTTGCAGGTAGTTTTCGCCAAAGTTAGACAAGCCCGCTGCGTAAGCTGCCTCGATATCAGCCACTGGCTTGCGTTTCGACACGGCGATGATGGTAATCGATGCCGGGTCGCGATGTACGGCGCCCGCCGCATCGGCCACTTGGGCTTGAGTCGCCGCGATATGTTTACCGATGGATTGCAAATTGAGGCCGCCAACTCCATCCCAAACTGGCATACGCCGTGACATGGAGGTCCGGAGTTCGTGGTTAATCGGAAACATAGATAATACTATAACCGCCTCAACCCAGAGTTTTTGCGCGTAGGCAAGGATTGCTGATGGATATCACGGAACTTCTCGCTTTCAGCGCCAAGCAGGGCGCTTCCGACCTCCACCTGTCAGCCGGATTACCGCCCATGATTCGGGTAGACGGCGACGTCCGCAGGATCAATCTGCCCGCGCTTGAGCATACCGAAGTTTACTCGTTGGTCTACGAGATCATGAATGACAAGCAGCGCAAGGACTTCGAGGAGTTTCTGGAGACAGATTTCTCCTTCGAGGTGCCCGGCGTTGCCCGCTTCCGAGTCAACGCGTTCAACCAGAACCGCGGCGCCGGCGCGGTATTCCGGACCATTCCATCGAAGGTACTCACGATGGAAGACCTGAACATGGGTCAGGTCTTTAAAGACGTCGCCATGGTGCCCCGAGGCCTGGTGCTGGTGACGGGTCCCACGGGCTCGGGCAAGAGCACCACGCTGGCGGCCATGATCGATTTCATCAACGACAATCGTTACGATCATATTCTCACCATCGAGGATCCCATCGAATTCGTCCACGAGAGCAAGAAATGCCTGGTTAACCAGCGTGAGGTGCATCGCGACACCCACGGGTTCAACGAGGCGTTGCGCTCGGCCCTGCGGGAGGACCCCGACATCATCCTGGTAGGCGAGATGCGCGACCTGGAAACCACTCGGCTGGCGCTGAGCGCGGCCGAAACGGGCCACCTGGTATTTGGTACCTTGCACACCTCGTCCGCAGCAAAAACCATCGACCGTATCATCGATATGTTTTCGGGCGAAGAAAAAGACATGATTCGTTCCATGCTGGCTGAATCGCTCCAGGCGGTAATCTCGCAGACGCTGCTAAAGCGAGCCAATGGCGGCCGCGTGGCGGCCCACGAGATCATGATCGGCACGCCTGCCATTCGGAACCTGATCCGCGAGGACAAGGTCGCGCAGATGTACTCGGCCATGCAGACCGGCAGCGCGCAAGGCATGACCACGCTCGATCAGTGCCTGCAGGATCTGGTTGCCCAGCGCACGGTCACGCGCGCGGTTGCGCGTGAGAAAGCCAAGATTCCGGAGAACTTTTAAAGCGGTCTGAAAATATGGAATTCGAAAAACTCCTTAAGCTGGCTGTTGAGAAAGGCGCATCGGATCTATTTATCACGGCCGGTAAGCCCCCCATGCTGAAGATCAACGGCAAGCTGACGGCGGCGGGTAAAGCGGTCCTTACGCCGGAGCAGTCCAGCGACCTGGTGCTGGGCATCATGAACCGGGAGCAGCAGGACGATTTCGTCAAGCACCACGAGTGCAACTTCGCCATCAATGCCGGCACACTGGGGCGCTTCCGGGTGAGTTGCTTCTACCAGCGCAACCTGGTGGGTATGGTGCTGCGGCGCATCGAAACCACCATACCTATGATCGGAGATCTTGGATTACCCGGGATCCTTGAAGAACTTGCCATGACGCGCCGCGGGTTGATCATATTCGTTGGCGCGACGGGTACCGGCAAGTCCACGTCTCTGGCTGCCATGATCGGGCACCGCAATCAGAACTCCAGCGGCCACATCATCAGTATCGAAGATCCCATTGAATTCGTGCACCAGCACCAGGGGTGCATCATTACCCAGCGCGAAGTGGGCGTGGATACGGAAAGCTTCGAAATGGCGCTGAAGAATACCCTGCGTCAGGCGCCGGACGTCATCATGATCGGCGAGGTGCGCACCAGGGAGACCATGGAGCACGCCGTGGCCTTTGCAGAAACGGGGCACCTTTGCCTTTGCACCCTGCACGCCAACAACGCCAACCAGGCGTTAGACAGAATCATTCATTTCTTCCCCGCAGACCGCCACACTCAGGTATGGATGGATTTGTCCTTGAACCTGCGTGCCATGGTGGCTCAGCAGCTCGTTCCCACTACCGACGGGGAAAGTCGACGCGCCGCCATCGAGGTGCTCATCAACACGCCCCTGGCCGCCGACCATATCCGCAAGGGCGATGTGCATCTGCTCAAGGAGCTCATGAGCAAGTCTACCGAGCAGGGGATGCAGACCTTCGACCAATCTCTGTACCACCTTTACTCCGAAGGCGAAATCTCTTACGAGTCGGCGCTGGCTCACGCGGACTCCGCCAACGATCTACGCTTGATGATCAAGCTGGGATCTGACGCCAACCGGGATCCGATGGCGGCAACGGAAGGGTTGAGCCTGGAAGAAGAGGAAGAGCCGAATTTCGGCCTGCGACGTTAGTCGCACCGATGCCCGTTCAATCAGCGGTTTGTGCCAACCATGATTCGACGATGAGCACCGCGGCCAGTTCATGGCTGGTTGCGCCCTTGTCGAGCTCTGCCGCCTCTCGCGCCGCTCGGGTGCTCAGCCGCTCGTCCACCATTGCCACCGGAATCTGATAGCGGCGTTCCAGCTGGTTACCGAACGAACGTGCCCGCTCCGACATCTCGCTCTCGGTGCCGTCCATGTTGAGGGGAAGGCCCACCACTAGCTGCACTGGTTTCCACTCGTCGAGCAGCGTCTTTACCGCTTGCCAATTCGGACTGCCGTCCTTAGCCGCCAAAGTGGTCAGAGGCGAAGCGGTTTTTGTGACAAACTGTCCAACGCATCCGCCGATGTGGCGAAGCCCGAAGTCAAAACCGATAACGTAGCCGTCCTTCACTCGTCTACGAGTGACCGGCGTGGCCCGACATCAAGCGGAAATCGATCCCCAGCCCCGCTGCCGCTTTGTCCACGCGCTCGCCGAAGGGTGTGTTGAACAGCACCTCTTTGCTGCCGGGACAGTTCAGCCAGGCGTTGTCTTTTATTTCTCCTTCGAGCTGGCCGCTGCCCCAACCGGCGTAACCCAGGGCAACCAGAAAGTCGCGCGGGCCTTCGCCCCGGGCAATGGCTTCCAGCATCTCCTGTGCCGTGCTCAGCATGAGGCCATCGTCAAGCGCCAATGAGGTGGCGAAATTGCCGTCGTCGCTGTGCAGCACAAAGCCGCGCTCGGAGGCCACCGGGCCCCCTTCCAGGATCTGCACGTCTGGGGCGACGCTGGTGGTTTCCAGCCCCATCTGAGCCAGCAGCTCCACCAGCGAAAGTTCGGAGGGGCGGTTCACCACGATGCCCATGGCACCGTCCTCATTGTGCTCGCAGATGTAGGTGGCGGTGTCGGCGAAGTAGGTGCCTACCTGATTCGGCATGGCAAGAAGGAACTGATTCTTCAGTGTGACGTTAGCTGTCAAGGCTTGCTCCTGCGCGGGAGAACTTCCAGGTGCGAATGATCTCAAGCTGATCGTACTGCTTGCGCATGTCGACGGGAAACGCCTGATAGGGTGCGGCAAGCCGGACGATTCGCAGGGCCGCATTGTCCAGCACGCGGTGCCCGGAACTTTCCAAGATGCGCACTCCGTTTAAGGTGCCGTCGTAGCTGAGGATCACCAGCATGCGCAGGTTGCCGTAAACGTTGCCAGAGGGGTAGTTGGCATTACCGATGCGTTCCACTTTTTGGCGCCACATGTTGAGATACGCGGCTTCCACCGCCGACTTAGTGGACACGCTTGTCAGTCGCTTTACGCGGGGTTCTTTCGCTTGTGCCTGACGCTCCTTGGCGATTCGCGCTTCCAGGCTTGCGATTTCCTGCACCATCTCACGCAGCGTTGGCGTGTCCGCGGCGAAGCCTATGGTTTCGGGCGTGGAGGTGGCATTGGTGGTGGTTGCTTCCTGCTCTGCACTGGTTTGCGTGGTGAGCAGCTCTTTCCTGGCCAGCTCGTTGCGCGGCGTATCGGTAGGGAGCGTAACCACCTCGTTGAATTGGTTCTCGAAAAAATCTGCCGCTACGTCGGTTGTGGTTTCCAACGTCTCTTCTGCGCTGCCGCTGCCCAACTGGTTGGATTGAGCGAGAAAATCCGCATCTTCGGGTGCCTGCTGGTCCGAATGCTGTGCCAGGGTGACGTCGATGGACAGGCTTTGCTGAAAATCCAGCTGGGAGCTGAAACCGATACCGAGGATCAGCGCGGCGTGCAGCGAGAGAGTCAGAAAAAGCGTGAAGCTCAATCGATCTCGGGGGGTAATCGCCGTGGACATTGGTTCAGTCGTGCGCGGTAGCTGCCGTTGGGGCGGATTCGATCTGGTCCATGAGCATGCCGCCGATGTCCAGCGAAAACTGTGCATCGAGTTCGCGAATGCAGGTGGGGCAGGTAACGTTAATCTCGGTGAGGTAGTCGCCGATGATGTCTATGCCCACAAAAACCAGGCCGCGCCGCTTGAGGTCGTCGCCCACCTGGCTGGCAATCCAGCGGTCGCGCTCGCTCAACGGACGACCGACCCCGGTGCCGCCGGCGGCGAGGTTGCCGCGCGCCTCCCCAACCATGGGCACGCGCGCCAGCGCGTAGGGCACCGGCTCGCCGTTGATGAGCAGCACGCGCTTGTCCCCATCGACAATCTCGGGAATGAACTTCTGCCCCATGATCTGCTGCGTGCCGCCCCGGGTCAGGGTCTCCAGGATCACGCCCAGGTTGGCATCGTTCTGCATGACGCGAAAGATCGATTGTCCCCCCATACCGTCAAGCGGCTTGAATACCACGTTGCCGTGCTGGCGGTGAAAGTCCCGCAGCACGTCCTCGGAGCGGCTCACCACGAGGGGTGGGCAGCATTGCGGATAGGCCGTGGCGAAAAATTTCTCATTGCAGTCGCGGATCGCCTGAGGGTTGTTGACCACGCGCACGCCTTCGGCTTCGGCCCGCTCCAGGATGTAAGTGCTGTAGATGTACTCCATGTCGAAAGGTGGATCCTTGCGCATCATGATCACATCCAGGCTTGCCAGCGGTGTCAGGGCGGGTTCACCCAGGATGTACCAGTCGGTGGCATCAGCAGGGTCCAGCGATTCGGCAAATGGGTCGTTCAGCCTGAGGTTTCGCAGCATCCCGTAAGGTTTGAATTCGTGAAGCAGCATGTCTCCTTGGGTTAAATAACTTACTTCCCATCCGCGCCGTTGTGCGGCGCGAATCATGGCCAGCGTGCTGTCTTTTTGCAGTGACAGGCTGTCCAGAGGGTCCATGACGAAAGTGATTTTCAAGCGCGTAGACTCCATGCCCGGCGGCGTTGGAAAAACAGTGTAACGTACTCACATGGGTACAGCGCGGCAACCGTAGTGAGATGAAATTCCCTTTCTTATCGGGTGTTTATAGATCGCTTCCACCTAAACATGGTAAAACCTTAACGAACGTCGGATAGGGATATGGCGTGGCGCGCTTTGGGGGCTCCGTCGTGTCAAATCGTTAACCAAAGAGCCAGTAATGAAAGAGGAACTTCAGAGTGTGACAGTGCTGGTCATAGACGATAGTAAGACCATCCGGCGCAGCGCCGAAAACCTGCTCAGCAAAGAGGGCTACGATGTGGTTACGGCCACTGACGGATTCGATGCGCTGGCAAAGATTGCGGACACGCGACCGGAAATCATATTTGTGGACATCATGATGCCGAGGCTCGATGGCTATCAGACCTGCGCGCTCATCAAGAACAACAGCGAGTTCAAGGCGACGCCCGTCGTCATGCTGTCCAGCAAAGACGGGCTGTTCGACAAAGCACGAGGCAGGGTTGTCGGATCGGACCGTTACATCACCAAGCCTTTTTCCAAAGAGGAGCTGCTTGGCACCATCAAGACCCTGGTTCACTGAAAGCGACTCTCATGGCGACCATCCTCGTTGTCGACGATTCTCCGACCCAGACCCACCGGCTGGCCAACACGCTGGTTCGTCAGGGTCATGAGGTGTTGACCGCCGCCAGCGGCCGCGACGGTATCGAGCTCGCCTCGGAAGAGCAGCCCGATGTGATCCTCATGGATGTGGTCATGCCGGGAATCAATGGCTTTCAAGCGACCCGACATCTCACCAGGGCAAAAAACACCGGCCACATTCCGGTAATCATTGTCTCCTCTAAGAGCCAGGACACGGATCGTGTCTGGGGTGAGCGACAGGGTGCGATTGGTTATCTCACCAAGCCTGTGGACGATCAGACGCTGATCGACACGGTCAACAACGTGCTGTGCGGATAGCGCGGAAATCAGCATGTCGCAAACCCCAACACTCGATATCCTCAACGACATACAGTCGGCCGCGCTCAATAACGCCGCACCCCTTCCGCTGCGCGAGACGGCCCAGTTGGATTGGCAGGGCGTTGGATTCCAGGTGGGCGGTCTGCGGTTGGTGTCCCCCTTGGGGGAAGTTTCGGAAGTATTGACGCTGCCTCGGCTGGCATCCCTGCCCGGGGTCAAGTCCTGGGTGCTGGGGGTTGCCAATGTTCGTGGCCGCCTCATACCGATAGTAGATCTGCACGAGTTTTTGGGTTTGACGAGCACGCTGCCGCGCGCCCAATGGCGCGTCCTGGTGGTGGAAGACGAAGATCTGATAGCCGGCTTCGTGGTGGAGCAGTCACTGGGCATTCAGCATTTTCTTGAAGAAGCGTTAGACGAAGCGGACATGCACGTGCACGCGTCGATCAAGCCGTACACTCGTGGCGTGTTTCGCGATGGTGGGCAGGTTTTCTTTGAAGCGCACCTGAAACTGATATTGAGGGACGATCGATTCTTCGACGTCGCAGAAAGGACAGAGCAGAAGGGTTGAAGGGACATGAAAGCAGGAAAGTTATCTCCGTTGGTTGTCACTCTCATGGTGTTGCTGGTTGGAGCGCTTGCCGGTATGACCTACATGATCGGCACTGAGCAGCTGCTGGCTTTAGATGGCACCGGCCTGATGCTGGCGGGCGCCTCCATGGCGCTCATGTGGACCATAGCAGTGCTGATGGTGCGCGATGCCCGCGCTCAGCTCGCCGAGCAGGCGACCCAGAACGGGCGCAATCAGGCGGCCATCTTGCAGTTGCTCGATGAAATCTCGGACCTGGCCGAGGGCGACCTGAGCATCCGGGCTTCGGTCACGGAGAACTTTACCGGGGCCATTGCCGACTCCATCAACTTTGCCATCGACCAGATGCGCGGCCTGGTGTTCAACATCAACGACCTGTCGCACCAGGTGGCGGCGGCGGCCGAGAATACCCAGAGCACGGCATCGAAACTTGCCGATGCGGCGGAGGGACAGGCCAAGGAAATTGGTGCGGCCTCGCATGCCATCAACGACATGGCCGCGTCCATCGATCACGTATCCTCCAACGCGGCGGAGTCGGCTGCGGTGGCCGAGCGTGCCGTGGAGATCGCTAACAATGGTGCGCACGTTGTCCAGGACACCATTCAGGGAATGGATACCATTCGCGGTCAGATTCAGGAGACTTCCAAACGCATCAAGCGGCTGGGGGAGTCGAGCCAGGAGATCGGCGACATCGTATCGTTGATCAACGACATTGCGGACCAGACCAACATACTGTCGCTCAATGCGGCCATCCAGGCTTCCATGGCTGGCGACTCAGGCCGAGGCTTTGCCGTGGTGGCCGACGAAGTTCAGCGGCTGGCCGAGCGTTCGAGTGCGGCAACCAAGCAGATTGCGGCCCTCGTCAAAACCATTCAGACGGATACCAACGAAGCCGTCATCTCCATGGAGCAGACCACCTCCGAGGTAGTGGGCGGCGCCAAACGCGCCCAGGATGCGGGCGTTGCGCTGGAAGAGATCGAGAACGTTTCCACTTCCTTGGCGGAGCTGATTCAGAACATCAGCAACGCGGCCCGACAGCAGGCAGCCTCGGCTGGGCACGTCTCCAATACCATGAATGTCATCCAGGACATCACCGCTCAGACGGTGGATGGCACGGAGAAAACCGCATCCTCCATCGGGCATCTCGCGGCCATGGCCAACGAGATGCGAACCTCTGTGGAAGGCTTCAAACTGCCCGAGACCAAGTAGGCGCAGGCGAGAACAAAGAACCAAAGATGCCCACAGGCCGAGAACACTTTGCGCTCGTTTGGATAAAGAGCGAGCTCCTCGAGACCCTCAATGAGGCTCGTGAGTCGCTGGAGGCGTTTGCCGAATCCGACGGCGAACTGACGCACATGCGCACTTGCCTTACGGCCATGCACCAGGTGCACGGCACCCTGGTGATGCTGGAGCTTGAAGGACTGGCGCTACTCGCCGACCACCTGGAGCGGCTGGCTCAGCAGCTCATGGGAGGCATCGTCTCCGAGGAAAACGGCGCCGTTCAGTGTCTGATGCAGGGCATTCTGGAACTACCGGGGAACCTGGACGAAATTCAGCGGGGACTTTTGGACTCCGCCGAGCTGGCGTTGCCGCTCATCAACGAGATTCGCCGTCACCTGGGCGAGGAAGCGTTGGCCGGCGGTCAGGTTACGCCGCTGTCCGGCGTGCAGGAATCGGCTGTGGAGCGGTTCGAAGATATCGATGGCAATGAGAAAGCCAAGAAGATTCGCGCAGCCTATCAGCAGGTGCTGCTGTCCATCCTGAAAGGGGGCGATCGATCGCGCTCTGTAGAGGGGCTCAACAAGGTGGCACAGGGCCTCACCCGGGTGTGTGAAGGCACGCCCCACGAGTCGCTGTGGCAGGCGTTTGGCGAGTTCGTGGCCGGTCTGGGCATGGGAGAAGGTCCCATAGACGGCGATGCGGTTAAGCTATTGCGCCGAGTGGATTCGGAAATGCGGCAGCTGGCCGCCGACGGCACAGAGGCCCTGCGCCAGCCCGTTTCCCTGGAGCTGATCCGACAGCTGCTGGAGAGTTGTCGGCAGCGTAACTATCAAAGTGAAGCGCTTGAGGAGCTGCGTGCCACGTTGCACAGCGCCTCGCAGACCGATGGGCTTGCGTTCTCCGGCCGTGAAGCACTGGCCAGCGCGGCCGCCGCGCTGCGCGAAGAGCTGGCAACAGTAAAAGACCAGCTGGATTTGTTGGCGCGTGGTGGCGCACCTGTCAGCGCCGACCTGGGTGGTCTGATCGCGCCGCTCAAGCAGATCGGCAGCACGTTGTCGCTGTTAGGGTTCGAAAGCTCCAAAATCATCGTTGCCGACCAGGTGGATACGCTCAATCGGCTTATCGATGAGTCGCCCGGGGGCAACTCGGCGCTGATCACGGTGGCCAGCGCGCTGGTGCAGGTGGATGAAAACCTGGCTAGTTTCGCTCATGGCAAGCCGGCGTTAGAGCAGATCACTGACGATGCGCAACGGGCCGTCATCGTGGAAGCTCGCGCGGGCCTGGAGCGAGTCAAACAGGCCGTGGTTGAGTACATCTCTTCTCAGTGGACGTCCGCTTGCCTGGAAGGCGTTCCGGAGCAGCTCGAAGAGATCTGCGGGGCGCTTGGCATCATTCCCCTGGAGCGAGCCGCGCGGCTGCTTGCCGGATGCGGCGCATACGTCGCCGCGCGTTTGATGGGAAGCGGCCAGCCGCGTTGGGACGAAATGGACGCGCTGGCGGACGCGATCAGCGGCGTGGAGTACTACCTGGAGCGTCTCGGAGAAGAGTCCGGGGTGGGGGCCGACGACGTCTTGGATCTGGTGGCGCGCAGCCTGCAATCCCTAGGGATCGACGAGCAACGCATCGCGCAGCCCCTGCCGGACGAAGCTGGCCAGGCGGCTGACGCTGAAGGGGCGCCGTTGGTTGAGTTGGAGTTACCCCGGGCCGACGCGGCAGACGTTGAGGCTCACAAGCCCCCCGTGCGGGCGAGTGACCTTGAGGCCCGAACGCCGGAAGTTGAGCTCCATCCAGTCATCGAGCACGACGCTTTCGATGAAGACTCTGCTGTGCCGGATACGCCAGCCGCGGAGCCGGAGCCCGCCCAACCGGACACCGAGCCCGCGGCCGCGAACGCGGCGGCAGCCGAAGCCCTCACGCTGGTGGACGTGTTCGACAGCGATCAGGAAATCGTTGAGATCTTCACCGAAGAGGTAGGCGACGTGCTGGAGGCGATCGCCGGCTGGTTGCCCAGGTGGCGTGAAGATTTTGACCACGAAGAAGCGCTGGGCGAGGTGCGGCGCGCCTTCCACACACTCAAGGGAAGCGCCCGCACCGTCGGTGCGAATGTCATCGGAGAGGTGGCTTGGTCTGTTGAGAACATGCTCAATCGGGTTCTTGAAAGCACCGTGATACCAACCGACCAGCTGGTGGGCGTGGTGGATGAAGCGCGCGCCCTGGTCGTTGAATTGCGCGAGGCGTTCGAAGCTCAGCGCGCTGGCGACATGGATCAGGTTGGGCGCGTCATGGAGCGCGCCGACATCCTGGCGTCGGGCGGCACCTTGGAAGACGGTGAGCAGCCGGAGCAGCCGGAGCAGCCGGAAGCTCACGTTGAGCCCACCGAGCCAGGGTCCCTGCCCGCCGCGGAGTCCAAGCGGTTGCCGGGCCTGGCCGAGCCGCCGGTTAGCGCAGAGCCGATAGAGGAACAAGACAGCGACGCGTTGTTTGCCGCAGAAGTCAGACCCTATCTGGATCAGTTGCGGTCGGTGGTCAGCGAAGGCACGTTCACCCTCACGCACGACAGCGTAGACGCATTGCATGGCATCGCCGCCAGCGCGGCTTTGCGGGGCATGGAATCTGTCGGTGAGTTGGCGCAGGCTGCATACGAGCTTGCTCGTGTCCTGCACGTTGACGACACCACGACGGTGTCTTACGACGCGGCAGAGTTCTTCCTGGCGGCGCTGAGCGCGTTGGCAGCAGGGTGTGATGCGCCGGCCGAGGACGACGAAGCGACCGATGATCATGCCCAGCTGATTGCAGACGCAGACCTGCTGGTCTTGCGGGCCAATCAGGACCGCGCCGGAACCGAGCTGGTGCCGGCTGCCGCGTTGGTCACCATCACGGCATCGGAAGAGTTTTTCGGCAACTGGCACGAGGGGGCGCTGGATCTGGAATTTAGCGGCAAGCTGGTGGAAGCGCTGTCCGAGGTTGCCAAAACGGCGTCGGCCGCCGACCGGGAGCCAATCGCCGACCTGGCGCGGGCGCAGGGTGCCGCCATCGAACACCTTGAGCACGAGTCCCTGACGCCGCAAGCCTACCTGGTGCTGTCGCGCGCACACAGCCGTCTGTTGGAGCATATTGACGCGTTGGCCACCGACGAGTGGTCGGTGTCCGCCCACGAGGAAGTTCTGGCGCTGCGGGCGCTCGTCGACCAGGATCAGGCAGACGCGGACACCTCCGTTGAGCAGGAGCTTGGAGCGGCGGAGGAAGGCGCCGAGGTGGCTATTCTGCGCGAAGCCGAAGCCATGGAAGCAGACAACATCGTGCAGTTTCCGGCCGCGTCCGCCGATCTCGATCCCGAACCAGCCTTCGACCGGCAATCGTTGATTCCTGAGGATCTCGATGAGGAAATTGTTGGGATCTTCTTCGAAGAGGCCGACGAAATTCTCGAAGTGCTCGAGCAGAATATCCACGAGTGGTCTGGTGAGCGGAATAATCGACTGTATCTGGAGAACCTGCTGCGTGGTCTCCACACCCTCAAGGGCGGCGCCAGGCTTGCGGGCCTGGTGCAGCTGGGCGACCTGACCCATCAATTCGAATCGCACCTCATCGAGGTCCAGGGCAGCGATGCATCTCTCGGGGCAGGTTTTTTCGCGGCGCTCAATACGCGCTACGACGATCTCACCGCCTTAGTCGGCAGGATCAGGCATGCCTTGTCCTCTGGTGCCGCGGCCCCGGCCGTCCAGCCAGAAGAACATGTCGAGGCCGACGCAGCTGAGACCACACAGGGCGTGGGTGAAGAAGCGTCGGAGTCTTCGCTAGCAGCCACGGACGTTGAGCAACCCCCCGAAGAGTCGTCCGAACAGGCGGCGCCGGCCACGGCTGCCACGGATGAGGTGCCGACGGAGGCAGAAGGCTCAACCGCGGCTCAAGAGTCAGCCGAAATCGAAGCGTCGACTGCCGCCGGAGCGGCGGAAGAAGAATTCGCGGCGCCGGAACCGCTCGAGGTGCAGCCCAAAACGCACACCAAGGTGGATCGCGGCAAGGAGATGGTTCGGGTCGGAGCGGGCTTGCTCGAAGAGTTGGTCAACCTGGCGGGCGAGAGCAGTATCGTGCGCGCTCGTGTCGAGCAGGACATGAGCGATTTCACCAGCGCCCTGGACGAGATGGAAGTCACCATCGAGCGGGTTCGCGAGCAGCTGCGGCGTCTGCAGATCGAGACCGAAGCCCAGACTCTGTTCCGCCGCGACAGCGTCGATGAGCCCGGCTATACCGAGTTCGATCCTCTGGAGATGGACCGCTACTCCCAGTTGCAGCAGGTGTCCCGCGAGCTGGCCGAGAGCGCCTCGGACATGCTGGATCTCAAAGAGACCCTGTTGTTCAAAGCGCGTGAATCGGAAACCCTGCTGCTACAGCAAGCGCGCATCAACACCGAACTCCAAGAAGGTCTGATGCGCACGCGCATGGTGCCTTTCTCTCGCCTGTTGCCACGGCTACGCCGAATCGTGCGTCAGGTGTCTGCGGAGCTCGACAAAGAGATCGACTTCAGCGCCTACAACGTGGAAGGCGAGCTGGACCGGAACCTGCTCGAGCGCATGGTGCCTCCGTTGGAGCACATGTTGCGGAACGCGGCTGATCACGGCATCGAGAGTGCAGACCTACGCAAGAATTTCGGAAAGCCGTCTGCCGGACGAATCGAGCTGCGTCTGTCCCGCGAGGGCGGCGATGTGGTCATTGAAATCAGTGACGATGGCGCTGGCATCGATGTGGAATCCGTTCGCGAGAAGGCGGTGGAGCGAGGCCTGGTGGCCGAAGGTGCCGCGCTGCGCGATGAGGAGATTACACAGTTCGTATTGGCGCCTGGATTTTCCACCGCCAAATCGGTCACTCAGATTTCCGGCCGCGGTGTGGGCATGGATGTGGTGCACAGCGAGGTTAAGCAGCTGGGCGGAAGCATCCACATACGTTCCAGACCAGGCAAGGGCACCCGCTTTACCGTGCGCGTGCCGTTCACCGTGTCGGTGAACCGCTCCCTTATGGTGTCGGTGGGCGAGGACCTCTACGCGATTCCGCTGAATAACATCGAAGGCATCGTGCTGCTGGATCCAGACGAGCTAGAAACCTTGTACGCGCCCGAGGTCAACACCTTTGAATATGCGGGCGTCCCCTATCGAGTTCGCTACCTGGGCCACTACCTTGGTAGGGAGTTCCGCGCTGCGTCTCAGCAGAGTTCGGTTCCCGTGGTTTTGGTGCGCTCCGGCGACCAGAGCGTGGCGGTTCATGTAGACGCGGTGCAGGGGAGCCGGGAAATCGTCGTTAAGAGCCTGGGCCCGCAGTTTGCTGGCGTGGGCGGCGTGTCGGGAGCCACCATTCTTGGTGACGGCAGCGTGGTGGTGATTCTGGATATGCTGGCGCTGATCCGCGCCCACGGGGCGGACGACGGCCTGCGCGCACCAAAACGTCCAGCGTCGAGTCAATCGCGCACGCGCTGTGTGATGGTGGTGGACGATTCTGTAACCGTTCGCAAGGTCACGTCTCGGTTGCTTGAGCGTCAGGGTATGGACGTCATCGTCGCCAAAGACGGCGCCGAGGCCGTGGCGCTGCTTCAGGAGCGGCGTCCGGACCTCATGCTGCTGGATATCGAGATGCCACGCATGGACGGATTTGAGGTGGCCCGTCAGGTGCGACGGGACGAGCGCTTGAAAGATCTGCCAATTGTGATGATCAGCTCGCGAACGGGGAAGAAGCACCAGGAGCGCGCTGCGGAGCTGGCGGTCAACAGTTTACTCGGCAAACCTTTCCAGGAAAGCGAGTTGCTTTCGACCATTGATGGGCTGGTCAACTAGGATTTGAAGTGGCAGCGGTTGTGGCGCAAGAATCTTCAGAAATTTCCTGTGTGCTGATCCCCATGAATGGCGGACCGCTGCTGCTGCCGAACGTGTGCGTGGCGGAAATTCTGCCGTGGCGGCGCATCAAGACCCATGCGGGCCTGCCGGATTGGTGTCTTGGCATTCTCGCGTGGCGCGGGGCAGAGGTGCCGGTGGTGAGTTTCGACTGCATCAACAACCAGGATCTGCATGACGATGGCGCTGGCCGGTGCATCGTGGTGATGAACCGTACGCGGCTTGCCGATGGCATACCTTTTTATGCCTTTGCCGCCACGGGGCTGCCCAGAATGATGCAGTTGGCCGATGGCGACCTGAGTAGCGTGCCGGGCCGATTGAAGCGCGCGGAAGTTGCCGCGGTGCAATTGGGTACCGAAACGGCCATCATCCCGAACCTGGAGGTGGTGGAACGCTCGGTGACCGAGCTCGCCGGGGACTTCCAGACCCCCTAGCGCCAACCCCAGAGCTGTCTTATTCCCGCCAACGCCGCCAGCGGCGCTGTTTCCGCGCGTAGTATCCAATCGCCGAGCCCCCAGGCAACCGCGCCGGCGGCCCGCGCATGCCGAAGCTCGTCCTCCGTCCACCCGCCCTCTGGGCCTACCAGCAAAGCCAGCGCTTGGCGTGGCAGGGCTGGATTCAACGGGCTGCTGCCTGGTTGCAGAATGAATTTGGGCAGTGAGGCCGTGGCTGCTAGGTAGCTGCTCAGGTCCGTGGGCTCGTGCACGGTGGGTACGAATGCCCGATTGCTCTGTTCGCTGGCGTGGATCGCGATCTTCTGCCAGTGCGCCACGCGCCCGGTGGTGCGGCTGGCGTTGATGCGCACGTTGCTGCGCGCGGCGGTGATCGGCCAAAGATCGGTAATCCCCAGCTCTGTGGCCTTCTGCGTCACGGTGTCCATGGCCTGACCCTTGAGCCATCCCAGCGCCAGATGCAGAGGTAGCGGCGGCCCGTGATGGCTGATGAGCTCGCCGAAGGTGAGGGCGGCCGCCTTGCCGGCGCTGCCGCTTACGGTCGCCTCATACTCACTGCCGGAGCCGTCGAAACAGGTCACCGTGTCGCCGGTCTTCAGGCGCAGCACGCGGGTCAGGTAGTGGCTGCGCTCGGCGTCCAATGTGTGTTGCTGCCCAGCGCTGATCTCCGGTACGAAAAGTCGGTGGCCCATCAGCACAGTCTAAGGGCGGCGGGCGCTTTATGCAGCGCGTTGGGTCAGCCCGAGATTGGCGCAGATGGCCACGCTGGCGCCCCACCGATTCAGTGTGTAGAAGTGCAGGCCCGGCGCGCCGGCGTCGAGCAACTCGTCACACAAGGCGGTGACGACGTCCACGCCGAACTGCTTCAGGCTCTTCTCATCGTCCTGGTAGGCTTCCAGCTGCTTGCGTATCCAGCGGGGGACATCCGCGCCGCAATTGTCCGAAAAGCGGATGATGCCTTCATAGTTGGTAATCGGCATCACGCCGGGATAGATGGGAATGTCGATAGCGGCTTTGCCGCACCGCTCCATGAAATCGAAATAGGCGTGCGGGTTGTAGAAATACTGGGTGATTGCCGTGTTGGCGCCTGCCGCCACCTTACGTTTGAAAAACTCCAGATCCGCAGCGGGCGAAGTGGCATCCGGGTGGGTTTCAGGGTACGCGGCCACCTCGAGATGAAAATGGTCGGCGGAGTGCTCGCGAATCCAGCGAACCAGGGTTTCGGCATTGTGGCCGAAACGGTTTAAGCCGATGCCTGACGGTAGGTCGCCGCGCAGGGCCACGATCCGATCCACGCCCAGGTCCCGATAGTAGTCGAGCAGCGCAAAGGCCTCCTGCCTGGGATCGCCGCCGATGGAAAGGTGGGGCGCTACCGACAACCCCTGCTGCACCAGGCGGGTTACCGTATCGCGGGTGCCGGACTTGGTGGAACCGCCTGCGCCGTAGGTACAGGAGTAGAAATCCGGGCGCAGCTCGCTGAGTTTGGTGGCGACTCGCTGGAGGCTTGCGTGTCCCTTTTCGGAACGAGGGGGAAAGAACTCGAAGCTCAGCCGCGCGGTGCTGCGGGATTGCTCTGTCTTTGCCATATCAAAGTGCCTGATACCTGTTGGCGGGGGCTTTAGACGGCTGCGGCGAGCGTTTCAGCCTTGTCCGTGCATTCCCAGGTGAACTCCTCTTCTGTGCGCCCGAAATGTCCGTATGCGGCCGTGGCCCGGTAGATCGGTCGCTTGAGATTCAGCATGGCGATGAGCCCCCTAGGGCGCAAATCAAAATGTTCACGTACAAGTTGAATGATCTTCTCGTCCGACACGTTGCCGGTGCCAAACGTGTTCACGGCGATGGAGGTGGGTTCCGCCACACCGATCGCGTAGCTCACCTGGATTTCCAGTCGCTTGGCGAGCCCCGCGGCGACGATGTTCTTCGCCACGTAGCGACCAGCGTAGGCCGCGGATCTGTCTACTTTGGAAGGATCCTTGCCGGAGAACGCGCCGCCACCGTGGCGGGCCATGCCGCCGTACGTATCCACGATGATCTTTCGGCCGGTGAGGCCGCAGTCCCCCACGGGGCCGCCGATGACGAATTGTCCCGTTGGGTTAATGAAGATCTTGGTGTCTGCAGACAACCAGTTGCTGGGCAGCGTGGGTTTGATGATCTCTTCCATCACCGCCTCATGCAGCGCTTCGGTGGAGACACCCGGGTCGTGTTGGGTAGATAGCACGACGGTATCGATGCCTGCCGGCGTTCCGTCCTCCGCGTAGCGGAAAGTGAGCTGGCTCTTGGCGTCGGGCCGCAGGAAATCTACCGAGCCGCGCCGTACATCGGCTTGTTTTTGCACCAGCCGGTGGGCGTAGGTGATTGGCGCCGGCATCAGCACGTCCGTCTCGTCGGTGGCGTAGCCGAACATCAGGCCCTGGTCGCCGGCGCCCTGTTCGTGGTCGCCGGTTTCGTCCACGCCCATAGCGATATCACTGGACTGCAGGCCTAGCGCGTTGGTGATGGTGGCCTGGTCGGGGTCGATCCCCAGGTCGAGGTTGGTGTAGCCGATGTCGCGGATGACCTGTCGGGTGAGGGCGTCTACGTCTACTTCCGCACTGGTTCGGATCTCGCCCCCCAGCACCACCAGATTGTCCTTGAGCAGGGTTTCGCAGGCCACTCGGGAATCCGGGTCCTGTTCGAGCATGGCGTCCAGGATGGCGTCGGAAATCTGGTCAGCCATCTTGTCGGGGTGGCCTTCGCCTACGGATTCCGACGTGAAAACTGCGTAGTCGCTCATGCTGTTGTTTCCTTTGTAGATCTAATCGGTTGACCGAATCGGCAAAGCAAATCGCGAATTGGGGTTCGCGTTTGCGGCGTCCGCAGGGCGATATACCAGCTAAATCGGTGCGCATTGTAGCCCGATTGCACGGACCTGTTGTTATGCAATTGCATGCACTATATGAAGCGGTGACAATAGCGCCCGCTTCAATGCGGATCCAGCATGGCCGTCGCGGCCAGGAGGACTATGACAGCTCGAACAGACCGAGCAAACGCGATTCGCGCGCTTGCCATGGATGCCGTGCAGGCGGCGAACTCGGGCCACCCCGGTGCGCCCATGGGGTTGGCCGATGTGGCCGAGGTGCTTTGGCGCGAGGCGCTCAAACACAATCCGGGGGATCCGCATTGGTTTGACCGTGACCGGTTCGTGCTGTCCAATGGTCACGGTTCCATGTTGCTCTATAGCGCCTTGCATCTGTGTGGCTACGACCTGTCCATGGACCAGATCCGGGCGTTTCGACAGCTTAACTCTCCCACCGCCGGACACCCGGAATACGGCGAGTGTCCGGGGGTGGAGACCACCACCGGGCCTCTGGGCCAGGGATTCGCCAACGCGGTGGGTATGGCCCTGGCGGAGCGTCAGCTGGCCCGGGAGTTCAACCGTGAAGGGCATGCGGTGGTGGATCACCGCACCTGGGTCCTGGTGGGGGACGGCTGCTTGATGGAAGGCATCTCTCACGAGGCGGCCTCTCTGGCGGGCACCCTGGGGCTCGGCAAGCTGATTGCAATCTACGACGACAATGGCATCTCCATCGACGGTGAAGTCTCCCAGTGGTTTACCGAGGACGTGGCCGCGCGCTTCGAAGCATACGGTTGGCGGGTGATCCGCGGTGTGGATGGCCATGATGGAAACAAGGTGGCCGCTGCGCTGGCGGATGCGATGGACGGTGGTGACCGGCCCACGTTGGTATGCTGTAAGACGGTCATTGGCTTCGGTTCTCCAAACAAAGA
>CENY01172030.1_pt1 | contig 28924 bp, 28 predicted proteins | sample 356181 | NCBI WGS metagenome assembly CENY01 (sample SAMEA2619840, study PRJEB7988) | marine metagenome | isolation source: saline water (ENVO:00002010), including
GCGCTGTTCGAACAGGTACGCGAACAGCAGGGGCGCCTGGATGTGCTGGTGAACAACGCCTACAAGATCCCTGATCCGCCGGTTTTTGGTGGTGGCTTCTGGGAGCATCCGGTCTCGGTGTGGGACGACCAGTGTGGCGTGGGGTTGCGCGGTTACTACGTGGCATCGGTGTACGGGGCCCCGCTCATGGTGGCTCAGGGAAGTGGTCTCATCGTGAATATCTCCTCGCGAGGCGGGGACGAGTACGTATTCAGCGCTTCCTACGGCGTGGGTAAGTGCGGCGTTGATCGCATGGCCAAGGACATGGCGGTGGAACTCAAGGACTACGGGGTGGCGGCGGTTTCCCTGCGGCCCTCGGCGGTGAAAACCGAATTCGTGCTGGATGCGGTGGCCCAGGGCAACATGCAGCTCGACCCGGAGCGCGCCGAATCACCACGATTCAGCGGGCGCTGTGTGGCGGCGCTGGCGGCGGACGCGAACGTTTTGGAGAAGTCGGGCGGCGTTTACAGCGTGAAAGAGCTGGCGGCCGAATACGGATTCGTGGATCCCGATCGGGAAGCTAGCTGATCAGATCGTCCACTTCGGAATCCGTCATTCCCGCCACTTCCGCGGACTTGAGAATGGCAGCCCAAGTGTTGTCGTCGATGGGTATACCCTCGGCTCGTCGGGTTTCCATGGCGGCGATTTCCGGCTCGCCCGGTACCATGACGCGCTCGGTACCCACGGCGGGGTTGGTGGACTGCAGATAGTCCACCATGTCGGCCACTTCCCGGCGAAAACCGTCCGCGCCGCCGAACAGGTCTGGGTCCAGTACCAGCATCAGCATGTGGTTGATGATTGAGAAGCCCTGCTCCTCGTGGGATGCCTGTGCCGCCGTCCACTCCCCGGCGAGCCCGCCGCCCAAGAGCTCACACATCAACCCCAGGCCGTAGCCTTTGTGCTTGCCGAACGGACCCAGGGCACCCTTGGGCTCTTCGAACATGACGGCGGGGTCGGTGGTGGGTGCCCCTTCGTGGTCGATGAGCGCGCCTTCCCCCACCGGTACGCCCTGGTTGTATGCCACACGCACCTTGCCCTGTGCGATAGCGCTGGTGGCCATGTCTAACACGATGGGCGGTCCATCTTCTTGGGGTACCACGCAGCAGAACGGGTTGGTGCTGATGCGCGGCTCGCGACCGCCGAAGGGCGAAACTAACGGGTCGTGGCCCACCACGTTTACGAAATGAATGGAGACGTATCCGGCTTCGCCGCAGCGTTCGCCATAGCTGCCGATGCGCCCCAGATGGTGGCAGTTGCGTACGCCGGTGCACACGATGCCGGTGCTGGCCACGCGTTCGAGTGCGAAATCCACTGCCTGGCGCCCCACCACCTGGCCGAATCCCATCTGCCCATCCGCCAGCAGCACCGCGCCTTTGTCGTGGACTACCTTGGCCTGCGCGGCAACGTTGAGCTTGCCGCGACGGATGTTTCCCACGTAGGCCGGCACCATCCCCACGCCATGCGAGTCGTGGCCCTTCAGGTTGGCGGCTACCAGGTGACTGGCCACAAGAGCCGCGTCTTCCGGAGCGGCGTCGAAGCGCACGAAAAGCTCGCCGATAAAGCGTGTAAGGGGCTGGTGGTGTATGAGCATGAATCCTCCCGGCCCGTAGTCTTGCCTCTTTTCCACGCCTATGACAAGGTCCGATTGGACCTGAGGGATCTCTACATCGTTTCCGGCTCCGGAGGCACTCATTCTGATCGGGCCGGATCCGTATTTCGCTACCGCAGCGATGTGGCTGGCGTCCCTCAGACACCCGCCGCGGTGCGCCTGGGGAATTTAAGTGCTGAAAATTCGCGCCGGCCAGGGCCGGGCAAGTGGGGTAAAAAATGCGCTATGTCTCTGATATTTTAGAAGAAAAATCAGAAGAACTGGTATGGATCGGGCCGCTTGAGTCGGTTTTCGACGCGCTCAAGCTGATGAACGAGAAAGACGTGGGCGCCGTGCTGGTGCAGATTGAGGATTACCTGGTGGGCATCCTGTCGGAACGGGACTACATGCGTAAGGTGATTCTCGACGCCCACGCTAGCAAGCAGACCAAGGTTTCCGAGGTAATGACCCGCGACGTCATCACCGTCAGCCGCGATGACACCATCGTGCATTGCATCGCACTCACCAAGAAGCATCGCGTCCGCCACCTGCCGGTGGTGGAAGCGGGCAAGACCATCGGCATGATATCGCTTAGAGATCTGTTCCTGGACGCGATCCACGAGCGGCTCGGAGACATCCCGGAAGACGCCTAGTCTGACAGGTTCGGCTGTTCGCGAAACGAACGCCACGCTTCGTGCACGCACCGCTCGCCCCTACACCAAGTTGCCGGGACTGGTGCGGACCGCTCAGGGGCTAACCCCGGTTCCCAAACTTGCTCGCTCCGCGATTAATTGGCTCACCGCAGCTACGCGAGCACCTGTTCGCAACGCGCGGGTGACGACGTCCCCAATGAGATGTGGCTCAGTCGCGTTTGCCGTCGAACTCTGGCGGTCGCTTCTCCATGAACGCGCGGGCGCCTTCCTGCATGTTGCGGGGAATCAGCACGCCCTGGTGGACCATCTCCAGGTCGAGCTGCTCGCTGAAGGTGTTTTGGGTGGCGGCGTCGATGGCCTGGCGAATCCGAGTGGCGGCGCTCGGTGAGGAGCGCTTGAGGGTCTCGGCTATGCGGCTTACTTCGGCATCCAGCTCGGCGTTGGGCACCGCGCGCCAGACCAGGCCCCACTGCTCGGCCTGGGTGGCGCTGATGCGGTCGCCGAGTAAGGTCATGCCCAGCGCTCTAGCCCGGCCGATGCGCAACGGAATACTCCAGGTGGAGCCGAGGTCGGGGACGATCCCCAGGTTGGGGCCGAAGGTGGCGACGAAAAAGGCGGATTCGGCAGCGATGGTGATGTCGCATGCCAATGCCAGGCCCAGTCCACCACCCGCCGCCGCGCCATTGACCCGGGCGATGGTCGGCACCGGGCAGTCCATTAGGTCGCGCATGGCGCCGTTGAACACATCGCCGGCATCGTCCGGCAGCGCCTGGGCGTCTGTGTTGCCGATCGGTGGCGCGTCGGCTGCGGCGGCCAGGTCGGCGCCGGCGCAAAAGCCGCGCCCCGCGCCGGTGACCACCACCACGCGTATGCTCTGGTCGTGTCGCACCTGCTCCAGCGCGGCGCTGATGCCGCCCATGAGCTCGTCGTTCATGGCGTTCAATGATTCCGGACGGTTCAGCGTGAGGGTGGCTATGCCATCCTTGACCGCGTAGAGCAGGGGTTCGGCCGCGCTCACGCTCGCTACATCTCTTCCATGAACCGAGACGATACTTGCCGGTAGCCGTCGGGGTCGGGGTGCTTGGCCATCACCGCCTCCCAGGCCTCGCCCGTGAAAGCGGTCCCCATGGTGGCGTCTCGGGTCGCCTTGTCGTCCCAACGAATGATCCAGGTGACGTTGGCGCTGCCGATGGGCGAGTCGATGGTGTCCGTGCCGCTGATTTCGGGCTCGATCTGGCCTTCATCGATCCAGAAACCCACTACGTCCAGCTTGTCGCGTAGCACAATCACGGCATCTTCGGCCCATTTCTTGTATCGATCGATGATGTCCGGGCGGTAGTGGTAGTCTCGAATTTCGTACATGCGGGTTGGCTCCTCGCCTGCTGTGTCAACGCCAGTGTGTCACGGGGTCCTGTTTTCGGCCAGGGGTGGTGACGAGCGCCAACCCCTACCAGATTGCTGGCCGAGCAGCGGCTGCCTGGCGCTTGCTCGGCATCGCTCGTAAAGTGATCCGGCGATAGCTTGAATGGGAGTTGCAGTGAAATTCGATGGGGAAGTGATCGTCATTCCCGGTGCCACGTCGGGGTTGGGGAAAAATGCCGCGTTGCGATTTGCCGACGCGGGGGCGCGTGTGGTCTTCGGGGGTCGTCGTGAGAGCGAGGGCGCCGAGGTGGCGGACATGATCGCCAGCAGCGGGGGTACCGCCCGATTTGTCGTCTGCGACGTGACCCGTAGCGCCGACGTCGCCCGGCTTATAGAAACCGCCACCGCCGAGTTCGGCGAACTCAACATGGCCTACAACGTGGCTGGCGTTCCGGGAGACGCGTTCTCCAAATTCGCGGACTACGACGACGCGGAGTGGCAGCAGACCATCGACATCAATCTCACCGGCATGTTCTATTGCATGAAGCACGAGATCGCGGCCATGCTGAAAGACGGTGGCGGCGCCATCGTTAACATGTCCTCCGTCGCCGGCCTGGGTCCCACGCCTGGCGGTGCCGCTTATGTGGCCTCCAAACACGCCATCGTTGGACTCACCAAAACCGCGGCGCTCGACTATGCGGAAGACAACATCCGCGTGAACGCCATCGCGCCGGGCGTCGTCAAAACGGAAATGATGGAATGGGGTATTACCCAGACCCCTGATCTGGAGGCACAGATGCTCGCCCACCAACCCATCGGCCGGCTGGGCACCATGGACGAGGTCACCAATGCGGCCATGTGGTTGTGCTCGGACGCTGCCAGCTTCGTTACCGGGTCGACGCTCTCGGTGGACGGCGCTTACCTGCTGAACTGACTCGCCAAGTTCGCCGGCGGTAGAGCGCGCTCGTGCATCCGAGCGCAGCGAGGCGACCAATTCCGTGAGCGGGAAAACGCCGCGTTGTTGGCGGCTGCGTCCGCAGAGGAAGTTGGCGGGCACTGTGGCGCGGCCCGTCGCCAGCCCGCCAACTTCCTCTGCGGGCGTAGTCGCAACCCCAACTCAGCGCTTCACCCTCAAACGTGCAGGTCACGCTCCGCCAAAAACTCCGGGTTGAACAACCGCGACTGATACTTCGACCCCGTATCGCAAAGCACCGTGACGATGGTGTGCCCCGGCCCCATCTGCTCGGCGACCTTGACGGCCGCGCATAGGTTGATCCCTGTACTGGAACCGAAAAACCAGCCTTCTTCGACCATCTGCTGGTACACCATGGTAACCATCTCCTGATCGGTGACCTGGACCGCGTCGTCCACCTCGGTACCGGCCAGGTTGTCGGTGACGCGGCTGTTGCCGATGCCTTCGGTGATGGATGGCCCCTTGCTCATGCTGGCCTCGCCGGTTGTGGCCCAGCTGTGCAGGGCGCTGCCCATCGGGTCCGCCAGCACGAGCTGAATGTCCTGGCGCTGTTCCTTCAGAAAGCGGCTCACACCCGCCAGGGTGCCGCCGGTGCCCACTGAGCAAGTGAACGCATCGATGGTGCCGTCGGTCTGACGCCAAATCTCGGGGCCGGTGGAATCGTAATGGGCCTGGCGGTTGGCCACGTTGTCGAACTGGTTCGCCCAGAAGGCATTTTCCAGGGTTTCGGCGAAGCGTCCGGCCTGCTTCTGATAGTTCATAGGATCCTTGTAGGGCACGGTGGCAACCTGGCGGACTTCTGCGCCCAGGGTTTCCAGGATTTCCACCTTCTCTGGGGACTGGTTGTCCGGCATGTAGATGATGCAACCGTAACCGCGTGCGTTGCACACATGAACCAGACCGATCCCGGTATTGCCGGCGGTGCCTTCCACGACGATACCGCCAGGCTGCAAGGCGCCGCGTTCTTCAGCATCGCGCACCATCCACAGGGCGGCCCTGTCCTTTACGGACCCCCCGGGATTGAGAAACTCCGCCTTGCCCAGGATTTCGCAACCTGTCAGCTCGCTGAGCCGATTCATGCGGATGAGTGGCGTGTTGCCGACGGTGTCGGCGAAGCCTTGCGAGATCTCCATGCGTTTCTTGTCGTTCCCCAGGACGGCGCGATTGTAGCGGAAATCGGAGGCGGGAAGATTTTTCGCTCGCACCTTACGTGCTAGGCTATTCGGCAGTTTCCGTTTGTTATTGCGTAGTAGGAGAACGGTCAATGGCGTCGGCACCTGAGATTGCACGCTTCTGGATCGACACGGATGTCTGCCTGGATCAGCGCAGCTGCGTTATTGAGGCACCGGACCTGCTGGACGACCGGCCGCAGTCAGGCGGGCCGGAGATCATCTCCAGAGATCTGGACACTCACGCCAAGTATCTCCAGCTTCTCAATGCCGCTTGGGCTTGCCCGGTGTCGGCCATCAATGTGGAATTTGCAGACGGTTCGGTGCACAACGGCTCCGGAGACTACATCAAAAGTCTCTGCGAGGAGCTTGGTTGACGCCTGGCGCACGCTGCTTGTGCGTGGTTGCCTAGCTAGGGCTGCTTGATGGGCGTATTCGAGAGGTATCTTACTGTGTGGGTGGGCCTATGCATCCTGGCTGGGGTGCTGTTGGGCAATCTCGCTCCAACATGGTTCGCTGCTATCGCCGGGTTACAGGTCGCCAGCGTCAATCTGGTGGTGGCGATCTTCATCTGGGTAATGATCTACCCGATGATGATTCAGGTGGATTTTTCTGCGCTGGCTCAGGTAGGTAAGCGACCCAAAGGGCTGATACTCACGCTCGTGGTGAATTGGCTGATCAAGCCGTTCACCATGGCGGCGTTGGGTTGGCTGTTTTTCCGGGTGCTGTTTGCAGATTGGGTGGATCCGCAGTCCGCTGGTGAGTACATCGCCGGAATGATTCTGCTCGGCGTGGCGCCGTGCACGGCCATGGTGTTCGTGTGGAGCCACCTGACCCGGGGCGACCCCAACTACACGCTGGTGCAGGTATCCGTCAACGACGTCATTATGATCTTCGCGTTTGCGCCGATAGCCGGGTTGCTGCTTGGCATCAGTGATGTCCATGTGCCATGGGAAACCCTGGTGTTGTCGGTGGCGCTTTATGTGCTCTTGCCGCTTCTGGCGGGTATGTTTACCCGGTGGCGGCTGCAACGCGGTGGTGGCACGAGCGCCGTTGACGGCTTCGTTGCTTCCCTTAAGCCTTGGTCGGTGCTCGGGCTCCTGGCTACGGTGGTTCTGCTATTTGGATTTCAAGCCGAGGTAGTGGTCGCGCAGCCTCAGCGTATAGCGCTGATTGCCATTCCGTTATTGCTTCAGACCTACGGCATTTTCCTACTGGCTTACGCTGCCGCTCGTGTGCTGAGGTTGCCCCACGACGTGGCGGCCCCCGCGTGTTTGATTGGCACTTCGAATTTCTTTGAGCTTGCCGTGGCGGTTGCAATTTCTCTGTTCGGTCTGCAGTCTGGCGCGGCTTTGGCGACCGTGGTGGGGGTTCTGGTGGAGGTGCCCGTCATGTTGTCCCTTGTGGGCCTTGCTAACCGCACGCGCCATTGGTTTGCTTACGGCTGAATGGGGGAAGCCGATGAGAAATGTTGACGACCATTGGCGGGCAGATCCCGCCGAGTTGGGGTTGGATCCACTCAAGATTCAGAAGCTGCTCGATCGAGCGCGTCGTGAGGTAGACGCGGGGCTGTTGCCGTCTGCTCAGATTGCCGTTGCGCGACACGGCCGGTTGGCCGTGTTCGAAACCTTTGGCGAGGCGGGTTCCGAGTCGTTGTTTGTGGTGTTTTCCGCCACCAAGGCCATCGTGGCAGCCGCCGCGTGGTTGCTCATCCAGGATGGCTTGCTGCACGAGAGCGAACGCGTATCCGAAATCGTTCCGGAGTTTGGCGCCAACGGCAAGGAGGCGGTGACGGTAGAGCAGCTGCTTACCCACACTGCCGGATTCCCGGCGGCGCCCTTTCATCCGTTGGAGTGGGCGGACGTGGGTCAAAGGATGAAACGCCTGGCCAGTTGGCGCACGGACTGGGAGCCTGGTTCCCGCTTCATGTACCACCCCACATCCTCCATGTGGGTGGTTGCCGAGGTCATAGAACGCCGCGCATTGATGAGTTTCCAGCAGTTCGTTCGCGAGCGTATCGTCGAGCCGCTGAACCTGCCCGATTTATACTTGGGATTGCCGCATGCCCAGTTCCCCCGGGTGCAGGCCAGTGTTCACGTTGGCGAGGAAGCAACGGAAGCCGACTTTCGCGCACTTGGGCTGCCGCTGCCGGTGCCAAATGAGGTTACCGAAGAAGCCATATCCAGTTTCAACAATGCTGAAATCCTGGCAATTGGCGTGCCGGGCGGCGGTGGTGTCATGGGCGCGGCTGAGCTTGCGCTATTTCATCAAGGCTTGCTGCACGGTGGGCTGGGAGAAAAAATCTGGCAGGAGGCGACACTTACGCGGGCGCGCGCCGTTCGCACCGGCGGGCTTACCGACCCCACTACGGGTCAGGAGGCCAATCGCGCTTTGGGCATCGTGGTGGCCGGTGCGCAACATGCCAATCTACGTGGATTTGGCAACACTGGCTCCCCGCGGACGTTTGGGCACAATGGCGCCGGCGGGCAGTTGGCCTGGGTAGATCCCGATACGGGTATTTCCCTGGGGTACTGCACTAACGGGCATGATCGTCATGTTCTGCGCCGTGGTCGTCGCGGAACGGCGATTTCTTCTCTCGCGGCTGTATGCCTGCAAGACGGCTGAGCTAGAAAACAAGGCGTCACACGCAGGCGATCGTTCTGCGGCACACCGGATTCCGGACAACCGGCGGTGGCGGTGCACGGTATCGACTATCGGCATGTCGAGTGCGACCCGGAAACGGGAGATTCCGCCGTAGGCGTTCGCAGCGCCACCATTCTCGACGAGAAAGGCAAGATGCAATACTCATCTGGCCCGTCAGGGCTCGCTCCCTATTGGTTGGGTTCTCAAAACACTCCCCTTCCGTGATGGCCGGCGCCAAAGTGTGACTTTTGCCACTTTCTTGAATTCGTCGCTCAACTAAGGTGTCTATTCGGCGACGGTGCCATGAATTGGGCCGGTGCGGGAAGCGAGATGGTTCGGTTGTACCGGGATTCGCTGTCGATTGCGCAGGAGATGTCCTGTGGGTCGTGTAGTCGGCGAATTCCGGGTCTTCCCACGTCACGACCGTTGCGCGAGGGGGCTATGGAATGCCTCAGCCAGCAGCAGGGCGAATGGATGATCGTCCAGTTGATCGCAAGGAGCGCGCATACAGTGGCCGGCAGTTCGAAAGGGTTCTACGAAAGGACTTCATGATCCGACAGGAGTTCGGAGGGTAGAGGCAAGACTCCACGGTCAGTGAGTGGCCTTGTCAGCCAGTACTACCGACCTTTCGACGGCACACTGTTTTTGGCTAGATTGAGCATCGGCGCTACCGATGGAATATGTCGGCTGTTCGGGAATACGAATTGCCCCGCGCTGGCGTCAATGTCGCCGCGCTCTCCAGGCAAGCCGGGGGGTGGCGCTGCCGAGACGTGAAACCACCAAGGTCGATATAGTGGCACAGAGCTCGGGTGCAAGGAGCCTGCGCGCCCACCGCCACCATCAACTGCCCGCTGCACTTTCTCCTGGCGTAGCGTCGCTCAGACGATCTATACGCGTGATTTCGCACACGGTGGAATCGGTGGTGATGGCGTCGAATCCCGCCCAGATGGTGTTGTTGGACATGGTCACGCCAACGCTACGCGCGTAGATCAAGCCCGGACAAACGCTTTTCAGCGTAAGCAGGTAGCGTGTGTGGGTATCCACGCTCACCATGACACGCTGTGTGTCCAGAGGTTGCCAGTGGTCGATACGGTGCGCGTAGGGAATTCTGGCCACCGGTTTTTTCGCTTGGGGAGGTTTCTCTTGGGGCGGCATGGCGTGGATGGAGCCGATGCCCAGCGCGGCCATGCACAGAGCCATCGTGACTGCCTTTCGCATTTTGTTCTCCTCGCGGCGAGCTTCCAGGCTAGGCTCGCCAGGCTGAACCCAACCTGAATGTCCGAGATTCTGCTGTGCCGGTTACCGGCCTGGTCTGATTGCGCCCGGTGGCAAACTTTCGCAAAGTGGCGGCAGCAAAAAAGGAGAGCCCATGCAGCGAACAGGACGCAATCGTCGATGGATCAGAACGTGGTGTGTGAGCTTGCTGGCAGTGTGGGCAACCAGCCTGCAGGCCCAGGATCAGCTGGACGCCCAGGTGCTCGAGCGGGTAGCAGCACAGCACCAGACGGGTGTAGGCCTGGCCCAGAGGCTTTGGGGGCTGGCCGAGCTTGGTTACCAGGAAGTCGAGAGCGCGGAAACGTTGCGCAGCTACCTGCAGCGCAACGGCTTTGCCATTCGCGGCTCGGTGGCAGACATCCCCACGGCGTTCGTGGCGACCGCGGGTAGCGGTCGGCCGGTTGTTGGCATCCTGGCGGAATTCGACGCGCTGCCCGGGCTTTCTCAGGCGGCGATCCCCGAGCGCTCGCCACTGGTAGAAGGAGGCCCAGGGCACGCCTGTGGCCACCACCTGTTCGGCTCGGCGTCGGCCACCGCGGGCGTCGCAGTGGCGCAATGGCTGAAAGCCTCTGGCCGGCGCGGTACCGTGCGGGTATATGGCACGCCCGCCGAGGAGGGCGGCTCCGGTAAGGTCTACATGGCCCGAGCAGGTCTGTTCGATGACGTGGACGCGGTGCTGCATTGGCATCCGGGCAGCCGCAACGATGCCTCGCCATCCAGCAGTACGGCCAACATATCCGGCCGATTCACTTTTCACGGCGTGGCCGCCCATGCCGCAGCGGCGCCCGATCGGGGGCGTTCGGCGCTGGATGGGGTAGAGGCCATGAACTTCATGGTGAACCTGCTGCGCGAGCACGTGCCTTCGAACAGCCGCATTCACTACGTGATCACTCATGGGGGCGAAGCCCCCAATATCGTTCCCGAGCGCGCGCAGGTGTACTACTACGTGCGGCATCCTGACGTGACCACCGTCAAAGGCCTGTTTGAGCGTGTTGTGGATACAGCGCGCGCTGCCGCCGTCGGCACGGGTACCGCGATGGAGTTCGAGGTGATGCACGGCAATTATCCGGTGCTTCCCAACGAAACCCTGGCGCGCAAGGTATACGCCAACATGCAGGCGTTGGGTGGGGTTCGCTACGACGCCGAGGAGCGGCGTTTCGCCGAGCAGATACGCACCACTTTAGTGGGTCGGTTGCCCGACATCGCCTCGGCGAGCGCGGTACAGCCCTTCGAAATCCGCCAGAACATGGGCTCCACCGACGTAGGGGATGTGAGCTGGCTGGTGCCCACCGTTGGTTTCTATACCGCTACCTGGGTGCCGGGCACGGCTGCGCACAGCTGGCAGGCGGTAGCGGCCGGCGGCATGGGCATCGGCCACAAAGGCATGCTGCTGGCGGCCCGTGTGCTGTCGGTTACGGCTGCCGATCTGTATCGTGACCCGGCGCTGCTGGCGGCTGCCAAGCGTGAGCTCCTGCGGCGTCAAGGCCCCAACTTTCGTTACGAGGCGCTGCTCGGTAACCGCGAGCCTCCGCTGGATTATCGGCGCTAGGCAGGTACACGCGCGCACCTAAACAATGCATCGCCGGGTAAAAGTGCACCACTATGGGGCGGGCCGCTGGTGGGATCGCTACTTTTCAATCGAATTCGGCGCGGTAATACGAGTTGGCACGTAATTTGCTATAGCTTTTGTGTGCGTTGGAAACGGCGCTTAGGCATACAGCTGAAAAACAAAGAGGAGATAGCAAATGAGAACTCTGTTCATGTCGCTGGGGGGCTTGGCCGTGCTGCTGGCTGGCTTTGCGCCTGCGGCGTTTGCGGGAGGGACCGTCGAGTTCGGAGAGCATCAATCCATTACCGTCGGCGCGGGAATGCGCTCTGCGTTTACGATTGTCGAGGATTCCGCCCCATCGGGATCAGACAGTTCCACGGATATCGATCTCCAGAGCGTACGTGTGTATGTGAATGGTCAGATCCACAAGAACGTCAAATTCACTTTTAACACCGAGTGCGAGAGCTGTGTCTTCGGGCAAGACGCCGATGACATAGGCGTGCTGGATGCCATCTTGCAGCTTGAGCTGAACGACGCCTTCAACATCTGGATTGGCAGAATGCTGACGCCGGCGGATCGCATAGAACTCAATGGGCCCTACTACGCGTTGAGCTGGAACCAGTACACGGTACCGCTATTACCTTCGGACCAGCTTGGCGCCGCAGGGTTGCTTGGCCGTGATGAGGGCGTAACCGTTTGGGGCAGCATTGGTAAGCTCCAGTACGCTGCCGGGATCTTTGACGGGTTGGAAGGCGGCGCCAATCAGAAAGACAAGCTGCTGTTTGCGGGAAGGGTCGCTTACAACTTCCTGGAAATGGAGAAAAACCCTGGGTATTACACAAGCAGTACGTACTACGGCAACGGTGGTGATGTATTCACCTTGGGGGTTTCTTTTCAGTCGCAGTCGGATGGCACGGGTACCGTGCAAGAGCCGGGAGATTTTCAAGCTGTCATCGTCGATGCGCTTTTCGAGAAGGTACTAGGTGACGCCGGTGTGCTGACGCTGGAAGGTGAATACAAGATGTTCGACGCCGATCTTACCGCGACGGCATTGGCGGATCCCACGTGTTTCTGCCTGTTTGACGGCGACGCGTTTTTCGTAACGGGGGCGTATATGTTTCCGCAGGAGGTGGGCCCCGGCAAATTGCAGCCTTACGTACGCTTCACGTCCAATGAACCGGATTTCCCCGGTATGGAGGACAGCGACCTCACCGAGGTCGGGGTGAACTACATCATCAAGGGCCACAATTTGCGTTTCAACCTCAACTACACCAGCGGCGACGCTAATCTGACGGGCTCCCCAGGGGCCGATCTGGATGGCGTTAGCTTTGGTGTGCAGATTCAGATCTAAACATGTTAGGAGGAAAAATGATTAAGCGACTAGTTTCAATATTTGTGCTTGTTGCGCTCGGCGCGAACTCCGCAGTGCAAGCGGCGGACGACACCATCAAAGTGGGCGTATTGCACTCTCTATCGGGCACCATGGCGATCAGCGAAACTACGCTGAAGGACACCATTCTGATGATGATTGAGCAACAGAATGAAGACGGTGGCCTGCTGGGCAAGCAGTTGGAAGCGGTGGTGGTAGACCCTGCATCGAACTGGCCGTTGTTTGCCGAAAAGGCGCGGGAGCTCATAGAGAAGGAAGAGGTGGATGTGGTATTCGGCTGCTGGACTTCGGTTTCCCGCAAGTCGGTACTGCCCGTGTTCGAGGAGCTTAATGGGTTGCTGTTCTACCCGGTGCAATATGAGGGAGAAGAGTCTTCCAAGAACGTTTTTTACACGGGCGCCGCACCGAATCAGCAGGCTATCCCAGCCGTTGATTACCTAATGGATGAGGTAGGCGCGGAGCGTTGGGTCTTGGCGGGGACGGACTACGTATATCCGCGCACGACGAACAAGATTCTGGAAGCCTATCTCAAAGCCAAGGGCGTGAGTGATGCTGACATCATGATCAATTACACGCCATTTGGGCATTCCGACTGGCAATCTATTGTGTCCGACATTAAGAAGTTCGGCTCTGCCGGAAAGAAAACTGCGGTCGTTTCTACTATCAATGGTGATGCAAACGTACCGTTTTACAAGGAACTGGGAAACCAGGGCATCTCTGCGGAAGATATTCCTGTCATCGCTTTCTCGGTGGGCGAGGAAGAGCTCTCGGGCATAGACACGGGACCGCTAGTAGGCCATCTCGCGGCATGGAACTATTTCATGAGTGTAGATGCTGAGGTCAACGATGACTTTATCGACAGCTGGCTGGATTTCATTGGGGATGACGAGCGTGTCACGAATGATCCGATGGAAGCCCACTACATTGGCTTTAAGATGTGGGCCGAGGCAGTGAAGAAAGCAGGCACTACAGATCCGGACGCTGTTCAGGATGCCATTATCGGAGTGTCGGTTTCGAACTTGTCGGGAGGTGTCGCTACCATGATGCCCAATCATCACATCACCAAGCCGGTGCTGATTGGGGAAATTCAGGACGACGGCCAGTTTGATGTCGTTTGGGAGACCGCGGGTTCCGTGGTGGGTGATGCGTGGTCCGATTTTTTGCCTGGTTCGCGTGACATTACGGCAGATTGGATGGCACCCTTAGCCTGTGGGAACTACAACGTCAAAACCGGAAACTGCTCCGGACAGAATTACGAATAAACGTAACCTCCGGTTTTGATTGACTGGCGAGCAGCTTGCTGCTCGCCATTTTATTTTGGGGAGGCTGGGTGCGCATCATTCGGTGCATTGTCATGGGTGGCCTGCTTTTCTCGGCTATAGGCTTCGCTGCCGAGCCGGGTCAGCGGGATTTTGAGTTGGCAGTGAAGTCGCTCAATACGCGCTCTTTCGGGGAAAAGGAGATCGCCGCCGCGCGGCTTGCCAGTATCGCGCATGATCGAGTGGACATCGTACTGACGGCCTTGCTCGAAGGTGCGTTGTACACGAAACGTGATAACGATTTGGTGGTCATTGCCGAATCCCTGGGTAGAAAAGGATACCGATTGCAGGAAGCTGCTACCGGGGCGGAGCTCGGCGAGGTTGGCCGTCGCGGTGCGAAAAAGATCAGCGTAAACAATAAGCTGCGCAGGGTGGTAAGAGGCCTGCTATCCGGCAGGCAGCTGGCCGATCCGGAACCGGCAGTGCGTCTCAGCGCAGTTCAGGCGTTGGCGGCGTCGGGAGATCCCACGTTTCGTGATCGGCTTGCAGTTCGTGCTCAAGAGGAGACTGATTCGGAGGTCAGACAGGCGATTGCGGTCGCGCTCACGGTGTTCGATCTGGAATCGCCTAATGAGGACGCGCGCATGGCGGCGATAAGGGCCTCGGCAAGCAACCTGCACCCTACCGTGCGGATGAAGCTCACGGCCATTGCTGGGGATCCAGCGCTGTCAGACGATCTGCGCGACGCTGCGCGGGCTTCGCTCAGCGAGCTTGAACAGCGTGCCGCGCGCTTTCAGATGCTCGAGACGTTTTTTTTCGGTCTGAGCCTTGGTTCCATCCTGGTGCTTGCCGCCATTGGCCTCTCGATTACCTTTGGGGTGATGGGCGTGATTAACATGGCGCATGGCGAGCTCATCATGTTGGGGGCCTATACAACCTATGTGGTGCAGACTGCGTTTCCGGAGGCGTTGGAGTTGTCGTTGCTCATTGCCGTACCCGCGGCGTTCATGGTCTCTGGGCTGGTTGGAATAGCCATTGAGCGCGGTGTGATTCGATTTCTCTATGGACGTCCGCTGGAAACCCTACTGGCCACGTTCGGCGTCAGTTTGATATTGCAGCAGGCTGTGCGATCTATCTTTTCGCCTTTGAACCGGGCGGTCTCCACACCAGAATGGATGAGCGGTTCGTTAGAGATTGCCCAGGGGCTTTCCATAACTTACAACCGGCTGTACATCTTCTTTTTCGCCCTTGCTGTGTTTGCTGCGTTGTTGCTTGTCCTTAAACGTACACGACTTGGTTTGGAGGTTCGTGCGGTGACCCAGAACCGCAGCATGGCCCAAGCCATGGGCATTCGTAGCACCCGGGTCGATGTGATGACGTTTGGATTGGGTGCCGGAATTGCCGGCGTCGCGGGGGTCGCGTTGTCGCAGCTCACTAACGTGGGCCCTAACCTCGGCCAAGGATACATCGTGGATTCCTTCATGGTGGTGGTGTTCGGCGGGGTAGGCAATCTATGGGGAACCCTGGTGGCGGGTCTGTCTTTAGGTGTGGTGAATAAATTTCTTGAGCCCGCTGCAGGGGCGGTGGTGGCCAAGATTTTGGTGTTGGTGTTCATCATTCTATTTATTCAGAAACGGCCTCGCGGTCTGTTTCCGCAGAAAGGTCGAGCGGTGGAAAGCTGATGTTGTCGCGCCGTCTACTAGATCACGAAGCGGGGGGCATTGCCTTGCTGGTAGTGGTCGTGCTGCTTTCAGTGGTGGTGCCCATCGCCAATCTTTGGGTTCCGGAGAGCTCGGCTTTCCACATTTCCACGTTTACGGTCACGCTATTGGGCAAATACTTGTGCTACGCCCTCCTGGCCCTGGCGTTGGATCTCGTATGGGGCTATTGCGGTATCCTCAGCCTCGGGCACGGCGCCTTTTTCGCCCTTGGTGGCTACGCTATGGGCATGTATCTCATGCGTCAGATCGGCTCCCGGGGGGTATACGGCGACCCGGAGCTGCCAGATTTCATGGTGTTTCTTAACTGGGACAGCCTGCCTTGGTACTGGTATGGGTTCGACCAGTTCTGGTTTGCGGCCATCATGGTAATGCTGGTTCCCGGGCTGCTAGCTTTTGTGTTTGGATGGTTGGCATTCCGCTCGCGCGTATCCGGCGTATATCTCTCCATCATGACCCAGGCCATGACCTACGCGCTAATGCTGGCTTTTTTCCGTAACGAGATGGGATTTGGCGGAAACAACGGCCTAACCGACTTCAAAGACATCCTAGGTCAGAGTCTGCAGGCTGACGGCACTCGGGTGGCGCTGTTCGTTGCCTCGGCCCTGGCTCTGGGTTTTGGGTACCTTTTCTGTCGTTACGTGGTGACGTCGAAGCTGGGGAATGTGGTCACAGCGGTGCGAGATGCTGAAGCTCGCACTCGGTTTATCGGATACCGGGTTGAACGCTATCAGGTATGGGTATTCACTGTCTCGGCGGTGCTTGCTGGCATTGCGGGCGCCCTGTACGTGCCGCAGGTCGGCATCATCAACCCTAGCGAGTTTCAGCCGCTCAATTCGATTGAGCTGGTAGTGTGGGTCGCCCTCGGGGGACGTGCGACGCTATACGGCGCGGCGCTGGGGGCCGTTGTCGTGAACTATGCCAAGACTACATTGACAGCTGCTATGCCGGAAGTTTGGCTGTTCGCCCTGGGCGCTATATTCGTGCTGGTCACAGTGGCGCTGCCGAAAGGGATAGCGGGAGTTTGGGCGCAATATAGAAGTCGGAGGGCGTCCAGTGGTTGAAGAAACCAACCGAAGGGAGCGGAACTCGCTCATCGATCGCAGTCGAGTATTCGAGTTCCGCAGTGAGCCTCCCCCCCGCGAAGAGCTGGTCAACACGGATACCGGTGTAATTCTGTATCTGGAAAACATTACGGTGAGCTTCGACGGCTTTCGTGCGTTAGACGACTTGACGTTGTACATCGAAACCGGCGAACTGCGATGCCTCATCGGTCCCAACGGCGCCGGGAAGACCACGCTGATGGATGTGATCACGGGGAAAACCCGTCCGGACCAAGGGACCGCGTTCTACGGTCAGAGGGTCGACCTGCTGCGCTTGTCTGAACCGGAGATAGCGACCTTGGGAATCGGCCGCAAGTTTCAGAAGCCAACCGTGTTCGAGAACCATACAGTTTTCCAGAACCTGGAACTGGCTATGGCTGCGGATAAGCGGGTCTGGCCCACCCTGGTGCGCGGACTTTCTGGTGAGGAGCGTGACCGTATCGATGAGACGCTCACGCTTATCGGGCTGATTGACACCGTTGGAGGACTGGCTGGCGCACTTTCCCACGGGCAGAAGCAGTGGTTAGAGATTGGCATGCTGCTCATGCAGAACCCACTGGTTCTGTTAGTGGATGAGCCGGTGGCCGGAATGACACAGCCTGAAACGGAGGCGACGGCAGAGTTGCTCAACCGCCTGGCGGGAGATCACTCCGTGGTCGTGGTTGAGCACGACATGGAATTTGTTCGCTCGATCGCGCGCAAGGTGACCGTGTTGCATGAAGGAAGCGTGCTTGCCGAAGGACCGTTCGAAGCAGTTCAGGCCGACGCGCGCGTGCGTGAAGTTTACCTGGGGGCATGATGCTGACTGTGGAGCGTCTCAATCAGTCGTATGGTCAATCGCACACCTTGTGGGATGTTGACATGGCGATGGAAGCAGGGAGCTGTGTGAGCCTCATTGGCCGCAACGGCGTGGGCAAGACGACACTGCTGCAGTGCATTATGGGCTTGTTGCCCACTGATTCCGGCCGGATCGTCCTGCATCACGGGTCGTCGCCGATCGATCTAACCGCGGAATCCTCGGACCAGCGCGCGCCGCGTGGTATTGGCTACGTCCCCCAGGGCCGTATGATTTTTCCATTGCTCACGGTGGAGGAGAACCTGCTTACAGGGCTTGGCGCACTTCCCAAGGCACAAAGGAGTATTCCCGACCTCGTGTTTGAGCTGTTTCCGGTACTCAAGGCAATGATGCAGCGTCGTGGGGGTGATCTTTCGGGCGGTCAGCAGCAGCAGCTAGCCATTGCCAGAGCTCTGGTGCTCGATCCTAAGCTTTTGATCCTGGATGAGCCCACCGAAGGTATCCAGCCAAACATCGTGCATGAGATTGGCGATGTGATTTTACGGCTGAATCAGCAGCTTGGGCTCACCGTTTTGGTGGTAGAGCAGAAGTTACCCTTTGTGCGCCGGGTCGCCAGCCACTTCCACATTATGAGCAAGGGAGCCATCGTCGCTTCCGGACCGATGGAAGCGCTCAGCGAGACGGACATCGCCGAACATCTGTCCGTATGAGTGAAGTGGCTGGGCAATCGGAATTCGGTTGGTGCGCTAGCCTTGACCTAGAATTTCGCCCGCTTGATTCTCGGACTGTGGTTTCTCGTCGTCGGCACAGTGGTCCGCTGCGTGTGCAGCGGCCGTTTTATCCGGAAGGTGACGTATGCCATGCCTATGTACTGCACCCTCCTGGGGGCGTAGTCGGTGGCGACCGGCTCGACGTCAGGGTGCGTGTGGAGTCTGGGGCAGCAGCGTTGTTGACCACCCCTGCAGCCACCAAGGTATACCGTAGCGCGGAGCATCCAAGCATGATAGAGCAGCGGCTGCAGGTGGCCGCTGATGCTACTGTCGAGTGGCTGCCCCAAGGCACGCTGCTTTATGGTGGCAGCCGGCTGCGTCAGCGCAGCATCTATGAACTTGCTTCGGGCGCTAGATTCTTCGGCTGGGAGATTACCTGTCTAGGCCGGCCTTACAGTGGTGACACTTACGAAGCGGGCGAGTTCGCGCAAAGCCTTGACATCATGGTGGATGGCAGCCCCGTGCTCATAGAGCGCCAGGATTGGCGCGCGCAAGACGCGCTCTTGGGTGCCCCATGGGGGCTTCACGGACGTTGTGTTTTCGGTGCACTTTATGCCTACCCTGCTGACAAGGATACGGCAGCGGTCGCCCGCGCCGCCATGCCTGCAGGGGAGCTTGCGGCCACGGTGGTGGATGGTGTGCTGGTGATCAGAGCCCTCGCGGATGATGCCGTGCGCATGCAGGCTGAGTTTGGCAGTCTTTGGGCGGCCTTGCGCCCGCTGGTTGTGGGTCGGCAGCCGTGCCCGCCGAGAATCTGGTCCACCTAGACTAATCCGCAAAGGAGAAATTCCCATGGAACTCACCCCACGCGAGAAAGACAAGCTACTGATATTTGTGGCGGCACAGCTTGCCGAGCAACGGCGAGCCAGAGGCGTGAAGCTGAACTATCCTGAGTCGGTGGCACTAATTTCGGCTGCCATCATGGAAGGAGCCCGCGATGGGCAGTCGGTCGCGGCCCTCATGGCGGCCGGCACAGAGATTCTCAGTCGTGACGAGGTGATGGATGGAATTCCGGATATGCTCCACGAGGTGCAGGTGGAAGCCACTTTTCCGGACGGTACTAAGCTTGTCACGGTGCACAACCCGATCAATTAGGAGGGGCCGATGATTCCGGGAGAAACGATGGTAGACGAAGGCCACATCATTCTGAATGAGGGACGCCTCACTGTTGAATTAGAAGTGGCTAACACGGGGGATCGGCCGGTGCAGGTGGGTTCCCACTATCACTTTTACGAAACCAACACGGCGCTCGACTTCGATCGTGAAGCAGCACGCGGCTACCGGCTCAACATTCCTGCGGGAACGGCCGTGCGCTTCGAGCCTGGTCAGCGGCGTTCAGTGGCGCTTGTTGCCCTTGCCGGCGAGCGGGCTGTTTATGGTTTCAATCAAGCGGTGATGGGACCCCTGGAGGACGACTAATGGCTAGCAGGATTACACGCGCCGCCTACGCGGACATGTTTGGCCCGACGCTGGGTGATCGGGTGCGATTAGGGGATACGGAACTCGTTGTCGAGGTGGAGCATGACCACGCCGTATATGGCGACGAGGTCAAGTTTGGAGGGGGCAAGGTTATACGGGATGGCATGGGTCAGTCGCAACGACCGACAGACGAGACCGTGGATACGGTAATAACCAACGCGCTGATCATCGACCACTGGGGAATCGTAAAGGCCGACGTAGGGATTCGTGATGGGCGGATCGTAGGTATCGGCAAGGCGGGAAACCCGGACACGCAACCGGGAGTAGATATCGTAATCGGCCCTGCCACCGAAGCAATTGCGGGAGAGGGGCAGATCCTAACGGCGGGCGGCATCGATGCGCACATTCACTTCATCTGTCCCCAGCAGGTGGAAGAAGCGTTGATGTCGGGGATTACCACCATGTTGGGTGGTGGCACCGGGCCGGCGACCGGTACCAACGCGACTACGTGTACTCCTGGACCCTGGCACATCTCCCGCATGCTGCAGGCAGCCGAGGGATTACCTATGAATCTGGGTTTCATGGGTAAAGGAAACGCCAGCTTGCCGGACGGACTGCACGAGCAGGTTGCCGCTGGTGCTATGGGGCTGAAGCTGCATGAAGATTGGGGGACTACACCTGGTGCTATCGACAATTGTCTTAGCGTTGCGGATGCGTCGGATATTCAAGTGGCCATACACACCGACACGCTGAATGAGTCCGGCTTCGTGGAGAATACTCTGGCCGCGTTCAAAGGTCGCACCATTCACACCTTCCACACTGAGGGCGCAGGTGGCGGTCATGCGCCGGATATCATCAAGGCTTGTGAGTTGCCCAATGTGCTGCCGTCCTCCACGAATCCAACCCGGCCCTATACGGTGAACACCGTGGACGAGCACCTGGACATGTTGATGGTTTGCCACCATTTAGATCCCAGCATCCCCGAGGATGTGGCGTTTGCGGAATCGCGCATCCGCCGTGAGACCATTGCAGCCGAGGACATACTGCATGACCTGGGCGCTTTTTCAATGATCGCTTCGGATTCCCAGGCTATGGGGCGAGTGGGTGAGGTGATCACGCGCACGTGGCAGACCGCGCACAAGATGAAAGTGCAGCGAGGGCCGCTGCCGGAAGATTCGGATCGTAACGATAACTATCGGGTTAGACGCTATATTGCCAAGTACACCCTGAACCCTGCGTTGGCGCATGGTATCGGGGGAGATGTGGGATCGGTTGAGGAAGGCAAACTGGCCGATCTGGTTCTGTGGAAGCCTGCTTTTTTCGGGACCAAGCCGTCGTTGGTAATCAAGGGTGGGATGATTGTGGCAGCTCCCATGGGTGATCCTAATGCTTCGATTCCCACACCTCAGCCGGTGCACTATCGGCCCATGTTCGGCGCCTTCGGTGGTGCGCTGGCAGCCACCTCCGTAACCTTTGTTTCGCGCGCAGCGCTCGAGGGAGGCGTCGCGGAGCGGTTGGGGTTGAACCGGTCGGTACGCGCTGTTGCCGGTACTCGCTCCGTGGCCAAATCGGACATGGTACTCAACGACTACATGCCGACCATGGAGGTGGACCCGCAGACCTACGAGGTGCGTGCGGACGGCGTGCTGTTGACTTGTGAGCCTGCAGTCGAGTTGCCGCTGGCGCAGCGTTATTTTCTGTTTTGAGCGAACCACTCGGGATGGACGAATTCGTACAAGTCGTTCGCGATGGTCCTGCAGCGGGTATTGGCGATGCTGTGGTGTTGGAATACTCCCGTCGTGAGAAAACACGGCAGCGGGCGCAGCTCGAGTCGGGAGAGGAAATTGCCATCAAATTACCGCGGGGGACGGTGATGCGGGGAGGCGACTGCCTGCGTACCGCCCACGGACGCACGGTGCGAGTGGTGTCCGGCCGCGAGCAGGTTTCCACCGTGTATGCCAGCGCAGCCGACGTGCTGGCCCGAGTGGCTTACCATCTGGGTAATCGGCATGTCTGGCTGCAGGTGGGCCCGGGCTGGGTGCGTTACTTGGCCGACCATGTGCTTGATGACATGGTTCGTGGCTTCGGCTTGGAACCGGCGGCGGAAGTTGCCGCGTTCGAGCCCGAAGGGGGTGCCTACTCGTCTCATGGCCACACCCATACCGGTGGTTCGGGAGGGGCGGGCCATGAGCACTGATGTACTGCGCCTTTGGCAGCTCATATCGCCGGCATTGCCTGTGGGAGCATTTCATTACTCCCAGGGTCTGGAGCAGGCCGTGCAGCGGGGATGGGTAGCGGACGCGGACCATGCCTATGATTGGATCAGAGGTGTTCTTGTCAATGTTGTGACCTGGGTGGATTTGCCCCTGGTCAAACGCGCCTATGAGGCTTGGAAAGGGTCTGACGAAGCGGATTTGGATCGATGGAATGGAATCAGCGCGGCGTGCAGAGAGACTGCTGAGCTGCGCGCGGAGGAGCAGCAGATGGGCGCTGCCCTCACCCGTCTGGCAGGCTCCATGGATGAGCCCTTGCCTCGGCAGCCGTTGGGCTTCACCGCCGCGTTCGCGGTGGTCGCGGCTAACAATAATATACCGCTCCAGGATGCGATGATGGGCTTCGCCTGGGCCTGGTGCGAAAATCAGACATTGGCGGCGGTTAAGCTGGTGCCGCTGGGTCACCACATGGGGCAGTCCGTCCTGCGCCGGCTGGGCGGAGAGCTCGGGGAGATGGTAGCGTTGGCGGATGCCTGCACCGACGCGCAGATCGGGCGCACGGCCCCTGGCTTCGCGATGGCCAGTGGTGCTCACGAAACCCAGTACTCTCGGTTGTTTCGATCTTAAGGGGGCTTTGGATATGGCAGACGCATTGCGAGTGGGCATCGGAGGACCGGTTGGAGCGGGCAAGACCACGTTGGTGGAGTGGTTGTGCCGCCGTTTAACGCCGACCTATCACGTGGCGGTAGTAACCAACGATATCTACACTCGGGAAGACGCTGAGATTCTCTTGCGCGCTCAGGCTTTGCCCGAGTCCCACATCGTGGGGGTGGAGACCGGTGGCTGTCCTCACACGGCGATACGCGAGGACGCTTCTATGAATCTTGCTGCCATTGACGAGCTTAACGTCACGTACCCCGACCTGGATCTGGTAATCGTCGAAAGCGGTGGTGATAACCTTAGCGCCACGTTTAGTCCGGAGTTGGTCGACCTGACGTTGTACCTGATCGACGTTGCCGCGGGCGAAAAGATTCCGCGCAAGGGTGGGCCGGGAATTACGCGCAGTGACCTGTTGATCATCAATAAGACGGATCTGGCTCCGCATGTGGGCGCATCCCTTGAGGTAATGGAAGCGGATGCACGACGTATGCGGGGTCACAGACCCTTTGTATTTGCGAACCTCAAGCAGGGGGCCGGTATCCAGACCGTTGTCGATTTCATCGTCAGCCAAGGATTGCTGGAGCCAAAGAGCGACGAGCCGTCGAATGCTTTGGGTGTCGTCGACGGCCCCTGATGTCCGTGTTCCTGTGTGGCTCCGCGGGTCGGCGGCGGCGAAGCAACCAGCAGGGGCGTTCGAGCCTGGTTTGATTGACCCTGAATTAAGGTCGAAACCAGAAGTTGGGAGGCCGCGTGGTCAATGCCCGCCGCGCCAGCTTTGCCCAGCGGCACAGGTGGCTGCGCGTCTCGCGGGGATCGATGATCTCCTCGATTTCGAAGTACTCTGCAGAACGCAGGGGCGAGCGTAGCTTGTTCAACCGTGCCTTGATGTCTGCCAGGTGCTGGTCATAGTCGCCCGCTTCGGCCAGCTCGGCCTTGTACGCTACCTCGATGCCGCCCTCGATGGGCAACGAGCCCCAATCTCCCGACGGCCACGCCATGCGGATGTTGTGGCCACCTGGTTTGTGGTTGGCGGCGCCGGCGACTCCAAACGCTTTTCGGATGACCACGCAGCAGAACGGCACGGAACTCTGCCCCAGGGCCGCTAATGCCTGGGACCCGAAGCGAATGGTGGCATTTTGTTCCGATTGCTTGCCGATCAGAAAGCCTGGGCAATCTTCCAGGTGTACCAGGGGCAAGTGAAACGTGCTTGCCAGATCCATGAGGCGGATCAGTTTGCGGCAGGCGTCCGCCGTCCAGGCACCGCCGTAGATCATGGGGTTTTCGGCAAACAGGGCCACCGGGATCCCTCCCAAACGGCCGAAACCTGTGGTGATTGAGCGACCCCAGCGCCGTCCGATCTCGAAGAAGGAGCCCGCATCGAGCACCGACTCTATGATGCTACGCATCTTGTAGACTTGGCGGGGATCCTTGGGAACTACGCTGATCAGTGCTTCATCGGTTCGGTCAGGATCGTCTTCGCTGTCGGTTAGCGGTGGCAGTTCATCCGCGCTGGAAGGCAGGTACGACAGAAAGCGCTTGGCCAGCTCGAATGCCTCGGCTTCCGATTCGGCTTCATCGTCGATGGCGCCGTTTTTGGTGTGAATCTTGGAGGACCCCAACTCTTCCTTGCTGACCTCCCCCAGGTTCGCCCAATCCACCAGGGCAGGCCCGGCGATCATCATCTGAGCGCTGTCTTTGACGATCACCGAGTAGTGGCTGGTGGCCACCCGTGCGGCGCCGATGCCGGCCACCGAACCCAGCGCCAGCGACACCGACGGTGCCACTGCAAGGTGCTGCACGATGGTTTCCCAACCGCGCACTTCGGGAATGTATGTGCGGCCTGCGGTCTCTATGCCTTTTACCGAGCCGCCGCCGCCCATGCCGTCCACAAGGCGTACATGGGGAAGCCGAAGCTCCAGGGCCAGGCCTTCGCTGCGCAAGCGCTTGCCCTGGATGGATGCGTCCGAGGAGCCCCCGCGCACGGTGAAGTCGTCGCCGGACAGCACGGTGGGCCGTCCGTTGATCTCGGCAGTGCCGAATACGAAATTAGAGGGGGTAAATTCAGCAAGCTCGCCGTCGTCGTCGTACTTCGCAACGCCGGCGACGGTGCCGATCTCGTGGAAGGATCCCGGATCGGCTATGGCGTCTATGCGTTCACGAATGGTGAGCTTGTTGAACTCGTGCTGGCGGGCCACCTTGTCGGGGCCGCCCATTTGCTTTGCGAGCTGCTCCCGATGGCGCAGCTCGCTCAGCTCGTCTTCCCAACTCATCTCCGATTGCTCATGGAGATGAAGGTCGAATCAGGCGCGGGTTCCGGTGAAGGTGGCGTCTCCGAAAGAGCCCAGCTTCACATTGCCGCTAATTTCATCGCCGCTCACTGTGGCGCTGAATTCCAGGGTCATGGCCATGGGGCTGGTGATGTCGGCTTTCCAGGTGAGGTTGTCACCGTCGACGGTGCCGTCGCTGATCTCGATCTCACCTTGAGGGCCGCCCAGCTTGCCCGTGACCGTGCTGCCGTCGGTGGTGAGTTCCAGTGTTCCTTGCTGGGCGCCCATGGGCGTATTCATGGTGGTGTTCCAGGTGCCGTCTGCACTCATGTTGGTCTCCCTTGAAATTCCATAGTGTCGTTGGTTCTCGGCCGCCCACGCCGGGCGGCCGCCGAGTATGGCATAGCGGGCGCTTTACAAAAACCCATGGGCTTTGAGTTAATGGCGGCCCGTGAGCATTGGCACGTTGAACGAAGGCCCGCTGCACCAGGCGGTCAAAGCGCTGTACCTGGAGGAGGGTGCAACCGAAGAGGTGACCATCGGAAGCTTCGTGGCCGATGTCGTTGCCGCGGACGATACCCTGGTCGAGGTGCAAACCGCGGGCTTCGGCAGCATGAAGCGCAAGCTGGCCGCACTGCTGGAGGAGCACCGGGTGGTGCTGGTGCATCCTATCGCGGCGGTTCGCTACATCGTAAAGCTGCCCACCGAGCAGGACCAGCCGGCTACCCGCAGACGCTCCCCCAAGCGCGGCACGGTGAGTCACGTGCTCGACGAACTGGTGAGCATCCCCACGTTGCTATGTCACCCCAACTTCGAGCTGGAAGTGTTGATGATCGAGGAAGAGGAGCTGCGCGCCTTCGACCCCAAACGGGTGCGCCGCCGCTCGGGCTGGCGCGTGGTGCAGCGCCGCCTGCAGGAGGTTCTCGGACGCGAGCGTTTCACCAGTCCGGCAGACCTGTTTCGTCTGGCTCCAGGGGATCTGCCGGAAGAATTCACCACTGCCGATCTGGCTGCCGCTATGGACGAGCCCCGCTGGCTGGCCCAGAAGCTGGCCTACTGCCTGCGGGAATCGGGCGAGATCACCATCTGCGGAAAGCAGGGCAACGCGCTGCGTTACCAGCGTGGCGCTGCTTCTATGAACTGAGGAGAGACGAATTGCTGGAACTGTATACTGCCTCGACGCCCAACGGATGGAAGGCTTCGGTCACGCTTGAAGAGTTGGAGCTGCCTTACGAGCTGCATCCCATCAACCTCATGACGGGCGAGCAGAAGGATCCGGAGTACGTGAAGCTCAATCCCAATGGCCGCGTTCCTACCCTGGTGGACGACGGGTTCGCCATCTTCGAATCGGGCGCCATCATGATCCATTTGGCGGAAAAAACCGGGCGCTTGATGCCCAGCGATGCCCGCGGACGTTCTCTGGTGCTGCAGTGGTTGATGTTTCAGATGGGCGGGTTGGGGCCCATGATGGGTCAGGCCAACGTGTTCTACCGGGCCATGGAAGAAAAGATCCAGCCGGCCATCGATCGCTATCAAAACGAAACCCGCAGGCTCTTCGAGGTACTTGATACCCGGCTGCAGCAGAGCGAGTGGCTGGCGGATGATTACTCCATTGCCGACATCGCTAACTATTGCTGGCTGCGTTTGCATTTCTGGTCTGGGGTTTCCATGGAGGGGCTGGATGCGCTGCAGCGTTTCATGGCCGCCATGGATGCCCGCCCCGGGTGTCAGCGTGGCGTCGAGGTACCCCATGCTCTGGTATTGCCGCGGGATGACGACGAAGAGGGCCAGCAGGCCCAGGCACAGCAGTCACGCAAGATCCTCGACGAGAAACCGCGCGGGTCGGCTTAGCGCGCAGGGGCCTGCTATTTGGGAACGGCGGCGGCCAGTACTTCGTCCAGGTTGCTCACCAGGGTGGTTTGGAGCTCGCCACGTACCGTGGCTGGCAGCTTGGCGAGATCTGCTTCGTTGTCCTTGGGCAGGATCACGTGGTGCAGCCTGGCGCGGTGAGCGGCCAGCACCTTTTCCTTGATGCCGCCTACGGGTAGTACCAGTCCGGTAAGGGTGAGCTCTCCGGTCATGGCCACGTCATCGCGGATGGCCGTGCCCGTGTAGGCCGAGTATAGAGCTGTGGCCATGGTCACGCCGGCCGAAGGACCATCCTTGGGAACGGCACCCGCTGGCACGTGGATGTGCACGCCGCAATTCTCGATGGCGTCTTTATCGATTCCCAATTTGTCCGCCACCGACCACAAGTAGCTGCGCGCGGCGCGTGCGGATTCCTGCATCACCTGCCCCAGGTGCCCGGTCAGCGTGACTTTTTCGTCTTTCTGCGTGAGGGTCGCTTCCACATAGAGCACGTCACCGCCTGCTTCCGTCCAGGCAAGGCCCGCCGCCACGCCGGCTGCTAAGCTGCTGCGCCCTGGATCGGACTTGAACTTTTCCGGGCCCAACAGCTGTCCGAGCCCGTCGGCATCCACCAACGCGGTGGTGGCCTCGTCGTCCGGGTTGTCCACCACCTGTCTGGCGCGTTTGCGGGCCAGCCGCCCGATCACGCGCTCCAGCTCGCGTACCCCTGCCTCACGGGTATAACGGCGGACCATGTTGGCCAGCGCGTCATCGGAAATCTCCAGCTGCGCCTGTGACAGCCCGGCTTCGGCCTGCTGCCGGGGAATGAGGTATTGCCGAGCGATGGCCTGTTTCTCGAGATCGGAATACCCGGACAGTTCCAGCACCTCCATGCGATCGAGCAGCGGGCGGGGGATGCCTTCCAGGGTATTGGCCGTAGTGATGAACAGCACCTTGGACAGGTCGTAAGGCAGGTTCAGGTAGTTGTCGCGGAATTCTTTGTTCTGGGCTGGATCGAGGATCTCCATCAGGGCGGCCGACGGGTCGCCGCGAAAGTCGCGCCCCAGTTTGTCGATCTCGTCCAGCATGAGAATCGGATTGGTGACACCGGAACGGCGTACCCCCTGCAGGATGCGGCCTGGCATGGCACCGATATAGGTGCGGCGATGGCCGCGCAGCTCCGCCTCGTCGTGCAGGCCGCCCAGGCTCAAGCGTTCGAATTTGCGCCCCATGCTCCGGGCGATGGATTGACCCAGAGAGGTCTTGCCTACGCCGGGCGGACCCACCAGGCAGAGGATGGGGGCCTTCGCGTCAGAGTTGAGCTGCATCACCGCCAGCGATTCGAGGATGCGCTCCTTGACGTCTTCCAACCCGTAGTGGTCCTCGTCGAGCACCTTGGAGGCATGACTCAGGTCCAGCTGGTCTTCGGTCTGCTGGTGCCAGGGCAACTCAGCGATAAGCTCCAGGTAGGCGCGGGCCACCTGATAGTCGGCGGCGTTCGCCGACATACGGCCCAGGCGCTTGAGCTCGCGGTCTACTTCCAGCTGCACGGCTTCGGGTAGTTTTGCCTCGTCTAGTAACGCTTTTAGCTCGCCGATCTCGTCATCGTCGTGCGCTTCGCCCAGGGCCTGCTCGATGGCGCGCTTCTGCTGGCGCAGCACGTGTTCGCGTTGCTGCTGCTCGATCTCCTGGCCCGCCTGTTCGGCGATCTGCTGGCGTAGCTCGGTGACCTGCATTTCCATGTTCAGCACGCCGTGCAGAATCTCCATCAGCTCTAAAGGCGTGTCGGCCTCCAGCGCTTCCTGTTCCTTATCCAGGGTGGCGCTGCTGGCGAGTGATGCGATTCGGTACATGCGGCTGATGGGATTGGGGATGGAGCCCACCATCTGCTGGTAGATCTGGGGTCCGTTCTCGCGGTCCATGGTGGTCGCAATGCGCAGCGACAGGTTGCTGTTTTCCTGCAGCAGCGCCTCTACCTTAGGTTTGTCTTCGCCCGCCTGACCCATGTCCAGCAGCGGTAGCTCCTCAAACTCGCCCACCAGCTGATCGCTGTCTTCGGCCACACCCAGCAAGCGCACGCGCCGCTCCCCCAGCACGATGATCTGGGCGCCCTTGTCGTGCTTCTCCACGCGGTTGATGGTGGCGACGCTGCCGATGGGATACAGATCGTCTAACCCGGGCACTTCCTCATCCGGCGTCCGCTGCGCCACCGTGAGAATCTCGCGGGAGC